>Ga0208156_1000101_pt1 | contig 49429 bp, 49 predicted proteins | sample 1_EtaG_FD_184073 | JGI IMG/M metagenome (GOLD analysis project Ga0208156, IMG submission 184073) | Marine viral communities from the Subarctic Pacific Ocean - 1_ETSP_OMZ_AT15124 metaG (SPAdes) (version 2) | ecosystem: Environmental > Aquatic > Marine > Oceanic | place: Pacific Ocean | collected...
CGTAGACGATGTCCAGTGGGCTACTCTAACTGATTTTATCGGCTCTTGGTACTTGGACAAACATCTCATCCAAGATGCAGAGGCGCGCTGGACACGAGAGATAATCCAAACGAAAGCCGAATACGAGAAGCTGCTCAATAGGGTTGCAGGTATATGCTCAGACAACGAGCGAGTAGACTGGGACGCAGCAGATGCCAGCGCGGAGTTTAGGGCCATACGCAACGAAATTGCTTGGGGCTTGTACGAGATAGACAAGGGGGACGGCGACAAGCCGTCCCCCACCAAAGGAGAATAATGATGGATGAAAAGATAATGCGTGTGCTAATAGATATGACAAATGCCTTTGAGTATTGTGCCGAGGAGTATAATTGGCTCTCCTTCGCTGTGGACGAAGACCAAGACAAGATGAATAAAGCAATGGCAGAGGCACACGAGGTGATTCGGTTCTATCACCATGTAGGAGCAGAAGAAGAGGAGGGAGAATAACTGATGAGCATGTTCAGTCGGGTACTGGCTGCTCTGTTGTGTGCTGAGGCAGATTTACAGGGGATACTGCCTGACTATGACCCTGACGGCACACACCCTGCCCATAAGACTCTCCGTGACCTGAAGAAAGCCATACACATTATGGAAGACGCAGGTTTTGAAAGCGACTACGAAGAGCAAGCATATTGGCAGGACGAGAACAAGTTAGTAGAGGGGACCAATACAGGATGAGGAACGCAACATCGGTAGACAGACTCACGTGGATATTCCTAGGTTTTGCAGCACTATACCTAGGTGGCCACCTGATACACGCAATCGTCAACGGCAACTTCTAACCATACAAACAAGGGGCGGGTACTCCCCGCCCCTAAAGGAGATAACACATGAACAACGAACAGGACGCGGGACACCTGACGGAAAAAGAAAAAGCTCTACGTCACTTGCTGATAAGAGTATCTAAACTCGCAAATGCCCATCTGCCCATGATGACGCAGGCAGGCGTGCTTATAGTAGAGGCCTGCATAACTGGTATGTCTGAGTTAGAGCAGAATACGAGCGAACACTATGAGGCATTGTTTGCGGAGTGGGAAAAGGAAGACAAAAAGGCTCAACCGAAAGCAGGCACTATCGAACTACACACGAATGGTGCATTGATACCTTATGTGGATGGTGTTACACAGGTTGGGCTTGCGTATTGGCCAGAGAAAGAAGGAGAGTAACATGACACAAATAGTACAAGCGTTGACCGAGCCTGATGTCGAAAAGATAGTATCACTGGCGACATCGGGCTTCGGTAACACGAACACAAAAAAGACCTACCGCAGTTGTCTCAAGGACTTCATAGGATGGAGCGGTTCACGCCCCTTTGTCCCTGAAACCATCGAGGACTACCGTCAGTACCTGATTGAACGAGGGCTGACCGCATCGACAGTGAACACACGCATCACAGCGGTACGCAAGCTGGCAGAGCAGGCGTTGGAACATAAACTGTTGGACAGGCGCATAGCAGAGGATGTTATCGCAGTCACGGGCATCAGAAACAGTGGTGTCCGCAGTGGAAACTGGTTGACCCGGGAGGAGGCAAACCGTTTGTTGACCATGCCTGACACAACCAAACTGCGTGGGCTGCGTGACCGAGCCCTGCTATCTATCCTGCTTGGCGCAGGGTTACGGCGCAGGGAGGCCAAGGAACTAACGGTGGACAAACTGGCACTACGGGATGAACGCTGGGTGATACTGGACATCAACGGGAAGGGCAACAAGGTTCGGACCGTGCCCGTACCCGACTGGTGCTACCGGAATGTACGCCAGTGGCTACGTGCTGCTGACATCGAGACGGGTAACATCTTTGTGCCTGTTATGCAAGAGAAACTGACAGGCACTAGCATCTCGGAGCAGACTGTATACAACATCGTCTCACGCTATGGGAACATGATAGGCAAACTGATAGGGCCACATGACCTGCGACGCACGTTTGCGAAACTGGCATACACGGGCGGGGCAAGGCTTGACCAAATCCAATTCAGTCTAGGTCACGCCTCGATACGTACCACAGAACAGTATCTTGGTATGGAGCAGGACATCGTGGATGCCCCGTGTGACTATGTAGGTCTGCGCGGATAAACTAAGAGAGCCACCCTTTGCGGTGGCTCTTTTGTTTTAACTGTTGAATTGAGAGAAGACTTCAGCCTCAATAGCGTCGGCCACGACCCCCACGTCAACCTGTAACCCGAGGTCCTTCAGAACCCGCTCCGAATAACGCACCGCATACATCTTCTTTTGGTGTGCGTCGGCCATCGCAATGTCCTTAAGCCCGACCTGCTCGGCTGCCTGCACACCTGCAGCTGCAGCTTTCTGCAACACGTACATAATCTCCGACCCAACCATTGCCTCCGCTCGAGCCCGCTGTACACCCAACCACTTGTAAACTGCGGCAGCTACCGCAGATGCGAGGGCAGTGAGCAGAACCGTCAGCACCTCTTGTACCACTGGTCCGAAAGCCTCTATGATATCCATACCTTATTCTCCCTCATTTCTCTACAACGTACAACCCGAGCATCTCTTTTGTTACCCGTGCTTTGGCGCGGTCGATAGCTTCTTTTGCTGTCTTGCCTTGAGCAACCCACCATCCGCCCTCAACTTCCGCCGTAAACTCTCCGTTCCTTTGGTACACCCTTACCCTTAGGCTTGATGTAGGCGCACATTCTGTTATCGCACCAGTATTTCTTTTGTCCGTTGCCATCGGTTGCCTCTACAACTCTTGCTCCACACTCAGGACACGGCTCTTTTATATTCCGGTACGTGCTTGCCAGTAACGCTGCCACAGCATCTGCGTTAGCAGGCTGTTTACCTTTATTCTTCTTGTGGGTTATAGTTATGTTCGGACCCCGTGTCTTTGCACCCCGACTGGCAAGCGTGTTACCCCTCTTGAACAATCCAGCGTGACGCTTACGGGAGGACACAACCTATCCCCACAACCTCGCCCTCTTGTAACGTACTGTTCACGTACTGGAAATTATGCTTTTGATTCATAGCCACTATGGCACTAGTATCTGGGTCTGTGTCCCACATAGGATAATCGAGGGCTCTACATACTTTCTTAGTGATGACCCAGTAATTCTCTCCCTCCCTAACTACATGGTTTGCGCCAACCGCCCTAGCAGTGGGCTCAACAGTTGGCACTTCTGTAGGAACCGCCGTCTGTGTTGGTATCGGTGCCCCTGTTGGTATCGGTGTCTCTGTTACAAACATAACTACTGGCTCCTCTGGGCTGGCCGTGCGCACCGTATGTGCGACCACAGCACCACCCACCGCCCCTACTATCGAGAGCATCACCACAAGCCAGACCACACGCTCTGTAGACATTATTTTACCTCCGCACTAGCTAGATAGTGCCCTGATGGCGACCACTTGTCCACCACCACATGACCGTTGTGTACATATACGGGTGTTTCCCTTAACAAATCCACGAAGTAGGAGCCGTCCGGGAGCTGTGTTATAGCACCCCCCCTGTCAACACACTTGAAGGTCTTACCGAGCTCTTTTATGTACCAATCAGACCCCAGTGGAAAGTCAGCAGGGCAGGCCAGACCGATGCCCACCCACTCCTGCCACTCTCTGCCATACAGACTAGCGTGACACTTACCGTTGTGGACGTTGGCAGGGTGACAGTTAGGCCCTAGCAGGGCAGGGTCGTACCAACTTAAACGGACGGCCACGACCCTCACCGACGGAGTAGCAGTAGGTATTACTGTCGGCACCACAGTTGGCAGTGCCGTAGGCACAACCTCGGTGACGCGTCCCGCTACTGAGACGCTTCTGCTTTTGGGTACCGATAGTACACACTACCCGGCATAATCACGTACCGTGCCGAGACATCCTCCAAAAGCAACGGCTCCTCTACTACTGTGCCCGGCTGGTCGGTTAGTAGCGGCAGCTGTTCCTGTAAAAAAAAAACCGCGCCCGCTATAGATACTGCCACTGCTATAGCTATGATTATTCTATTTCTTACCATAATGTTTTCTCCTTTTCAAAGCCTTCTCGATTAACGTAAGAGCATCTCCCCTATGGATACCCTCGGCGGTGAACCGCAATACACACCAACTCTTGCCAGACTTATCGGGTAAACAGGCCGCATTATATTTCTCAAGGTCCTGAATGAAGCCACGCGGTCGCACGTGCCTCCCCCGACTATAGATACCACCCTCGCATTCCGCGGCAACCATCTCATCAGGCCATGCGAAATCGAACCGCCATCGCCGGGGCATCGCAAAAGTATATTCCCGCTCTGCTTTCTTCACCTTAGCTACCTTAAGGTGAAAGGCAAGCTCCTCCTCCAACTCAGACTTACTCAAGGTCGTCCTCGTACACTACCTTCGCCCACTCTCCACATTCCGTGCATATAGCGTGGCTATCCTCTGGTCTCTTTTCTGCTACGGTGGACCCGCAACACTCACTCTCCCCAACCTGTTGCCACGGAAAGCGGTTGCTCACCTCCCATATGAAATCACTTATCGTGTCGCTCATAACAAGCTCCCTTGCATTAGATTTACTCTGGTCGGACTCCATTCTGTCAACAGCAAAGCTATCTGGTTACCGTATCCACGGTTCATTGAGAAACCCTTGTCCCTCACTGTACTCATACGAGCATGGTATTCCTTCCACGTCTCCTTATCTGTCACGCATACATGCTTGGCCCCCTTCTTCTCTGCATCATCCAATGTACTGACATCAAAAGCAATGGCAGGTGGTCGCCTTAGAAAATGTCTGGACCCCTCTACCTGCTTATGGAATGTATCGCCCTCGATACACCCCACCACCTTATTCTTCACACGTATTGTGTCACTCATTCTTCGACCCGACAAAGTGCTGCTCACAATAAAAGTCTGGCGACGCCTTGTTTTCTGTAATCACCAACTCGCCATCTTTATACCACTTGCCGTTATACTCCTCGGTGTGCCTGCACCTAGGAAAGTTGGAGCACCCACAAAATAGGCTACGTTGCTTCTCCTGCCGGTATCGGCCAACACGCACCAACATCACCCCGTCACACACTGGACACTCCATATCAGCTAGGGCTATTTGTTTCTCTCTATGCGTGTCTACTGTATACATATTCTTCACTAGGTCTTCCACTCCACACACCGAACAGGGCCGTCTATAGTTTCCAAGATAATATTGTTCTCGATAGTAATCAGACTTCTCCTTTTTGCTGGCGAATTGTTTAAACGCCCCTACTATTGTGTCACTCATTCTTCGACCCGACAAAGTGCTGCTCACAACAGTCTCCTAAACTATCTCCATGTCTTCCAGACGATAGTGCACCACCGGCTCCATGTCCTGCGGGTCTCCCCGGTCCTGCCGTCCGCCCCACGCAACCGTTGCCACCGGGGTGTGTGTAAAGCGCATCTTATACACATCCCCCGCAATCTCGATAAGGGCCCAAGCCTCCAAGCCGCAAGCCTCGAAGCTCCGGGCCGCAATCAACTTGGATAGGCTCACCATCCACGTCGGATACTTCTTGCCGCGCCGCTTTACTTCCCACACCTGCGGTGGTTGCGGTACGAAATAGTCCAACCGGTACTGTATCGGCAGCGGGTGGAACGTGTCGGCCACCATTCGCATCAACCTCTCTTGGTGCCTTACGTCACCGGGGCGCTCATACCTAGGCCGCATTTATTCTGGCCTCAAATTCATCTGGGTGCTCCACGAAGTATCTACCTATAGCCCCAATTAGACACAAGGCACTATCGACCCCTATGTTTCTGATGTTCTCTGTAAGCTCCATAACACACTCTCTTATCACCGCCTGTTCGTCTTCGCTCATCTGTTTTAGCGCAGCCCTGCACGCCCGTAGGTCACGTTTGTTTGCCTCACTCGAGCGGTAGATTTGGTGCCTCCTGCCGCCGTTATATCTAAGGCTCAAACCGTAACACTCCGTCTATCCTCTCTAGAAACGAAGGGGTGCTCTCACCAACGTAAGCATCGGTCACGTTGAAGTCCAAAAACTCCACTGCCTCTAAGTATGGCATACCATCACGCTCCTCTAGAATGTTTATACATTTTTCCCGGTCGTAACACGCCTTCGGTACCGACCCTTTGCTCTCCACCAACCCCAAGAAGGCGTCCTCGAAACCATCCGCCAACATGACGTTGTACCCCCGCTCCCACACAAAAGTATTTATCTGTTTCTTGTCCATACCTCTGCCCTTGGTCTCCGTATCCGCTCCACTGCATCATGCAGGGTTGCAAGCGCCATGCCCAAGTCCGTAACCTCCAACGCTTGTGCCTTCTGTACCTTGGTGATGGCCTGCTCTATTAGCGTCAACGCCTTCTCTTCTGGTGTTTCGTCCCCGGTGCGCCCCCTGACGTGTGCAATGAAGCGGTCCAATGGCATCACAAGCCCACCCCAATCGTCCGCTGTTGTCACCGCCACCTCCAGCCGGGCCGTCGCCTCCTCTATTGACACGCTTGCCATAGCCACCCGGAAGTAGTCCCGGGTAAGAGTAGGGTACTGCTCCACTACCTCCTCTGGCCAATACGCAGACACACGCCTATAGTCCCGGATTGTGTTGACCGTCTTGCCGGTGAGTGCCCCTATCTGCCCCCGGATAATGGCTATCTGCTTGCGACTACCGGACGCCTCGGCCTCGAGCACATCCGCTATGCGCCCTATGGCCCAGCGCGCCTCATCACCGTCCCCCCGCAGTTGTAACAGTTGTTCCTCGAGCTCTTTAGGTATCAGATATATCTCTGTAGCCACGCCTTTTCCTCTCTATTTTTTTATCTCGCCTATCCATTCGGTCCATCCGCATGACCAGTGGCACTATCCTTTCTAGCTCCTTGCCTGTTGGTCGTCGGAGCCCGCCCTGAGTAACCACGACTATATGCCCGTTGTTGCGCCGCCACACCGTACCAATAGGAACCCACTCCCCAACACCAGACACAACCTCTCTCCCTGTGAACGCAGCCCCCAATAAAAACGGTGTGTCCCCCGTAAGGTCTGCGATGTAACGCCATAGTAGGTCAGTTCTACGATATCTGTGTGTTTGCCTCAAAGCGGCCCTTGCCGCCCGAGCCGCCTAAATTCTTATCGGATGCGCACCCTCTGTAAATCCCGCAACCCCATTCTCCGAGTGACAGTAACGCAGGAGTGTTGGCCCGCCCCCTCCTTCCCTGTGTTTCTCCAGCCGCAAGGTCAATCGCTCTGGTGTCATCTCATCTTCCTTTGTTAACATAGCTACAACGTCGCAATCATACACTACCTGACCCGACCCCGAAACGTGCCCGAGATGTGGTCTGGTGCCTATACCAGCCTTGTTTAGACTGTGCACAGCTATACACGCTACGTTCAACTCCTTCGCCATAGCCCGTAGCCGTTGTGATACCAGAGCATGGCGCTCATACTCGTCTGCCTGCGATGTGGTATCCGCCACTAACCGCAACATATCCACCACAAAGAAGTCCACCGGCTTCTTGAGTAGGTCCGCCCGCATCTGCGCTGTGCTCCAGTTCGGCCTATCGCTAATGTACAGCGGTAATCCAGCGGCAGCAGCACACTTCTCTATATAGTTTCTCTGTTGTGCCTCCGTTAGCTTGCCTCCCCGTAGTGCCTTTGTGGATATACCCGACAGCATAGATATCAAGCGCCGGGCACACTGAGTGTCGGACATCTCAAGGCTATAGTAGACGCCGGTGTGCTGTCGCATAGCCATACCCAGCGCCATCTGAAGAGCGAACATGCTTTTCCCTACCCCCGACTCGCCCGCCACCATCATCAACTCTCGTTTGTGGACACCACCAGTGGTTTCCTCGAGCTCTCTAAGGCCACACGACATCCCGGTGTGCCCATTCGGGCTGGCCCGCATGAGCTCCATCTCTTTGTCAAGCGCTACCAGTGTACGGTCCAGTGTCTGACTCTCTGCGTCAGTGCGTCCGGTACGGAGCAGCTTATGAGCAGCCACGCCTAGTGCATCTATCGGGTCACCGTCTCCGAATAGTTGTTGGGTGAGCTCTTGTGTTATTTCCAACCCACGCCTGCGGTTGGACACATCCAACACGCGCCGGGCATAAGCCTCGGCGTTGTACGCTGTGGGCGTAGACACCACACACCCCGTCATGTAGCCGAAGTCCGCGTCCGGGGCATACGCCTGTACCGTCTGCTGGTCTATCGGCTCACCCTTGCTCCTCATCCGCAGGAACGCCCGCCATAATTCCTTGTGACGGTGGTAGTGGAAGTCATCCACCTCTAGCCCTACCCTGTCTAGGGTATGTTCATCTATAAGGACCGAGCCGACAACGGCTCGCTCCGCGTCACGGTCTTGGGGCCAATCCATCTCGTCGCATCTCTCCTATAACTACCATCGCTGTTTTCTCGAGGGACTTCGGCGTCGATACTGTCAGGCTGTCTTTGTTTAACCTTGTGAACGCCTTCCCGATACACTCCCGGATTATGTCACAGTCGTAGCCTAGCTCCTTTGCAATCCTGCCGAGGGGCACATACACAGTGGTCACCAGTACGCTTTTGTTGGTATCGTCCGGTGGGCGTGGTAGTGACGTGACTTTGTAGAAGTAATCCTCAGCAGCTTCTACCGCCACGTCTCTTTTAGATTTCTTTTGTGTACTACTATCCTTGTTAATGTATCTTTGTACGTCAGGCTGACGCGTCACAGAGATGGGTTGGCTTTTTATTCCCATCTCCAAGGATAGTCTCTCTGCGTTTACCACGTATACCTTCTTGTTCTTGTGTTCGGATATATTTTTGATGTATCCGTCCGCCTCGAGCTTTTTTGTACACCGATATATTGTGGCAATCGCCACGCCACACTTGGTTGCAAGTGTCCGTTGTGTAGCGTAGCACTTGTTGTTAGCCCCCATTTCGGTGTAACGCCATATCGCACCTAGTACCACAGCACAAATGAGGTCGTGTTTTTGCACGACCTCATCTATGATTGGGGTAAAACCCCGTAGCCTCATTGTAACAGCAGGCTACCCGCCAGTACCTCGAGCTCGTACTGGTCTGTAGGCTCATCAACTGCGGTGTGGGCTGCGTAACTTACACCGTTGACCAATCCAGCCCGGGTTTGTCTGCCCTCTGTGCCCATCAGGATGGCGTCCTGTACTGGCTCTCCCCACCCGTGTTGCTTGGCTAGACTACGCAACACTGCGCTGATGTCAATCTCCTCGTTGTCGGCCTCTATCAGGCTGTCTACCATTGTCGCTGCCATCGGTAGTGCGTTGGCGATAGCGGCCTTGAACTGCACCATAAGCGCCTTTCTGCTGCCCCGGTGTATCACCCTTAGTCCGTTCTTTCCCCAGATGATACTGTTGGCACAGCTGTGTCTCTGGATAAAAGGTGACAGCGTTAGGGCACTGTTGCCAATTTCTCCGTTTCTAAACGCGAACCCAACGGCAAAGTTCTGGCGCCCTCCGTTCTCCTGCAGGTCCCGCAGAGCAATACGCCCGTGTACATAGTCCGGTGTTAGATGTGGGCGCACTGACCCGACCGCCTGTGTCTCATCAAGCACCCGCTGTACCGTCTCCAACACCTCGGTGTTAGACACGTCAGCGTATATCCTGTCGAGGACTGCCCGGCAGTTGTCTCCATAGCCCCGGACAAGCCACTGTGACTTGCTCTTTTCGAGGCATTTATTGATGTTCATGGCTAACAACTCTTTGGGAATGGCAAGCAGGTAGTCGGCCGGGAGGCCACGCTTGCTACCTTTGCCGAACACGGTTGTGCCCAGCTTGCGGAACATCTGCCTCCACGCCCAATCTGTAGGGCGTAGTGGCCGTACTTCTCCGAACTCTGTGGCCGGTAACCTTACTCTTCCGTCCTCCGTGAGCTCCAGCGCCACAGCCGGGGCCCTCGTGTCGTGCTTTTGCAGGTCATACTCTCTACTCTTGTCCAACAACTTGTTCAACATGGTACTCTCCTTTTATAAGATTTACGCATTGGGGTGGGAGGGAGTCGAACCCTCTTGCAGACCTTCAGCACACCGCAGCAGTCTGACCCGTAAGTAGATTAAGGAGGCGCGGTTAGGTCCCCCACGGTGTTTCGGTGGCACCCGCCACCACCCCACGATACTATGTAGCTTTAATGGAAAAGATTTTCTTGTGTCCCTTGTTGTTCAGGCCCCAAGTAGCGGTGTATCCAGCGAACTCACCTTCTGCGGGCTCTATCTTGGCCGCTTCCCATACCTCGGGCCACGCCCTGATGCCGAACTCCCTGAAGTTGCCGCCCTGTACAAGGAACCCTACAGTGTCCGCCCTTATACTCGCGGTCTCGAATGTACCGCCGTCACTACTGTTGGTGGACGCCAGTGGTTTTTGTTGGGCTATTGCTGGCTGCGATGCCTGTCGCAGTTTCCAACCGCCCTTCGCTGCTGTGTCCACCACGTTTTTGCGCTCCGCCAATAGTGAGGTCACCTGCTGGTACGTTGGCGCCCGGAGGGTTACATTCACCCGGTTCCCACCAGCATCGTACATGTCCCACCATACAACACAGCCCGCCTCCGTGGTCGTCCGCTCTACTATGTCGGCTCCAATCTCTTCTGCTAGTTTAGATGCTTTAATCGCCATATCTGGTCTCCTTTGTTATCTTGTCCGCCTCGTGGCGGAACACCTCTTTCCGCAGGGCCACCCTTATAAGGGAACTAACAGCCCTGTCCTGCTCTTTTGCCACTCGCACCACGCGGTCATGAAGGTTTGCCCCCACGTTGGTGCCGATGTGGAACTTCTTGTCCTTGTCCATATTGGGGATTATAATTCATGCCGGGCGGTGTGTCAAGTACCCAATATTTACCAAGTCCCGTGCATAACCTTGTTTTTATGCCACATCGTAGGATTGTATCTGCTTAACGTGGGGTAGTTTTTACCTACCCCTAGGTAGTTTTTACCTCACCCCCGTTGCTGTACTGAAAACGCCTTGCGTATGCTCTACTACGTAAGGCGCCACAACACATGTAGCAATTCGCTACACGCTTTGTAGCAATTCGCTACACGTGTTGTAGTAATATTCGTGGAAATTCCCAGCTACCCGGGCTGGCGTAGGGTTATCGGAGGGCAGGAGGCCTACTTTTTGTTTGTCAAAAGCGGATAAAAGAAGAGCGCCGTGCCAAGAGATTGGCAGGCAATAGTAAGTAGGATGAGATAAACGAAGTTAAGGTGCGACTACGAAACACACCTAATCTGTAGGAATAGCCTGATAGCGGACGTTGCTCCCCTTGGCCCCGACCATCTTGTCGCAGTACAGCCGGAGGAAGAAGCCGCCCATAGCCGGGGCCCCAAAACCTCTACGTGACGACCAGCTGTCGGGGTCCTGCACATCAGAGACATAACACCCCGACTGCAAGTACACCCGCTCTTGGTCAGTAATAAGTCGTCCTTGATTAGTGATGAGCTCGACCGGCATCGACATCTGGAAACGGTGGTGTATGTGCCCCCGAATAATAATGTTTGCCCCCGGCCACATGACTGCCGAGCGGTTGCTCTGGATGGCTCCGCGGGTCACCGGCGAGTTACCTCCTACGCCATGATGGAACTTGCAATTTATCCCCTGACGTTGTGCTCCGCCTGCATACTTGAGCTTGAATTGTATCCAGCCTGTGTAGGGCGCTACTATGGGCCTGTGCCCGGTCTTGTTCTGCAGGTGCATGGCCACGATGGTCAATGGGTCAATCTCGTGCCTGCGCCTGTACTCGAACTCGTGGTTCCCAGTCCCAATGAGGGCTATGTTCTCGGCGTAGGGTTCTAAGAAGTTCGCGGCGTCCTCGCATACCCGGCCCAGATAGTCGTCGCTTCCTGCGTACTCCGGTCTCAGCTGGTGCTTGGAACCCCGCGGGTCCTGTTTTCCTTGCATTAAATCGAGGAGGTCACCGAATATAAATACAGGCGCATTGCGTTCCTTGGCCTGCTCCAGATGCTTGCGGAATAAATCCCGGTTGCACCCCATCGCATCGAAGTGCACGTCGCTGATGAGCAGGAACTGCTGCTCCCAGTTGGATGTAAAGGACATACGGACCGTGTAACATCCGGGAGACTTCCCGTCCTCAAGTTGTGGTAGGTTTGGCATAGAGTACGTTAGCTGGAGAAGACCTTGAATACCAGAGCGATAACCCCTGTGGCTATTAGTATTACTAATTTGACCACCCACGACAGGTGCGCCTCAATACTAGAGACACGGCTCGTCACGAGACTCAGTTCGGAAGTCATCCGCTCTGAAGAATGATTCAAGACTTGTATATGCCTAACGATGCGCTCAAGCTGTTTTTCCATCCCGCTCACCTACAATCTGCGCCATCTCGCCCGTCCATGTCTCGTCATCGAACGAAGATGAGGCATCTGCTACAAACGAATACGCGCTATGGACCCCCTCTAAAGTGTCTAAGAACTTCACGTACTGTTGTGCTTTATCAATTTTCCCAGCTTTGCTTGGGTTAGAATACTCGGTAATAAATATAGGAACCCCGCCTTGCGGGTATAGTCTCCAACTCTGGCCCCCGCCCACGTTATATATATCAGCCTCGTGCTGCCAATAAGAATGACAACAGAGGAAATCCGCTTCGTTCACGGCGTCCCGCGCCTGATTGAAGAACTGCATGGCGTCGTACCTGAAGTCGTCTATCGCTGGCCCGGGGCTTAGTCCCGGCCATCCGAAGAGAGCTCCCGGCATACGGCCTAGAAAGTGGTCACGAACCTCTAGCCAGAACCGCGAGAAGCCCTCGCCGTCACACCAAGGGCCGTTAGGCTGGCATCCTTCTATTTTTAGATTAGGCTCATTGTGTATCTCGTAGTGCATCACGCCTTTATCATACCACTTTTGGACATCTTGCCCTACATCGTGCACGAACTGTGCCACGGTGGAGCCCGGCCCCATTTTGGACATCATGCGGACCATGAAGAACATGTCCGGGTTGATAGCCTTCAATACATCCACACTATCTGCCGACTCATTACTCAGAGACTTGTATGCTTCGATGCGCCCCGCCTTTATCATCTCAACTATGTGCGGTAGGACAGCTACGCTGTGCCCCCAACAAGAATCTGCACTACCGTGCAATCCACACAGAACACCCCCCGTGACGCCCCCAGACGGCTTGTACGGGACGGGAGCAGGGTTATGCTCTCTTACTACCTTAACTCCGGGGTAATGCTGTCCAAACCACTCCTCTGCGCCCTTGTGTACACCATGTAGTATAACTATACGGCTATCTAAGTCGCCCAGCCCGGCGTCGTCGTAGGAGAAGCCAATCGTTGACCTGTCCTCGTACGCCCCTCGGGCTACGTTGGCGAACTCACCTATACTGGAGCTCGAGTCAAGCAGGTGGTAAACACGGGCGAACTGTGTGCGTGGTGCACCCCTCATTGCCACCACCTCCAGTAATCGTGCCTCGGCCTCACGTCGGCGAGTGAGCGCATCCAACCTCTTGCCCCCGGCATGGTCCATACGCCTCAGAAGATGCGCAGCCCCTTCAATATCACCTGAATTGAAAAGCTCCACGACGTTTTGAGTACCCCGCAGACCGAGGTTGTAAGAAGCTGATAGTAAGGCAGTGCTTTGTTCGGGGGTGGGGTCTCGGGTAAGCTGCCCGGCGAGGCTTGTGGCGTAACTGCGGAGGTGGCTTCGTAGTCGTCTTGCGGCCACATCCTCTGTGATGGTTTCGCCTTCATGGCTAGGGCTTCCATATCCGATTGACCACTGGTGATAATCCCAGTATGCTTTCGGGGCGAACCCCTCCCACCTCTTGATAAATTCAATTGCGTGGTCAGTGACCATATGAGCAGGTTAACCAGCAACCACCGACCATGCACTAATTAAACTTGCTACTGCGATTGGAACCATGAGCATTTTCAGCCACTTGATTTCCGTTCTCATTGAAGCCATCTCAACCTTGATTGCCACATAGCTCCTAGTGAGTTCGGTATAGTCATCATTCAGCTGTCTAATATGAGCCCCAATCCTGCCACATTTCAAAACCTCCCCGTGTTCGTCGTCTGGAACGTACTCTATTGCCATGATGCTTTTTCCTCTACCTGTTCCAGTATTCCTGTATCTGCTCTCGCAAAACGTCGCATGCTTCTTCCCGAGTTTGCCCCCCATCTGGTGGCCCGAACATTGTTTCCATCGTCCAACAGAGGTGTGCCTTGTTGAGTTCCATTTCCGCAGGCAATGACTGTATCCGATAAAAGTTCCATGCCGCCACACCTACCAAGGCTAGACCCACAAGGGCAATCACCGCATCCATAAAGGACGCGGCGTTCTCGGCAGACCTGCTCACTTCTTCTTCTTACCCTTCTTCTTGTACGCCACTACTCCTCCGCTGACGTTCACCGCCGCAAGCGCCCGGGCAGGATGACGAACAGGCCGAACAGCAGCACGAAACCGGCCACGCCGTGGATGACGGTCATGCGGGTGCGTCAGGCCACACTACATCATCCGCGTCATCGTATGTCTGCGGGATGTCTCTGAGTGCCTGCCGGTAGTCCTCCCAGTCGGTCTGGTCTGCCTCGCTGAGGGCGGTGTCCGTGACTGCTGTCCAGTCGCTATCGCGCAGCAGCTGGTCGCGCTCAGTGCGCGCATCAATCCACGGCTGCGCGGCATCGAGTTCGGCGCGCTTTGCGTCAATCTCAGCCCGCGTTGGCTCGGTCTGCACGGTGTCGTGCCAGATAATCGTTTCGCTCTCCGACCCTAGCCCATGCACGCTGGCCGACGCGCCCGGCCGCAGGACGGCAATTACTTCCGCTGTGTTTGTCATGCTAAAATCTCCATTAACACCATTATGCTCGCTGTTGTTGTGTTGTGACAATATATGGTCGTGCTGCCGTCTTGATTTCGCCATTGCGGCGTATATGTAGTCGCGGCCGTTGTGTTTGGGCTGTCCACGAAAATCGCCAGCGGCGTCTTTTCACCCGCACCGGTGTTCAGCACGACGCCGTATGTCGCGCCGGAGATATTACTCGTTGTTGCGCCTTCCGCAATTGCGCGTTTAAAATCGATGCCCGCCTCATTCGCGGCCGCCTGCAGTCCGGCGCAGTTCATCATTATGAGTATTTTCGAGCTATCCGCCGACGGCGTAATGGCGGTGGCAGCTGGCCCGCCCATATCTACAAACGAGCTGCTGGTGGTTGTATCACGCGTGCTGTAGACGGCGCTCACGGAGACCTTCCCAATTTTACCACTAGCCGCGGCCACCGCTTCCCAATTCGGCACGTTGCCGTTCATCATCAGCGTGTCGTTGTCACTTCCCTTCGCCAATCTTGTCAATACATCCGATGCACGATAATACATATCGCCATCAGCATCTGAGCCTAGCGTCATCGTTGCATCAGCGATTACCGCACCCGTGCTAATTGTTCCAGACGTAACTGTCCCAATCGTGGTGATGTTCGCTTGTGTGTAGTGTTCACTAGCCGCGAAATTGGCAAGGCTATCGTGGTCTATGTCTCCATCGACCACAGCACCAGTGCTACCGCTCACGGAAGTTACCGCCCCAGTGGCGGTAGCGGTATACCAATTCGTCGCATCAACCGCTATGTACCTGCGGGCACTGCCCGCACTAATCTGGCTGCCGTCTACCGCATTAGGAGAACCTCCATCTATGGCGTCTCCCGTCGCGGGCCAGACCTGAATAGTCTGAGCCGAATCGTCGTTGATGATAAGTATTTGTAGCCCTGCCACGGCGGTAGGCAACTTCACGCCATCCCCGTTTGTGCCAACTACAGTGACCCGGTTAATACCCTTTGTTAGTGCCGTTGCATTGCTTTGGTCTTGCGTTGAGTTAGCAGTGATACCATCCGTGACACCCAGTAGCCATGTGTTCAAGGATGTATCCACATCTGTAAACGCGCCAGCGGGGTCAGTCCCTAATTCGGTCTGCGTTGCCACAATCTCCCGCTTTACCTGATTAGCCCAATTTGCCACGGGCACGAAGTAGATTGTTGCCGCGTCTGCATGGGTAGCCGCCGTAGTGGCATTCGCTCCTCTTGTTGCGGTTGTCAGTGTAGCGCCTGACACACCCGTGAAATGAATCAATTCACTATCTATAAGGCAGTAACCGGGGGCGTTGACACCACTAATCGCGGCCGTGGTCGTAATAGTGGTGACAGAAGTATTATGAGACCCGGACAGAACAAGTGATTTCTGGTTTACGTGGTCGCCCAACAAACTCGTATCATTTGCGAGTGCTGCTGGATAATTTGCAGATGTAGTTTCAGCCATGTTTCTCTCCTAAATCAAGTTTGTCCAAGAACCTGCTTCTCGTGCCTGCATCTTCGACGTAGTAGTATTATAAATCATCATTCCATTACTAGCGGTAAGGGCATCCCGCTCCGTGCTCGTAACACTTGGCATTTGCACATACTCACCAGTCACCTGTGTTTTGTCGGCACCAGCACCTATGCGCAGACCGTTCTGTTTGTCCCAACTGAGGTAGTCCCCTAGTTCGCCAAGCCCAATGCCAATATCATCCGTGCCAGCGTAGTCTAAGAAACCATCCAGTTTTCCAAAGCGCCCGTATGCCGTGTAATCAGTAGCTCCCGGCCCTTCACGCCGTACAACCGAAAGGTATGGGCCTTGTGTCGCCGTACCCTCCAACTGAACCCAGCCGCCGAAGGCACTCCAACCCGTACCGCCGAAAGCCATAGTGCTTTTCCCGAACTGACAGAGTTTTCCGTCGCTGAAAGGTGTTTGGGCGAAATCATATATACCGCCGAAGTTCACCTGCTTGGTCCCCCATAGTGCCATACCCCACCCATATTTACTATCCAAACCACCGAACACAGTAAAGGCGCTCTCCGTAAGCTCCACGCCCGCCTCGTTCTCGCCCCACATGGCAGGGCGGCTCTCAACACTTGCGAGGCCACGCGTGATTATGCTTTCTCCTGCTTCGTATGCGAACGCCCCGGTACTCTCGAGGTCTCGCGATACGGTGTACCGGTAGCCACCAGTAATCGCACTACCCGAATTTGTAACTCGCATCCACTCTGTTCTGGAGGCATCTGGGGACATGTACACCATCCCGTTCCGCTTGATAGCGTTAGAGGAGACATCTATCGTCAGGGCATCTGCCGCCACCTCTGCTATCAGTACATCCGAGGCGTCATTCACAATGAATGTGCCAGAGGTGGAGGTTTGTACACTTGTTTCCGTGACGTGCGTTTTTAGTAGCCCCCGCACGGTGGCATTCTGGAACTCGGCATGACCATTGGCACCATTGAGCGCAAATCCTGACACGCCTTCCGAAAAATTACTGCTCTTGACTATCTTGTTGCCACCATCAATAATAATGTTCGGCGCCTCAGAGCCAACCGTAATCTTCTCGTTGTCAGCGTCTAGAACAACACCCGTGGCAGTTAGTGTGTCTCCGCTAACTGTCCAGCCACCTATGACACCTGACGTGGCGGTTATCAGGCCACGGGCATCTACCTGCGCAAACTCAGCAGTACCGTCAGCATTAATCTTAAAGCCCGCACTACCCGTAGAGAAGTTGGACGATTGCACATACTGGTCTGCCGCTAGGCTACCAGTTGTTATCTTACCCGCTGCTACGTCGCTGATTTTTGCAGTAGTGATGGTTGCGTCAGCGATTTCTGCGTTAGTTATAGTCGCGTCTTGAATGTTCGTCTTGCTAATTTGAAGGTGGGGGTGCAGGTGATTGGGACTCGCGAACGCCTCTAGTGTATTGACCCTAGTCTGTAACAGTTCTATTTTGTCTAGTAATTCTTTTGCGGTAGCCATGTCTAACCCCAGCTCCAGCGGGTCAACACCCAGAGAGAAGGCAAACGGACCACCGATAATCCTAAAGGTGTCAATGTTTGCCCTAATCCACTGTTCCAGTAATAGTTCATCCAGTACTGTTGTGTCGCTGACGTCCAGTACCGTGTAACCCATGCGCTCCATGACGTCTCGCTGGTTATCGTCTCGCCGGGTAGCCTCAAGGCTTTGATGCCATCTCCAACCCTGTACACGCACAACAAGATGGCGCGTGAAGAATATAAAGTCTGCAACCATACCGCCGAGAAACACCCTGCCACCCATGAGGGAGCTCTGGAAATCAAAGTCAGCACCCGGAACATAACGCCTGCGTACAAGCGCTTGGTAGAAAACCCGTTCCGGTAATGTGCCCCGTATATTCTGTGCCGCCCGTTGTTCAAGCGGGTCTCCGCCAACAACCTGCCTGCGGGGACCACGGCGGTGAAGAACCAGCTTGTCGTCAGTAACGTCAATAGGGGTGACGAACTTATACTGCCGAAGCTGTAGCGGCCTTTCTTCTGGCTGTTTACGCTTCTTGATGTGGCGCAGTATTGTTCTACTGGGCTTATAGAAGGGAATAAGAGCAGGTCTTTTAGCCACACTAGCCCACCTCCACCAGACTTACGCGCACCCGGTGCTCTACGTCGTTGTCTTCGTGGCGTGCCCGGGCCACCTCGGATACGCTGCTCACGTACACAGTCTTGCTCTCGTTAAGAACGGTGGTGAAGGCCACCGGCGCCGTGCTGGCACGCGCTGTCTGAATCTCGCCAATAATATCTTCGGCGTCCTTGTTGCTACCCAGCCCGGCATACGTACCATCTGAGGCCGCAATAATGTCAAAGGAATAACCGTAAGCTACGTCCGGGCGCATAATATACTTGATGTGGTAGCCCTTCAGTGCCGGGCTATGGTCCGTGTCATCCGTGGACATATCGAACTGTAGCTGTATCTTCTTGAACTCCACCGAGCTGGAGAACTGTAGCACCTGTGTCGGGCTACTGTTCACCGTGCCAAGAGTGGCGAAACCCCCATCGTCCAAGGAATACTTCACCACAATGGTGGTCGCCGGGCTACTCGCGGAACAGTTGTCTGTTTCTACCATAATCTCTCTGGCCGACTTGGTGACACGCTCGAAGCCCATCGTGTGATAAGACGTGAACAGGGAGTGGGTACCGCTGGTCTTGAAGTTGGCGTGGGCTAGTTCGGACAAGGACTGTAACTCTATGTACCCAGTCACATCAGACGCCGCATCCACGTTGTACCAGAGGAAGTCGTTGTCGGTATCTATCGCCAGCATGGAGATAGTACCTGACCCGTCGGTAATGGGGTCATACAACTTGTGCCAGCCCACGCCATCATAAGCTAGAATAGATTCTGTGTAAGTTGATTCGTTGGTTCTTGCCGAGCAGTAAAGGAAAGCGCCCCGGGCTGTGAAGTTCTTGAAGTTGCCGTACTGTGTGAACGGGAATGTGTCAGTCAGGCGGGGAGGGCTTACATCAAGCAGTGTCGCTCCTGTCCAGCGGTAAACCCGGTGCCGAATGGGAAACCACAAGGCGCCCATCCAGTTCACCAAGCTGTTGAAGTTGTCACTGTGCACCTCTGTTCCAAAGTTGAGTACCCGCTTGGCCGTGAAACCCTCATCGTTATTGACAATCCACAGACCATCGGTTCGCGCTGCGTACAGGGCATTACTAAAGCTGGTCAGTGCCGTCACCCCGCTCCCCGGGGGTCCCACATGCACGACGGCCGTGTCTGTCGCACCAGCACCCTCAAGGTCCGATAAATCCACCTGACTAGCATAGTGTAAGAAGTTCTTATCACGTTCTGTAAACCACACGTAACCACCGTGAATAGCGGAGTGCTTGAAATCTGTAGCAGCAGCATCAACACCAGCGTCAGACCAAGTATCTGCACCACCCGAGGCAGATTCCTGTATTCGCGCTGAGGTGGGGGACACAAAGATGTTGGTCCCGTTCGTCATTAGGTTATTAATAGCCCCAGAGTAGACACTGGCCCAAGTGCCAGCCGCCCCAGCACCGCCCGGGGTGAACTTCCTTACCCCGCTACCAGACTCGCTGCCCCACGTGTACCAGCTACCCCCGAAGTTTATACCGCCGTCCTTGATACTCTCGCCGGTCTCGGAACTAACCGGCTGTGTCATAAGCATGGCGAGGTCAGGCTGCCGGGTATCTATACTACCCGCCGTGCGCTCGTATGCCATTCCGTCGGTGAACCGGTGAAAGCCGAAACCGTGCCTGAAGTCCACCTGTGAAAGTGTCTGGAATAAACCTAGCTCAGAGAAGGCAATGGATGCCCCCGCCGGGGTAGCGCCGCGGGGCGCAAAATCTACCACATCCCGCCGCGTCCACGAACTGATGTCGATGCGGTAAGGAATGTCATTGAGAACTACATCACAATCTATTCCAACTATTGCCATTAGAAGGGATATTCTGCGGGTGTATCAACCACAGTCTCCTGCTCAATCCACATCGTGGACTTGGGTAATCTAAATTTATTCTGAAGTTTATAGACCTCAGCCATACTCTCGTACATCTGCTGTAAGTAACGGTGGCGTGCTGTGTCAGTGCGGCTGTCACCGATACGGCTGGCGTGAAGATATGCCAACGCCTTGCGTATAATGTACTCTCTGGGTATCACGGTGGTACCGCTATCTGTCGTCAGGCGGGCTGGTTTAGCCACATATACCACCCGTAAAGAGTGGCCTGCATGTGCGGAGTAGCGGCTGGTCAGGTAGGTAGTGGCGGGCCAGAAGGTCTGGTCGAAACGAGCGGCCACAACCCGGTGCCAGTCTGCTACTTCCTCGGTAATATCCTTTATGACGTACTTGGATGTACTATCGGTGTTAGTGGTCCACGTAGGTACAGTCAATGCGGTGGCGCTGTTACCAGAGATAGTGCGGTTCTGTCCTTTACCTGTACCATCATATATAGCTACCTGCATGTTTGCAAACGCATCGGTCGTCCAGCTTTTAGTGCTATCTGTCAAGGTAGTGGTACTCTCGTGGCTCGATACAGTACCTTTATCTTTCTCGTTTACCGACTCGAGCCACATCGACAGCACATAATAGGGTGTGCCGGGAAGCGAATATTCAAGCGTGTCTGCCGTGAGCGCTGTGGTCTCGTCAGTAGTTACTTCAAAGAACTCAGGGAACCCATCCTCAATAGCGGAGTTTATAGCGTCGTGTATCTGGTCGGCGGTAAAGCCGCTGTGGATTTCATACGTAGTACCGCTACCGGAGGCACTACCTAAAGCTGGCAACCATGTTATGGTGCTACTTGAGTTGGCGAAATCGTTGATTAGACGCACAGAACCGGCAGACGTCAGATACAGATAAGAACCGTTCCACACATCATCCGCCTGCTTTAAGCGGGTGGTATCGACTAACGTGGTCGTACTTCCGGTGGCAGTCGATGTACCGCTTGTGCCCACGCGCTGGAAGAACTCCATCCCCAGACGACGACAGAGCTCGTGCCTTAAGTCACTGCGGGTTACGGTAGGCTCTGCCATTATGCCGCCAGCCTCTCGGTGGGACTATTGTATTCAGCGTCTATCTCGCGCATCCGACGCTCTACCTCGTTGTATGGTTTTATGTTATCGGCATCCAGCACCTTAGCGCGAGCATCGTACTCTGCCCTCTGCCTATCCCGGTTGTTCAACTGGTCTCTCACTTGTATTGGTACTTCCACCTCTTCATCGGGCGGGAATACATAGGTAGCGGGCCCCAGCCTAACCACCTCTGGCTCAAGCCTAGTGCCAGTGGGCGTCTGTACTAGCTCACCCGGACGCTTGACCTTCACCTGCGGAGTGCTTGCCAGCGCCAATTTGAATTGCAGGTTATCGGCAACTGCCTTGGCGTTAGCGTTCTGCATTGCGGTTTGGACGTCATTTACGGCGGTCACCTGTGCCTTCTCCCGTACATCTGGGGGTACGGCGTCCAGCTTTCCCCGCCACTCATCGACTAGCTTGGCACGGTCGTTTTCCCAGCGCCTTACCGCTTCGTCGCTTTCCGCATGGTGCTGCTTGAGTTTAGTGACACTATCGGCAATGGCCTGCTGACCCTTGTCGTACTTATTCATGCGGTCAAGCAGGGAGTTCTGCCCCTGTAAAATCTGCTGCAACACCAAGGCAACGTCAAGAGCCTCGGTATCCTTCATTGTTAGGAACTCGTCGCTCTCGAGCGCCTGCACCGCTCTGTGGTTCACCTTCATTTATGCACTCCCTCCAAACAAAAAACGGGTGACGGGCTGAGGGCCACGTCACCCGTTATCTGCATTAGTTTGGGCTTCGGCCCACTCTAGTTACCTACGACATGAACGGTCACTGTCAGGTTAGCGGGTGAACCACCAGCCCCTGAACCTCCGGACCCGTCATGAATCTCTAGCGTTATAGCGTCAGCCTCATCGAAGAGGTTGTCGCCATACGTGTTGAGACTACTGCGCGTGATACTGACCGCAGTTCCGTTTGCTGAGTATGTCGATTCAAGCGTATTGGCTGCCCACATATCGTTGCCTTCTGGGTCAACCAGCATCACCTCATTTGCGCCCGAGGTGGCGCCGCCTTCCTGCACGCTCATAGTTACACGTTCAATGTAACAATCAAACGGCATTACGATTGTGCCAACGGTAGTACCGTCGGCAACGGTGAGTCCACCGTCCACGTGTGCGACTAGAGTCGCCCATCGCCCACTTTTGTTATAGCTCATGTCCTATTCCTCCTAACTGAACTCGTTCGCATGTTCTAGCTCAACCGCGAAGGCAGAGTTAAGAACACTGGTGGCAAACGCCATCTTCCAAGCGACGGTTGCCCGCTGATTTAGTGGGTCCTCAGAGCCACCAGAGCCAAGAGGTTTCACGATGATGTCGACAGGCTTGATGCCTTGGTCGCCAGTCAAAGGTTGCCCTTCGGGCCCAGCGGCGTCAACGTCACGCGGGTCTATATTGCCAATACCAACCTGACCATAAGCCTCACGTCCGATGAAGAAGGCGCCGTATACGTCTGCTGAAGCTGCGCCACCATCCTCGTACTCTTTTGCATTGGAGGAGATGTATATGTCGCAGTTCAAGAAACGTCCCATGAAGCCAGTGCGCATGGGGTTGCCATCGTCACGGGGTGACGCGTGGAAGAAGGTGTTGGTAAACTTTTCGTCCTGCATGAGTGTTGCGTAAGTATGTGGGTGTATGATTACCACGAACTGCTCACCATCCACAGGTAGTGCATTGGCGGCCATAAGGGTGGACAATGCCTTTACGAAATCCGCGTAGTCAATGTTATCGGTAGACGCAGCAATTGAGCCACGGCTACTTCTAGCATTGGGGAAAGTCGTAGTGACATTACCAGCCAAGGCGTCACGCTGAAGCGAGTCTGCCGATAGGCCAGCTTGCTCACCGAGCATACTTGAAAAGGTTGAAAGTATTGGGTCATAGCTTTCATAATCAATCTGGTCGGTGTGCTGTAGATAAGCACCGTAATAGGATGGGTTTAGTGTGGTAACACTAACAGAAGCAGATTCACTATCTGGTGTAACGCCTTCTGTTAATACCGTTGTATTAGCTGAAAGAGCCGCGAACTTTCGGAACTCGGCACTTCCGTAGCCATTGATGTTGCCCTTCACTGCCCAGCGCCCGTGTACGAGCCGTGGTACGGCTCGAATGAGCAGGCGGCGAAGGTACTGCGTTTTTACGCTATTAGATAGCGTACTAGATGTTACAGTAGCCATTTTCTATTCCTTATCGTGGTAGTTGGTCAGGTTTTAGCCCTCCCGTTTCTACCCGTCTAAACATGTCTTCCCACTCCTCTAGTGGGAGGTCGGCCATACGGGTATGCCCCGGGTTACTCCCCTGCGGTGTCGTAGTGACTACCGACTGTGGAGTTGCCCTTTGCTGCGCTGGCATCACACTGTTGTTTACCTCGTTGATACGACGCTGCATCCAGTGTGTTGCACTATTGCGGATATTCTCGATAGAGCTTGAGTCGAGTGCTTCCGCAGGCACACCCATTTGCAGGAAGTGGTCGCGCCACTCTCCTAATGCTGACTGCACATCCGCTTGGTATTTGACCTGCCGCAGTTGTTGTTGCGCACCTTCGTACTTCTGGCGATAGAAATCGGCTTGGTAATCACGACGTTCTTCCTCGTTCATACCCTCCATTTTCTGTTCGCGCAGTCGGTTTTCTAGCCCTTCACGCGACTTCGACCATGTGCTACGTTCTTGGTCGAACTTGCGCTGTTGGCCAGACATTGACCTGCGCATACGCTCCATCTGCGACTGGAGTGTACCAAGTTGATGCTGGAGACCGGCTGTCTCCGGTTCCTGTGCTTGCGTTACCGCAGGAGTAGCTGCGGGTTCGCTGGCGGCGGGGGCTTGCGCCTCGGCCTGCTCTACGACGGGTGCTGACTCCGCGTCAGGACTCACGTCGTTGCTCGGAATGGGATTTAGATTATCCACGGTATTCCTCCTGCTATTTGGTTTGAAGTAATGTTAGCCGGTTTTTGTACGAAGTGCAACTAAACAATACCCAGTGCTGAACGTAATGCCGTATCTGTGTATTCTGTTCGTTTCTCCTCGTAGGCACTACCGGTAAGGCCCTTTACCCATTGCTGAAAATCGATAATGTTGGATTCCGGCCTGCGCGGGTATACACCCGCAAGATAGCTCATGGTCGCATTAGACGGCTTTCCGCTCTTCAGGTCAAGAACGGCCAGTGGGTTTACCTCCACCTTGGGATATGTCGGTTTTGGAGGAGCAGTAACACGCCCTATTCGTAACGGGTCTGCCCTACGGTAATCGGTCGTACTACGAAAACCCAGCGCAGTACCGAATGGCTTGGGTAACTCGAAACCCCTAGCCGGAATGTCTGGATACAGGCTGTCCGCCCGGTATGTCGTCGCTCCGGTCTTCTTATCCACCAGAGCATCCACTTCCGGGTCTATGTACTGTTCCGCCCAGATAGGGTGGTCCTCAGCGTACAAGTCCTTCATACGCCACAATGCCTTTAGCCGTGCGTAGTCGTCTCCGCTCATGATTCTCTAAATGCCCTCTTTTCGTCTGCTGTTAGGCCGAAGTAGAAGGACTGCAAATCGAATATATCGTCCCCAAGTATAGCCTGCGCATAACCCCTGAACTCATCGTTGAGCCCCTCTGCGGTCATAAAGTCACGGGTCTGGTCCATAGTTGGTTCCTCTACGCCCATCATCATCTTGGCATCCATAATCATATCGTAGAAAGCGTGGAACTCCTCGTTGTCCCCAAAGGCTGTTGGGTCACCATCGGTCTTGTACCAGAAGTCCAGCCACTCCACCTCGTCACCCATTGCGTCCCGTAAAGCCTTCTTGTTGGGGCCAACCCATGCGATAACATTCCAAATCTCTCGTGCCATTGTCTCTTCAGGAGTATCATTACGGGTCATCTTCTCTTCCACAGAGTAGATGTCACGCCCGTTGATGGCGTCACGCAAGTCTTTCTCCTCGAACTGCTGCCCGTAAAGATTGAAGACCCACTCTACTATCTCGTCCTCGCCCGGCCTCTCGGGGAACTCGTCTGCGAATATCTGCTCGGCCACGTCCCGCTCGTAACCACTACGCTCTGCAACCAAGTCCCAATAACGATTGTAGAAGTTATCTCTCCAGACCCGGTTGAGCGCATCGTACACACCATCTGTGGTCAAGTCCCAAGTGTCGTATGCCTCGCGGTTTGCCATAGCCAACAACACGCTACCGTCACCAATGGCCGTTTGTAAATCTACACCTGTTACCTTGGTCGTCTCTACTCCATCTATGACCACGCCCTCTTCCTCTTCTGTAAGCTCCTCAACCACATGCGCTAAAGCAGGCGCTGCGCTCGCTGGTATCACGACCTCATACCAGTTCTCCAAGCGCTCCTCGTACTCAGGGAAAGTCTCCTCGGTCTTATCGTAGCGCGGTTTCAAGTCTCGTAAGTACCCCATGAACACACCAATGATGTACTCTTTTATAGTGGCGTCAGACTTGAAGTAGGGGGACCACTTGAAGCGAGCCTCGGGGTACTTCTCTTTCAGCTCATCGTCAGCATCGTAATACTCTGTGGCCAGCTCTGCTGCACCTTGTGAGTCCCCTATCGCAAGCTCGAATATCCCGGCCTGCAGGTTAGCCCAGAGCCGGTTCCTCTCGGCAAGATAGGCTGTCTTCTGTTGCGAGGTTGTTATCCCGCTACTGACTTCCTCCCACCACCGGTCCCTATAAACAGGCTCGTCATTCTCGTCGCGCACCCATGATATTGAGCCATAAAGGCCACGCAGGACACCTTCGCCAGTCTCGTAGCGCCACGTCTTGTATATCTCTTCGTAATTCGCATCGGATGCAATCTTACGGGCCAGCCGGTTAGCCTCGTCCCGCACACGGAATAACTCCCGTTCACCTACACCGAACTTCTTTGCGTATGCGCCTGAAAGATAACCGAACAAGCGGGCGGTATACTCGCTACGCTCGATGTTGTCCCGGGCCTGCTCGTACAGCTCGCCCTCCTGTGATTGCAGGGCGGTCTCTGCCAAGCGGGCGAGACGTAGTTTTTCAGACGGGTCAGTCGTATCTGCGATAGTCACCGCAGTTATAGAGAGTAACTCCCGGGCCACAAGGTAACCCTTCCAAGGCACCTGCGGTGTGAGATAGTCTGACTCATTCCAGTTAATCGTGGCTTCAGTCTTTTGAATAAGATAGCGCTGTGTCCACGGGGGTATAAGGTCGAGCTGACCAAACAAGGACCGCTCTGGGTACTGGTTCTCGTCAATAATATTAGTCATCTTGCGGATGGGAATATCCACCCAAGGTGCCAAGTACAGCCCCACCTTTCCGCCGTGTGCATAGAGATAGTTCACTAAGCGGTTGACTAACGGTGCGTCGGGGTCGATAGTGTCTGTCGTATCAAAGCTGGGGCCGCGCTGTGGCACAACATCCGTGAACGAGAGCGAGTTGAAGGGGTCGTACCACCAGTCAGTGTCGCCCAACTGGAAGTGGCCCCGCAATCTCGGTAGTGGACCGCCCGCGTTTCGTGTAGCTCCAGCCTGAAGCTGCATCCTCTCAGAGAGCTCTTGGATTTTGTTGTAGTTGCTCAATATGCGTGGGTTAGCACCCAAGGTCTGGACCCACCACGGGATAGAGCGGGATGGGAACTTCCAGAATGGGATGACTGTCTTCATCGCCTCGTCTATCACCATGTCACGACTGTAATCAATCATGGCGTCGTTGGTGTGGCCAACGGCACCGCGCAACTCTAGCTCCCTTAGCTCACGCACGATAGAAGAGTTCTCACCGAACAGCTTTACCAGCTCTTCTGGTATCTCGCCTCGCTCCGTACCAAACATGGCGATATCATTCAGGTACGCCTTAAGCATCTTAGCTCTTTCGGCCCACTGAGTGACACCACCCCAATCTTCCATAGTCACAGGACCGGTCTTGCCCAAGAGGTCATTCTCCCATTTCCTCAGTGCGTCACTGAAAACACTGGTGTCAGCCTGTGCCTGCATCAAAAATTGGGACGCCATGGAGCCCGGAGGGTGACCGTCGATTGCCTCATGGAAGTTCTGGGTCAGAACCTCTCCGCCATTCGGGTCAAAGCCGCGCCGTGATATGGTGTCTTGGATTTCATCGTAGGGGATGATATCGTCAAGGGTATAACGAGTGCCGTGGTCTACGTTGATGGAATCTAGCAGGGCTGCGTGATACCTGAACGGCCCCTCTCCGTTTTTCAACCTGTCCCATCCGGTCCGGCGCAAGTCCGCCTGTCCTACCTCCCGTAACCTGATACCACTACCTTTGCGGAGCTCCTCCATGGTTCTGAGGCTCCGCTCGAACCCATCTCCCACGGGGCGGCTCACGCGGATGGGTGTGCCGAACTGTTCGGTTATGCCCCTAGAGAGGCTCCTGACGTTTCTGGGTACTGGTGGAAATGGAATATCTCCCCAAAAGCGCTCTATATTCTCCGCTGCCTTATCCCACACATATCTGGGGCGCCTTGCCGTTTTGTCCGCCTGTATAGGTAATAAGTTTAAGCCTTCTGCCACGGCAATACGTCCAGTTATTCTGTCGCCGCGCCGGATGCCGTAACCATCAGGGGAGCTGTATGGGTTCCACTGCCCCACCTCTTTTGCAAAATCACTTGCTTCAGGGTTCGCTGCACGCCATTGGCGCACGAAGTCATCCTCGAAAGCCTCGTCTGTCCAGCGTCGCCCAATAGCTTTACCCCAAGCATTCGCGGTTGGGTTCCCGAAACCAACACTAATGTCTACTGGTATTAGTCGGTCGGGGTCCAACTCGCGCGCAAGCGTAGCACGCCCACGGCCCTCATGCGATGTAATCCTCCAAGTATTACCTGCGGGGTCCATTGCCACCTCAACAAAAGGTGGCGCAAATCTTGCCTCACCTTTTTCTATCAGTTCCCTAGCCCACGGAAAGAACGCTTCTTTATAAGGACTTCTGTCCCGCGGGGGATTGAGTGTAAGAAAGTCCTTTGGCTTCATATAGGCCGTATAAGTATGGATGTCAGGACTTAGAACCCTTTTTGTATATGGGCGGTTACCTTTTACATGACCCATACTTGTAGCGCCAACGGTATCCCCCATTTCTCTAGACCAACGCATAATGCTTTGGGGGTCTAAATCGGTGTGGGATGCGAATCTCCTGCCGGTATGACGCACAGGAACATCAGTTGATATTATCTCCCGCCCGAGGTACGACGGCTCGTCCACGTATCCGGGCAACCGCTCCATCAGTTCTCTGATGGGCGCGTCTACGGCACTGTCGCCCGTAAGCACCATCTTCAAGGGTGGTAAGAATACCTTCTGCTCTGGTACATCTGTCGCTAAACGGGAGGGCATCCACGCGGACTCCATCGTAGCCAGACCAGAGTTGGCGTGACTGCTCCGCACCAGCGTCTCGTTGGTGAGGGCCCAGCGTGCCAGCGGGTCATCAATGGTCCTGATATGCGCCTGCCATCCCGCGACATCGCCTACCACGTCGAACTCTGAACGCAGGGCGAAATGGGAAATGTAGTCGTGGGTCGCCCGCAACAAGTCACCCTCACTCATCTGGTACATTACCGGCGCACCGGCCTCGTCCAGCATCGGCACGATTTTCCCGGTCTCGTCACGTATGACGGCGGGTACCTCGTGAGTGGTCTTTGCCAGCAATGGGTGTGACCTGCGGCGGCTCAATTCGCTCGCTCCGAAGCTCCGCTCCGTTGGTCTGAACAGCAGGCGGTCGTTACCCATAACGTCGTCGCGCAGGTGCTGTGCGAAGCGGTAGGGCTCATCCTCACCAAAGAACGCCTGCACCTGTACGTCTAATTTCCTGTACTGCCGCCCTATCTGCTGTGTCAGGTGTTCATACGCTACCTTAACGATTTCACTTGTGTCATTGAGCGGGGCATCATCCAGTATCTTAGCCGCGGCTGTCTGCAACGCCTCTTGGCTCTCGTAACCGGCTGCCTTCGCCGCGGGACTATCTGGATAGTTCTTCAAAGAAAAGAAGCCAGACTTCGTCTTCGGGAAAAGCAAAGGCCCCTGCCCCAGCTCGTCCCGGTAGGCATTGATAACCTTGATGCCCCGGTCATTCACATCGGGCATAAACTGGTACGGGTGACCCTTCCCCACCGTGCCTTTCAGCGGCTTTCCAACAACCTTGACCGCGCTCGGGTCTATCACCATGTAGGACACGACACCCTCTGCCTCCATAGTATTAATGTAAGGAATGACATCGTAGCCCTGCTCCAACAGCTCGGCACCGCGAAGATAGCCTTCTCGGGCCCCCTGTTCATCAAAGCGGCCGACCTCAAACAGAAACATCCTATCGGCATCCAGCCTCTCGTCGAGTATCCGGCCCTCTGGCAAATACGGCTGCTTGGGCGTGATTTTTACCTTGTTGATAAATACCTCGTCGTCCGCGACGCTTGGCTTGGCAAGACGGGCGCGGGCGGCCTCTTCTGTCCCGGCGTGGAAGCCGAAGAAGCCCCCTTCGCCTTTTAGGCCGATTGTTTCCAGAGGCTCCATGCCACCGTGGTAGGCAACAATTGGCTCTCCGCTTAGTATGCGTTTCGCCTGTATAGCGTAGCCCTCGGGGTCCTCCAGTAGCCTGTCAAAGACAACGCGAATGTCGTCACTCAGTTCTAGGTCAAGAGGCGAACCCGTGACCACCCGGTAGATTTTAAGGAGGTAATCCCTGATGCGGTCGAAGAGGCTCTTTAGTCCCGGGGCAGGTAACGCACCATCCAGCAGGTAACGCTCGAAGCCGCGGGCAAATATCTCCTCGGCACTGAAGGTGAGGTCGCCACCCACAACCATCTTGATTTCGTCTATCTGGTTACCGCGTGCGTCAATAAAGAAGGATGCGAGTTGCTCATCACTGAGTTCACCCGCCGCCTTGAGTTTGTTCAGGCGCTTGGCCTCTTTGTTTATCCATCCCTTTACAACTCGGTAATCGGCCGAGTTCTCACGCAATATGTTACGCAGGAAGGGGTGTCCGGCGAACTCGTGCACCAGCGTGGAGAAGTCTGCCGACTCGAACAGGCGGACGAAGGCTCTCTCGCCCTCAAACTTAACCATGCCCTTTGCCCCCTGCATCAGCGCTGTCGGGTCCTTGAGGCCCTTTCTCATCTCGTCATTGATTGACATGTAGTGGATTGGCTCAAGAAAGTCCTCGACCTCACCGCCACCCAGATTACGGGCCTCCCAAGTTGGCTGCTCGCCAGTTTTGAGGTTCCATGTCTCCATGCCCCCGTCCCACTGCTTCCCGAACCTCTTCATAGAGGAGACCATCTCTTCGTCGTAACCCTGCACCATACCGCCTGACACTATCTCAATGTCGTGGGGGTCCAGCGTTCCCCGCCAAGGCGCCAAGTCGTATGAGTCAGCTGGCGAACGGCCACGCAGGACGTGCTTCCCATTCTTTTTGGGCGAGGCCAGCAGGGCTTTAGCGTTTTCCGGGTCAATCCACCTGTAGAGGTCTTGCTCTTGAATCTCAAACATCTCAGCACTGTTGTGCTCCGCGGGGTGGCCTTGAGGTACTACCCTTCCGGTGATGTCGTCGACCCGAGCATCGCTCGTGTGTTGGTAGACTTTGAACTCCTTTGTCTCGGGGTTCCACGTAATATGGCCCACCTCATCGGGCGAGATGTATTTGTCGTAGCGCACGGACTGCTGTTTGCCAGTGGTCCATGCGATAGCGTCGTAGTTGCCCTCGGCGGCGTATCGCACCATCCGCTTCATGCCGACGTCCTTCCAGTCGTCTGAGAAGGGCGGGGGCGGAACCCCGCGTTTGGCAGCATTTAGGAAACCTTCAGTTTCCGTGATTTGTAACGAGTATGGAGTAGGGGTGCCCGACAGGGCGGCGCCCTGTCGGGCATCCGACACGGGCGGGCGAATCGTTCTGCGTATTTCATCAGCGCGTTCGCGTGCCAACTTGCGGTAGAGATGATAGATTTCGTCTGAGATTACCTTGCCCAAATATTCAGGAGCTACTGGAAGTCCACCTAAAGTAGCGGTTTCTAGCAACCGAATTAAGTCGCCAGTTTCTGTGTCGAGACGCCAGCCATACCGGCCACCAAAATGGTGACCACCGGGGACCTCTGTTGCCGCATCCATAAAGGACGCCAGTTCTGTTTTAAGACGTTCGTCCCACTCTACCGTCTCGCCCCAAGAGCGCCCCCGAAGTGCGTCAGTGGCAGCCGTGCCCTCTTCTATCACCCTACGCAGTCTTTCTCTCGCGTCCGGCCTGAGCTTGCCCTGTGTCATCAACTCTGAGGTGAGCCCCCCGGGTAGTTTGCGCCTTAGCAAAGCCTCCCCTCCCGGGCCCACCTCTGGGGTGCCGATGATGTCCCTTAGTCCCCTGCTAAAATTGGACTTGTCCAGCGCCCTCCGCACCCGATGGACATACTCAGTAATACCTACCTCAGCGGTGGACGGAAAGAGTGAATTAGGAGACACAAGGGTTAGGACCTTAAGGTCCGCATCAAGCTCAACAGCGCCCCCGAAGTCCGGGTGTTTATCGAGGGCACTACGGTAACTGTGGTCAAGTCCCAGTAGCTGCTCCTCGAGCTCGGCGACACGGGTGGCATCCCGAACACCCGTCTTGTTGGCCGTCTGTATCCAGTCGCTCTGTAGTTCCTCTATGAACAGTACGCGCTTTCCGTCCACCACGCGGTCAGTGGCACGCATGTGCATGACGATGTTGGGCACCTCCCGCATCTGGGCGCTTCGGAAGTGCTGACTCATATAGGCCTTTTCCGTATGCCTGTTCACCGGCAGGGTTATCAGGTACTCGCGGTAGTTCTCACCCATGTCGCCCACCACGCCATCCGGTATCCCTTTGCTCCCAAGTATCCAGTCGTTATACCTGTAGAGGGGCTTTCCGCTTATCCCCTCCTTCTTCACCCACTCCATGGCGGCCTCTTCGGCTTCAATCCTAATGTTTCCGGCGCCCACTCCCGCGATTCTTTCAGGGTCCACGATATCCACACGCCGCACGTCATACTGCATACCATCCACATCCATTGTGTTTTCTCTCATCCACCCGTCTGCGGTTTGGGAGTATATGGTGTTGTCGGCCTCGTCGAAGATTTCAATCTTGGTTACATGGGCATCCGCTGCGTTCCGCCATCCAGCGGTCTCAACAAAGGGATGTCCGACTTCTCCCGCCGTCTTGTTCCACGTTATCTCCCTGCGGAGCTTGGTCATGGGAGAAACGTGCACATCCATTTTATAGTCATCAAAGGTACCCACGTCCTGTCCATGCGTTCGCCAATCCATTTCGTCAAAGAGCCTCGTGGGCGTGACGTCCTCGATGATAAGGCGGTTATCAATCAGATGCTTCTCGACTGCGGCGCGGGGTACCTTACCCTCTCGGTAAAGGAGTTTGCCCTTCTTTATGCTGTGGTGACCGCCGCCAATCTCAAGGGCTCGGGCGGCTGCTGCATCTGCATCCGTCCACACGAGGCCCGTGGTCTCTACCGTTATTCCTCCATACTGCTCATCTACAAATTTGAGCGGGTCTACAACCCCGTACCTGTCGTAGACTACCCAGCCGTTTATGTCGGCTTTCAGTTTACTCTGCTCATCAAGGAAATCGGGTAACCCGGTCCACTTGACCTCGGCCTGAGAGATGCGGTCTACGCCCGCACGCGGTTTTCTTCTGAGTTCTTTCAGCCATTTACCGGGCACGGCGGACACCAGCTGGGTGTCGTTAAATGCCCGGGCAAGGCGTGAGTAGTACCACTCGTGGGTCTCACCGACCTGCGCTAGGAAACTCCCGTCACTGGCCACATCGCCGTAGCTACCCGTAATGGTACTCAGGTATCGGCTCCGGTAGTAGTCGTCCAGCGTATCGGCCTCGCCGCGCCTCACCGCTGTCGCTCCGTTGAGGTCAATAAGCTCGAGAAGGGTATCCACCTCCTTCTCGTCGAAGGCCATGTCGCCGGACATCTGTACCAGCTCGGCACGGAGTTTCTCGCGTGAGACAGGGAGTGTATTTAGTACGCTTTTCTGGTCGAAGTCGACAATACTGACAGGCCCTGCCGCCGCCTGATTGTTCCATTCTCCTTTACCGCGCCTGACCAACTCCTCAGCAACCTCAGTTTGTCGGGCTCTTACGGCTCTACCCGCTGTGGTGCGCAAATCGGTCGTGCCCATCTTTTGACCTATCTCGACTAACTCCGTCTGTAACTCCGCCTCGCTCATATCTGCGACAGCCCTCGCACGCGGCACGCCCCTCCCTTCGGCCACGGCCTGCACTTCGGCTGCCTCCCTAGTGGACCCGCCGTCAATCAGTTCCTGTACGCGGCTATTGAAATCGTCTGGACCGCCCACCGGCATCTCCACCCTTTCGATGGGCACGCGGATAACGTCCTCATCTCTCTGCACGTTGTAAAAAATACCATTGACCTCAACAAGATGGTCCCGCTCGATGGTCGCACCTGCGGCAGCAGCAGGGCGGGGGCGGGCTCCGCCTTCAGCCACATAGCCGACATCAGGGCGGGGAGGGGCTCCTGTGCCAGCATCGGCCATAGCCTTATACTTGGCATCTATAGCGCGGTCGCCGTAACTCACCCAAATCTCGTCTATCCGGCCTTGAGGTCCAACCCCTTGTCGGCCATAGTTTGTGAGCCACTCATTGAAAAGACTTATTTCGTCAGGGTTTAGCTTTTTACCAAGCAGCTCGGTAACTTTCGGAACACCGTCTATGGTCTCTACGACCGTACCGTCTAAGCGCTGGATAAACTCCATCATAGTGGGGTTCTGTGTGGGCCACTTATCCTGCTTGGCCATCTCAAGGAGATGGCGCGTTTGCCTCTCGTAGGCATCTACAAGCTGTTCTCTTGCCCACGGAATTTTTCTCCCCTCGACCCCTATTACCTTGCTCCCCTTTAAGTTGTCTAGTGCCGCAAAACCCCTAGCCACCGCACCGTTCATGCCGCTAATGGATAGTGTGTATTTGTCGAGCCGGGCCATGTTGTTAAGGTCATCGGGGTAGGGGACGCCCGCCACTATCCTCTCGTGCGCCCGGTCCCTCAAGTGTTCATATACCTCGCGTAGGTTTGCTTGTCCCTGCCGATGGCCAGCTCTTTGCCCCGGGAACCTCTCCTCGTAAGGATGACGTACTGCGTCGTCGATGTTCCTGCCCTCGCGGGCACCGCGCACCTTGGCCTCGTCAACGACTCCCGTGGGGTCTTTTAGACCGCTTCCACCCTCCAACCATGCCTTGTGGTTTTCCAGCAACTCCTCTTCCGCTCGTCGCCGCACGTTGGCGATGTCATCTGGGCCGAGGGTAGCGCCTCTCGCGGCTGCCTCCCTACTAGCTTCCTCTAGGTTCCTTAAGAAGGTCTGGGTGAAGTCGTTTATCATTCCCTCTGAAAAACCGGCCTCACGCAGGATAGTAAGCACATCTTCTGGTATCAGCTCTTCCCAGCGCAGGTTCCCGGCACGGGCGCTCTTCAATATCTCGTCAAGCTCTTCTGGACTATTGGAGGCGGTGTTCCACATACGTAACGCATCCTTGCGCATAGCCGGGTCCTTGATAGCCTGCCGGATAAGCTCTTGGCCGTATTTACCGTCCAGCTGGTTAAATACCTTCCAGTAACTATCGTGGTACAAACGCATCCGGTGAGCCATCTCAAAGGCATCATTGAAATCGCCAAGCCCTTCAGCAACATTTTGTAGGTTTACATTTCTTATAATCGGTATATCTTTTAAGACAGGGAACTCGCGAGTGATGAATGGTAACTTTACCATCCCGAGACTGCTTGCCGCATCTGGGTCCAAAACACTTACAGGGGAGAAGCCGAAGAAAGCCCTAACAAAGTCTGTAACGCCTATCTTGCCCTCTTCTATCACCCGCTGTGTGATAGGACCGACGTGCTGTTTCTCGCGCAGAGCTCGCACGAAACCCTCCATGATTTGAGGTGGGAAATAGTTTCTCTTATTCGACACAATGGTTTGCAGGGACTGGAACGTATTGCCACCGGCCAGCATGAAGCGCAGGCGTGTGTCAAGCATATTCCTTACGGTGAACCCCGGGCGGGCAGAAAGGTTGGCCTCAATCCATATAGCGCGGGCGTTACGCCACAACTTGCCAAAGCCACTTCCTTTTACATGCTCAGTAGGAGCATCAATTAGGTTTCCTGCCTTGTCAATTATTTGTCTGTTAATAGGCACTTGGTTCTGCTGCTGGTAAAGGTTCTGCATACTTTGGCGCAACTTATCAGTTACCTCTTTATTCTTTTGCGTAACGCTCAGGCTGTCCCAGTCCACAAAATCACCGGCCGCCTTTTTGTATGCGTCCCCAATCAGTGTGCCGAGGCTGCGTTCCCCGGTCTTAAACGCGAGGCCGAAGTGCCCTCCCTCTTCGCTCAGTCGTTTTATTCTTGTGATGTCACGCGGGCTCATGTTAGTAATGATGCTAGGGTCACCGTTGGCATACTTCTGCCACAGTTCGGGTGAAATCACCTCGCTGGGTATTTCGTCCGCACCTGCTTTCACGGTCTTGCCAGCAGTGCGTGCCATGCGGTTTAAGACATCAATAAAGTTTCTGGTATGAGTCCTTGCAGCGGAACGCGGTATCTCCGCAATAAGCCCTTTGATAAGCGGGGCACGAGCAGCTACCTTCGCTGTAGTCCCCAGCGTCCATTTCACCGGCCAGAACACCGCCTTGAAAACCGCAGGGGGTATGATGTTGAGCGGGTCGAGTATCACCTCTCCCCAGAACTCTATCATCGGGTCTTCGTACAGCTTCTTGAGGTCGTCGGTCTCTACCCGGGTGAGTGCCCGCCCAGCCTCATTTTCCGCAAACTCCAACGCGGCGAGGAACTCCTTTTCCTTCTCCGGTTGGGTCACCCATGTATACGCAAACTCACGGGCATCCTCCCATTCCTCGGAGGTCTTACCCTGCCACGTATCTATAGCACCGGTCTCGAAGAACGTCTCAGCACGCACTCGGGTTAGTTCCCCGGTCGCACTTAGCCGCTGCAATTCAGCTTTCACTTCTCTGGATTCTTTTCCAATACGCCCGAACCCAGCCACAGCCGCACGGGCCAACTCCCCGGTACGCTCTTGTTTGTCCTTGACGTTCTGTACTCCACCCTGCCACGCAGAGGTGATGATATTGAGTGTACTCTGCTGGGACGCGATACCTCGGCCTGCCCCCCTTATAGCCCCCGGGATAAACGAGAACACTTGGACGGGGTTGAAACGCAATCCACCGGTGAGACCACTGATAAAGGTGCTTAGGGTATTCCCTATTCCACTCCCCCAAGCTCCCCAGTAGTCGACCTGCTCTTTGCCCAGCTTGCTTTCTCCCCTCACCGCGCCCACGTACTGCTTGTTAGCCAGAGAGGGGCCCGCAAGCCAATCCCAGACAAACTTCTCTCCCTTGCCGCGGCTTCGGTTTAGCTGTAGCTTATTCCCGTCAGGAAGGTATACAGTTTCGTCCCTGTCCTCATCGGGGAGCACAAGGCGCTTATCAGTCGCCGGTAATGCCAGTGGGGTTGGAGGTTGTTGTTCTGGGGGCTCTACATTGCGCAGGGCTGATACCGGCCCCACAAGCGCTTCGTAATAGTCCCCGTAACGATAATGGTACTCGGCCGCAGAGCGTTCTGACATCCCGCCGACGAACTCGGCCAGTCGTCTATCCTTGAGACCGTTTTGTTTACCAATCTTGTAATACTCGGATATTCTGGGCATCATCAGCTGGAACTGCAACAGGGGTTCCTGCCGCTCTTCCTCGCTGTAGCCGTAGCCGACACCCTCGTCGTGCAGCTGGAATAGGCCCACAGAATGACCGTCGTCTCCAACGCTCAGGTGGTCGCCCCCAGATTCTGCGCCTATAAGAGAGAGTGTGATTTCAGGTGGCACATCATAGAACCGGCCATAGTCGCTGGCCAGCTCGTACCACTGCAGAAGACCATCCTTCTTAGGGGGTGCTGCCTGTATTTTGTCCCGGACAGGCTCTGCGGGTTTATCCCGCGCCATCTTGATTTCGGCGGCAAACCCATCGGTATCATCCCAGAACTTCCCGGTACGCTTCTCGCGGAGACCCTGAAGTTCCCCACGGAGCTTGGAAGACGCTAGTCCCGTGTCCTTGGGCGGTAAGACAGGCTTTTGCCTGCGCCTTTGCGCCAGTCCACGGAGTTGTTCTTTGATTGGCATTTATCCCAACGCGACATCTGGCTGCCGGATTACAGTAGGCGCCATTCTGCCCTTATTGCCAACACTGGTTGGGTAATAAACCATACGCGCCAGCGAGACGTAAGCCGCCGTTTCAGGCTGGCTACTCGCTGATGAGAGCATAGGCTCGATTGCACCCAGCATAGCCTCGTAGTCCGCGCTGCGTTGTCTGCTTCCCTCCACCGGCAGGTAACGCATAATCGTATTCAGGAAGTCGTGGAACCATGTGTATCCCGGCCCGGCGTCATAACCCTGTGCCTCACGCAGGCCATCCATGGCTGTTATCATGTTCTCCGTCCAAGTCTTGTTCATAAACAGGCCGATGTCGAGGTCCTGTGTTACCGGCAGGTTCAGGTTTGCGGCACTGTATGCCGTAAACTCCTTCGGTGCATTACGGTAGAGGTTGGACCCTACTGCCATCCCGTCCTGTGATGCTAGGTAAGGCATAACCGCATTGAGCACACCAAGGTAGTCGGCAAGCGGCCCCTGCTTGGCAGGCACATAACTCTGCCACCAAGAGGGCTGGTTGGTAATACCGTAAGTAACATCCGAGTTCTGGAGGCCCTCACCGTACATTGCGTACTGGCTAACTGGACCAGCCGCATTACCAGATTCGTTGAACGAGTAGCCGGGATTGTAGGCACCACCATCGCCCGGCAAACCAGCGGTTGAATCATCGCGTTGTTCGACCGTAACGGTGTCACTCGGTGGACCACCCCTCGCTGCCCCACCGCCGTTGTGATATGACCAGCCTGCTGCTTTCTGCATCCGCAGGAAGGTGTCGGCGTCCTCCCCGTAGTCAGCCGAGTACCACTTCACGTACTGCTCGGCCATGTCGAACACGTCCTCGCCCCAGCCGTGTCTCTCCATAGCCCCTTCACGGCCAAGCCCTGCCGCCTCACGCACTATGAAGGCCATGTTCTGTAGTTCGTCCCAGCGCCCTTCAAGCAGGTCTGGGTCATGCGTCTCAGCGGGGATGATGATGTCAGCGCTTGTCTCGCCAGCCGCAAGGTGGGGGTTCCCGGCTTCAGGGTCATCCTCTCCCGCGATGGCCTCCTCCACGCCCTCCTCGCCAAGAACATGGTCGAAGATAGCGTTTGCCGCGGCCCCATCATCGTCGAGACCAAATATCTCGCCATCGGGGTTGGTGATGAGCATATTGTCGTCCTCATCAAGGCTAACGGCGTTCATCGCCAACAGCGCGTCTATCTGCTCTTGGGTCAATGGTTGGTTACTGATATCCTCGCTAACATAAAGGGGCGCTACACCGCCCAAATCAACTCCCAGCTCCTCGGCTATTTTTGTTGCATCGGCTTGCACTTCCCCGCTAAGTGGGTCGCCCGGTGCCCGGTCGAACCGCTCAATGGCCTCCTCGACAGTGAGGCCCGACCCGGCCAGTTCGGCCGCAGTGAGGCCCGACCCGAGAGTGGCATCAGAAATTGGTTCGCCCTCCGGTGTTACGACATCTCTTTCAGGCGGCCGCTCAGGTCCCGTCGCTAACCATGCCTCAAACACTTCCTGCGCGGAGGCACTATCATCCATATGGAGTTCTCGGCGATACTGCTCAATTTGTTCAGCGGGAACACTCCCGCCGCCACCCACGTCGGCCCATAATTCGTCTTCTCCGCTACCGGCGAGCCAGTCACCGGCTGCTTGAGCCCAAGGACCTGAAGCGATTTGCCCGGGGGTTGAGTACCTAAAGAAGTCACCTGTGTCTCGAGCCAAGCCCTCAAAGAAACCCTCCTGACCCGTGTCCGGCGACAATCTGGGGTCAAAGCCGCTGGGAGCGGCGCTCGGGCGTTGCCCTCCGCCGCCGGTTGCCTCAAGCCACCGGTCAAAGCCACCCTCGGTGGCACTATACCGTGTACCATCGACCTCCCTCTCGCTATCAGGAAGCGCCTCCCAAGCGTCAAAAGCCCTCTTTCTACCCGCCTCGTCGTCGGTGTAAATTCGATTGCCGACTCGTATACCTTCTTCAGGGGGTCTTGGAACACCTGTATCAGCGCCTTCACCGCGCAGCCCTTGGAGTCCGCCTCCCTCGCGCTGTGCGCGATTCTTGGGCGAACCGAAACCTCCGCTTGCCTCAAGCCACCGGTCAAAGTCAGCCTCGGTGCGACCATACCCTCCTATGATTGTTTTCCCGGGCCCAACTATGCTCAAATAAGCGTCAAAAGCCCTCTTTCTACCCGCCTCGTCGTCGGTGTAAATTCGATTGCCGACTCGTATACCTTCTTCCTCAACGAGCGCACCCCGGAACCGCCCCCCTTCGGGCGGACGTTCCGGTTCGCCCAAGAGGAGTTCCGACATGGACAAGGACTTGTCCATAGCTATACCGGGCAATGGGGTTATTTCTTCCTCGTACGTTTCTGCGATTACGTCCCCCGCAACGTCTAGAGCACTGCGTTCTTCCTCCCGTTCCAGCCAGTGTTCACGGTATTCTGGCTGGTCATACTCAACGGGCCAATCCTCCGGGTTTAGGCTCTGCGACGCGGGCACGCCACCTGCCCCGGGAGTCCTCCGACCACCAACTTGCCCAATTGTTTCTGCGGGGGGCACACGGGCGTAGTCAAGGTCATGCTGAATTTCGTCTATCTGCGCTTGGGTCAGGTAGCCCAGCCCTCCGTTCAACCACTTGAACGGGTTCGGTTGAACCACTTCTTCCGTGTCTACTGATACTAGTTCCGTGTAGGTACTTTTTGTAACCGGGTCCCGAACCTGTGTGGTCACAATGTCCTGCTCGGTGAGACGAACCTTTCCCATATGAACGGCTTGCAGCCACTCCTGCTTCCTGTCGTCGGCTTGGTCAAATTTTTCCTGTAGGCGCTCCGGCTCATCGGGCGGCATCGCGAAAGGGAAACCTCGCTCCCGGGTAAAGAACTCCTGTACACCCTGTTGGGTAATATCCCCCGTGTCTTCGGCGGGCACACGCTCGCCGGGTAACAAACCAGAAAGAGCCATAGTGGGTGGAGGCTCTGCCCGCGAGATTTCGTCCAGCCACTGCTCGTTCATCGTATCAAAACTCGGGCCGATTGCAGTGGGGGCTACAGGCGCATTAGGGTCCACAAAGCCCGGGTAGTCTCTTAGAAATCGCTCATACCCCACACTTCCCGGACCACCCCCTCCCTCACCATATGACCCCTCTGGCAACAGGTTAGGGTCCACAAAGCCCGGGTAGTCTCTTAGAAATCGCTCATACCCCACACTTCCCGGACCACCCCCTCCCTCACCATATGACCCCTCTGGCAACAGGTCTGGTGTAGGCGGAGCAGACCGCGTGGCGGCTTCGTCCAGCTGCAGGCCCGCTGCGGCCATCGCCTCTGCTATCGCGTCTTCTGTATTGCCTCCGGGTCCTCCTAGAGGGTCGCCGGGGCCACCTTCGGCTGGCCCCTCGGGTGCAGGAAGGTTCTGGGATTCCAAGTGTTGGCTCACAGCCAACCCTGACGCAACGGCAAACGCGGAGGCGGCAAGCACCGCTGTTCGTACGGGAGCAGGCATACGTGCCAACTGTGTGGCCGTGAAACCAGCGGCGGCAAGCACCTGCTGTGTCGCCACGGCGCCGCCAGCCTGAACTGTTTGCGCAAAACTCTGCGCGATGTCTGCCGCCGTGCCGCCACCAGTCCGCGCTGCTTGCGCAACAGTCTGCGCGAGTCTCGCGGCAGGGCCCGTAGTCGCTGCTCGCGTTGACGCAAGCGCGGCCTCTGCCGCGGCAGTACGGGCTATTCCCACGGTCGCGGGAGCGGCTTCCTCTGCCGCCCGCACCGTATTTCTTAGGGCCTGCGGGGATACCCCGGAGAGTGGCGCGACTCCGCCGGGCATCTTTACATACTCCAGTATATTCTGAATCGCCTTGGTAAAGGCATCCTCGCCGACCTCCCCGAGTATTGCCTTAAGAAAGGCCGGGTTATCACCGTGTTTAGCGAGTTGTATGGCGAGTCTCGCGGCATCATCACCCAGCTTCGCCACCGCCTTCGCCCCCGCTCGCATTCCTCGAGCCGCTGCCGCAATTTCGCCGCCGGGGGGTGGGTCTAAAACAATACCGCCAATAATACCCACGCTCATGGGCAACCAGCTGTCATATTTAGCCAGCTCCTCGGGGCGGTTTTGTAGGAAACCTTCCCGAAGCGCGACACCCACCGGGTCAATACGGTCAAGCCCCTCGAGCATCACCGGGTCCTCTGCTTCGGCCCAAGCCTGATACGCCCCTGCTTGGCCAGTACCCTTAATGTCCAGAGTGCCCTTGGCCATATCGACGAGTCGCGCCGCTAAGGTAATAATTTCTGGTTGGAAAATTTGTTCCGCAACAGGTGGGGGCTTGGCAACGTGGGCGGCACTAATTTGTTGCTGTACCGGGGCACGGGCCATCTCTTCTTGAAACTCCTGCTCATCGCGGTATTCTTCTTGTTGGGGAGGCCTTTGGGGGGCCCGCGCAACAGAAGCAGCAGCCTGAAACTTCTGTATCTCCTGCCTTCGTCTCCCACCGGGGCTGGACCGTGCAGCTTCACGCTCTCGCTGGGCAGCAGCCGCTGCGGCCGCCTCTTGCTGTTGTTGCCGATGCTGGTCAATTCTTGACCTCTCTTGCTGGCGCTGCTGTTGTTCCCTAGCCTCTTTCTCAGCTTGGCGGTTCTGCGCTCTTGCGGCCGCTTTTTCCTCCTCACGGCGGCTGCGTGCCTGTTGTATACGCTCCCTCGCGGACTGGGCGCTCTCACGCCGCCGCCGCGCCTCTTCGGCTCTTTTATCTTTTACCTGTTGTTCACTTTCCCACCATGGCATCGGTAGACTCCTTCTTGCCCATCTCGGCAATATATTCATTTACGGACTGCGGTCCGTATTTCATGTTCAAGTAAGCGAAGTCTCCCGGCTCTAAACCACTGAAGAACTCACGCTTCCGCTCAGGACGGTCCAAGGCAGCACGCCAGCGGTTATCCGCGTTCTCGGCAATCGTTTCCCACCGGCGCTGTAACTTAGTCAACGGGCGGCCTCGGAACCTTAGCGTACAAGAACCGCTTTTGTTTGGGGGTCAACTTCCTACCCTTGACCTTCCCGTGTTTCAATATCTTCTCTGCTTTTTTCTTGGTCATAGACCGCTTGCGTTTAGGGTCATATTTATTTGTCACGATAATTGCTCCATTCCTAACCTCTATCATGTCAGTGGAACTCCCTCCCGTAACCTATCCTGCTCCTGTAAGGGCTCCTGCCCCGGAGGGGCGAGCCCTGCTTCCTGCTGTGTCACTTCACCCGGCTTATTAGTGGGTAAACCACCGAACTGCTCGGGCTTGGGAAGTTGCGGATTAGGGCCGGGCTTATTGGGGCTACTACCCTCGGCCTGCATCTTGGCCAGCATCTGCTGGGCGGCCTTGTTACCCTGCGCCGCAAGCCGCTCGAACTCGGCCATCATCTGGAACTCGACCATAGCGGGGTGTTGTTCTGCCTGCTCCCGCAGTACCTTCCTGACCTCTTGGTCCGGTTGCTGTACATCCAAGTACCGTTCCATCCGGGTCTCGGAGGACAACGTATCCTTCGTCTGGGTAGCCATTGCCACCTTCCTGCTCTCGTCGTTCGGGAACTTGGGTTTCAGCTGGAAGTCCACCCGGAAACCCTCGGTGTCGTTACCGGTCAACTTGGTGTTGAAGGGCACTCCCTTCAGCCTACCGTATACCTGTACTGCTAAATCAGGCGCGAACTCGCGTAATAGACACAAGGTCTTACGTGCCCATACTGCCAGAGCACGCTCCTGTTGTTTTTGAGGCTGGGTAAGGCGAATACGGCCTGCATCCCCCAGTTGGGACATGGCATAACCGGAGGCCATTCCGGGCCCTTCGCCGTACATACTCTGTGGGAAAGAGCCTTCCTGTATCTCCGCATTGACCATTTGCATCTGGTCCTTGGCATCAGGCGGTTGTCCCGGCCACTGAGGAAAGGCGAGGTCTTCGCCCTCACCCAGAGAGACCACATCTCCGAAAGCGGCATCGACCTTTACCGGCCTGCCGTCACGTACCCGGGCCACCAGCGGCATATTAGCGAACACGTTCAACATCCTTGTCTGCCGGTTGATACGCCACTCCAGCTCACCGACAAGGTTCTCTATCGGACGCAGGGCTGATTGGCCCCAGTCCTCGGGATTTACCTTACCGACGGGCTTATAGAACATAAATGTGTAGGGAATATCGCGATAACCCTCCATTACTCTGGGAGGGATGATAATGCGCCCATCGTAGAGCACAGCGTTGTGTATCTCGTAGGAGACGCCCTCTTCTGTTACGGTGGGCACTTCCGCCCAGTAATCTAAGAAGGTGCCCTTGCGGGTCTCCTTGTTGGCACCCTTCATGGTGCGGAACTTGGCCAGTTCCCCGTACTCCTGCTCTATATCTGAAACCGAGCGCTCCATAGCGTAAAAGACCCATTTCCACCTGCCCTGCTTTCCGCCGGGCTCGGGGAACATGTACTTGGCCGGGATTACGTCCACGACCAGCGGTAATTCCTCAAATGTTTCGCCCTGCAGGGTTCTGTCGAAGCTGGGGTCCCAGATACTACGGATAGCCACAGCACCGTCTCTGGTCTGATGGAACGTCCAATCGTACCTCAAATCGGTCTCCTGCCGCTCCGAGTTCACGTAAAGCACGCCATCGAGGAATTGCTCGATAAGGGAGGCCCGCTTACGGGTCTCATCCTCATCCTCAGACGCTACCACCTGTACGTTAAGGTCGTTGGCCGTCAGGATACCGACCGCCAAATCGACTATATTCATGGGCTTTGCGAGGGTTATACGCCTCTCCCCGGCCTTTGCCCGGCTACCTTGATAGTGCTCCAAGTCATACAGCCGCTCGTATTCCTCGAGCCGCTTGTGCCACTTGTCACATTTGGCACGGGTGGCGGTGAACCGCCGCATGATTTCTTGTTCGCCTATCTCAGCCATTGCATAAATTGCGACGGCTGTCGCAACTCCAATCCTTCTACAAATGCGACCATAGCATCTCTCCCATACCGTTTCATAAAGATAGGTGCAAGTTTCTCGGCCATCGCCTTCGTCTGGCCATAACGCATGTGGCAATTATGGTGAAGAAGCGCACAGTTTCGCTCATCGAATATTTGTTGGTTTTTAGGGAGCACATTACGCTTCACCAACCATTCGTGTAAATCGCCAACACCGTGCAGCCACTTGCCGCACCAGTCGCACTGTAACCGCTCCTGTATAAGACGCATTTTAAGGTCACGTCTCAATTCTCCACCTTCGCACCGGTCCATACGAACTCGGGAATATGAATGGGGAGGATAGTGCCATCCCTGCTTTCCACGTACACATTACCGTGTACCCGCGGTAGTGACCCGCATTCACAGAGCATATTTATCCCGAAGGGGATAAATCCCGCCTGCCCGCAGTCCGGGCACTCCGCATAACCGCACACCTGCTGAGTCAAGCCTCCCTGAACATCCACGGTAGGTTCTCCTCTCCCGGTAACCGCGCCGGTGAATCGTCTGCGAACGCACTTTCAAGCACGAGCGGCTTATCAATCGCATATGCCCCCTGCTTGACTGTAAAATAGGCCGAAGCCGCCAGCGAGACAATCGCGTCCACCTTATTCGACGTCTTGTCCTTGGCTATCCTCCAGCCCCTGCTCTTCTCAATCGCAACCGCATCCAGTGCCTGCTTCCTGAGCTCAACGCTCGGGTACATCACCAGATTGTTGTACTCCAGCAACTCGTACAACTGCTGGGATGCCGCAGTCAGGTTCGGCTGTGTCTGCGGGAACTCCACCATCGGCAGGTTACGTTTCCGTAACGTGGTAGCCGAGCGGTGGAACTGGAAGGGGTCATACGACACACCCGCTACCCGCATCTTGGTAAAACACTCCAGAATGTACCGCTCTATCGTTTCCTCTAGGTCCAGCGGTTCATCCGGCGTGGGCTGCCAAATCTTATGATTGGCCAGCACCACCTTCTCCAACTCGCGGTCATAGTATGTTCCCACCACTGCGGAGCTGTCCCGCTTGGTGGAAGCATCCACGTGTAACCAGACCACGCGCTTATTGCTACTAATAATCGGAGCCGCGCTCTGTTCGACACATGCGTCCCAGCGCTCCGGCTCTATGAATACCTCTTCATCGGTCGTCCAGCGGTTCTGGTGCATCCGCAAGTAAGCGGATGGACGCAACGATTGCCGCTGGGTCTGGTGATACTCCTTCACACTCCCGACGATACCGGGATGCCTTCTGAGCTTATGGTCCCAGTAGACGAAGAGTTTATTGTTAGCGAAGCACGGCAGACCTTCGAGCCCATCTATCGGCTTGCCCTTACCATCGGCAAGCTCATCTTTGCCTACTCCACGCTTGTAAAGGTCCCATAACGTATCCGATTGCCCCTGAAACCCGGCATACGTCGTTATAAACCGCATACTGTTCAGGCGGGTAGGGACAGGCGTCAATTCGTCCCACAACCGTTCCGAGTTACGCGAATTGTATGCCCAGAGCTCGTCCCAGAGCGTTAGACCGTGGTTCGAGCCCGCGGCAGAGGCGTATTCACTCGCCAAGGCGATGATACGCGTCCCTGTCGCCCCGAACACCACCTCTTTCTGCGTCACCTTCGCGCTGGGCAGCTTCGGGTTCTTACGTACCGCGTAAGCAATCTTAGAAAAGACACGCGCCTGTGCTTGCTCAAAGTCATTAGCACAGACATATATCTCGTTCGGCGGCTCCTGTGTCAGTGCGAACCACAGTCCCGCCAGTGCTCCCATAAGGGTCTTCCCCGATTTCTTTGGACAACTGTATACAACAGTGTCGTAGGGGAAGCGTCCCTCATCATCCTTCGTGAATATGTGCCTGAGTATACGCTTCTGATGCTCTCTCAGGCGTATCGGACCCGGCATGGTCCTGCCATTCTCCTGTGACGCGTCACTTACATAGAATCCGGCCAGAGACTCTGACCACGCCACTATATCGTTGATATCAACGACAGAACTCACGATTCTGTTGGATTACCGTCCAATACCACCATACTGATGTCCCCGACGCTATCATCGCGGGCAGAACGGTACTCACGCAGGTACTTGTCCACGTGTATCATGCCGCGTACCGCCCGGTAGAACAACCTGCCGGAGTTCTCGGCATCATCCTTACGTTTAGCTAGGGCGTTGGCCCAGTACATCATGTCGGCAGCCGAGACCGCAAGTGCCGCTGTCAGCAGCGGCTGTAGGCCCCCGGGCTCTTCGAGAATCTCGTAAACCTCTTGGAGGGCCTCTTTATGGTGTTTTAGCAGCGGTTTGCCAGAAGCAAGCCGCTGATACATCCCCCCGGCCTTACCGCGCTCGTCGATACCGGCGGGAGGCTTGGCCGTGAAGGGGGCGGCCACTAACGCAACTCTACGCCAGTCAGTGCCGCGATAGCCTTCAGGGCTTCGCTAATTTGCTGGACGTGGACCTTTATATCTCCACCACCAGCGGGTTGCGGCCTACCCTGCGGTCGGCCTTGCGGTGACGGACGACCCCGCGGTCCGCCCATCGGGCGGCCACCGGGGCTCGGTCGTGCCATCGGCGGAGCCATCCCGCCTCCGGGCCTAGCCATCGGGCGTGCAACGCTGGGGCTTCCAGCGCCTCCGGGTCCTGCACCACCAGCGAGACGCATGGCCTGCTGCGGGGGCATCCCCTGACGCATGTACGCTTCTGGGTTTCCTCTGGGCATAATGATTTTTCCTCCGTGACATAATAGTAAGCCCTTTTTATACGAAGTACAAGTGGAGCAGGTGGGAGTCGAACCCACGTACAGGAGGGTTACCCCAGCCTGTCGATGCCCGTCTGCCCCTAGAAATGCAAATGCCCCGCTAAAAGGAGTTAAAGACGGGGCACTTACAGAGCACTAAGTGGCGGCTCAGTGCGGACACAGATGGATTATATGAGGTAGAAACCTATTTGTCAAACAAGTGTTCTATTTGTCGCTACAAGCCACCTCTGCCCCGCAGTTCTCACAACGACAGTGACATACTTCTGGAATTGGGGTTCCGCACCTGTCGCACATGCGTGTTTGGGGAGAGTTTTCCATAGTCAGCACATGATACAACAGGGGGCTACAAAGCGAAAGGTTCAGGCACTTAAAATTTCCGAAAATGGACCGGGCGGGGCTTAAGTGTCTCGCGAAACGGTTATCAGCCTCGCTGACGGTCGCTCCGCGATAACGGGACCTCGTAATCAGCTTGAACCCAGTCCGTGTCAGTGACAGGAGTATTATACACCTGTTTCGCGTGAAACACGCGAATCAATCCGTACACTACTACTACCATGGGTGGTTTGGTGGTTTGGTTCCCTATAAAAGGAAAACCAAACCACCCCCTACTACCGAATAAAACAATTATAAGGCGTTAGAAAGCTTCTAACAATTTGTTAGAAAGCTTCTAACAATTTGTCAGATACTACCGAATAAAACAACTATAAGGCGCCAGAAAGCTTCTGGCAAATTGCCAGAAAGCTTCTGGCAATTTTGCGCTTGCTGCGCGTTGGCCCCTACTGCCGAATAAAATAACTATAAGGCGTCAGAAAGCTTCTTACAATTTGTCGGAAAGCTTCTTACAATTTGCCAGAATGCTCTTGGCGATTTTGCGCTTGCTGCGCTTTCTTGCGCACCTCATACAGTAACCCCCACTAGTCACAAGGTACTGTACGCCTTTGGCAACAAAAGGTACCGGAATACTACACAGGGGTTTTTCGGTACTTTTGGCGCCATTTGGCGCTTGCTGCGCGGTGGGTGTGGTAGGGCCAAGGTACTGTACCGTTCCCGCAACAGGAGCGGGCTACAACAAAGCCGCGGGGATTACTAGACCAATAAACTCGGGTGGGGTTTTTCGGTAAATTTCTGGCGGTTTGTTGTCGGGTGCTTTTCTGGCGCAAATTGAAAAGGGGGTCCCAAATCAAAACACACGCACAGTGCGGCTAATGTACCTACCCCGGGGGTTATCTAACCGTACAGTACACTACACCAAAGCCGCCACCACACAAAACTCCTACACTCCCACACACCCACCACCGCGCAACAATGCGCCCTGCACTAAACCGATACACCCGCCAGAACACTTGTTCTAATTTGCGATATTAGGCAATCTCGCAAGGCGTAGAACACCTGTTCTATAGAACACTTGTTCTAACCAATGCCCGTATCCGAACCCATGCCGAACCCATGCCGAACCGATGCGTGAAAAACTAGCAGCGGTTTTACCTGTTAGCGCGTCACATATCCCCGCCCTACAGCACGCGCCAATTCCACAACCCGCAACAGTGACCGAACCCGCCGAACCACGCGCCAGTTTCGGCCACTGTCACGGGCTGCTACCATCGGCGCGGACTATTCTATTACTCAATATTGGTGCTTGACAAGATAGTGCTTGTGCTGTATACTTGACAATAGTTAGCACTTTAGCACCTTAACAACTTAGCGCGAGGGTTCCGTGAAGTCTGGAACCTGTAGCATATCCGCCCGTGACATTGTAAGCAATCCCAAACACGCGCAGCGAGAGAAGATTCGCGGCACGGCGGGGCAAGAAGTGGGCGACGGGTTGTTAGTTTGTCCCACTGCTGGAGGTAGGTCTAATCAATAATCCCTACAGCACTCCAGTCCCTTGAGCGGATAAATATCTTCAGGAATGACCCAAAGTCCCCACCAGTGACGCAAAGCCCCGTAAGACGCTGATACATCAGACTCGACTATATCAACGGGCTACACCCAACACCACCGGAGGTAGACAATGATTGACCCGTATGACTATGACAGCCGACAAGAGTACTTACAAGCAATGTCGGACGAATTCGACATACCAGCCAGCAGCATTGTGCAACTGGGCGAGATAACCGGCGACGGTAACATGGGTTTTGGTGAAGGACTGGTCGCCGAGTTGTACTTCCACCTTCAGGATTACCAGCTCGCTACGCCTACATCGGTCAGCATCAATCTCAACGACTACATCTAATGACTGCCGAAACAATAGATATAACACCCACAGTTGTCCGAATTACTGACA
>Ga0208156_1000106_pt1 | contig 46803 bp, 54 predicted proteins | sample 1_EtaG_FD_184073 | JGI IMG/M metagenome (GOLD analysis project Ga0208156, IMG submission 184073) | Marine viral communities from the Subarctic Pacific Ocean - 1_ETSP_OMZ_AT15124 metaG (SPAdes) (version 2) | ecosystem: Environmental > Aquatic > Marine > Oceanic | place: Pacific Ocean | collected...
GCACAAGCTGACTATCAAGACATCGGCATGTTGCAACAAGTGGGACAACAAAGAGAAGGATTGCAAGAAGCGGCATTAGCTGATGCGATGCAGCGATACCAATACCAACAACAACTGCCTTATGAAAAGTTAAGAGCCTATCAAGGAGCAACTGGTGGTTCCTATGGACAAACTGGAACAACTGTCGAACCTCTGCGTAGAAATATGGCTTCAGGAATATTAGGAGGAGCGGCAACAGGTGCAGGAATTTATGATCTTATTGGTGCAACAGGAGGAGCGAATCCTTATTTGGCTTTAGGTGGATTATTAGGAGCTTTTTAACATGGTTGATGTGAGTGCATTAGACTTTATGAAATTAGGGCTTTTAAATGATGCCCAGCAAAAACAATTAAGAGGACGATCTTTATTAGGGTTGGGCCAAGGATTATTAAAAGCCGCAGGTCCCCAACGGGTTGCTCCTAGTCTGGGACAAGCATTAGGTTCAGGATTAGAAAGTATGCAAACAGCTCGATCATCCTACATGGATGAATTATATAAAAGTGCCTTAATGAAAAAATCACTTGATACCTTTTCTTATAAAGAAAGAAAAGTTCCTTATGTTACCGATGAAGGAGAGCAAAGGGAAAAATTAGAAGTTAGTAATCAGGGCGGTAGACCTGGAACTTGGGTAGAAAAATCTGATTATTTAAAATTTAAAAAATCTGAACCTACAGGTGGATTAACTACAAGTCAAATAAAATCCAATAATGAGATTGATAATGCTAGGGGCCAACTCGATGAAGCATTTGTTAAATGGCAAAATGAAAAACCAGAGGAAAGAAAAGACAAGATATTAGGCGATTGGGTTTATGAAACATCTGTAAAATTAGATGAAATGACAGGTCTGCCAGTTCCAGATTATAACACCTTTGCGATGAAAGCGGCAAACAAGGCGATGCAATCAAAATACGGAGATGATTTAGAATTTTCTGAAATTTATACCTCAATCTTTGAAGGTTCTACAGGAGCAACTGCACTTTTTGATATTATGCAAAAAAATCCTGATAAAAAAAATGAAGATAGTTTCTTTAGCAAGGTTGGTAAATTTCTTACAGGGGATGATAAAGAGGAATTGAAAGAAGAAGTTACTTTTACCGTTACCGATGACAAATATAAAAGTATGAGTGTTAAAGAAATTATAGAATTATCTAAAACAACGAATCCCAATTTAAAAGAAGAAGAAATTGTAGAAGAATTAATAAAAAGAAAAATAATTCAAAGGAAATAAAATGGCAGAATTTATTCTACCAGAACCAGCAGAATCAAAGCAAGGTTCTTTTGTTTTGCCTGATCCCGTAAAAATGCCTCCATCAAATTGGATGGACCAGATGATTGCGGAAGAACAAAAAGATATTCCCAAAGTGGAAACCGTGGTCGAAGAACAAAAGGAAGAAGTATTCAATCTTCCTGAACCAAAAGAAATAACAACTGATTCTATCAATATATTTGGTACGGATTTCCAGACATTAGAGAAGGCAGGAAAAAAAGTTAAGACTATATTGGATGTTACTATATCCGATGTAAAACATCTCTATACAGATTTGCTGCCACCAGAAGGTTCAGAAGTACCAGGTTCCAAAGAAGAAAAAGATTTTTATGGATTTGCAACTGAAAATATTCCAACTAATGAGGTTGGTTTTATAGATTTTCCACAACTCTATGCTGATTCAGGCAATAGTGCTAAAGAAGTTGCAAAAACTTTAAGTAAGCACGCAGCCAAAACCTTATTGAAAGATATTAGAATAGGGGGAGGGGCTGTTATCATTACACCTTTTGCTCCGATACAAGGAGCTATTTCAGCTATTGGACAGACTACAGAAGAAATAGTTAAAGATACTATTGGCCAAGAAGGATGGAACGCTATTGAAAGCAAACTCTTTGGCAGTAATACTTTAGATGTGGAGGATATCAAGGAAGGAATTGAAGCCTTTGCCCACATAGCTTTAATAGATCAAATTTCTAAAGCACCTAAAATATCTAATAAACAGTATTTTAATCAACTGGCGAATGAAACAAAAATTAAAGTTAAGGATAAAATAGCTGATGTTGTTGCTGATGAAGTTATTAAAAAGGACAAAGGTTTGGAAGTTACAGTTCCACTCCCTGCAACAAAAGAAACGGTTAAAGCCCAAATAAAAGAAACGCTCGACAAGGCTGACCAAAAGGGATTGGAGATAGCAGAAACCGAAACAATTAAACAAACAGAAAAACCTGTTTATATAGAAGATTCCGTTCAAGCAGCAGCAAATTTTAATTATGATTCTAAATGGAATCCAGGATCTAAACATCAAAAAGTTGTTATTGGTGAGATAGAGGCACAACCTGGAGGTCCCAAAAAGGTATTAACTCGTCAAAAAGTTTTATCTGATTTTATCAATGACATGCAAGTTCCTATTGCCGAAGGAAGAATTAAATCTAAAAAAACAATGGGTCAATTTTTTCCTAAATATGAAGAAATTCGTATTAAGCATAAAGGGGATATAGATGTAGCGGCCCATGAAATTGGACACTTTTTAGATAAACGATTTGATTCGATTAGTAATAAATACAAAGAACCTGATATTAAAATAGAGTTAAGGGATATTTCTTATGACAAGGATGTAACCCCAGAAGGATTTGCAGAGTTTATTCGATTATATCTCGCTGCCCCAGAAACAGCAGAGAAAGTTGCACCGAAGTTTTTTGAATGGTTTGATTCAAAATTAAGAAATGATGAGTTTGTAACCAAGGTTGCTGGAAAAGAAAGATCAATTAAAAAAGCTATCTTAAAAGCCCAAAATAATTTTTCAGGATATTTTAAGCAGAGTGCGGAACAACGGCTTGAATCAAAAATAGGATATACTGAAGCCATTAATTCCAAAGTAGGTAGTTGGCAAGAAAGGTATCGCTCTAATCTCATTGATGATTTAATGGGGTTGGAACGATTTGAAAAAAATATTGGTACAGATGCTTATTTATACAAAAAAGCATCAGGACTTCGTTCTGGAGAAGCAACTTTCAGAGGAGCGGTAGAATATGGAATACCAACCTTTAGATATGATCCTAAATTAAAAGAAGATATAATAACATTTGATAGAAGAATTTCTTTAAAAAAAGCATTAGATCAAGTTGGTTCGGATATAAATAACTGGATTAAATATGCTGTTGCTCGTTCAGCAAAAGAATTAAAAGACCAAGGCAGAGAAAGATTATTTACTAAAACTGAAATAGAAGCAGGTTTAAAATTAGAAAATCCCACCCTTAGAAAAGCATTTCAAGAAGTGCAAGATTGGCAAAAAGGAATTGCTAAATTTGCTAGAGATTATGGTAAATTATTTACCGAGGAGCAAATGGCTAAATGGAGAAGAACAGAGTTTCTTCCTTTTTGGCGTGTTCATCAAGGTATGCCTGGATCAAAAGGAAAATCTCCAAAAGAATTTACTGGCATTAAAGCATTAACAGGAGGTAGGGAAAATCTAAAACCTATCCTGGAAAACATACAAAATAATGCTCGTATGCTAATTGCCGAGGCAATTAAAAATAGAATAAAATTAGATTTATTAGCTAAAGCAAGAGAGTATAGAGCAGAAGGAACTGGAAGATTTATAATACCTCGTTCTCCAGTAGCCAAAGGAACTAAAATTGAAAAGGCTTTAACTAAAGATATTAAAGATAAGTTTTTTGAAAACTTAAATGAAATACTTCCTGGCGATATGACAGTTAAGGATTTCAAAGGGGGAAGTGAGTTCTTATCAATGCTTGACAGGGCATGGGAAGATATGGGACCACTCACCAAAGTGATTACCGTGGGAAAAAGACCCAAAGGCACAGAACGACTTATGCCCGTTATTGATAAGGGAAAGGTTAAATACTACGAAGTACAAGACCCATTACTGTTCAGGGCAATTCAAGGATTAGACAAGAAATCTCCTTTATTAAAAGGCGTATTTAATGTTTTTAGTTTTCCTAAAAAACTTGGTCAGGCAACCATTACTTTAGTTCCAGATTTCATCGTAGCGAACGGAGCAAGAGATACTATCATGGCTTCCATGATGACTAATTCTGGCTATAAAGTTGGATTGGATGCTGTTCGAGGACTAAAATCTCGAATGACCAAAGACCCTAATTACATGGAGTGGTACGCAAATGGCGGACCTATGGGAGGATACTATGTCAATGAAGCTGCATTTAGAGCTGGAATTGAAAAGTTTTATACAGCCAAAGGAATAAACTTTAAAAAGGTTGCAACCTCTCCACTTAAATTTATTAAATTAGTGGAAGAAATTGCCTCAACTGTAGAACAAGCCAGTAGATTAGGAGAGTTTAGGAAATCTCGGTTAAAGGGTGAAACAGTAGTAGAATCTATATATCGCTCCAAAGAAGTATCTGTTGCTTTTGATAAGCGTGGAGCATACGAAGGAAATTTAGGAACCACTTTACAATTTTTAAATGAATCAGTAATGTTTCTTCGTCCTGCCATATTAGGTATAGACAGGGTGTATCGAGGATTTACAAAAGACCCTCATCGCACAAAAATAGCAGGTAAAACTATAATGATTGGTGGTGTTTCAGCGACATTAGCTGCATTAAATTATGTTAATCCTCTCTATCAACAATTAGAAGATTGGGATAAAGATACTCATTGGCATATATTTATACCTAATAATAATTGGGCTAATTTTCTAGCGGAGAATGGAAGATTACCGCATAATACTATCGAAGAAGTTTCAGGATACGATGCGGAAACAGGGGGTTTTACTCCCATGTATTCTCATTGGCGTATTCCTAAAATTTGGGAGATTGGAGCGATAGCAAGTATTGGTGAAAGAATGATAACCAATATGTTCGATCATCCAACATTGTATGGATATTCTACTAAAACTTTAAAAGATACTTATAGAATATTACTAGAACAGTTTAGGTTAAATCCTATGCCTCAACTTTTGGTGCCTCCTTTTGAAATAATGATTAATAAAAATCAATTTACAGGACGGCCGATAGAAATTTTAGGAGAAGAACAATTAGCACCTGAACTTCGAGGAGAGGGAAGGACATCTCGAACAGTAAGAAAAATAGGAGAAACATTAAATTTATCTCCACCACAAATTGAAGCATTACTGCGAGGGTATTTTAATACCATGGGTAGTTATGGATTATTATTATCCGATCAATTCTTTTTTAATGATTCAGAGGACCTGTCCTTAAACAAATATCCTGTGATAAGAAGATTCAGAAAAGAAATTCCTGTGCGTAACACAAAATATGTTACCCAGGCTTACGAATTAATAGATGAAATAACTACAGCTTTTAGAAGTGGGAGAGAGTTAATTAACCGCTTTGAACCTAATAGGGCCTACACATACTTTTTAGACGCAAAACACAGGAAGAAAGCAACACAAACAGAAAAAAGTTTGAATAAGTTTAACAAACAAATTCAAAATGTAGATAATATTAGACGCTTAACAATGCTGCAAGACTATGCGAAATTATTGGGACCTAGTATGGGTCGTTCTAATTATGCTAAATCATTAAAAGACGCAGAAGTATGGGATGATATAGGAGCTTTAAAAAAATATTTGAAAAACGATTTATACTTTCATCGCAATAAAATAGCAGAAAGATTTGCGACAATGATAGAAAGAGAAAAAAATTATTAAGGAGAATGAATGAGTAAAATTTCAACATGGAGCACAACGGCAGCGAGTAACAACTCTACAGCCCCTGATGGCTGGCCAGAGGGAATGCCTCCTAGCGGAGTAAACAACTCTGCAAGGGAGATGATGGCCCAGATCCGTGATGTCTGGAATGACAAGGATTGGTTCATCATAGGCGATCAGGACGGATCAACGACATTCACTTATTCAAGCGGCACGGCTGTAACCGTATCCGCAACAGATGTAACCACCGTTTACCACGCCAATAGAAGGGTAAAGGTCGTAGGAAGTAATACTGGTACCATCTACGGGTTTATCGCTTCTTCCTCTTTTTCAACAAACACAACGATTAACTTTACTTTTGATTCTGGAAGCATTTCAGCTAGTGATGCAGCCGTGGATGTCTATGTCGGGTCAAGCTATTCCAACGTGGCGACATCCAACATACCCGCAACAGCCGTAAGTGCGAAAACAACAATCACTTCCATAGATTCAACCAATGACTACATGCTGATATGGGATGCAACCGATTCAGCTTTAAAGAAAGCTACAGTAGCCAATACAGTTACTCATCAAGATTTAGATTTTGAAGGAGATAGTGGATCATCATCCGTTGATTTAGATTCACAATCATTCGACATCGCAGGTGGAAGTGGAATTACAACAACGGCTTCAGGACAAACATTAACCGTTGCTGGTGATGATGCCTCAACTTCGGCTAAAGGTGTCGCTTCATTCAGCAGTGATAACTTTGCAGCAAGTTCAGGAGACATTACCATAAAAGACGGTGGAGTGGTCAATGCTGAACTAGGCGACATGGCAGCAAACACTGTCAAAGTAAGAAATGCAAATTCAAGTGGTGTTCCTTCTGACCTGGCTTTAGCGACAACCGAAGTAATGATCGGAGATGGAACGGGTTTCACAGCCGCATCCCTCTCTGGCGATGTAACCATGACAAACGCAGGTGTTGTCAGCATTGGATCAGACAAGGTTACTTATGAGAAGATGCAGGACACTTCAACGGACAACCGACTTCTTGGAGCCGCAACAGCAGGAACGATAGGAGAGGTTCAGGTGGCAAGTGCCATGGTGGCGGACAATGCCATCACATTAGCTAAACTCGAAGATGGAACACAAGGCGATATTTTATACTATGGGGCAAGTGGAGCACCCACCCGACTTGGAGCAGGAACTTCAGGCGATGTACTGACAACAGCAGGAGCGGCAGCTAACCCTGCGTGGGCTACTCCGACAACTGGCGATATTACGAATGTGGGAGTTACATCCCCTATTACTGGTGGAGGATCATCTGGCTCTGTTACGATTGCCATTCAGGATTCTTCAACAAGTCAAAAAGGAGCGGCAAGTTTCAGTTCAGATAATTTCGCAGCTTCATCAGGTGATATAACGATTAAAGATGGCGGGGTGGCGAATGCCGAACTCGCTGACATGGCGGCTAACACCGTTAAGGTAAGAAACGCCAACTCCAGTGGATCAGCATCTGATCTTGCACTCGCTACAACAGAAATTTTAATTGGAGACGGCACAGGATTTACTGCTGCATCACTGTCAAGTGATGTAACAATGGACAATGCTGGAGCCGTTACGATAGCGGCAAACGCTGTTACTTTAGCCAAGCTAGAGGACGGTACGCAAGGAGACATACTTTATTACGGAGCTTCAGGAGCACCAACAAGACTGGCGGCTGGAACCTCTGGTGATGTTTTAACAACGGCAGGAGCGGCAGCGAATCCCGCTTGGGCAACACCAACGACAGGGGATATTACATCTGTCGTAGCAGGAACAGGATTAAGTGGTGGAGCAACGAGTGGAGCTGCGACATTGAACTTGGCTAACACAGCCGTTTCAGCAGGATCATACACCAATTCAGACATCACAGTAGATGCACAAGGACGATTAACAGCAGCTTCAACTGGATCATCCAGTGGAGCAACACAAGGATTTGCAATTGCGATGGCAGTTGCACTTTAAACTATAAAAAAAAAGGAGAATAAAAAGTGGCTCAAGATTTTGAAAAAGCATATAAATCGCAAGTTACAAATTCTGCACATACATTGATTACATCCAATTCTGATGATGCGATCATTGGTATTCGCCTGACGAATATCACTTCATCCGCCATCACAGTTGACTGTTGGATTGATGTAGCAGGAGCAGGAACTACAGCGTCAATTGTTTACTTGGCTGACGATTTAAGCATTGCACCAAAATCTAGTGTAGAGCTTATTCAAGGCGGAGCAAAAGTTGTCATTCAAAGCACGGATTTATTAAGAGTACAAGCAGGAACTGCAGATTCGTGTGCAGCTTATGTAAGTTACATAGACGCAATTAGTTAAGGAGAAATAATATGGCTGAAACAAAAGATCAAAACGGAACTCTGTATATTGGTCAAGAAAGTGCCAAAGATGGAATTTTTACACATCAGGCAATCATAGACGGAAATCATTATATAGATAGTGCTGTTGTGGCAGGAACTGTCACTTTCACAGGCACAGTAACAGTAACAGGAAATTTGGTAATAGTGTGAGTACATTAAATGTAGATAAAGTAGATCCCAGTACAGGCACGACTTTAGAGCTGGGAACTTCAGGCGATACGGTCAATCTGGGATCAGGAGTCACGGCAGGAACAGGTTTTGGTGGCGATTTATCTTTCGGTGGAGATACATTCGGTGCTGACAAGACGATAGGCTCGAATGATGCCTATGCTTTATCTTTAGAAACAAGTGGTAATGTCGCAATTAAAATGGATGCTGCTGGTATTGTAACCAAACCACTGCAACCAGCTTTCTTTGTCGGTCTTTCAAGTGGACAAGCCGTGGCTGCAACAGGAAATGTAGATGTTGTATTTAATTCTGAACGATTTGACTTAAACGCAGATTTTGATGCAACCACAGGAGTTTTTACAGCACCCGTAACAGGGAAATATCATTTTGATTTCAGCATTAATTTTATTTCCCATAGTACAGGACAAGCTACAGTGTATTTTCAGCCGTCTAATATTGAAATAAGAGCGACAAGAACTGATGCTTTCAGCACAACTTATAAAACCTATGTTGATTCAATTTTAATAGATATGGATGCTGCTGATACGGCATATGTTCAACTTTATAGTCAGACTGATGATGATTGGAGTATTGGTGACCAATCTTATTTTAGCGGACATTTGGTGGCTTAATGATGAAACAATCAACCTTAAAGGAGGTATAATATGGCAGACTTAACAATAACCGTGACAGTCAATGAAACAGACCAGAAGTGTCTGAAGAATGACTTGCTGGACATAGACCAGTGGGTGCAAGATGCAGTCAGAGGAAAAATCAACAACTGTTGGAAAAGATTCCAGCGAGAGTGGACTACAAAGCTGATGGAAGATGAAAGTTTTACTGATGCTATTCCTAGTAACAAAACAGATTTTGTTAATCTTGTTCTAGCTCGTGACGATTATAAAGACCGAGTAACAAGAGATGCAGAACAACAAGCGGCAATGGAATAAACAATGGCGGAATTAAGAGTAAAAGGAACAGGCACTTTAAAGCTTTTCGAGAGTGATAACACGAGCAGTGTCACCATCGCCTCTCCTGCAAGTCTGGGTGGCGACAGGACGGTCACGCTCCCTGACGCGGATGTGACTTTAGTTTCAGGAACGATGTCAACTGGACTTACGGCAGCAGACATAACAGGACAGACGGCACTTGGAGCAGAGCCAGCAGACACGGACGAGTTTGTTTTATCTGATGCTGGTGTATTAAAGAGAGTTGACTACTCTTATATTAAGGGTGGTGGAATTACAGAAGTTGATAACTGGAGAATTACAGTTGACCAAGCTATAAGTGCTGATACAAGTACTGTAGTAGATTCAACTTGGGAAAGAAATGATACCAATAGTGATAAAATAGGAACAGGTTTAACAGAAAGTTCTGGAGTTTTTACTTTTCCATCAACGGGTATTTATTTAGTTTCTTTCCAATGCAATATTGGAAGAGATGGGGATAGTAGATATTATACTGGAAAAATTTTGGTTTCAACAAATAGCGGAGTTGATTATGTTAGAGTAGCAAGAAGCTATACTAGCGAGAAAAAAACTACTTCATCAACTTCTGCAGGTTTATGCACTTCGTGTACCATTGATGTAACAGATGCATCTACATTTAGATTAAGATTTGAAATAGAGGGAGACGAAGACTTTAATGCAAGAGCATCGTCAGATTATCAAAATACAGGTTTTTACTGCATAAGATTAGGAGATACATAGAATTATGGCAAAATTAAACAGTAAAATTAGAATATATTTAGACAGAGAAGTTGATTTCACTAAAGATGTTCTTCTTCAAGATGACGGAGACGGAGTTGTCTACATCAAGGAATGGAATGTCGCGGAAGTTCAACCTACGGAAGAACAACTAAATGCTTTAGAAAGCCAAGCTGAAACTCTTGAAAACAACAATCAAGTCATAGCCACGAGAAAAAAAGAATACGGCTCAACAGCCGAACAGTTGGAATACATCGTGGAGAATGGTGTTTCGGCTTTCATCGAAAAACAACAACAGATAAAAATTTCAAACCCAAAGGAATAAACAATGGCATCAGTATTAAAAGTGGATAAACTCGATCCCCAAAGCGGAACGGCTCTGGAGATTGGCACGTCAGGGGATACGATAACGATTCCTTCAGGAGCGACGATTGTCAACTCTGGAACGGCGACAGGATTTGGAACTAGCGAATATGATGTATGGAGGGTTACTACAAATTTTTCAGGAAGTGCTGACCCAATAGCTTCTAACTGGGAAAGGGATGATACCAGTGCCAATGATTATGCTTCTGATAAAATTGGAACAGGAATGACTGAATCATCAGGTATATGGACATTTCCAGCAACAGGGTATTATGAAGTAGTTTTTATACAAAGTAGATATTCAGCTTCAGCTTCTGCTGATGACTATAATTTAATTATTAGTGCAAGTAATAACGCAGGTGATGGAGATGATTATACTGCTATTAGTGAGACAAATGGAGGACAAGATGGAAATTTTGATGGTCAAGCCATAGTAAGAGCATTTATTAAAGTAAGTAGCACAACAACTTCTAAAATTAAAATTGGTGTTGCTAATGCGGCTGCTCAAGTTGGTACACAATGTGATAATGGGAACAATACAAATATGACTTATGCATCATTTATGAAAGTTGGAGATTTATAATGAGAAAAAAACCAGACCACATTGAATACGCATTAACGGTAATGCACACTAACCAATGGTACACTTGGACAGATAGTAAAAATAAAATTTATTCTAATCTTAAACTTACAGAAAAAGTTGGTGTTAATGGAAATCTTGTAGATAATCTTGTTACAGAACTTCCAACAGAGGAAGAAGTTAACGCCAAACTTGTTGAACTCCAAGATGCTTGGGATTTAGCTAATGGCTAAACGAAGAATTAATAAAGAGAAGCCATCTAAACTGCTTGATGTAAGACTGGTAATTCAGGTGGGAATGATACTGTTCGCCATTGTTGGTTTTTATTTTACGACTAAATCGAGATTAGATGTCATAGAAAACAATATGGAGAAGATACAGACTTCCCTGACGGATTCTAGACTGGTGAAGTTGGAAATGAGATTAGAGGAACTGGCGAAAGACCTGAAAAGAATTGAAATGAACCTTATGGGTTTGGAGGATTGGATTGAAGAAGATCTGATCGGTGACATAATACAACAGAAAGGATAGTTATGAGTGATCTCTGTGAGTGCGGTATTTTAAAATCAAAATGCACGCACCCTAATTGTTCTGATGCTGAAAAAGAGTTTGATTCAAACAGACTGGCTGAAGGCATTAAGATTCTAGCTGGTGTGTCATCTAAAAAATTACAAAAAGAAGAAGAACAAAAAGGAAATGATTAAAATGTTTTCACTGGCAATTCTGAATTTTCTTGAAGTGTACGGCAGCAAGGTGAGTCAATGGGCGTGGCACAAAAGATGGAATAGAGGCAATCAAAGAAAAAGGTATGATTAAGGTATGGTTTCTCCTAGCTTTAATATCCTTTCCGAACACTCCAGCCATTTCATACAAGGGTTTCGCAGGATACTTGACGCAGGGAGAATGCGAGGAAAAAAGAATAATAATTGAAAATGAAATTATTGATCTTGAAAAGCAGTCGGAAAGAGCTTTTTACTTAAAAACGTTCTGTCTGGAGATGGATGCTTTTGAAAGTCAGTTCATAAAGAAAAAGAAATTAAACAACACAAACACAGGAGCATAATGTCTAACTGGGAGAAGGATGTCGCAGAGTTGAAAACCGATGTACGATACATTAGAGAGGACATTTGCATTATGCAGAAGCAGATCAGGGATTTAAACTCCATTTCCAACAGAGGACTCGGAGGACTGAAGGTTACTTTATTCATAGGAGCAGTTTTGGGAGCAATCTATACTTTCTTTAGAATTATTGACTGAAGTTTGAAAAAAAACCCTCCAGGATGCACGAGAACGCATCTTAACGGTGAGGGCGGTACAATCAGACCTTAGTGAAAATAAAAGGATTGTATGAAACTAAATCAAAGGATTTTAATACTATCAGACACTCATTTTCCATTTCACAACAAAAATTACTGGAATTGGATTAAAAAAATAAAAGACCGGATAAAGCCTACTCGTGTGATCCACATTGGCGATCTGGTTGACAATGCGAGTATCCAGGTGGAACGACCTGCCGATCCGAATGTCGAAAGTCCGGTGTTTGAATTGGCGAGTGCCAAGAAGGAGATCCGTAAGTTGGAGAAACTTTTTCCCAAGATGGACATTCTTTTCGGCAACCACGATTTACGCATTATGCGGAGAGCTGAGAGATTCGGCATTCCCAGATCAATGCTCAAAGACCTGAACACCATCTATGAGATCAAGTCTGACTGGCGGTGGCACGACAAGCTGATCGTCAAGCTGCCTAACAGGACAAACGTGTTCTTCACGCATAATTTTAAATCAAACATTCTAGCCAGTTCAAAGGAACTCGGCTGTTCTTTCGTTTGCGGACACTGGCATACGATTTCATCCATTTCACTATGGTCAAATCCTTTAGCCTTGAATTTCGCAATGTGCGTTGGAAGCTCCATCAACCCTAAGGCGGCTTCAATGCGATACCAAAAGAACTTCATCAAAAGACCGATCATTTCCGTTGGAGCCGTCATTGATTCCGTTCCCCAGCTTTTTCCGATGCCCTTGTGATTGTTGAAGAATTAATCAAGGATCAGGAGGAGAAGGTCAGGGAATCACTTTTGAGTTGGGGATTTTCAAGTGAATGGACAGACCGTTCATTCAGGCAGATGAGAAAAAACAGGAACGGAGGATCAGTGGACTTTGAATCATTGAAGGATGAAATAAAGGAAAGCGAAGGATGCAGACACAAGGCGTACCAGTTGAAGTTCAACGGCTACCAGGAGCCTTTTTACACCATAGGCTTCGGACACAAGGTGCAGCCGAATGACAAGATCGACATAAACAAGATTTACTCTCACAAGGAGATTGAAAAGTGGTTCGAGCTTGATTTTTCAGTGGCGAGAAGGTCGGCAGATGACCTGCTCGGTGACTGCCATCCCGCAGCTAAAGAGGTTGGAATTGAATGCTGTTTTGTCTTGGGCAGAACCGGTTTCAGTAAGTTTAAAAAGACGATAAAATTTATTAAAGACGGTTCGCACAAAGAGGCATCTGAAGAGATCAAGGATTCCAAGTGGTATCAGCAGGTGCGTCACAGGGTTGAAGCACTCTCAAAAAAACTAAAGGAGATTTAATAATGAAGATTATCTTTTTAATATTATTCGCAACGCTGGTGGCGATTCAATTCGTCAATCTAGCCATTTACAGTCAACAGGTTGGGTATCTATGTTAGGAGTTTTAGGAGCTGTAGCTCCGTTGGTGAAAACCTTATTCAAGACAATCGACAAGACAATAGACAATAAGGCTGACGCTGAAAAGATTAAGCAATCCATTCAACAGCAACTGCTTTCAGGACAACTGAAAGAACTAGAGGCACAAGCATCAATCATAATAGCTGAATCCAAAGGAAGTTTTCTTCAAAGAAATTGGCGACCTCTGCTGATGCTTATATTTGCCGGATTAATTGTAGCACATTGGTTTGGTTTTACAGCACCGAACATCCCTGAGTCAGTCCAGAACTCACTTCTTAATATCGTGTTGGTCGGCTGTTCAGGATATATTTTAGGTCGCAGTGGCGAAAAAATAATGGACAAATATAAACAAAAATAGGAGGATTTATGGAAAAAATTTCAACTTGGTTTAACGGCTTGAATAAGAAATACAAGATTCTTGTCATCTTTGCCGTCATAGCCGTTGCATTGATTGCCCTTAACAAGATCGGCATACTTTAGAACAGCTTATGAGAAAATGTCCGCCAAAGATAAAAGTCGGATACAAGGAGATTGACATTCAATTCGTCAAGTCAGACTTCGCCAAGCAGACGGACTGTTACGGTGAGTATCATCACCGGTCAAACAAGATCGAGATACAGCAGGACTTGAATGACGCTGATTACGGCAATACACTTTTACACGAAATATTACACGCCATCACTTATGAGATGAGCTTGACGCAGGAAGGCAATGTCCTGGCGAAAGACTCGGATGAAGAGATTGTGGTCAATTCCATCACGAATGGATTAGCGGCAGTCATCAAGGACAACGCCTGGTTCTTAAAGATCCTGCAAGAGAACATTAAATAATTGAATTTCAGGGCATCAACGCCCATATAAGAATTACTGGTACGCCATAAAGGGTGCTGGTATTTAACTCGCTTAATAAGGAGTACATAATGAACAGAGCATTAAGCATATTTAATCAGTTGCGACCCGTGACTATAGGATTTGACAATGTTTTCGATCACTTTGAAAAAATGTTCGAGAATGAATGGTCAATCCCGACCTATCCACCTTACAACATCGTCAAGACTGGTGATCAGAAATTTGACATTGAATTGGCGTTGGCAGGTTACAACAAGAAGAGTATTCTTGTGGACTTTGCCGATGGACAGTTGAACATCAAGTCTGCGAAGGAGGAGAAGCAGGATGGAGTCATCCATCAGGGCATTTCAAAAAAATACTTTTCCAAGACGTTCACGATAGCGGATGACGTTGAGGTGAAAGGTGCGGAACTCAAAGATGGATTGTTGAAAATCTCATTGGAGAGAATTTTACCAGAGGGCAGAAAAGCCAGAACAATAGAAATTAAATAAGATTAAAAGGGGAGTGGAGAAATTCATTCCCCTCTTTTTTTATATAATCTCCTTATTTTAATAATTTTTTAAGTTCGTACTTTAACCCTGATAGGTCTGTTATAATATTTTTCTAGCACATATTTATCAACAAATCTTTTGTGCCTGGATACACATATCTCAACATATAATTTAACGGCATCATAAAAATTACCTTTATTTATATAGCTGTCGTTTAAATCTTCTTCATTTAACCATTGAATCATATTATTCTCCATTGTTAAGTTGTTCATTATTGAGCAACCTTATAATCATATTTATAAAAAATCTTTGCTTCATCAAATGAATAAAAATTATTACCATTTTTTGTATTGTTCCAAATTCTTTGTGTTGGTTGTTTAGGTTTATGAATATCAATTACCCAAATATTAGAATTAAATTTAAGAATATTAACAACAATATTTTTTCTATTAATTATTAATTTTTTCTTCATTATTTTACTAGACATTTTGTTTTGAAAGAAGTGGGCAGAATATGGGCAACCACTCTGTCCAACCCTGTCCACCTCTGTCTCAAAATTTCCCAATTTGTCTTGTTTTGTCTCATTATGGGAACTATTCTATAGAAGGTTCCCATTTAATACAAGAGTTATTTTACCCTAGAAATCAGCCATTTTCTTACATAATGGGCAACGACTGGGCGAAAAATTTATTATTTAAACAGGCAAGTCCGTCACCAGCTTGTTAATCTTATCCTTGTCGCTTTTTATGTAACCCAATGCAATCTTGGAGCTTTTCCAGCCAACGGAAGTCATAATCTCCTGGATGTTCGCACCTGAATCAGAAATCCAACTTGCGTGAGTGTGACGACAGGCGTGGCGATTCTTATACTTAATGTCGCACTGCTTCAACATTTCCCTCCATCTCATTTTCAATCCATTCGGACTCGTTGGTCTGTCCTTGTTCTGATCGTGCCATTCAAACAAATTCCCATCCCTGTAATTAATCTTCTTCAAGTATTCGTGAATCTTGTCGTGAATGGGTTTGGTTATCCATTCATTCGTTTTATGCAGCCTGATGTTAAATTCATTTTTTTCCAAATCAATCATCGGTCTGTCGTCATTCTCAGGATTGGTTCTCTTCCAGTTCATATAAAGAGCTTCACCGATCCTGACACCCGTATAGATTAAAAAAACGAACAGGAACACCACATCAAAATCATCACAATTTTTTTCAATTTTTCTTACTTCCTCTATCGTGAACTTTTCTTTTTTTCTCTGTCTGGCGTTTAAAACGGGGAACAGCTCGAAGGTGGGGTCTTTGCAATACCCTTGCTTGAATCCGTAATGAACCACCTTAGATATGACGCTGATGAAATTATTGGCGGTGCTGTACTTGCTTGACGCTTCGTGCTTGTCCTCGTACTCCAGCTTCTTGAAATCAGTTCCCTTCCACTTGTTTAAAACAGGATAAAACTCGTAAATGTATTTGAACACCAGGTCGTCATTGAACTCATCCAAGTAATGATGACCGATGACGTTTTCAACTTTCTTAAAAATTGACATCCTGTACGGTGCTGGGCAGTGCTTGGGATTGTCCTGCATTTTCTCAAGGCATTGACTCCAGGTCATATTATTTTCCTGCTCTATGCCTAAGAGTATCTCCCTCTCCCTCTCAGCACGGACTTTCTCGGCATCAATCTTTTTTATGCGACCTGTGGATTCCTTGATTGTTATTATTTTCCTGCCGACACGAACCGTTCCTCTGATGTAGTAGTACGGACTTTCTTCTCGCTTGAATGTTGTAAGCATAACTTTTTTATCTCCTCTATGTCAGTTCTGGTAAAAAACTGCTTTTTACCGAAGAAACGAGATAAACAAGTCTTATTGGGAAATTTAACATATAACTCATCCAGCCTCCTTTGTATAGTCTTAGGTGAACAGTTGAAGATTTCAGCCAGATCCTTTCGGTCATACACCTCCTTATTCATCAATAACATCCTCTTTTTCAGGCGTGTAAGCTCTTTTTCTCTCCACCGCATACATTTCCTCTGCCGTCATATTATAGGCAGGATTCTTCCTGCCCTCCGCAATCTCCTTCAATTCGCTATCCGAAGTCGTCTTATGGATAGGTTTTAAATTTATTGCAGATGATATGGCTGTGGAGATGTCTCCTCTATCACCTAATACAGTTTCAGTCTTTTCCTCCTCCTCCTTCCTGTGACCTTCATAAATTAAATTATAAAACTTGTCCGGCAGCAGCAGATCGTGGTCAATGGGATCGCTGTACACGATTCCCCACCAGGTATGAACCTTGTCGGAGGAAGTAATGGTTGTTTGCCATCTTCTAAAATGGTGGATGTTCTTTGGAGGACTTGTTCCTTTGGTCAGGTAGTGCAGCATTTGTGTGTTGTCCAGAATGCGAGGACTCTCACATCCCTCGAAATACAACTCCCAGAGCTTGTCAACCTGCAAATCATTTTCATTCAGACCGCCTTGATCCAATTGATTTATTTTAATTATTTTCTTACTCATTGAATTTTCCTTTGCTTAATATGTATTGATTAAATAGATTCTTATTGACGAGAAACGCCTTTTTAAAATCACTGTCTCCCTTGCCGATGAACTCCGCAAGTCGTAACTTGTTCAATATGACACACTCAAATATTCTTTTAGGCGTTGTCCATAAAAAATTAAATCCATCAAAGAACACCCAGTAGTCAGCTTTCGTGGAGAAGAGGGCGGATGGTTTCTCAAACATCTCAACTTCAATGACAATGTTTCCGGTTTCTTGACTTTTCTTATCTGATTTTACTTCCACGCTTTTATGTATTTCTGGAATCCAAATGTCATAACCAGGAAAGTATCCGTTAATGATCGTGGCGGCAGGATATTTAGGTTTGATTAAATCAAGCACCATTCCCTCAATTGATTTTCCTGCATCCAAATCTCTAACGAATGTCGTCACGGAGTCAAACTCCCAAGTTTCATTTCAGCTCTCGCAGTTGCATTGGCATCCGCCATCAGCTCTATTTTTGTGGTAATTCTATCCAGTTCCGAAAAGGCTACATCCATCAGCTCTTCAGCTTTTTCCAACTCAACGACAATTTCCTTTACTTCACTGTCAATTTTAGCCTTTGCTTTGGCATCCTCAACGCTGTGTTTTTCATTGCTTAAAAACCTGTAATGCAGGTATCTTCCCTTTTCCTTTTCATCCTTAATCCTCGTCAGCTTATTAAAAATTCTTTTAGCTGTTCTGTAATTTTTAATTGCTTCCATTTTAGATTCAGCGATCTTGTGAGGATCGTATTTGTTCAGGGTGTTATCCAAGTTCATTTTCTAATTTTCCTGTTATGCGTTTAAGGGTTTCAATTCGCACTCGCTTGTTAAATTCTTTGTCATCAGCTTTTGTGTGGCAGGGTCGGCAGAGTGCAGCCAAGTTCTCAATGTAATCCTTGCATTTAGATCCTCCCATTCCACGACCTTGAATATGATGAATATCAACCGCCTCATACCTGGCACACATAAAGCATTGGAACGATTGATAGATCGTCAGTTCATCATTCCAAAAATCAGCAAAGACTTTAGTGTGACCTTTCATTTACCTTCCTCTTCCCTTTCTTCTCATTTTCTGTCTTTTCCTGTTTCTCCTCTTCTTTGACCCAATCTTCCTCCTGCCTCTGTGTTTTTTTGGATACGCCATTTATTTTTTTTCATCTAAATTCCTGCCGATGATAAAAACCATAAAAGCTATGAAAATTAACACTGATAAAATGAGTGCGTTAAGAACGATGAGCAGCATACTTCTCCTTGATCCATTTCGCAGGGTAGTTATTCATTGATGATCTCATCTGCGTTGAAGGGTGATTTTTTTATGTGATGCAAGATGGTCGTGTGATTCCTGCCCAAGAACCTGCCTATCTCAGTGTAATTTTTGTTAGTTTTCCTGGCAGCCAGATGGATGAAATCCCTTCTCGCCATCACGATGTTGCCGTTTCTTTTCTGTGACTGGAAATCCTTGCTCTCAATGCAGTAATAATCACAGACCTTCCTTGCAATGTGGCGGAGCTTTCCAGGAATGAAATCAGTCGGAGGATCGTACTCCTCGACCAATTTCTTGACCTTCATTATTTCATCTTTCGTCAGTTGTTCTTCCATAAATCAATGGCGAGGATGAACCTCGCCACTCCCTTTAAAACGGTATGTCAACATCATCCTGCGGTTGCGGTGCAGGTGTTTGTTGTGGCGGCTGATACCCTCTTGGATCAGCTTGATAACCGGTTTGTTTCGTCTCGATCTTGTCAGGCAAAATTTCTTTGACATAGATGTAATCCTGTCCGATCTTGAACTTGAACATAACCGCATCGTTGTTATGCTTGTCACGGCTCATCCAGCCTTTCGCCCATATCCGCCTTTTCTGTTTCGACTGACCCGTCTGCTTGTCATTCCATCTTTCCAGAACGAACAAGTCGTGTGTCGGTCTTGACGGCTTCTGATTGTTATACATTTCTTTCCCTCCTTCCCTGCTCACAAAAAATCGCAACATTGCAGTAATTGGCACATCTCTTGGCTATTGAAGGTCTTTTCTCAACGGAAGTGCCTTCAATGTCCTTTGCGTGATCTTGGGCATCCTCACGATCATTAAAAAGTTTCAACGCCCTTTTTTTGCCTTTTCTCATCACTGCGAATTGAGGAGGATCTTTCCACATTTCCTTCTCAAAGCACTTAACTTGTATGTTATCGGTGTAAAATAGCTGCTCAGCCTGTTGATGAGCCTCCACCCTTGACCTGACGTACTCATCCTGTTTTTCATTCGACCAGAGGGGAATGGGGATCATTTTTATTTGAACAGGAGGATAGTCCTGATCCTGGTCATACCCATCCTTGCTGGATTCAAAATAGGCTTTCGATTTCTGCCAATCCCTCGCAAGTCCAATAATGCGTAAGGACTGGACATCATATCCGTTCTGCCTCACAAGCCACGCATAGCCGTTCAGTTGATCCTCCCATTCAGACTTGTACCCTCTGGGATTGTTCTTATTTTTGAACATCTGCCACACGGACACCGCCTTATAATCATATATTTTTATTTTTTTAATCATCACTTTCCACAATTTCAATCCTGTCTATGGCTCCAGAAACCTTCCATCCGTTGCATTCACCAAAAAACCTTTTCTCTAAAATTACATTGTCCTTTTTTTTCTCTGACTGCTGGAATAAAAGATGGACTGCGTTTCCAAACACCTTCCAGATGTCATCGGACACATCCTCCGTGATTTGATCCTTGTGTTCATCCCTCAGTATTCTTATCTTGGGTGAGTCCAGCAACTGCGTCATTGAAATGTGAGCATCGCCTCTCGAATATAAGGAGGTAAAATATGTAATTGCGGAGACGATGCTCTCCGGCAGTCCTTTTATGTTTGTCTTGACCACCATCTAAACAGGCAGCTCAATCAACATTATGACAGAATAAACCATAATGAATGCGATGCCTGAAACCAGTATTAGACCTAAGATAAATTCCTTGTTCATTTTACAAACTCATTTTTTTTCATCAATTCAATCAACTTCCATTTCCACATTGATCTCATATCTTCGTGGATGGCTTTTTTCCAAGCTCCTTTTAATGCTCGTACTCGATGCCAGAATTTTTTTTCATTAAGGGATTCTTCCTCCGGCTTGATTAAAATGAAATTTGTTTTTAAAACCATCCACATTTCCTTTAGTTTGCAGGGAGTCAGCTTACCCAACTCCCTGCACCCAAGTTACAGTATGCACGGACAGCAGGGAGAGCAAATCCCTACAGTCTTATTATGGATGTTTAATTATTTATTCTGATGTTGTCAAGATAATTAGTCACTTGTCAACTTATACGGACACTGACTCTTTTTTCAGGTTGGAATCCCTGAAATTCAGGGAGCAGATGATGGGATAAACGACCTCATAGCGGCAGTCCAATATTTCCCAGTCATTCACAATCATTCCTTTTTCCGTACTGACGTTGCCTTTCCAGCTTTGAAACTTGCACATTTTCTTCTTAGGATCAGTCCATTCAAGGATGATTCCCCAGAAGAACTGGTTGTGATCTCCGCAGTATAAGACGCATTCCTTGTGGAGCATCGCATCCCTTCCTTCCTTTGTCGCAAAATCCCTGTTTTGAATATTAACGATTTGAACTTCAGCATCCTTTATGTAATGAGGAGGATAATAAATTGCCCTCCAGTCAGGATTGATGTCAACCCTGTCCAGGAAATAAAGGTATTCCATCTTTCTATCAAAGGCTTTTTGTTTTAATTTCTTTTTTTTATTACTCCAATACAAAATGATCTCGCAGTGGCTCACCTTGTTGTTGATGATGTGATTGATGGACAATCTCTTATCAACCACCTGCAAGATTCTGACGTACTCCCTCATCTGGTCGTATTTAATGTCGTGCTTTCCTGAAAGGTGGTCGTGGATCGTCTGATGCGACATCGTTCCAAAACCTCCGTCTTTGACGCTTTTTGTAAGCTGAGCCAACGACCTGGTGTTATGATCCTGATCCTTGATGATCTTGTTCAGATTATCAAGATGTTCTTTTCCTTCAAGTAATTTCACTCTCATTGTTTTACTTTAATTTTCACTTTAGTCAATTATGCACTTAATTATTTATTATGCACTTATCTTTACACTTGTAAAATTAATTTGACAACGTAAAAATAATATTTATTTGTAAGGATATGCTAATAAGGTGCAACTTGTGTGATAAAACAAGGGAAGTGCCTGACAACCTGACAAAAAAGCAAATGAGAGTATTGAATTTCATCACTGAATTTAAGAAAAAAAACAGAATTATTCCTTCAGTCAGGGAGATTGTCAGGGGGTTGGACTATAAATCAACGAGCATCGTGGCGTTTCACCTGGATGCGTTGATCGCCAAGCAGTATCTCGCCAGAAAGCCTTATCATTCTCGTTCCCTCGTCATTTTGAAGGACTTATGTGCCTGAAGCACTTGGATCTATGTTCTGGTATCGGTGGATTTGCTCTGGGTTTGCAATCAACAGGCTGTTTCAAGACCATAGGATTTTGCGAGATAGATTCTTTTTGTCAAAAAGTTTTAAAGAAAAATTTTCCCGGTGTTCCCATTTACAACGACATCAAGGAGTTCAAGCCTAATGACGAAGGACTCCGACCGGACATCATCACAAGCGGATTTCCTTGCCAACCTTTCAGTGTCGCAGGAAAAAGAAAATCTGAGAAAGATGACCGAAATCTCTGGAAGGAAACTCTTAGGGTTATCCAAGAGTCCAGACCCGCTTTTTTTATTGGAGAAAACGTTAATGGAATCGTTAAACTCTATCTCGACACCATACTTGAGGACTTGGAGAGTGCAAACTACTCCACAAGGTGCTTTAATATTTCAGCTTCGAGCATCGGTGCTTCCCACCAAAGAAAAAGAATCTGGATTATTGCCAACTCCAACGCAGGACTCGGCATCGGAGAGAACAAAGAAATACAAACAAGGAGGAACACCATTGCCGATGGCAGTAAAAATGTTACCAACTCCGACAGTAGGTTGCGAGGAAGGCGGAGAACAATCGAACAGAGTGGAGAGAACGAAGTCAGGCGGATTTATTCTTCGGAAAAAGAACAAACCAGAAAAAACTTACGGAGCAAAACTGTCAGATGCGATGCTGTATCTGGAAAAACAGAAAATGTATCCGACTCCGACATCATCGGAACACAAGTACAGACTGAAGGGAAACACGCAGCAGAGCAAATGTTTGGAATCAATGGCGAGGAGAACTGGTGGCAGACTCAATCCGAACTTCGTGGAATACCTGATGGGATTTCCTACGGACTGGACAAGGATAGATCAAACAGGATCAAAGGACTCGGAAACGCAATCGTGCCGCAAATCCCATTCTACATCGGACAAGCCATAGGGAGGTTATATGAAATCAGCCAGTGACAACATTCCAGCTTTATACGTTTATGCAGAATCCTGGATAGCAGGAACGAGAGACTTGCATCCGCAGCAAAGAGGAATTTATTTCGACTTGATGGCTCACGCACAGTTATGCGGTTCAAAGGGTCTGCCTTACGATATCGTAACGCTTCAGAAGTTGGTTTTGTTGTGCGATCCTGACGACCTGGAGGACTGGGAAAGACAGAAAAAAGACCTCTATTATGTGCTGCAAAAGAAGTGGGAAGTGAGAAAAAACGAGCTGGGAGAGGATGCTTATTTCAACAACAGGCATTGGAAAGAGTACGAAATTGCTAGGAAAAAGAAGGATTCAGTAATTAAATCTAACGAGAAATATAATAAGAAAAGAAAACCAAATAACGATATCGTAAAAATATCGTCTGATAGTGATAGTGATATTGATATAAATATAAGTATTAATAAGAAGGCTAAATTATTTGAAACATTCTGGGAACTGAACAGGAACAAGATCCAGGTCGGAGACGCTAAGAAGGCTTGGGTTAAGCTCCCTGATGACTGGGTTCAAAAGCCTGAAGAGTTGGCAAGGCTCTACAACAACCACTTCACCGACAAAAAGGATTTTAGTAAGCATCCTTCTTCCTGGTTAAACGCTGAAGCGTACCTCGATCAAAAGCCTGATATGTCAGCTCCAGTTGGAACGGATCAAAGTCCGGCAAGGTTAAAGATGTTTCAAGAGGACAAGATTTCGCCATTTTTAAAAGGTTACGCAGTTAAATACGAGCAGGAAGTGAGGGAGGCTGTAAGTAAGAATGAATTAAGCAGGGAGAGGGCGGAAGAACTGGGCATCAATGTCTGACAACTTTTTATACATCATTGGAAACAGAGATCAAAACATATACAAGGTCGGCATTTCCAACAATCCTTTAAGCAGGATCAAGGGAATACAGACCGGCTGTCCTTTTCCCCTGACCATCATTAAGAAATACAACCTGAACAGCCATTCTTCAAACATTGAAAAAAAGATACACAATTTCTTGGAGCAGGACAAATCAGTTAAAAGTATGGTCGGTGAGTGGTTTTCCTGTGATGTGAGGATGATTGACAGTCTGGTTCAATCCGAAATGGTTGACATACAAAAGGAAGAAGCCGTTAAAAAACAAAAAGAAAAGGAACAAATAGAGGCGGAAAAAATTGCACTGACAAGGCAGAAGGAAGAGCTTGAACTGGCGATGATTCCCCTGTTTGAATTGCAGAAAAATTTAGATGAAAAATTCGCCATCCTGAGAAAAACTGAATCAGACATAATCAAGATGACGGAACATTTTAATGAATGCAGGAAGAAACTCAACAAACAACACAACAACAAGGAATTAAAGGAACATTACAGGGAAATTATAAATAAGTGTTTGATCAATATAAGGCACTTAATCTCGTCAACCAATAATCCTCTAGATTATGGATCATACTATGACAGGATTTTGAGCTTGTTTAATGTATTTTCAAAGAAAAAAATGGTTGGTTTAATTAAAAGAAGTTACAAGTCTGTGGAAACCAATGATAAAATAAAATTTGATGATGGCATTGTTCGTAACGCCAATTTTTTAGAAAAGAAATATCTTGATTTATCTAAATACGATCAATTCGCTTTAGTTTGTAAGACAAGAAAATACTTGAATTGGGATGTGGTGCATTTTGAAAAGGACAGTGAATATTATCTTATCGAAGAATTAAGGGTGTCATATGGATCGTGGGATAGGGATTTCCATATTTCTACAGATTCACTCTTTGGCAACCACGAAAACAAAGGCACATACAGCAAATTTTTAGAATATTTAAAAGAACATAAAGGAAGTTTGAGCATTTATTAAATGCCCAAAAGAAAAAAGAAAAAAACCATTCCAAACACCATTGATCTCGGCAGTCAGGAGCTTGTGAGAGGAGATGAGAACGGCACTCTCATCCGCAAGGTTGACGGAGAAAAGTTCAGGCTCGTTATGTACGGCAACGACAGGCACTTGGAGAAGGTCTGCAACTCAGTCCTGGACAACTATTATGCGAGAAGCCTTCTTGACATTGCCGACAGGGAGAGGAACAGCAGGAGGTACTGGGCGGGTTGCAGGTTTGAAAAGCTCTGCAACAGGGCTGGACTCGACTCCAAAGTCACGGCAAGACTGGAGGAATACATCGGTGGAACGAAGGAGGAGTTCATCCACCGCAACATTGACGCACACTCGGAGTTTCATTCCGTCATCAAGGAACTCGGAGCCTTCAGGCACAAGCCGGTCTGGGATATTCTTTGGAAGGTCATAGTAACAAACGAACCTGCGAGAAAAAGAATGGATGAGTTCAGGGAGGCTCTGGACAGGTTGATCCTGTATTACGATATGTGATTTATTTTCGTGTTCTATATTCATACCCATTAACAAACCAATTGCAATTTGCTATAAATATATACAATCACTAGAATTACGACAATTCACACAGCCATCTTTTATGATGGTTTTTTTATTTTATGGAACATCAACAGCTATGGATAGCTGTCATCGTTCAAGGGATCACTGATGCTTGTGGAAAGTTTCTCTGGTCGAATAAAAGAAACTCCCGATACCAGCAGGAGGCGAAGGAATGGATGGGCGGCAAGGACTTCAACCTGGTCTGCTCACTGGCAGGACTTCAGCCGAACCAGGTCACGGAGACTTATTCAGACATCAGCAACTACTCTCACGACCATTATCTCACAACAGAGGACATAAGGCGATTACTCAATGAAACTTTTAGCAGACGATCTATTTTGTAGTATGTTTATGATCGACAATCCTGAAACGAAACAGCCGGAGATCATCATCAGGTTCGCCAACTTCGACTCGGAGAAGGATGCCATCGCATTCGCACAGGCTTTCAAGAGCCAAAAGGGATACACTGACTTGATGCCTCCTGAAAAAGAAAAGGTGACGATACACTGATGACCGAACAACAGCTCACAACACCGCCCAAAAAGGGCAGACCGACCAAATACACCAAGACACTCGTAAGAGACATCATCGACAAGCTCTCTCGTGGCGTATCCATAAGGGATGCCGTGAAGGAGTGCGGGATAACGTGGGTGTGCTGGAGGAACTGGATACTGAAGGATGACAAGCTGAAAGACGCTTACGTCAGGGCGAAGGAGCTTGGCATTGAATACATCATAGGCGACCTCGACAAGAGGATCGAGAACGCTTTGGACAGGCAGAAGATCAGTATGAGTGAGGTGAAGCTCCTGGAGGTCTATTCAAAGAATATGCAATGGAAAGCCGGGAAACTGGCTCCCAAGTATTACGGCACGGAGAAGCAGACTCTTTCCATCACTGACAATGATGACAAGAAGATAGAGATAAGTTGGCAAAGCTGATTAAATGACAGTGAAAAGACATTGAAATGAACTGCAGCATAATGACGGTTGATTCAATTAATCCAGGTTGTTCAAGGGGAAGTTACGAAATTGCTCTTTTTTTATACAAAAAGCTCGTGTAATCTTAATTTTTTTATAAAAAAATAATAAAATAAAAGAAAACCATTTAATTTTTATCAAGTATCAAGCCAATTATTAACATAGTGGGCAAGTTCTGGTCAAAACCGGTTGAGCTTCGATTGATTTGATTGAAAAATAATTCAAGCACCCCACGCAACTTCTTGCAAATTGCAAGGGAGCCACTTCAACACAAGACAAACTTCTTATGAGTTTTTATTATGAACAGCAAGGACGCTAAAACCAATGCCGACAGGATTATTAGGAACGGAAGCAATACCCATAAACCCATTACTTAATCCTCCTCCTGCAACGCACTCTTTTGGATATTCAAATCCGAGAGCCAACATAGGAAATCCTAATCGCATATTAGGAAACGTTCTTCCAGGTATGCTGCCATTGACTGCATTCGGACTGTTCTCACAGGCAGGAAACCTCATTAACAATGAACCGATGTCGGCACAGGATGTCATTAACGCACACCTGTCCGAAGGTGACGCTAGGGCGAAAGGATTAATCATCCCTCCCGAGCCGACCGTGACTGAAGAGGAGAGAAGAAGAAGCATAATGCCACCGAACATTCCCGCAGTCGATCAGGGAGGATACGTGGAGACTTTCCCTGAGGAAGTCTATGACACGCCCGTAGTCATTCCAGACTTGAAGCCTGACGATCAGGGATGGAGGGAGGAGTTTCCCATAGAAGATCCAAGTTCGGACTCGATGATCCTTCATACGGAAGGCTTGTTGAAGGATGAAAAGGTCACTTCAGGGATTCTCGATGAAACAGCGCCTCCGTTCTACTCCAAGATCAAAAAGACGATTGAGGATGCGAAGATGGAGAAGGGCAGTGCGGAACAGTGGAAGGGATACATCAACAATGCGGGAGTCAATCAGGAGGAGCTGGACTGGATCGGTCTGAAGGACTACCTGGCTGACAAGAAATCCGTCACCAAAGAGGATGTCTTGAACTTCGTCACGATGAACGATCTCGCAGTACAGGTGAGAGATGTTGTTCTGGGAGAGGCTGTCGGAGACAACATTCAAGTTAAACTTCGTTTTCCAACTTATCTTGAAGAAGGTTTTTTACCTGAAATCTTGGAAGATGCTGAAACGCTTGATGATGCAAGAGTAGCCATAATGAATGATGAAGGTTTATATAATGGATTTCTTGATGGAATGAACCCTACAACAAGGGCGATATATTTAGATGATGAATTAAGCGAAGAAGCCACAGACAACGAAATAAGAAATTTTTTACAAGAAAATTATGAGATAGGATCTTACGAAGCAATCGTGGCAAAAGACACGATGTTCAACAGACCTTCCCTTATAACCGAAGGAGACTACACCGACTACAAGGAGATGGTTTTTCAGCTTCCCGTAGAAGGAAGTGAATTTACACAAGGTCATTACAAGAAGTACCCCAACACTTTCGCCCACGCAAGATTCAACACTAGGGAGATTGACGGCAAGAAAACCCTTTTCATAGAGGAGCTGCAGTCCGACTGGATACGCAAGGGCAGGGATGAGGGATTTATAACTGGTAAGGAAAGAACTTACGACATAGTTAATAAAGAAATAGATGATTTAGTTTCTCAACGAGCATATGGTGGAATGTCAAAAGAGGAATATTTGCCAAAATATAATGCTTTGTTAGAAGAATTAAACGATGTTGCAAGATTAGAAACAGGTGTTACAAGTGAAAAAGTTCCTGACATTCCGTTCAAGAAGAACTGGCAGGACATCGTTCTGAAAAGATTAATCAGGTACGCATCTGAAAACGGCTTTGATGCCATTGCTATGACGGGCGGCAGCATCCAGGCTGACAGGTATGATTTAAGCAATCATATTGATTCAATCAGTATTAAAAAATCTGAAAGAGCAGATGGAAAAATATATTTACAAGCTGTAACAAAAGATCAAGGTACTGTTGCTTTGGATCATCATATTTATCCAGACCAGTTGGAAGAACATATCGGAAAAGATTTAGCAAAAAAAATAAAAAATGATTTGCCTGATTTAGATAAAATGAAAAACAATACTGTGGAAGGATTGAATTATTCAGGTCTTGACCTTAAAATAGGAGGTGAAGGACTTAAATCTATGTACGATAAAATATTCTCCAAGTCCTTGAATAAGATCGGAAAGAAGTTTGACGCTAAAGTGGAATTAAAAAATTTAGATGATTTTCAAGATAAAGGTTATACTTTTGAAACTCCTGAAGAGGCATACGATTTTGTTACAGGAGATGAGTTTCTCAACGATCAATTTATGGATTATTTAAAAATTGATTTAGTCGCAGGTCGCAATCGGCTCAAGCCAAACGAACTAGATCCAGTTTCATTGTTGGAGAATGCAAACCAAGATGAAAAAAATGCTTATATAAGTGAATTTTTCAAATCCTCCACGATAGAGGATTTGAATGAAGGACAAGATTTAGAATTAAAATTGAAAACTAAGGACAATCAATCAGATATGTGGTTTATGAACATAACACCCTCGATGAAAAAAAAGGCGATAGAGGCGGGATTTCCCATCGCTTACAACAAGCCGGTCAGTCCGTTGTTTCAATTCGCTTAAAAAAATATGAAAAAAACAATCAAGATGTTATCCATACTCACCAAGAAGGACACTGAAAGGTGTTTAGTCTTGTAATGGCGAACCCGGTAGCCAGAGATTTAAGGACACCCAAGTACAAGATGCGAGTGAAGAAGAACAAGAAGAAATACACCAGGAAAAAAACCTTCAACGACCCCTTCAAGGAACTGGTCAAGGCGATGGAGAACAAGACCCGCTATTCTGATTCCGCAGGAAAGGGAGTGGTGAAAGGCGATGACGTGGCATCAATGCGAGACGTACTCAACAATGAGCAGGGAAGCAAGGATGCGTGATACCATTTCCACAGGACAAGAAATATAACATCATCTACGCTGATCCAGCTTGGACTTTTAAAAATTATAATAATAAAAAGTCTAATACAAATGCCGATCATCATTATTCTTGTATGTCGCTGGAGGATATTAAAAAACTTCCAGTCGGAGATATAGCAGATAAAAATTGTGTTTTATTAATGTGGTGTACTGATCCATTATTACATAAACAAATACCTATTGTTGAAAAATGGGGATTCACTTACAAGACAGTTGGATTCCATTGGGTAAAGACTAATAAGAATAAATCTAAAAATTTATATGCGGTTGGCACAGGATACTGGACAAGAGCCAATAATGAAATTTGTATTTTAGCAACCAAAGGTAAAATAAGCAGAGTTAAAGGATCAAATGTTCATAGACTTGTTGTTGCCGATAGGGAAGGACACAGCAAGAAACCAGATATTATCAGGGATAAGATAGTTGAACTGTGTGGCGATCTTCCACGCATAGAACTGTTTGCAAGACAAAAAACAGATGGATGGGATGTTTGGGGAAATGAAGTATGAAAATAGTCATACCCTACAAGCCACGAAAGCACCAAAAGGAAGTTCACGATAAGTTAAAGAGATTCAATGTCCTGGTCTGCCACAGGCGTTTCGGCAAGACTGTTTTGTGCATCAACGAGATTTTAAAAAAGGCGATGCAGAACACATTGTCCAGACCACGATACTATTACCTCGCACCGACCTATTCGATGGCGAAAAGAACGAGTTGGGATTATTTGAAAGAATATACGAATGTTCTTCCAAATGTTACCTACCACGAGACGGAGTTACGAGCTGATCTTCCCAACGGAGCTAGAATACAGCTTCTGGGATGTGAACGACCGGATTCCCTTCGTGGACTGTACATTGACGGAGTTGTACTCGATGAGGTTGCACAAATGCCGCCTCGACTGTGGACTGAAATTGTCCGACCTGCCTTGAGTGACAGGGAGGGATGGATGATCGCCATTGGCACTCCTCAAGGACACAACGCATTCTTTGATTTATACGATTACGCCAATCATCAAGATGGATGGTACGCACAAACCTTTAAAAGCTCCGAGACTGGAATCATATCGGACTTGGAGTTGAACGAAGCCAAACACCTGATGCCGGATGAAGTCTATGAGGCGGAGTTTGAATGCTCCTTTGACTCGGCAGCACTGGGATCAATCTACGCAAAAGGATTGGCGAAGGCGGAAGAAGAAAAAAGAATCACGAAAGTACCCTATGAGACAGGAATCAAGGTCAACACATTCTGGGATTTAGGAATGGCGGACAAGACCGCCATCTGGTTTGTCCAGCAGAAGGGATCGGCTTTCCACGTCATAGACTACTATGAGGACAGTGGAGAGAGCTTGGAGTTTTACGCTACTGTCTTGGATGAAAAGAAATATATTTACGATACACATTTCCTCCCATTTGACGCAAATGTGAGGGAGCTTGGAACTGGAGTCTCAAGACTGGAGACGGCACAGTCTTTAGGAATGAGAACTTCCATCGTTCCAAAGCTCCCTGTCGAAGATGGAATCAATGCCGTGAGGATGATACTGTCCAGGTGTTGGTTCGACTTTGAAAAATGCAAGTACGGACTTGACGCACTGCGTCAGTACAGATGGGCGACCACTGAAAGAGGAGAGATAAAGAACAAGCCGGAGCATTCCTGGTGTTCCCACGCTGCTGATTCATTCAGATATTTCGCAGTCGGCAACAACCAGTCCAGCGATTGGAATACGAAAATACAATACAATAATTTAGGAATAGTTTAACAGATGGCACGATTATCAAAACAGAAACTGCTTTCATTAATATCACAGGAGATTTCAAGCTCTCTGGGTTTTTATGCGAGTGACTTGTCCAAGCAGCGAGAGAACGCACTCAAGTATTACTTGGGCGAACCTCTTGGAAACGAGGTGGAAGGAAGGTCAAGCGTGGTTTCACAAGACCTGCTTGAAGTCATTGAATCCATCCTGCCGAGCCTTATGCGTATGTTCACGCAAAGCGACAAGGTCGTTAATTTCGAGCCTATGCAGCCGGAGGATGTTCCCTACGCTGAGCAGATTTCTGACTACTGCAATTTCGTGTTCAACCACGACAACAACGGATTCAGTATTTTACAGTCGATGTTCAAGACCGCACTCTTGCAGAAGAACGGTTTTTGCAAGGTGTACTGGAAAGTGTCCAAAGAGCAGAAAAAAGAGACATACAAGAATTTAGACGAAACGCAATACCAGGCGTTGCTCATTGATGATGAGATTGAAGTCATCAATGCGGAGGAGATCGTTGATGAAGAATCATTGAACGGATCTCTTGAGTCACAAGTGACTTATGACGTTGAAGTGCGAAGGACTAAGGAATACGGAAGAGTGGCGATAGACCCGGTTCCACCGGAGGAGATTCTGGTTTCTTCCAGAGCCACTTCATTAAAGGATTGCGACTTCATCGCCCACAGGGTCAGAAAGACCATCTCCGAGCTTCTCGATATGGGATTCAAGAAATCCGATGTTGAAAATTTGCCGAGTGCCGAAGAGGAGGTCTTTAACACTGAGGCTATGGTGAGAAAGAATTATGACGATTCAACCTCTAATTTAGAAGTCAGCGACATCGACCCTTCAATGCGAGTCGTTCAGATAACGGAATGCTATATGAGAGCCGATGTTGACGGAGACGGCATTGCGGAGCTGAGAAAGATCATTGTCGGAGGAAGCGGCTATAACAGCTACAACATTCTGGAAAACGAGGAAATATCCATTTTGCCTTTTGCGATGTGCGTGGCGATCCCAATGCCTTTCAGGTTCTTCGGATTGTCAATGTACGACCTGTTGGCAGACGTTCAGTTGATGAGTACCTCCATTATGAGGCAGACTCTCGATAATATGTATATGCAAAATTCAGCCAGAACGGTTGTAGTCGATGGTCAGGCTAATCTGGATGATTTATTAACTACTCGACCTGGAAGCATAGTGCGAGTGAAATCGCCTAACGCAGTGACAGCGTTGCAAACGCCAAACTTCCTGAACGAAGGTTTGGCAATGATGCAGAAGATCGACCAGTTGAAGGAGAAGCGGTCAGGCGTTCCGAATCAACTGATGGGATTGAATCCTGACACTATTAATAAAAGTCACACAACGGCACAATCAGTCAATCAAATGATGCAAAGCTCCACGCAACGCATTGAGTTGATTGCAAGAAGTTTTGCTGAAGGCGTTAAGGACTTATTCAAGAATATTCTTTCTGTGGTCTGTGAATACCAGGACAGGGAAAGAATAATCAAACTGCGTGGCAAGTTCGTTTCGATTGATCCAAGAGAATGGGTGAATCGTTATGACTGCACCGTGCAGGTTGGACTGGGAACCGGCAATCAAGACCAGAGGCTTGATGTCTTGCAAAAGGTGTTAAGCGTTCAGGAAAAGTTGCTACAGGCAGGTGGACTGGGATTAGTGACTCCACAAAATATCTACAACACTTTAGAAAATTATTTACAAAACAGTGGATATAAGGATGCGAGTCAATTCTTCGTCAACCCTGCACAGCAACCTCCTCAACCGCCCAAGCCGAAACAGCAAGATCCCGCAATTCAACTGGCGGCAAAGGACATTGAAATGAGAGCCGCAAAGAATCAGGCGGACATACAATTGAAACAACAAAAGCAAAAAGCCGATGAAATGTTCAAGGCGGAAAAATTAAACCTGGATCAGCAGAAACTGGCAACCGACATCATCAAACAGGAACAAGGCAAGGAAATGGAAAAGGAAAAACTGGCGACCAAGATCATTGATTCAGCGATGGTCAACGAGAGATACAACTAATGGCGTTCACTCCGTTTATGCAGGGATCAGAAGCACAGGGCATCATCAGCAATTATCTTGGTGGTAACTATGCTTCATCGCCCAATGTAAATACAGCAGGTCAATTTCGCAATCCCATTTTTGACATCAGAACGCAGCAGGAATTAGCAGGAGATTTAGATCCTTCAGCCTTGTTTCCAAATCCTCAAATAGATTTTTCTGTTGAAGATACACCGGCAGATCCTTGCAGGGAAGGTTATATGCTGGTTGACGGAATATGCCAACCGATTGAAACATTCGGAGAATCATCCTATTCCGAGAGGGAGCAGAGTGATTATGAAAAAAGACTGGAAGAGGAAAACAAACTCTACATTCCAAGCCAGGAAGAAATGGAAGCGATGACTGCCGAAGAATATTTGGACAATCTTCGCAGCAGGGGATGGATGTCCACAAAAGATGGAATTGAATATTTTGATCCGACCAACATTGGATCTGCTGTAGGTAAGCAATTTGATATGCGTCTTGGAATGCGTGGCAACACACAAGCGAAAATAGAAAACATCATTAAGAATTTAATTGCTAAAGAAGTGTTTGCTCCTTCAACAAGCACGACTACGATGCAGGACATTCCCATTGGTCAAGGATTAATTGGAACACAGCCAGTAACATCTTTTGTTACTGCCGACACGCCACAGGCACAGGCAGCAGAAATTGACAGGGTGATACAGGAATCAGGTTTAAGCCAAGCACCAATTTTAACTTCTTCACAGCGACAAGGAGATACAGCTCAAGACAGACAAGCACAAAGAGAATCAGATAGGGCGATGGCACAAGCTCATAGAGATCAAAACAGAGAAGCATACCAGACTGCTGTTGAACGATCAGGATGGTCAAGATTTTAATGGAATTAGAAAAAGAACAAAAAAGAGGATTTAGAGCCAAAGCGATACTCGAAGATGAAATATTCGTGGAGGCAGTACAAAAAGTTTCAGGAGGGTTAGACCTAGAATGGGTGAACTCGCCTGTAAGAGACACTGAAGGCAGGGAGAGAATCTATATGATGAAAAAGATGCTCAATGTCCTTCTGGTGCAACTGCGATCCGTTATGGAAACAGGCAAACTCGCCTCCAAGCAGATCAATAAAAAATAAAAGGAGTTACAATGGCAGACACACCTGCGACAAAGGAATCTGCTGTTTCAAAACCATCCTATGACGCAAAGAATGAAACAGCACAAGCAATCGCAACCCTATTGAATAAAGAAGAGACTGCAAGGAACGATGAAGAGCTTGGAACAGAAAAATCGGAAGAAGAGAAAGTCGATCTTAAAAAAGAGATTAAAGACAACGATGATCCCTTACTAGATGATTTGGATGTAAGTGAAGAAGAGATAGTAGATAACGAAGAAGCCTCATCAGAAAATGAAGAGACGCTTTATGATGTTACTGTAAATGGTATCAATCAAAAAGTTAATCTCACGGAATTAATGAAAGGCTACTCAAGGGAATCGGACTATACCAAAAAGACGATGGATTTAAGTAATCAACGCAAGGATGTTGAATCAATGCAGGGTGACTTAAAGAAAGAGTTGGAAGCAGTCAAAAGTTCTCGAAATCAATATGCAACGCAATTGGATCACCTTTCCAAGCAGTTGCAGCAAGAGGAGAAGATTGATTGGGAAACCTTGTATCAAGACGATCCAGCCGAGTATGTTAAAAAAAAGGCGGATTCAGACAAGCGTAAAGAGGCATTGCAACTTGCACAGCAAGAACAAATGCGTATTCACCAAGAGCAACGATCCGAGCAGGAGAAAGTCTATTCTGACTATCTTACGAAGGAACGAAAGATCCTGGCTGAAAAACTCCCAGTCTACGCAGACAAGAACAAGAGTCCTGAGTTCGTTAAAAGACTGACGAATTTTGCGAAAGAGAATGGATATACGGATCAAGAGATCGCTATGATGGTTGACCATCGGGCAGTCTTGCTACTGGCAGATGCCTACCGCTATAACCAGCTCAAAAAAACAAAATTGTCAGGAAAGAAAGTGAACAAGGCTCCCAGAATTGTCAGCTCCAACGCTGCCAACATCAGGGAAGAATCCGTTGAAAAGCAAAACCTTGATAAGAGAATGAATAAACTGAAAAAATCTGGGCATATCAATGATGCAAAGGATGTATTCAAGGAGATGCTCTTTAACAAATAGGAGTAAAGTATGGGTGTACCAAGTAACACCACAGAAACCTATTCCAGAGTTGGTGTAAGAGAAGATTTAGCAGATGTTATTTACAATATTTCACCTGTTGAAACCCCTTTTATTTCCAACGCAGGAAAAGGAGTTGCCACGCAAACTAACCACGAGTGGCAAATCGATGCTTTAGAGGCTGCGGCAGCTAATGCACAAATTGAAGGAAACGATTACACTCTAGATTCTAGAAGTGCAACCGTTAGACTTTCTAACTACTTACAGATCACCGCAAAAGCTGTTGGTGTATCTGGAACTGACGAAGTTGTTAAGAATGCAGGAAGAGGAGACGAACTTGCATACCAATTAGCAAAAGTCGGTAAAGAATTAAAACGGGATATAGAATATTCTAATCTCGCAGTTGATAATGCAAAAGTTGCAGGATCATCTGGAACAGCTAGAGAATCAGGATCAGTTTCAACTTATTATGGTGGAAACATTCCTGGTACTGGAACGGCTGCAGCAAACTTTTCTGATGGCGGCTTGAGTGCCGATCCGGTAGGAACTGGAGGCACAGCACCGGCAGGTGGCACGGATCGTACATATACTGAAAGTCTGCTTAAAGCAGGTTTGAAGAAAAGTTATGATCTGGGCGGAAACCCTGATGTGGTTCTTATGACGGCAAGTCACAAGCAAATCGCATCCGGCTTCAACGGAATCGCAACATCATTCAAGAACATTGATGACAAAAGAGTCATTGGTGCGGTTGATGTTTATATTAGTGATTTTAGCGAGGTATCGTTCGTGCCTGACAGACACCAAAAATCAGACAGAGTGGACATTCTTGATATGGAATACTGGGGTATTTCTTATCTAAGAAATTTCCAAACTGCAATTCTTGGTAAAACTGGCGATTCAGATAAGAGATTACTATTAGCGGAATGGACTTTGGAAGCAAAGAATCCTAACGCTTCTTACGGAATCTTCAATCTAACAGCGTAACTTTAATTTACAATCTAAGGAGGGGAAATTAGTTCCCCTCTTTTTTATTGAAGATGTGAAAACATCGGAACGATAAAAGGAAAAAAACAATGAGAACATTAAACGATTATTTCCTATCAGGAAAAATCACGGACATAAGTTCGTCAGGAAGCACATTTATAGTAGCACCGGATGAAGGCAAAATTATTAAAATTTATTCTTCAATCAAGAATGCGATAACATCTGCTGACGCTGCACTTTCATTTGAACTTGCAGGAACGGCAGTGACAGGCGGTGGCATCACAGTGACACAATCAGGTTCGGCAGCAGGAGACGTTGATTCAGCAACTCCTTCAGGAGCCAACTATGTCGCTGAAGGTCAGGCGATTGAAATGATTACTGACGGTGGATCTTCCACAGCTTGTGAGTGCATCATAACTTTTGTCATTAGAAGATAGGATCAATTATGCCACAAACATTTCACGGCAGACCCGGCACGACACACAAGGTTGACTTTACTGATTCTTCAGTAGCGTCATCATCCGCTTTTGGAAGCACCACAAGTGTTGTGATGTTGTGTGCAAAAACCGCAGGTTGTCACTTTCATATTGCGAGTGTTCCTGTAGCTACGACAAGCCTGTCATTTCTGCCTAAAGACACGGTTATTTATGTGCAGGTGAACGGTGGCGACAAGATCGCAGCCATCAGGGAAGCATCAGTTTCAGGAAGTCTGTTCGCAACTGAACTTATTTAATTATGACAAAAAAATTGTGGATTGACGAGCTAAAAAGCAAATCAACTTTAAAAACTCGAATGCACATTGACGAGTCAGAAAACAAGTATCATTTTGAGGACATTCAGGATGTGGAACCCATTTTGGAGGAAAATAAAAAAGAATCCAATTTAGGCAACCAGGCGTTGAGGATGAGAGGCGAGTTGGGAAAACACGCAGGAATGACTAAGGTTGCCTCCATTCCCTTAATTGTCGTTCAGCAACTGGCTCAACAAGGAATTATGAGCAACGCAGGAAGAATTTTGGACAAGCCACGATTTAAAAAATGGATCAATGATCCAGACAACAGATATTTTAGAATTTATCAAGGAAACATATAATGGCGTTAGACACCTACGCAAATCTTAAAACGGAGATTGCCAACTATTTGAACAGGTCAGACCTCACGGACAACATTGACACGTTCATTGACTTGGCGGAAGCACGACACGCAAGGGATTTAAGGGTGAGGGAGATGGAATCTGATGATGTTTCAACCACTACCGTGTCAGGCACTCAAAGCTATGATCTGCCTACCGGCTATCTGGAGATGAGATTTGTCACCTGGCAGTCCAACCCTTACACCTATCTGGATTATATGTCTCCGCCTGACTTGTTCAGGGTGTTCAATGCGGGAGAAGGAGCTGGAACGCCACGATACTACACTATTGTAGGAACAAAAATTTATTTAGGATTTAAACCTGATGCAGCTAATGTTTTAGAATTAGGAATATTTAAAAAATTAACTGCCTTATCAAGTTCTAATACATCGAATGATATTTTAACGAATTATCCTGATCTGTATTTATACGGATCACTGGCTGAATCCGCACCATTTCTGATGCAGGATGAAAGACTGCCAGTCTGGGCGGGATTGTACAAGGAGGGAGTTAAATCCGCCAACCTGTCATCTTCACAAGGAAGGACATCCGGTGCGCCTTTGAATATGTCAGCTAAAATGGTGGTGTAAATGATTGAGTTTGGTGAATTATTTGCCGATCTTCCGACTTATAAAAATCAAGGTGCTATCAAGGTGGATGGAGTCATCCCTGCCAAAGTAGGCTACAGGGGATTTCCCAATTTTGCCGAGAGAAGCACCAACGCTTTAGGAACGACTGCCGTAGGACTGTTCACAGCGTTTTCCTCTACAGGATCAACCAACTATGCGGGTGACACGACAAAACTGTATCAGTATGATTCTACGCAGACGTTCAATGACAAGTCAAAATCAGGAAACTACTCAAACTCCACAACGGAGAATGACCGGGATTTCTGGTCATTCACGCAGTTTGGAAGCAGGGTCATAGCGACCAATTACGCAGATCCGATTCAGTATTATGATGAAACTTCGAGCAGCTTGTTCGCAGACCTCATCAGCACCATACACGCAAAGTATATCTGCACGGTTCGAGATTTTGTCTTTGCAGGGTACACGAAGGAAATTGAAACGGCAGAAGATTTTGATTCTAATGCTATTTCAAGCAATGAAATAACGATCACTGCTCACGGATGGGCGACTGGAAACACGGTTGTCTATGACAGGAACGGAAATACGGCACTTACGAATCTTACGGATGGCGACACTTATTACGTCATCAAGGTTGACGCTGACACGATCAAACTGGCTACAACCAACGCTAATGCAGTGGCAGGAACTGCCATTACATTATCGGCTACAGGCGGATCGGAAACACACAAACTGCAAAAATTCACAACGAATTTTCAACGGGTAAAATGGTCAGCACTTAATGACAGCTCCGACTGGACTGCGAGTACGGCAACTCAATCCGGTTATCAGACGATACCTGGAACTCACGGAAAAATTCAAGCGGTTGTCGGTGGTGAGGATTTTGCAACCATCTTTTTTGAAAGAGCAATTTACAGGGCGGATTATACAGGATCTCCATTGATCTTTACCTTTAATAAGATCGCAGACAACATTGGAGCATTTGCTCCTCGTTCAGTTGCCTCATTCGGCAATATGATTTTCTTCCTGGCTGATGACGGTTTTTATAAACTGACAGGCGGACAGCAGCTAGAGCCAATTGGAAACGGCAAGATAGATGATTTCTTTTATAGCGATCTTTTAACAAACATTGACGGCATCACATCCGCAATCGATCCGAATAACAGCTTGGTTGTTTGGTCGTATCGAGGAGATGGTGCGACTGGAGCAAGTTCATTAAACAATAAATTATTAGTCTTTAACTATGCGGTTAATAAATGGAGTACGGCAAGTATTGATTTAGAATACTTAGGCACTTCAGCACAAGAGGCGTTCACGCTTGAAGCTCTCGATGAAATTTCATCTTCCATTGACACGCTTCCTTACAGTTTGGACTCGTATCGCTGGTTAGACGGCTTGATTGGTCTGAGTGGATTCAATTCCTCGCACAAGTTCGGCAAGTTCAGTGGAACTAATGTCGATGCGACCATTGACACAAAGGAATTTGAAGGTGCGGAAGGAAAGAGAAGCACCCTCATCAACTGTACGCCCATTGTCGATGTGAACGGATATTCTGGAACTGTGACGGCAACGCCCATCACTCGTTCCTCCCAAGCTGACGCAGTGACGGTTGGAACGGCTGTGAGTGAAAGATCAAACAACGGTGACTGTCCTCTTCGATCAACGAGCAGGTATCACCGCATAAGAGTCATTGCTTCAGGTAATTTTACAACTCTGTCCGGTGTGCAAGTTGAAGCTAAACCGGAAGGAAAAAGATAGTGGCGACAAGTTCCTATAAGACAGTGCCACTGTCCGTACCTGACCAGTCAGTGCATTTAAGGATGATATCCCTTGCATTGAACAACACCATCGCAGGAAAGGTCAACAGCACGGGATCAGCAACATTGACGGCTAGTGCCACGACAACCGTTCTCACGGATGAGAGAATTGGAAGTGGATCTGTCATTCTTTTTATGCCTACTACGGCTAATGCTTCAACGGCTTACGCAAACTTATATGTGTCAGCCAGGATTGAAGGATCAGCCACGCTGACGCATTCAAGTTCAGCCAACACTGACCAGACTTTCGGTTATGTCATTTTTGGATGATCGTAAAAGTACCGCCAGAGGACTTATTCATCATTTGGAACGAGGTTGAGCCGCTAATAAAAAAAGCTCTTGATGACTGTTACAAGGCACAGGACATTTTAGACGGCTTGATGGAAACCAGATTCCAACTGTTCATCAGTTGGGAGGACAGGGTGGAGAGTGCTGTAGTGACGGAAGTCGCCCAGTATCCTCAAAAAAAGATACTACGATATTTTCTTGCAGGAGGAGAAAATATGAACAATTGGCTGGAGCCGATACAAAAAGAAATTGAACAATTTGCAAAGGACAACCAATGCGATGCGATAGAAGTCGCAGGTCGCAAGGGATGGACAAGAAAATTAAAAGGATATGAACAAAAAATTTATTTATTTACTAAGGAGCTATAATGTCAAAGGGCAGTAATCCCCAGAACATAACAACTACGACAGCTACAGAGCCGTCTGAATTTGTAAAACCTTATTTAACCGAAGCGGTTGGTCAGGCACAAGATTTATTTCAGTCAACCACGCCTAACTACTTCCCAAGCCAGACTTACACTGATTTCGCACCTGAGACAACGGCAGCCTTGAACCTGGCGAGTGCAAGATCATTAAACAACCCTCTTCTGGCGAGTTCACAGGGCGAGATTAATAAGATTTTACAAGGAAACTATTTAGATCCAAGCAGCAACCCATATTTAAGCCAACTCTACGAACAAATGGCTGGAGACGTTACTTCAGGCGTTCAATCACAATTCTCAAAAGCGGGAAGGTTGGGATCGGCAGCGAATCAATCAGTATTGGCTAGAGAGTTAGGTGACTTGGCAAACAAGGTCTATGCACCAAACTTTCAAGCTGAACGAGACAAGATGTTCCAAGCAACGCAACTTGCTCCACAATTGGCGGCAGCCGACTACCAGGACATACAGGCACTGGGCGGAGTTGGTCAGACCAAAGAGGCTATGGAAATGGCTAAGATACAGGATGCTATGGCTCGTTTTGATTTTGAACAGCAAAAACCGTATTACAAGTTAAGGGAATACCTGGCATCAATAGGAGCTTCCGCTCCACAGACAACGGCAACAACCAAGCCTGTCTTTAGAAATCAATTAGGCGGACTGCTTGGCAGTGCGATGGAAGGAGCTAACTTGGCTAACTTAATTACTCCAGGACAAAATCTAGGTCTTGGTGCAATCGGTGGCGGACTTCTGGGAGCATTTGCGTAATGGCAAATTTTTATTTAGATCAGTTAAAGAAAAGCAGAGGCACAGACTTGTATGGTGGCAGATCGCCACAAGATGAAGTGCTTTATGGTTTTGATACAACTGTTGACTTTAATAAAGGAGGAACAGCTCCTGTTCTTCAAAACTCTTTTATGCAAGGAGTATCCAGATTAAATCCAAATTTTAGTGCTTTAAACACAGCTCCATTTCAAACAAGGGAAATAAGCAGTCCTTTTTTTAGAAATAAGTTATTTAATCAATTGGGTGGATCATATTCCGATCAAGCGACAGGCAAAAAAAGTGGAATGCCTCCGTCTCCGATCACAACAGGAAATAAAACCAGTGCGGTGGACACACCTCCGAACTGGAGATCAAACCTGCTGAACTACATTGTATCCCCTAAAGGACAGGGAATGGCACAAGGTCTTTTAGAGGGTAGTGGCTATTCGGATGTTCCAGTTCCCTTTAGTCAGGTACTCGCATTAGGAACAAAAAGATCAGGCGAAGCTGAAACAGCAGCAGATGCCAAAGCTCTTGCTGAAAGACAAGAATTAATGAACAATCTTTTAGTTCAAAGTCAAATCTATAAGAATTATCAGCCATCAGGAAAAACCACAGATACATACAGACCTATGGATGCTGCTGAAAAAGCAAAATGGGGATTACCTCCAGATGCTCCTGTTAGATTTAACATAAATAAAAGAAAACCAGAGATGATAACTTCAGGTGGCACTAATGTTACTTCTAATGTTACTGTGGAAGCTGAAGGTAAAGGAACAGAAGATTTTTTTGAAGGAAGAGGTAAGGATTTTAGTCAAACTATAACTAATATTGGCAATATTTCATCAGCAGCAGATATTGATAATCAAGCATTGAATAGATTTGAACAATTATCTGAATTGGCAAAAACAGGAAAAACATCAGAATTGTTATCTGATATTCAAGGATGGGCAGATAGTCTAGGACTTGATTTATCTGGTTTAGATTTAGCCAATATGGGTGCTACACAAGCATTAAATTCTGTTGCAGGTCGATTTGTTATGCAACAAGTTCAAAAAACCAAAGGTGCTGTATCCGACAGAGAGATGGCATACTTTATGAAAATCTCTGCCAACATAGGCAATAGCCCTCTTGGTAATCAATTGATTATCAATATGGCAAGATCAATGAATAATAGAACAATAGATGAAAACAATTTATTACAAACTTTTTTAAGTGAACAATATGCAATTAGCGAAGAAAGAAAAGCAAGAGGAGAAAAACCTCTTTCTGGTTATGCTTTAGAATTAGCTTGGAATAAAGAAAAAGAAAAATTTAGAAAAGAGAATCAATTATTTACTGGAGACATTAAAGACGAAATAAAAGCATTCTACAAAGAAAACGATATAGAATATGTGGATAGTACAAAAAAGATTGAAGAAACTTTAAGCAAATATCCTAAAGCTAAATATACTGGTGTTGCTGATGATGGAACATTAGAATTTACAATTGTCATTGATGGCAAAGAACATTTTTTATACATTGAGGCATAATCAATGAGTGAATTAACAACTACAAGGAAAAAGAAAAAAAATGAAAATGTTGATTCAGATGGTTTTACCACTGAAAAAAAACAAAGCAAGTTCAGTGCCATTACTGAAACAGCAGGAGATTATGTTTCGGATGCAGGGAGGCTTGTAAAAGAAGCAGGAACTTCAGCAATATCAACTGTACCCTCGATGCCGGAGAGTCTTATTAATCTTTTAAGTATGGGTAAAAATTTTGCATCTAAACAGTTAGGATTAGCGCATCCTGACCAACAAGCAAAGCATATAGATATTCCTTTTTTGCCAAGTTATTCAGAAGCAAAGTCATTTTTTCAAAGTCCAACACAAGGAACTGCATTTAAAGCACAAGAAGGAATACTCTCGCAAGGAAAACAAAATGAAATTAAAATGGGATTATTAGAGAAAGGCATTTACCCTAATAGTCCTGAATGGAAAAACCAATACTATAATGCTGTTAATGAAGCACTTGGAATGCCAACAAATGAATACGAAACGAAGGCAGGAGAGATTTTATCTACACCTGCTGAATGGTTTGGTATGGGATTTCCATTTGGCAAAACAGCATCGAGAATAAGTGGTTTTGCAGGTGGTGTTAATGAAGCACTCAAGGCAATTGGCATTGATGAAACACACGCTTTGGTTGGATCGTTAGGACTTGATTTTGCCCTAACTTTGGCAGCAGGAGTAAGAAATCCTAAAATCATTAACCAGTTCAATGACAGCGTTAAGTATGCTTTGCAACAAGGTAAAATTAAAGATGCAAAACAATTAATGCAGTTTGCCAAAGAGAATAACATTCCTTTATTGGGAGTGGAAGCTCTTGCACAGGCAACAGGCGATAAATCTTTAATTAAATTGGCAAAACTTGTTGCTCAATCGGACAAAGGAAAAAAATACTTTTTAGGATTGAATAACAGGCAATTAGTTCTTTCAGAAAAATCAGAACAATTTGTTAATGATTTTTTTGGTGCAGGAAATCTCCGATACCTTGATGTTACTGAAAATATGGTGCAGAGCATTCAAAAGGCAAGAGATGGCTTGATGAAAAAGATTAATGCTCACGCAAGAAAAACAGGTTATAAAAATTTTGATGCCTCTCTTGTGGGAACACAAGCAACCAATGATGTGTATGAAACATTAATTAAATTATCTAAATCCACAAGCATAGAATCAAGCAAATCTAAAGCTCTAGTTCGTATGGCTAATGAAATAAAGGGCAAGGATCAAATAGCATTACAAGCGTTATCACAAGGTTTGTTCAAGGATATTAAAGGATTTAAAATTACCAATCCAAAAGAAGCAGGTTATCTTCAAGAGATCAAAGGTTATGTAGATGTAGCTTTAAAGCAAATTGACGGCTATGAACAAGGAAATAAAGTTTATCAAAAACTTTTCAATAGACTGGTTGCTCCTTTAGATGCAGCTTTGGATATTAGAGGAAAAGAAGCAACAATGGGTTTGCTTGAAAAAGTTTTGTTAGGAAAGAACGATTATGTTTCAGTTAGTTCACTTGCAAAGCAGTTAAATAAAATTGATAAAAAATTATTTCCTAAAGTGGCACAGACATTATTTAGTGAAGTTTTGGGCAAAGTTAAAATTAGCGAAAGTATGGGTGGTGCAATTAAAAATGCCTTTTATGGAACTAGCAACAAACAAAAACAAATTGAAGCTATTTTAAGAGGAGTGGCTAACGCACAAGGAAAAGATCCGAATAAAGTCATTAAAGGTTTTAAGGCATTCATTGATACAATGGAGGCAACCTCCAAATATTCAGGTGGAGAGTCCATTACAGCTAAAGCACTTCAAACAAGTGAAGGTATGGGATCAAAACTTGGTAAATTAAATCTTGGAACTCCTTTTGCTTGGTTTGATACTTTAGTTGCAAATAAAGATTGGGATAAACTAGGACAAATTATTACTTCTCCTAATTCAATAGATATTATGGTTAGACTGGCAAATACTCCTGCTTATCAAAGAAATTGGAGATTATTGCTTTCACCATTAGCTAAAGAGGGAGCATTGGTAGAAGATAAGGAACAAACACAAAAGAAATATAAGGAATTACAATAATGACAGTATCAAATTACAGCACCACAGCCGACAGCAATAGTACGATCAATTCGATCAACATTGCCGAAGGGTGTCCTCCAAGCACGGTCAACAACGCCATCAGGAATGAATTATCTGATTTAAGAACTTATCTGAATGACAAGGAGTGGTTCATCGTAGGAGACGGAGACGGAGCTTGTACTTTCACCTATTCCAGTGCAACGGCTGTAACAGTGGCTTCTACCGATGTCACAACGGCACATCACGCAAACAGGCGGTGCAAGGTTGTAGGATCTAATACTGGAACCATTTACGGATTTATAGCTTCATCAAGTTTTTCAACGAATACGACAATTAATTTTACTTTTGATTCTGGATCAATCTCGGCTTCCGATGCGACAGTCGATGTTTATCTGGGATCTCCTTACACGAACATTGCGACTTCCAACATTCCGGCAACAACCGTAAGTGCGAAAACAACGATCACAAGCATAGATTCAGCTAATGACTATATGCTGATATGGGATGCGACTGATTCAGCTCTGAAAAAAGCTACGGTTGCCAATACAGTTACGCACCAGGATCTCGACTTTGAAGGTGATTCAGGATCATCATCCGTTGACCTGGATTCACAATCATTCGACATCGCAGGTGGAAGCGGAATTACAACAACGGCTTCAGGACAAACCCTGACTGTCGCAGGTGATGACGCAAGTACATCGGCAAAAGGTGTAGCTTCATTTTCATCAGATAATTTTTCTGCCTCATCTGGCGCAATTAGTATTAAAGATGCAGGGATTGCAAACGCAGAGCTAGGCGATATGGCAGCCAACACAGTCAAGGTAAGGAATGCAAACTCTTCAGGAGTTCCTTCTGACCTGGCATTGGCGACTACCGAAATAATGATCGGGGATGGAACTGGCTTCACGGCAGCAAGTCTGTCTAGTGATGTCACGATGACAAACGCAGGAGCAGTTACGATTGCCGACAACGCAGTAACATTGGCAAAATTAGAAGATGGAACGCAAGGCGATATTTTATATTATGCTGCAAGTGGCGCACCGACACGACTAGCTGCTGCATCATCATCAGGAGATGTTTTAACTTCTGGAGGATCTGGAGCTAACCCTGCGTGGGCAACTCCGACAACAGGCGATATAACTGGAGTAGGCGTTACTTCACCGATTACAGGTGGCGGAACGAGTGGCTCTGTTACAATAGCCATACAGGATTCTTCAACAAGTCAAAAAGGAGCAGCAAGTTTCAGTTCAGATAATTTTGCAGCTTCAGCAGGAGACATAACCATAAAAGATGGTGGCATTTTAAATGCCGAACTCGCTGATATGGCTGCTAATACCATTAAGGTAAGAAACGCCAACTCCAGTGGAGTACCATCCGATCTCGCACTTGCTACAACAGAAATTTTAATTGGAGATGGCACAGGATTTACTGCTGCATCACTGTCAAGTGATGTAACAATGACCAATGCTGGAGCCGTTACGATAGCGGCAAACGCTGTTACCCTAGCCAAGCTCGAGGACGGTACGCAAGGAGACATACTTTATTACGGAGCTTCAGGAGCACCAACTAGATTATCGGCAGGTACTTCTGGCGATGTCTTGACTACCGGAGGCGGAGGAGCAAATCCAGCTTGGGCGACACCGACTACAGGTGACATTACATCTGTCGTAGCAGGAACAGGTTTAAGTGGCGGAGCAACGAGTGGTGCTGCGACATTGAATATAGCAAACACAGCCGTTTCAGCAGGATCATACACTAATTCCAGCATCACAGTTGATGCACAAGGAAGATTAACGGCAGCTTCATCCGGTACTTCAAGTGGAGCAACACAAGGATTTGCAATTGCGATGGCAGTTGCACTTTAAACTATAAAAAAAAAGGAGAATAAAAAGTGGCTCAAGATTTTGAAAAAGCATATAAATCGCAAGTTACAACTTCTGCACATACAT
>Ga0208156_1000107_pt1 | contig 46306 bp, 52 predicted proteins | sample 1_EtaG_FD_184073 | JGI IMG/M metagenome (GOLD analysis project Ga0208156, IMG submission 184073) | Marine viral communities from the Subarctic Pacific Ocean - 1_ETSP_OMZ_AT15124 metaG (SPAdes) (version 2) | ecosystem: Environmental > Aquatic > Marine > Oceanic | place: Pacific Ocean | collected...
CGTCTTTCGCTGCGGCCCCAATAACCGCCTCACTCGCACGCAGCGCTTGGGATAGAGCATTGGTTTCATCCGCGCTCTTAATGCCAAACATACCAGCGATGAGGCGCGTAAATTTATTCCACGCAGTTTGTTTCGGTGCAAGCTCAATCGTGCTTAGAAGCCGCTGAAACTCGGGGCTGGTCAAGCCATAGGTAAGTAGTTCTCTTGGGTCAGAGAACCGCTTATCAATGAAGTCGTGCTGCTTACGGATAGTTTCTTCTGAGAGATTGTCACTATTAGCCAGCACCCGCCGACGAAGTGCCGCAGCAATTTCCGTATTCAACGACAGATAAGATTTAACTGCTTTATGGTTCGGGTTGGCAGAGATAAACTTCGTAGTCGCCGCATGAAGCAACTCGTGGGTAAGAATTTCCTCCGTCAAACCGTGGCGGGCAAATTCAGGCCCCGCGATTGTAATTATGTTCGTGCTGGGGTGATATAGACCGGTAACACCGGGCTGAAACCCGCCAGAGAACTCACCGCTTTCAGACAAGATATGAAACTTCGGCGGGTCTTTCTTTAGTGTGGGCAGAATGCGGCGGATCAACGCACGGGTTGAGTCCAATTCAGCGTGACGGAGCAAAAACTCAGCCACCTCAACACCATCTTCCACTGCATGAAGGTGATCAAAGATAACCTGACCGGATAACCCGACAGCTTCATCACCTGCTGTGGCTGGCTTGCCCCAAGAAACCGCATCGGACGGTGTTGACTTCAATTTCGGTAGAGGCTTTCTTTTCGGTGCATTCGCAACTGGACCCTCAAAAGCCCCTCTTACCCTGGGCGCTGCTGATGGCGGTGGCGTCGGAGATGGGGGCGCTGCCGACGGAGGTGGCGCTTGGGTTTGCCTGTCTTTTATTACTTTCGCAAACCTGGTCTCGTAATATTCGCGTACCGCACGATCATTCTTATTCGCCCACTTACGGGCACGTTGGTCAAGCCACCTCACAATCTTCAGTGCTGGGTCACCCCTCAACAACGGAGCAGCTTCTTCGATCTGCTCCATAAAGTCGAGTGCTTGGGGTGACAGACGCTCACGTCCAATCGCCTTGTACTTCTCGGTCACAGGCACCAGGAGGGGCTCAACCTTACGTCCAGCTTGAGCAGCAACCTTCTCCCTGGTAAATGCCATCGATGCTGCCCGCGCCTCAAAATTAGCTTGGACTGCCTTCGCTGCCTTTGCCGTAGCTTCCGACGCCTGAGCTACAGTAATCTCTAATTTCAACGTCTTCTCAGCCGCCTTGACTGCCGCAACCGATGTCTTCATTTGCTTTGACAAAGCACGCAAAAACTTACTTCCTGCATCGATGTCTTCAGGGTCGAATGGAAGTCTATTTGCGAGGGCTGTGACCCTCCGAACCCACTCTTGCGGGTCGTCGCGTAGCAATCGAGTAGAGCTTACTTTGATTAGAAACTGGTCAAAATCAACAACTAGCTGACGCTCCTCACGCGTAAGTCGAGAACTAGTCATACTCACATCGGCGTCCGCCATAAGCAACCGTATTTGACCCGTAGCCTCGTTCGCTTCCTTGCGTGAATGAAGGAAAAACTGCGTACTAATGTCACCAGTTCTCAGCAGACGAATGCTATCTTGAAGACTTTCAAGTGTTTGACGCGCACCCAACAGTTCATAAAACGGAACCAATTGATCTGGTGAGTCGCCGCGCAAAAATACACGCCGAACGGATGGGTGCAGGTTCTGCATTGTGGCGCCAAAGCCACCGGGAATAAACGCAGAAAGCCTACGCCCCTCTACACCAGTTGTTTCTGGTACCCGCTTACGGATAAAAAATTCGCCGATCTCTGAATCAGTCTCATCCACAACAGAAGCAATGTTCCTGTCCAGGTTTCGTGTCGCTTTCATCGCGTCGTCAGACTTACCTGCTAAGGCTTTCGCTTCATCAATAAGGCTAATGGCCTCATCATAATCGCCAGAACGAATCGCATTCGCGAGACCCTCACCTAAAACTTCTTCTGCCTTAGCGAGAGCTTCAGCGCCCTTACCAAGTTCTTCCTCCAACAAAGGCGCCAAGCGCCTAAACTTTGCGGCATCTGCAGCCGAATCAGCCACTTTCTTCGTTGCCCTCGCAACCCCAGCAGCACCCATAAGGAGATCGGGAAACAACACTGCCGCACCAAGACCAATGAATCCCATAGACACTGAAGCCAAAGTACCAGAGTCCGATGTCTCAGTAGATAGCGCGGCTTTTAGGAAGTCCCTACGATTCTCAATGCCTTCGAGGGAGCCCTCGCGAACAGCAGTCAAAAGACTCTCACTGTCAGGCCCGTAAGAAATGCGCTCAAGGGCACCAACGGTAGCAGCCTGCACGGTGTCCATCATCTCGAAAAGGTGCCATGTTGGGTGCGTTATGCGATAAACAGGTACGCCCTTAGGGTCGAGGCCGATAACCTCGATCCGTGCATTCTTAGCTTTGTCCCATGCTTCTGTGATCCACAACGCATCTTTCGTGTCGTCAGGGTCACCCATAAGGTTTGCCGGATCAATCATGTCATACGAGATGAAGCCAGGATGATGAAACTTACCCACCGCCCGAAACAAGGTGGCTTCGTATAGAGCGTTCTTCCACGCCTTGGCCATCTGTTGTTGGTACGCCTTTGTACCTCTCTGAATACCTAAATCTGACGCGGCTTTATTCACATCGTACGTCGCTATGTTGGCGACCGCCTTTCGGAAACCAAACTCACCAATAGTACTACGCAACATTGCGCTCGTGCCGCGAGGCCCCATCTCGCGGAGCAAGTCAGAGATCATCTTTGCGCGTTCAGGATCTTTCGCTATCTTTGGATCGACCAGTGATTGTGCCCGCGCCTCCAGCGCATCAAACCCTGGTTGGCCACGACGAACAACGGCATTCTCAGCTTCGTCTCCGTCATCAAAAACTAGCGGGGGACGGTCCTTTGGGTCCAATGAGCCAATCAGTCGCTTCAATATTCTCGTGCGATTTTTTGGGTCAACCTTCTTGTCGCCCAGCGCCGTGCGATGAATGCCCTCCATCAAGATTTCTTCGCCCATCACTTTCACATCACGCTGCTTCTTCGACTTACTCCACAGAGCCTGTTGGGTCTTAAATTCGTCTAAGACCTCAGTTACCGGTCGATCTTTTTCCCCAATCTCACGAAACATATCGTCGAGCGGGACCCCCTGAAACTCTGCGGCCTTTCGATATTCGTCGGGCTCTAACCCCGTAAAATCTGAGGCCTGTTGAAGAACTTCGTTGTAATCAAAGGAAGGTTGATCCTCAGACCTCTTTTGCTTTACTGCCTCAGGGTCAAATCGAATCTCTGCGTCACGTCGGATCGCGATCAAAAGACCGACCCGATCAACACTAAGCTCTTGGCTATATTTCGCCCGTTCAGCTTTTTCCTCCTCGGTAAACTCGTACGTCGGCGGAGCTTCTTCCTTTGGCGGGGCCTCAGTTTGAGGTTGATCTTCTGTCTCTTTTTCTGGCACGAAACTCTCCGACTAAAGCTGCGGGTAATATGCGGCCTTCAACGCCTCAATTCTCTTACGTTTATCATCATCTATTATCGGGTCGCGGATTGATTCACCATAAGGATCGATACCTTCTCCCGCACCAGTCTTGGGGTCAGACGCGGGGTAAGCTACAAATCCTTGAGTGCTGTCGCGTTTATCGCGCTGTTCTTCGGTCAAAGGCAAAGACTCACCAACCCGTTCCGCCTTCTGCGCCGGTATTGTAACCCTTTGCACGCGCAGCAGTTGATCGAGCACCGCTTGCAACTGCTCAACTTTGTCTTTGCGTACCGCGATTTCAGCGTAGGTTCTACGGTCTGCCTCTGCCAGCCGTGGTGAACCCATCAACGTGGGCTCACCGACACGCTTTTGCAGTTCTTGGATTTGTACTAACTCGGCCAGATACACTTTGTGCCGGTCTTCGATTGCTTTCTGGACCTTCTCAGGGTCTGCATGGTACTTCTTCCAATCCCTTTTATCTCCATACGGGGCTTTCGCAATTCCACCCCTGTGAGGTTTATCGGTGAATAGATTCAGCCACCCTGGCCCAAAGAACCAGCCCGATACGGGCTCACCCGTTTCAGTATCAACGTAATTGTCGGGGAAAATGTCCCTCGGTGTCGGTAATATTTTATACGACGGTAATTGCTCCTCGGTGGAACGGTCCCGTAGCGCACTTGTACCAATTTGGTACAGAGTACTCAAACCCTGCGCACCTAACCATGTCAGGTGTGCTCCAATATCGACCTGCATCTCACCATAGGCAGTATGAGGACGACGCCATCCTTCTGTCAGCCATCTTTCGGGGTGAGCCGTGTCGCCCTTAAGCCCCAACATCCGTCTCAAGTCATCGCGTTTACGGCTTGCTGCGTATAGACGTTCCTCTGGCTCACCTTCTACTTGTATTTTAGTTTTCGGACTTTCTTCTCCCCACCCAAATAACCACTCGTCAAGGATACCAGGATTCGCTCTCTCTGAGGTATACTCCCTCTTTTCGGCCTCTCTCAACTTTTCCTCTGCCTCGACAAACCCACGTCCAGCGAACATAGGCGCACTTTTTTTCGTGAGTTCCTCTGTTTCATCTGCCCAAGGAGACTTAGCAAGAGTGCCCGCAGGGTCATCTGCATGCTTCTGCATGTCAACTATACCCTGAAGCGCCTCTGCCAGTTCTGCCCTCTTTCCCCATGCGATTTTTTGTTGTGGCGCACGCTCTAAAGCTTTTATATTCTGCTCTTCTTCTGTGACGCCCGTCAATACCGTCGTCGGTTTTTTCGTCTCAGCTTCCGCCGCAGCAAGCTCAGCCTTAATTCTCTCGGCTTTAGCTCGCAGTTCTTCTGCAGTCTCACCTGGTGGGGCTTCCGACGTGGGCGGCGATGTGGGTACTGCCGTAACTGGCGTTCCCGTGTCAGGCGGAACGACCACGGGTAGTGGTGCGGGTGTCGACTGTCTAGACTTTTTCCAGGACACAAGGCCTCCTAAGCACTCGACGAATTACTTGGATGTCGTGCAGCAAGTGCCTTAAAAATTCTTTCATTCGCTATATCAATGTCATCAGGCCCTTCTTGTCCAGAACTACCCGACGCTCCTTTTGCCTGCGCATCTGATCGCGCACGGGCACCAATAGCTTTGTAGCTCTTACTGTAGTCCTTCTTTGGGCCATATTTCTTCTTCGATTTAGCGGCACGAGATTCACTTGCTTTTTGTCGTTTCGGATCTTTCCACGAAACACTAGTAGGCGCTGCTGGTTGTTCTGCTTTGGCGGCACGAGCCTCCATTGCTGCTTGTCGTTTCGGGTCTTTAAACGAAACACTAAGAGGCTTCGCAGGGTCAAATTCTATGCTCATTTTTCATTCCCCTTGTTTTTCGCGGCCTTTTCATCTTCCGTTTCTTTCGGCCAGTCAGATGGCCCTAGGCCCAGATCGCCCATGTCTTGACCGACCGTCGGTGTTTTCTTCTTCTTCTTTTTCGTGGCCTTTTCATCTTCCGTTTCTTTCGGCGTCTCATCGCCCACCACACCCTCTACACCGGGGATTTGATTATTTTGTGTCATCGCATCGCTAACCGGGTCGGTACCTGTTGTGGGCTCACCTTTCTTGCTTTGACCGGGTGTTAATTCTTCCTCCAACTCCTTCTCACTCAGGTGAGATACGACACCACCATCCTCAGCAACCACTCCACCGGCCAAGTCATGTTTGCGATCTTTACGCCGTTTCTTTTTGTTCTTGGTGCGTCTATCAGCGAAAAGGTCCAAGAAACGATCGATCGGACCAGGCGCATCGCTCGTAGCTTCCTGAGTTGAACCCTCCACGCCCCTTTCAAGGCTCCTCGATTCAGCGCGACTCGGCGTAGCTCCTGGCTTGGGTTTGACACGAGTATCGCTAGGAACTGGGGCCCACACCCCTCGCTCCCTCGCAGACTTACCTGCTACGGCTGCAGGCCCCTTATCCTGGCCTACTGGTGCTTCCTCTTTCTTCGCCGCTGCTGCTGCCGCTGCGTCTGCCTCTGTTGCTTTCTGGGCTAGATAGGCAGCCATTTCTTGTTCATCTGACAGTTCTCTTCCCGCCGTACTTGGAAGCGCACCCAACGGATTCGGCGAATCATCGGGACGCATCTCATCCGTGGCACCTACTATGGTGATGCTTCTATCAGCTAATCGCTCAGGACCACCGATAGTGGCATCTATGTCCTCGTCTTGGGCACGCTCTACTTGGTTTACCGCGCTCTTAATCGCCTTATCGGAGAACTTATAATTCTGGCCCTCATCGATAGAAGTGAACCAGATTCCAGTAGAACCCTCACCACCCGTAAGAGACACACCCTCAAGATCCGACGGCGGCTCAACCTCATCAACCATACCCAAAGCTTCGTTTGATGTCATAGCCGCATGAGCAGCGCCAAGTGCTTCTGATTGCTCTTTCTCTACATAACGGGGGATCTGCAAAACATCCGTGTTGAGTTTCCCTGCCTTAAGCGCTGCGTCTAAATCCTCACTTGTAAATTGACGCATCGACCCGTTTTCGTTCAAGACAAACACATACTCTCGTTCCATCGGATTCTGCGCAACCAAAGGCACTGGCATGACTTCAGCATCGCTACGGGCCTTCTCTTCAGCCTCCGAGGAACCAAACTCTGTGTGTACACCCGGAGACGAACCACGAAGTATTTTCGACGCTTCTTCAGGTTTAAGCTCGATCAAATTATCCTTAGAGTCAACTTGAAACACACGACCGTCAGGAGCCGCAAGGTACTGCAGTAGATTACCACTCTCATCCGTTGTCTCAATATAATGGTGTCCCGTGGTGTTGAGTCGATCTTTCTTTGCTTGCTCTAAAGCATCCTGGGTGACGTACTTACCCGTCTCGGCGCTCTTTAGATACTGACCATCCTCGCCACGAACTAAATCAGCACGTACCATGTCATCGCCACGATCCATCGCGGCCAGAGTGAGTCGGTCGTACATACCCTTGTCACGATCGTAAATCTTCATCGCACGACGATCAATACGAGTAACATCTGGTGCGGGTCGCTTCAGATAAATCGCCTGACTCACTTCTCCCGGCTGAATAACGCGTGCGCCTTCGGCAGTAACAACTCGAATTGACCCCATAGGATCAGCAGCATGGCGACGAAGCCTTGCGCCTGTAACCACTGAGCCATCCTTCATCTCAACCCGAAGAATCTCACCGGAATCAATGCGCTTCAGACCGTAGTTACCCGGAGCACGAAGCGATTGTTTGTCCCAAGCAACCAACGCAGCAATATCGTCGCCACCAGGCCTGTACCTTGAGTAGTCAGGCTTGCCATCCTCATCAATAGGGACATGACCAAGTGCGTCCCAACCATAATCAGCCGCCCAAGCACGAAAGTTAGCGTTCGCAATTCCTTTTGCGATCCCGTATTCGTCGCCTTTCTCGCCATACATTTTCTTGCTCAAGAAATCCGCGTACTCAATCGCTCGAGCATGTGACTCTTTCCGTGACCGCGCTTCAGCGATTCGGTTCTCTAAGTCCGTCCTCAACTCGCCTTCTGGCTGCATGTTGTGGTACAACTGAAAAGTCCCCGCCCGCACAAGCTCATGATCCTGGTGTTGCTGCAAAAGGCGCTTTGCTTCATCCTCATCCCCAGCACTGCCTGCTTTCATAGCTGCGGCCAAAAGAGCCTCCGACTTTTGATAGTCTTCTGCTCTGCGATGTGAATGCTCAGCATGCCGCCGATTGGCAGCATTGTAATACTCCAAGTGATACTTAATGTTTTCCCACTCAGGGGCACCTGTTTTACGGTTTTTAACGCCACGTAGATTATTTTCTGTTGCTTGAATATCAACTTCGCGTGTGTCACGACCGTCTTTGCCCTTCACAAAGATAAAGAGGTCCTTTTGATTTTTGTCATTAATCTGCGTTATCATGTCCCCGATAGTTTCCCTATACCGAGGATCATCCGTCGCGATTTTTGCCGTCTTGCCGTAACCAGGCGTCAATTCAACCGGTTTGATTAATTCAAAGACGGAGACGACTGGGTCAGCTTGCCCCACGCTAGTATTCAGAACTCGCGTCACTTCTGTCGATAGTTTAGCGTCTGCAGAGCTAACTTTCTCGTTGTACTTAGAATCACTCGCGAGTCGTTGCTTCAGAATCGTTGTGTGGCTAGCTATTCTTGCGCGATAATCCTGCCCCGCAATATTAGCCATTGCCACTGCATAATCTCTGTTGGCTTTGTAGTACCCAAGGGTTTCCTTACCAATGGCAATCGAACGCTTGTCGGCCTCAGTCGCTACACCACGCTCCAGTTTTTCTATGAGCCCAAGAACTTTGTAGTACGTGGTCGCAATATCCTTCGTCTCCCACCCATCGGCGGATTTTGCTGCGTCACGCCTACCTGCTAGTCCAAGTATCGCTGCCCGTTCTGTTGCGTATTCTGCCATTTTAATCTCTTCCTAAAGTTGTGGGCCACCGGGTGGTACAGCGGTTCCTACGGTGGGGAACTTTTTGTACACACCCCCGGCTCTAGCCGCGTCACCACCCGAGAACGCGCCTGCAGAATGAAGATCGGCACCCATGCCAACACCCGCCATTACACCCTCGGCACCACCCTCCCACTGCGCTGTGGTAGCCGCAGCTTGACCTTGGAGCATCGACATCTTCTGTGCCGCAGCATCACTGACTTTACCTTCAGCCGCAGCTATCTGTTGAGCCGCCTGTGCATCCGAGGCTCTCTCTATGTCTCCGCTCTGCTGACCTATAAAGCCTGCCCGCCTGTCTGCGAGTATCTTGAGGTTCTCTTGGCTGGTAGGACCACCAAAGGGATTCGCCGCTGCAGCCTGCTTAATATTCGCCTCAGTGCTTTTATTTGCCGCATCAAGTGTTTGAAGGCCTGCCAGTTTCGCTGCATTTTTTTCTGCCGTGGATTTACCAAACGCACCACGATCTAGGTCCTCACGAGCCTCCTCACCTATCTTGGCTTGTGCTTTACCCTCGGCGCTCGCCTTGTACTTTTTTAGCGCTCGGCTACTTTGCACACCCTTGATGATTTTTGGTAGCCCCTTCGCAGCAGCGTAAGTCGCACCAAGAATAGCTAAAGTAACTGGCTCAATTGCGTACGAAATATCAGGGGAAACTTCGCCACGAAAGATAAAGCAAACAACCAACGAAACGAGATACGCAGCTAATTGGAGGGGCGATAATTTCGGTACCAAAAGATTCATTGATTTCTCCCGCTAAGTATAGCGCACCACTATAGAAAAGACACCACACGGCTATTGCGAATACCGAGACAAAGTTTAGGCGTCAAATTGAAGTAACCTCTCGCCCGAACATTTTTCGCTCGTGAACGGTTACCCATATTCTGGACAAAAACTGGGGCCGTACCACTTGTATTAAGGAAATACGCCTCCAAAGATATCTCATGAAACCCCTTAGAAAGAGAGGTTAAATGGTGCATACTAAACGGAACGGCTGAGTGTGCCTCACCCCATACATATTTCGGGTTGCCGCCTTTAGTTGGGTACTCAGTTTTTGTGTACGTGGGATATGCAGTCGCGCCATACCCATAAGTTCGAAGCCCTGGACCTTTATGCTCCTCATTGGGTTTCGCCCCTGGAGCTACTGGGTGAAACATATTCTCACCTAAATAACGGCTTGAGTTATTGATAGGCTCGCCGTCAAGAACGCCGCGAATCGCCATGAAGGTCCGCTCAACATTTTCGGTTCTGAGGTCCCACTCTCGCCCGTCTTCGTCATTACTAACACCATGAGCCTTGCCATTACCGTCGACGAACCGACCCATCCAATTGTTATGACTCATAAAAACGCTCCACTCAAGAAGTGCGACCGTCGCGTCATAAGGCTGATACCAGCGAACTGACGTGCCTGCCAAATTGACCCACTTCGTGTCAGTCTCGTCACCTCTTAGTCCACCGACAGTCGAACCATAAACTGCTCCTGTGTCTCGGACAGCGCCCATCCGCGCCAATGCAGCCTGCTCAGGCATGATATGACGCTGAGAAAATCGAAACGAGTAGTCACCAAGATTAACCGCGTCTAACTGACCGTTAATCGTCGACATTATGCCACGAGGCGCACCTGAAAAAGTAATGCCCGACTGCTCCGGTTGATGGAGCCGCTTAGTGTAATTGTCGTTAATCGAGGTAAATTTACTCGATGAAAGCAACGGCTCCGCAGAACCAACCGACATCCCAGGTAAGGTAATGTATGGCATATTACACCTTAAATTTAATAGCAGAAAGTCGTACGCGGCCAATGTGCGCAGACATACCATCGATAATACCACGGCCACCAACAGTGGATGCCCACTCGTACGCAACATCCTGCGATGTGTCCTCATGACCACCAAACGTTTTAGGATGACGGGGTGGATCGCTAAGCCACTGCTTAGTCGCCTCTGCGTTATCCCACACACTCGGAAAGTTCGTGGAGCCAAATAGCGCGATCTCAGAAATCTCAACCGTGTCTTCAATCATCAAAGTCAGCGGAACATTAATACACAAATTAGACGTTAACGTATTACCGCCACGTCTATCGCGCTTACGTGCAGGTTTTTCAGTCGAACTCGTCGCAGTCCATTCGAATCCTCCATCAGTCGAGGTCGATTTAATCCTGTAGTTTACACCAACCTGAAACTCCGGGATGTAATGCTCCGTTCGGTTGTGCCAGTTGAAACTGTTAATTGCCGCAGGAGCAAACTTAGAATTGATAATCCAGTTGTCACTTGCATCTGATCCAGTACGATAACCAATGTTAAAAAACGCGAAGAAATCTAAGTACTTATGTGGCTGACAAAAGGATCGATATGCCATAGTTTCATAGTTACCAGTATGCGCAAGAACGTCATAATATATTTTCGCCAAATCAGGGTCGATATTAAGTAGCTCAATCTCTGCCATGACAAGCAGCTTTGTCTTACCCGACTCAATATGCCACGTATCTGTAGTACTAACTATGCTACCTGAACCGTCAGCATCAACAATCTTATTCCACCCCGCGCCATTCCAAGCACTTGTGCCGGGTGAACTGCCGCTACCATCATAAGGTCGATTCCAACCACCGATAGTCACTTCGTTTCGATACGGAGCAACCTCTGACGCATTTCGATCACCAGGGTAAATCGCACGAATTATACCGCCATCAGGAGAACCTAAAAACTGACCTGTGTATGAATCCCGCCTAGACGCATCACGTAGATCAAGTGACCGTGTCCCCCACGCAGCTATCTTACTCGGTAAGTGTGTGTTCGGTATTGAATAGGGTTTGATATCGCGTGGAGACAACTCATTGCATCGAGTACGAAATTTCTCCAATGAGGATAAAATAAGATTCGCATCGACCACACCCTCAGTTTGAAACTGTGGGGCCGAAACAGGAAGTTCGCCGCGTGGATGAACTGTAACAGTCTCGTCGCTATCCTTCGCCGTCAACGGCAATGACATCGCATAAATACGACGACTAAATACACCGATAAAATCACCGGGGCTAAAGTTGTGTTTCTTTCTCTGGACTCGACGGGCCACAATCTCAATTCTGTGCGTCCCAGGTAAAACAGGAACAACACAACCTAAGCGTACAGGCAACACTTCAGGGCCACAAGCAGCCGCCCGACTAGTGCGAATCTTACGTCCAGGTCGAGAATGCCTGCCCGTCCTATAGCTCATAGACTTCGCAGAACTACGCTGACCAAAGATAAAGTCCTCATCATCTGCGCCGTGCATCCTCGGGCTATCAGCAATTTTTAGTCCGTGAGCCGATTCCTCGAAAGAATACTTTTTGCCTACAATACTTTCGTCAATGACTTTCCCATCAACACGAATCGCAAACTGGACTAACGCCGGGTAAAACCCCTTGGATATATGATGATAGCCACCTATATTTGGGTGCCTTCGCTCATTTGTCGCACTAATCTCATTCAATGGATACGAGTAAGGTTCGTCTACCTCGCCGTAACCATCAACGGCTGCCGAGGATCTGTAAACTGTGCGGCCATCTTCCGGCCCCAGCTTATTGAGCATTCTATGCTCTTTCCAAGCAACGTCGAGGTCGTAGTGTGGGCCCCAACCACCATCGGTATGAACGTCACTACTCGTACCGAAGAATTGCCAGGGATTTCTATTCTCGAAAAAGCCCTGCCAACAATACTGAAGATAGCAATTGATCCATATATTTGCCCTACCTGTCGTAACAGAGACATTCAGTCCATCACTTAGGTCGACATTTTTAACCACCGACCATTCACCTGTGTTTGGAATAATCGAAGGAACACCCTCAGTAATTTCGCCCGCAAGTGACGAGTCATAAATGTCTTGGTCCCGAAAGGTAATTCCATCAGTTTTAACAAAATTCGGTGCGGTTCTTTCACGTAAAATCTCTGGATGCCGATTCATTCGGACCCAAGACTCCACCGAAGCAGTCTCAAATTGATAGTACGCCTCATCATCTACTGCAGGGTCATCTACCTCACCGTCATATTGACTCGCGTTTACATCTGACTTTAACTTTGTAGCGTTAAAATTCTGACCATCCAGCCGACCAGATAGAACCTCTTGTACCGGTTGGTAGTCTTGAGCCATTTCAAGCGGGTCAAGAATATCTCGCGTACGCAAAAACCGCTTAGGAAAGATAAATGGCATTACTGATCTTTCCTATCGGGTACTCGGCCCAGAGGTGAGCCTTGTGTTGCGATACTCGTATCAAACGCAAACGCGGCAATTCGTAGTCGACCTAACTCATAATTATCCCGCGAGGAAAGAACACGATCTTTTGCCTCAGACGCTTCTACCGGATCATTGAAAAGACGCTTAAATTCTTTCAAGCTACGAAGGGCTAAGTTTGACCCTGTCGCAATGTCAGTATTATACGGATCGATTGAATCAAAGTTATCTATCCCACTCGCGCTACCAAAATTCGGGTCGAACTTAGTCTCTGTTGGGCCAGGAAACCCGATAAGCTCAATCTCAAAAGCCCAAGAACTAACGTTATGTAAGTCTACTGGTACCTGACGCCAAAAAAGTCTCGGAGCATGCAGCTTAGATTCACCAAACTTAGCCGACCCAGCCACATCCTTGACCATATCAGACCCGTCATCAACACCAACAAGACGGAGATCCTGCATCTCTTGCACAGGTTTCCACGAATTGTTTTTGAACACACGAACAGTTGCATAACCATCCCACGCATCCTTCAAACCAACATAAAGACTACGAACATTGAGAGGAACCAATCCCCCCTCCGCCGAAACCATCCAACCCGAACGGTACCGAATACGCCTTGCAGGAGCGAAGTAATCGGTCGTTTGCCGGTTTAAAAGAAACACACGACTAAGGCTAAAGCTATCCAAGTCACTCGGGGGTGCGCCAGAAAGCCCGTATTGAACCTCGATCCGTTGCTCTCTCGGATCAGCACCAATTGCATACGTATGACGACGCCAATCATTAGATGATGTCATATCCGCAATGTGAATACCTAATGTTTGCCGCCGCCAATATTTACCGTCAAAGCAAAACATCAACTCGTTATTCTCAGTTCCTGCGGGAGCTAAAGCACACCGATACTCACCCGAATCACTGTCGATTGAGGCAACCGCCATATTCGCACGAGACAAATTCACATCAAGCTTAAAGGCCGAATCAATCGGAGCGCTCATTCGTACAATGTCGCCCAGTTGCTTCATGCCGTAAAAGCCGTCACGACCCAACCAAAATAGTGTGCCGTCCGCCCGCGCAGCAATGGAGCGGGGCGCAATGCAACCAACACCGAGAGACAACGGTTGTGGTGATGAGAAGTCTTCAGCAATTGCATACGTGGCGCTTTTTGTGAAGGCTAAGAGAACACCGTTGTGAGAGACGAGTCCTGTGATTTCTGCGCCACCGGCATCGGGATAGATGAAGTCTTGCTTCGGGAATGTGCCAGGAAACCCAGGATCCGAGCGACGAACAATCCCAGGGTCTGCAGGAGTGTTGCCAATGATTAAGCGGCCCTGGTGACTACAAGCAGTCCGAAAAATGGGGACGGGCTCAATCTCAGACCAAGTAGTGCCTAAGTCAGAGTCTGAGTTGTTGTCGTCGTAAATGAATGACTTTGAGCCAGGGATGCGGGACAAGAAGCGGGGAGTATTGTCGACATGAAGTGTGTCGGGTGTACGGAAAATTCGAACCGCCGCTGTGTGCTCGGGGGCGTCAACGTTTACCGACACCAGAAAGCGTCGTGTGAGATCGTCAATTTCAGTCCCGTCTTTTACCTGGACTCTTTTACCCTCACTTGCTTTGTCGACTGACCCATAGGTATGCTTGTCACCGTCAATCGATTCGAATGGTTGGGCCTGACTTGCTTTAATCGATGCCGGTTCACTCACGGTCGAGAACGCCGAAAGATTGCCGAACAAGTCTTCAAATTGAATGTGGTAGTACCACTGACCAGAAAGGAGTGACCCTAAACGGCCCGCATACAAGTCACCTGGAGTACCGATTCTACCGGGCCAAGAGTAGCCAAGAGCATTTGGGTAATATTGGGGTACGTCGTCAAAGTCGGGTTGAGTGGGGCCAGAGATTAGTGGCGTCGAAGGCGACTTATCAAACCCAAGGTTGAACACTGACCCATCATAATTAATGATCCGCGCCCGATCCTCGCCGTTAGTCCAAACGATTTTGTCGTTGATTACAACATACTGGTCAGGAAACTTGGGGTTTGCCTCAGATGTTAACCCAGTCGCCAATGTCTCGAATGGGCGATCTACCCCGCCAGTGAACCGATAAAGCCAACTACCTGCGCGGTAGAGCAACATATTGGCGGAACCATTGAGAAGTGACGCCGCGAAAATACTGTGTGGCCGACGAGCCACCCAACCAAACTGGGTGTACTCTTTCGGGATCGCCACCTTCGTGCTCTCTGAGGTCTCACCATCGTATTCAAATTTTGAATTAAGTAACGATGCTGACTCACCAATGCGTAGAATTGAGGGTCCTACAACGCTCTTTAAGACATCCTCCGCCTCAGTCTCGAGATTCTCAATATACCAAGCAAGGGTCACAGGAGAATAAAGCCTGCGACCCTCACCCGGAGGAATGATAATCGTATTTACTGTCTGCCGAGCCGGTCCTGACACGCTACACCCTCAAGCTACATTGTGATTTCGTAACTCTTTTGCTTCCATGACTTCGAAAGCTTTTCTTTCACTGCCGGATTGCCCTTCAGTGCGGGCATCGATTTTAGTACACGAGACTGCCACGACATGAATCGCTCACCATCCCACGGGGTCGGCACGACAAACACGTTACTGGCGGCTTCAGCGGCTGCTTTAACAGGATCTTCAATCTTCGCGTTCTTCGAGTCATCGCGAAGCAAAGACTTCGGCGGAATCCAACCAGTCTGACCCTTGTCGTAGGTCCAACCAACAGGCATCCAATCATGAGTGGTACGATGCTCCACATAACCTGTGACGTACTCGACCCCGTTCTTGGTCATCAATGTACCTGACCAATCCTCAGAATCAACCGACGCACTTAGAATGCTCACAACCATCGCTTCCTCATACTGACCGATTAAGTTCGTGCGATACACACGATCACCTACGTTCAAGCGCGGGATTGCTGTGAGTGTGGAGTAAAATTTCTTGACTTCAGACATAGACTACCTCTGTTGTTGTTCCTCCCGGAATGGGAGCCAAACCAAATTAATCGGTCGTATTACCGAATGTACCATAACGGTTATTAGAACGATAACCAGTAAACGGTACGGGCTCGACAATACCACCAGGATTTGTGTACCGTTCGCGAAAGACGCGGACTAAATCTTGATAGCGGCCCAAATGAGCCGCCGCACTCGTCTGGTCATTACCGTCATCTAAACTAATATAATGAAGCGCCAACTCAAGTAGCGCGGGGACGGCATCACGTTGAATCGGTGCCGTATCTTGCGGGTCAACGTACTTAGGTGGTAGGCGCAGCACACGAAAATCCAACTCATATCGAGCGTCTTGATGAGGGAATACTTTCCACGCATAGTAGCCAGTGCTGTGCTTCAACGGACGGTGATAGTCATAAAGCTGGGCGCCATTCCACACAACACGAGCCGACTTAATCAAACCAGAGTCGGTCAAAATGCCGGGGGGTATCGTCTTACCGGCGTCCGAAAGAGCTTGGACATGATCGTAGGTAGGCTCAACCTCACAAAGAAGATAAAACTTTTCACCCGTCTCAACACCGTTAAACTCACCAACACCACGACTTTTCTTCGCTCGATGAGCCACATAGTATCGGATACGTAAACCAGATCGACCGAAACGCGCATACGTTGAGTCACCAAAACCCAACATAGCGTCAATGTTCGTCGCAGATAGAAGTAAGGCACCATCTGAACCATCAAGTGCCTTCTGGTTGATCACCGTCGACGGAGACGGCGCACTCTCCCATACCGGATCGTGAACACCTGTAGACACTGCAACATCTGATGGTTGAGTCGTCGCATCGTAGGCCCAGGTTAGATTAAAACTACCGTCATGATTTTGATCGCCGACCGGGGCGATTGAAGGTGACTGCTGCCATTCATCATCCCGGCGACCCCACACATAAGTGTATCGGATGGCCCAAGTACCCTCTCTCAGCGACTTTGAACTCGACCACTTAAAGTCGGCCTCATCCGGGGGCAAATCGGGAAGCGTGACACCAGATACAACCGTCGTTGTAAGCCCCATAGGTACGACGTTACCCTGATTGTCATACACATTCGGTTCGTTCGGGTCGTTCGGGTCGTTCCCCGGTTGAGGTGTTCCCCCAGAGGCTGAGGGCGGCTCAAGAGTAACCTCGTCCACACTCTCATCAGGAACAATCTTCGGTCTCTTTAGATTAACCTGAACAATCTCAGGAGCTTCTGTTGGTGCCGGTAGCTGAAAGTGACGGCCCCGCCAGCACCGATAAGGTCGGCCCTTTGACTCGCCCTGGAAGTCCACCATGTCTTGACGGCTGGCACCTGCCGTGTCCATCTTCCACACCTGCTGGCGGCTACTATCATAGATTCTCGCTGGCTCGAGAACCTCCATGACATCGTCCATCAAGAAAAACTCAGGCTGATAGATACGAAACGTAGGTATGTCAGAGTCAGTGGGGATTAAGTCTGCCAATGGTCTGTCAAGCGTTACAAAGTAGTAAATTACACTGTCAATTGTCTTCTTAAACCACTCACGACTCTGTCGGCGACGAACACGACCATCCCCGTACGTGAACTCAAGGTGCATTACACCGTCCCACTCACCCGTAACCGTGGGCCGCCAAGTAGTCTTACTACTAGCAGCAATAGAAGTCGTTCCAGTTGAATCAGAAAAGTAGAGAAGTCGCTTGTCGTTGCCGTAACTAATTGCGGAGGCGTCTACCGCCGCGTCAGTACTCAGCACATCGGGAAACAATGCCACATGCTGCTCGTCAGGAATAAGCGCCTCAGGCACATCTCCTGCCAGTCGATCCAGGGCAAGGTTCAACCCAGCGCGGATTCGGCGATCAAGGGTCGGGCCAGTCGAATCCCACGACCGCAAAGCAAACAAGCGCGACATCAAAGAACCCAAAGAAACGTCCACAGGACCTCCAAAAGACGAAGGGGGCGGGACCCGAAAGCCACGCCCCCTAAGTGTATCACGTAGTGACTAACTACCACACAGGCATCGAGATAACGGCTGTGATCTTATCGCCGGTAGAGCCGCTGTTGGCTTCAAGAGCCATACCAAAGACACACCCCAGGTTGTCGACAGTTGCGTCAGCATCGCGGGTGAGGGTCGTCGCATTCGCAGAGGCAGCAGACACCAAACGGTCGCCTTGAGCCACGGTAGAGACGGCACCCACCTCACATACACCCTTCGCAACGATCCAACCATACTTACCGGCAGCAATTGCGTGGCCAGCCACCCCAAGAACACGGTGCACATGAAGTGTCGTGGTGGAGAGGATTGCATGGTAAGGAGCGTAATCACTGTCGAGGAACAACACGTCGCCCTCGGCAAGCGCAGTTGACTCTTCGTCGTTATAAACGAAGATCCATTCCCGGTCACCGTAGTGAGTCGAGTTGGCTGCAGTTACCTCGTCAGCAGGTTGCACATACCGCGTACCCAAAGGATATGCCTCAAAGTCGTAAGCGGTTGAAATAGCGTCTGTTTTAACAGTTCCCATGATGTACCCCCCTTATACCGCGCCGCCGGAAACACAACCCTGAGCCGGAAGCTTAGTGCAGATCATGTTGCCTTGCATTGCAAAGATTGCGGTCACCACGTCTTGATCGCCAACCCGTTCCTTGAATTCCGAGATGTTCGGGGCTTCAAGCATTGGGAACTCGATGTAGTCCGTGTTGAGCATGTAAGTAACTCCACCAGCAGGGTCAGTCGCTCCTGTGAAGGCCGACGTGTCTGTGCGGTCCAAGTCGATAGACGAGGTAACAGAAGCAAGTCCAAGGGAAAGACCCAAGGTGTTGCTCTTGTCAATCTTGTCATCAACGAGAGTTACGCGAACATTTGAGGCACGATCGTCCTCAAACTTGGTGTAGGTGTCGTCATCCATGATGATCAGATCAGGACCCTTACCTACGCCACCAGCATAATGCGAGCATTGACGATATGTCTTGCGCATTACCTGCATTCCGTCTGTCGCCCAAGTACCAATGTCGTTGTACTGGTTGAAGTGGAAGTAGCTGCTGCTCTTGTCCACACCCTGGACTTCCTGGGACTGAGAACCTGGTGCCACAAAGTCAAGAAGACCATGAGTCACACCGGCTCCAATACCGGATTCCTTTTGACCGTTGAGTGTCAACAAACCAAGAAGCTCAGACGTTTGAAAAGCAAGACCCCGACTCACACCAGTGAGAAGAAACTTGTTCAAGTCTGCCTTAGCTGCTTCCATTGCAGTTTGAGGATATTCCTCAATAAGTCGAATAACCGCCAACTTACCACTGTTCTGGTTTAGCTCCCGCTTGGGAATGTTGATGGCCATAACCATACGATGAGGCTCAACAGAAAACTTCTTGATCTGTTGGCGCCGGGTCATGTTCAGTAGCTCGTCGCCGACGTAGACACCAACACCACGGGCAGGGGCACCACCGGAGAAGGAACGCTCAATCTTTGTTCCTCCCTCCATGGGCATCCGAGCCTTAGCGTTAAGTGCTTCGAACAACTCATTGCTACGAACAAACGAATTTACCAGAGGTCCACGGAGATCCGCGAACGTAGAGTTCAGTAGTTCAGTACTGATAGTCATTTTATTCTCGCTGTAATTGTATTAGAAAAAAACTTTTCGCCTGCCCGTGACGCACAATACTGGACCTATAAGGCTGCCCAGCACATCTTTTGGGTGCATAATCTGTATACAACACATACTATAATTGCGCAAGTAAGAGACTTTCACATTGTCAATATTTATGACTTATTCCGGCACGTAATACAGTCACTTAGGCAGATAAGCGTCATCATGATACCATAGTGGCTATGACAGCAACCAACGCAAAAAAGCGTAAACGTAAAAGTGTAACTACTGGTGGCGCAGAATATGCCACCGCACCAGGCATCCATGATGGAAAGGTTCGAGCCCTGTTCGCAACCCCCGATGCCTTTGTGTCTATGTGCCAAATTGTGCGAGAGGACGAATCAACAGGGTACATGGAACCCACACATACGCAGAGGAAACTACTGGAAGCTTACGACCAAAATCGTTGGCTTATGGTAAACAAGTTCCGTCAAGCGAAGATCACTACGATTTCAGTCATGTTGCTACTAAGAGATTGTATGTACCTCAGCGGCGTCAAGGGCCTGCTTATTGCAGAACGTCAAGACACGGCGGAAGACATCTTTGAACGCATACTATTCGCATACAACAGGCTGCCTGCCGATGTCCGAATGCCGCTGACGCCAGGGAAAAAGGCGGGCGCCACACAGATGCAATTCTGTCACGGAGGGGGCATTAAAGTCTTGACGGCGGGCGGAAGGTCTCCAGCCATCGGTCGATCCATTGACCGTCTCGTAATCACAGAATTCGGTGAGGCTCAATGGCAACGCAAAGCCGCGATTAATATTTTCCCCACTGTAAACAAACGCCCCAACGCTAAAGTCATATTGGAATCAACACCAGGGCGAGCGGGCTCACACCATGAACAGATGTGGCGGTCGGCGCTAGAAGGTTCAAGTCGATTTCATCCGCTGTTCCTTGAGTGGTGGGAAGATGAAAGTTGTAGAGAGCCTGACGATAGCTTTCAGCCTTCAGCGCCTGAACTTGAATATATGAGTCGTCATGATGGAATGAGCATCCACAACTTAGCCTTTCGGCGCAAAGGACTAAATACAGAGTTCGTCGGAGACACAAGACTGTTCTCGTGTAAGTACCCGTCAGACTCTTACGATGGGTGGCTGGGTAGTACAAACCCCGTAATGCCCGCAGAAATCCTGAAGCCCCTACTCGAAAAGGCCACCGTTGAGCCACTACTCGGTGGTCACGCTTGCCATGAATTTGAACCACCTAAGCCTGGACATCAATACCTGGTCACCGCTGACCCCGCAGGCTTCGGTAGTACAGGTGATAAATCAGCGCTAACTGTTTGGGACGCCACCGAATGGAAAGAGATTGCCTTCTGGGAAGATCGAGAAACGCCTGACCGATTCGCACAAAGACTAAAGGTTGTACAGAAAAGATACCTCGGCGCACTGCTCGCCGTTGAGTCCAACGCCACAGCATGTATCGCTATCTTGAAAGACCAAGAGACACGAAACTTACTCTGGACCGATAGAAATCACCCAGGTTGGTACGCGACACAAAAACGGCTACAAGAGTCTGAAGCGCGACTCGTTCAAATGCTAAGGCAACATGAACTAAATATACAAAGTCGCGGAATGCTCCACCAATTACTGAACTATGACGGCACACGAAAGAAACGCATTCGGGGCGAAGATGGTACAATTCACCACTTCGACCGCGCTAGAACAGCGGTTATGGCTGCTGACATTCTGTCCCGGAGACATTTCTCGCACGAAGCAACTGAAGTACAATCGGAATACTTGCCGGGACAAGTTACAATCAAACAACTAGATAGAATTAAGAGTCATAAAAGACGCGAAGCAAAATCACCCTTTAAACCTGCATCACAAATCTGGAAATAAAATGGCCGACTACAAGGCAAAAAAAGACGCAATGGCAAAGCAGGCAGCAATAGATGAAGCTGCCAGGAAGAAAAAAATCGAAGGCCAGTCCGACGAAGAAAACGCCAAACAATTAAGTGAGACGAAAGAGATCACGCATGAAGAGATTGACGAGAAGACCGCTAATCTGGCCAAGTTCTTCAAGAAGAAAAAATAGGTCACTATGTCTAAGCTGTCAAAACTGATCGATCGGCATCTTAATTTCTATAAGCGAGCCGAAAAGAAAGACTTCGATAAAGCCCGTAGGTTCTATCGAGGTAACTTCTTTTCTGGCGGCGATAGCGACCTCCAAGGCCTTAGCGGGTCGTCCTATCTGTGCTCAAAGAACATTATCTATGCCATCGCAGATACGGCAGTCAGCGCCTTGTTGGGGCCAAACCCATCAGTAGGCGCCGTCGCAAGAACACCCGTGTCTCAAGATGCGTCCCCTGCGGTGACAGGCCTGGTCGAGTATGTGTTTGAAACAAACAACTTTCGACGCAAAGCAGCTACGGCACTAATCGATGCCGTGCTCTGTAAACGTGGCATCTTTAAGACGGGGTGGGATGCGAAAAAAGACGTACCCATTATTCGGGCAATCAACCCCTCTAGTATATTCTTCGACCTTACCGTGCGAGACTCAGACGATATCCGATACTGGATTGAAGCGACGGTTATCTCCTTCGATGAGTTTAAGGCGCGAGTAAAGTCTGGGCAGTACAAATCCGAATTGGTCAAAGAAGTTACTCCAGACCGATACCCAAAGTGGCTGCTCGACGAAAACCAGAAAAGCACCACAGATACTGTTCGTGACGCATTTCAATGGGTGACCGTCTACGAGTATTACGATCGCGAACGCGGCATTATGCAGCACTACATTAAGCAAGCTGATGCCATCGTGTTCGAAGATAAGATCGACTACATCCCGTACAGCATGTTCACACTCAACCAATCAGGAATTGATTGCCTGGGCTTGAGTGAGGTACAGCTTGTTCTAAAACAACAAGAAACTATCAACGATCTGCTCACACACATGAAGCAAATCACGTACCTTCAAATTCCGAGAGTCATGTACGACTCCGGTCGAGTGAGTGAAGAAGACCTGAACAAAGCAGTAGAAGCCAGCGCAGGTGCGTTTATCGGAATCAACCCGTCAAATAGCGAAGCCCTCCGAAGCTTGGCTACTCTCTTCTACGAAATGCCCATCCCTGATAGCCCATCTGGGGTCAAAGAATTCATTGCACGGCAAGAAGAAGATGCGGCCTTTATCTCCGCATTGGCTGAAGCCGCTCGAGGCCAAGTTGCTGGTGCGCGAACCGCAACAGAGATGGCCATTATCGATGCCCAACTTCGAACCCGACTCGCAACCCGAGAAGGTCACCTGAACGATGCCATCGAAGATGTGGCGAAAAAGGTGTTCTACCTCTGTAAGAAATATATGCGCAAGACACGACTGATCCGAATCTCCGGTAGCAACAAGTGGGAACAACTAAGCCACAAAGAACTCGTCGATGTCGATGTCGACTTTAAGATGGTTAGCTACAACCCCATTCGACGTAACCCCGGCATGATGGCTGAGACGCTAATTCAAATGCTCCCGTTCTTGTCGCAAAACCAGAACGTAGATATCCGACGGCTGACGGAAGAAATTCTGACCAACCTCGGACTACCCAGCCGAATCCTTATCCCCGAAGCGGAACTAATTGCGCAACAAGAAGCCGCCGCCGCACAACAACAAGCAATGATGCAAGCAGAACAGCAAGCTAAGTTGGGTGGGGCCGCAGCCGGTAAGCCTGCGATTGAAGCACAGCAAGCTGCTCAATTGCAGCAACTGATGGCCCAGTTGCCACCAGATGAAGCTGAAGCAATGATGGCTGCAGTAAGTGGGCAAGAGGCTGGGGTAGAGCCAGAGATGGAGGACGCACTACCCGGCGGTGGGGGAGCCCCCATTAGAGGTGAGACTTGAGCGTATACAAAGACAAAATGTTGGCGCTTCGTAAGACCCAGCCTCAAGGCGGCGAGATCGCGGGGCGAAGCAAAGCAGTCCAGCAAAAGGACGCGTCTCCAGAGTTTCTCAGCCGTATTGAATCTTCGGTAGCTTATGGAGAGTCTGATGCTGACACTGGGATCACAGAGTCACCTGGCGACCTTGGAGAGATTGCATATCCGCAGAGCGATCGGATGGACGCCGAGGAAGCTTTGTTTGCTAAGCTGTCTAAAACAACGGGCGGTAAAGGATCTGAAACTAAGTCAAGTACCGCCGTAGGAAAAGCGCCATCAAAAGCGTCAGCCACTACGATTAAACACAAACGAAGCAACTACGCACCACATAAAGGTAAGGAAAAGCGCGGACCACATGGACCTACACCACCTAAGTTGGACACACTTGACGATTACGAAGGCAAACAGACGGATGAGTATTTCTCCATCGCACAGAACGTGATGCCACCTAAAAATTATGACGACCTTACGCAAAACTACGCAGCACAAACTAGCTTTGGGCAGAGCGCGGCTATGCAATCATTAAACCAAAAACGCGACAAAGCTGAACCGTTTAAACAACAAACTCGCACGTTACCAGGCGGCGAAACAATTCCTTTAATCGTTTTTGGTGATGGCTCTGAGTACTACGTTGACCCCGACGCAGACATAAATAAGCTTTACCCAGGTGACGTGATTCGAATAGAGCCCCCAAAGGACAAACGATGAGCCTCATAATGAACAACCTCGAATGCACCGGATGCGACTTCTTTGAAGAAGAAGCAATCTACCGACGTGCCGACGGGCCAGACGATTGCCCCGAATGCGGTAGCAAACGAAAGATGAGCTTCATTGGACTCCGCTACGCTATCCATGGTCAAGGACCAGGATCATTCGCAGCCGTTGACTTTGGCGTACTCGGCAAAGCCGAAACAAAAGAAGACTACGACCGCTGTATCGCTACCATCGAAAAGCGCTTCCCTGGTAAACGAGTCAATATCCAAGAGGAAACAAAAGGACAGAAAGCTGACCGACTCGACACCATACGTCACAATAGCTACAAAAGAAAAAAAGCAGCCGGTGTCGACAGCCAAACACTGAAAGCGGCGTCCGAACGGAACAGACGATATAAAGCTGAGGGACGGACTAAGCCCAAAGCACCACCGACGGAAAGTAAATAATGGGCCGCAAGAACACACGAAATATGATGTCGGACCCCGACCTTGTCGAAGGCGCAGTAAAAGCTGCAGAAACCAATGGACGCAACTTACGCAAAATAAAAGACAACACAGTAAGAGATGCTGTTGTGTATGAGGATACGGAATCAGGAGAGAGTAAAACACTCCCGAATAAACTCATCCGTGCATTGGGTGCGCAAATAACTTTTGAACTCGTTGACCCAAAACTTGATCTTGTCACACCGACTAAACTAACATAGTAAACCAGAGCGGTAAGACGCCGTATCAGGAGAACATCATGCCCATCGATCCCAAAACTGGCGAGCGCCTTCCTTACCCCGGAGAACCCGGATACAAAGAAGAAGGAGGCGGAGCGGCTAATCCAGAAGAAGTCACAGAGAAAGATGTAGACGATCTTCTGCAACGGATCAGTGCGGCAGAAGAAGGAGCGCCACCCGAAGAAGGGGCACCGGCAGAGGCAGCGCCTGAAGAAGGTGTGCCCCCGGAAGAAGGAGCACCAGAAGAAGGCGAAGGCGAGCAAGACCTTAGCCCATTGATTGAAACGCTTGGTGTGACCCCTGAACGAGCCGAGATGCTCTACCAGGCAGCACAACAGTTGGCGTCAACACAAGGCAAAAGCCCCGATGACTTGGCAGCAATGATTGCCGATGACTTCGAGATTCTGATGCAACTGGAAGTGATCGCCGCACGCAGCATGCAGAACCAACCAGAACCACCAGCACCACCACCGGAAGCCGGTGCGCCAGATGCGGCTGGTATGCCACCAGAAATGATGCCACCAGGGGGGATGTGATCTATGCTAAACGAAGACAATGAAGCGGTGGAAGCCGTATCTGCCGATGCTGAGCCCGAAGGGAGCAGCGAGGCTACAGTTGAAACAAGTGCCCCAGAACCTGTTGAGGCCGCTCCAGAAGCGACTCAAGAAGCGACTCCTGTTGCGGTGGAAGAAGAAATTGAAGTCCCACCAGTGTTCGACTGGAACGGTGAGTATGAAAGTCTGCACACTGCCAATTGGGTCAAACAGTTGGATGAAAATCTCCGTGACTCGGTACTGAACGGTATTCAAGAAAAGTACCAACACTGGCAACGTGGATATACCAGTAAGTACCAAGACCTGGCCAAGCAGCGACGAAGCGCTGAAGAACTGATGAAGGAAGTGCGCGAGCAAGAAGTTAAAGTCCAGCGATGGCTGCACGGCGATATCGACCCAATGATCGCAAAGCAAAAAGAGGTCGACGAACTTAAGGTTGCCCATCGAACAGCATTGAAAACCCTGCGACGAGAGGCGGAAGAAGCACACGAAAAAGCTGTGCAGTCTCACGGAACCGCGATGGAACAAGCTGTGCAAGAGCGCGATATAGCAATGCAACAGCATAAGCAATTGCGCGAAAGGTTCGAAGCGCAAGAAGCGGAACAAACTGAAGCACAAGTAACTGCACTAGAAACCTGGCTCACGACTGAATACAAAGATGTCTACGATAATGACGACGCATTCAAGAAGTTCTGCCAACTTGCGCGAGCAGATATATCGCCCGAAGAAGCAGCTAAAATGGTTCGAGTGCTCTACCCACTACCGACACCAGAACCGGTGCCTGAGGTAAAAGCTGCTCCTGCTCCCGAGCCTGAGCCAGAACCCGTCCCAGAAGGGATGAAGCTTATGAATATGGGACCCGATACCGCCGCAGCTACAGAAGGTGGAGACCCCAGGTCATACCAAGAGATGATGGAATCAATGCGTAAAAACGCAATGGTAGAGCAAGAGCTACTGCTTCGAGGGTAACTAAACCCCCATTACTCATCTACAGCCTTTGGCCAGATGTCGGACAACTTCGGGCGCCCTCTACGAGTACCCTTACCCGTAGTGCGTGTGCCGCCTTCGGCCTGCGATGGAGGTTCCCCCTGCGAAGGTGTGCGATGTCCGCGTACCTTACTTTTTGCTATGTCACTCTCTTGCTCTAGCTGAGCCATCCGACGCATGTCCTCTTTAAGCATCTCAAACTTTGTTGGATCGCCGAACCTACCCTGCTCAATAATCTCCTGAATCTCGGCCTCCGTTGGGCTGCGAAGACCAGTCTCAGGATCGACATCGCCGCCGGGGACCTCTTTGAATCCATCGCCTGCATAAAGACTTTCAATCCGATCAATCTTTTTGAGTGCCAAGTCCGCCCGATTACCAGGCTCTCGATAAGCGCCTTGGAATGTGTTTCTCAAATCATCTATATTTTCCAGAATCTCGCGATCGGACATTGTCGGGAAAGCTTCGCGCTGAGCCTTTCGCCTATCGGCCCCCAACATATCCAACAAATCTTTTTTGACTCCCGTAAGGGGTTCACCTTGAGGGTTTAAACCTCTATTAGCCATTTTCGCTCGATGCGCGGCCTCACTCGTACCATATCTAAATTGAGTTTTTCGATTAGGGGCTAACTCTTTTAGCTCCTCCCTGAGTTTCATTTTCTGTGTTCTGAGTTCGTCTTGTTCTGCGATATTTGCTCGTAACTCTGCGCCCGACAGAGTTTGTCGTTCTTTATAGTTTTCAAGGTATCTATCATCTAACTCCCCAAGTTTCTTTTCAAGCTCTGCTATGTCAGCAAGAAATTTACGATTCGACTCAAAGTCTACAGGTCTGCTATAAACTTTACCTGTTTTATCACTAAAATATTCAAAGTCTTCCGTCCCAGGAATACCTTCAGGGGGATCAATTCTTTCCATCCCAGCAGGACGATCTGCCGCAGGCGTGAGTTTCCCACGGTAAGGTCGGGCACCAAGGTCAAAACCAGGACGATCGTCGGGGATATCGATCTCTTTGAAGCCACGCTCAGACCTTCCTGGGAAGTCATCATACCCATAGGCTACGTGCTCATCCCGCAACTGACGCAACTCTGTTTCGCTAAGATTGTATTTACCTGCACCCAAATTTTCCAAAAGATACTTATCGTCGGGAAGAAGCGGCCCCAAATCCTCTACAACATTGTGATGCCCTTGATTAGCCAAACCAAACTTAGGTGAAGACTTCTCGGGCTCATATCTACCAACCCCCGTAGACCTTTTGTATTCTTGTCGAGCGGCCTGGTCTGCTTTGAAGCTGTCTACTCCACCGCCGCCTGCCGCCGCAGGCTGACTACTTACTTTTTTTTTACCCTCGCCTGGGTCACCGGCTTGCCTGCGCATGGACTCTTTAACTTCCTCGATATCCATTGTGTCTGCCGTCGCTTTTCCGGCCTCGCGCTTCGCCGATCCACCGCCGCCGCCTTGGCCTGTCAAGCCATAGTCTGCAGGGTCGGGGCGAGCAATACCCGGCTCAGCCACTGGATCAACCCAGTTCTCATACTTCCAAAGATCCATCTCATACTGATCTGAATTAAATGGGTATGTACCATGCTTATCTTTGTATTTTTGGGCAAAGAGGAAATAACCCTCCTTGTGTCGACCCTCTTTCGCCAGTCGACTCATGGTGTCTAGCGTGTCGTCGTCTAACTCATCCCAAAGCTTACTTGGATGCTCAGGTCCCTGAAATTGAGATTTATATAGCTTAGCATACTGAGGTTGTGAGTCTAACCATTCACGTGATTTAGGATCAGCAAACCCTCGATACTCACCAGCCATATCCTCAACAAACATCTCACGGTGCCGACGCGCTTCAGCTTTTGAAACATTACCGCCGCCCTTCGGGCGATCAGCAAATTTACCAAAACGCGGGTCAATCGGGTCTAGATCAGCCTCAAACTCACCGGGGGCCATGTCCTCCCAAGTCGTGTCACCAAACTCATCTGGGCCACCGCCGCCGCCTGGGGTTCCTTTAGCTGGGGGAAGGTCCTCCCAAAATCCGCCACGCTCAAACATTTCTTCGCCCTGAATATCACCCGCACGTAAACGCTTACCGACTTCTTCAATGGCAGCGGCATCATAACGCCCATGCAACTGATCCAGCGCCTCTTCGAGGTCGTGTTCGTACATGTCAGCAGCAGATTCGTTTATGTTCGCAAGTTCGCTCTGCAAATCATCGGCTTGCTTACTAAGACTCCCGCCGCCCTTCTTCCAGGTAGACGGAGCCGTACCAGGCTTGGCCTCAAACTCGCCCATACCACTGCCGCTAACCTTTGCGCGGTCATATAGAGTCTCTGGTCGCTCTATATTGGGGTGAGCATCTGGGTCTACCCAATCATCATACCGCTTCTGTTTTGCGACAGCATCAAACTCTCGAATCGCCTGTTCACGAGAAAGCTTACCTGCAGCATATAAATCTTCGACATGCTTAATTGCTGCCGAAGTTTCAGGCCCGGCATCATCTAAGAGAAATTGAATCATTCTCCTCGTCTCAGGGTCGTCCCGGAAGTCATCAGGATGCACTTCGTAACTCGTCTTACCGACGCCCTTGGCTTGCTTGGCTTGCTTGGCTTGCTTAAAAATATCGTGGGCGCGTTTCACTCTGTCACGATATTCATTTGCCATCACCATATTGGTCGCGTAGCTTGAATGGTGCCACTTAGGTTCGGGCTCGGGCACGAACTCGGGGTCAAGCTCAAAACCATAATCAAACTCAGGAATAGGATCGGGCTTGGGCTTTGCCTCAAACTCAAAGTCCGACTCGACATCAGCTAACGACGCCTGATAGTCAGCCTTGTGAGCGTCCTCGATAGCAGCCAACTCACGACGAATCTGCATCTCGTCCGTGACATCACCCGCCTTGTATCGCTCCTCAAGCTCAGCGATCTTTTTCGCCGCCTCTGGGGGAATCTCACCCGCTCTCATCGCGCTTTTCAACCAACCCGCCGAAACCCAAGGCAAAAGAACGGACGCGCCGTACAGAGCAGCCTCGCCATACTTACCTCTTCCAAGGGCCTCGCCCGTCAGGTAAACGTCTCCAGCAGTAGCGGCAGGCTCAACCATGCCCATTGAGGCGCCTTCTGCAAGCTTCTTGCGGGATTCCTTATCACCAGAACCAACGCTGCGAATAAACTCACCCGCCTCGAGCGCTACCTCAGGGTCTCGAGCCGCACGACCAACCCATCGATGGGCCTTCACGTACGGCTCAACAAAGCCATACGCCGACTCACCCATACCCTTACCAGTCTCTCGAATATTTGAGCGCGTACGCGTCGAAGCACGAGCCTCAGTCGATTCTTCGCGGTCACGAATGGATTTCCTCCACGCACGGCGCTGAGGAATACTCATACCCGGAGGCATCTTAAACCCTTTATATTCTTCACGCGGAACAACTGATTCAATGGGCTCATAGCCTTCAGCCGAAGGATCTTCTTTCTCGGGGGCAACCGCCTCAATCGGCAGGTAACCCTCGATATCGTCCCCTCGACCTGCATCGCGAGCCGCCTTTTTCTCTTTGCGGCGGAGAGCCAATCGGTCAGTTTCTGCAGATGAAGCCTTTTCTGCTGGTGAAGCCTTAACCGTTATCGTCTTCGGCTCAGCAATCATCGTCGGCATATTAACTGTACGTCTTACATGCTTACCACGAATCTTTTTTGGTTGTTCTGAATCGTCGTTATCTCTGTAATCCGCCACAATGGACTCCTAAGTGTCGCTAAGTATAACAAGTAATTACTCGTCGCTAAGTTCTTGCTGTTCATCAAACCGGCGCTTTGCCATCCTACGCCGACCTTTAAGTGTTTCTACCACAGGTAACTCAGCCAAGCGCCACGATGAGGGAGACGGTGGCGCAGGAGGCGGAGGCTCTGGTGCAGGACGCTCTGGTGCAGGACGCCCAACAGGTGCTGAAGGTTTGGCGCGTTGACCCGCCTTCGCAGTTTTGTAGCCCTCAATAACGTCACGACCCGTAAACCCTGGTATCAACTCAGGTTTAATCTCGTTGCGATTTACGTCGTAATACTCACCATATAAGTCGCCGGGACCCGCTATGCTTAATCGATGACCTAAAGAAGAAGAAGACCTACTAAGGCTACCTGTCTCTGGATTCGAGTAAACTATAATCGGAAGGGAACTAACAGACTCCCCACGGTCGCGTAAAACCGGACCATCATCAGTCATTTCATATGTTCCAAATGAATCTTTGTCTTGATACTCTTGTTCAGCACCTAAAATTAAATGAAACCCGTCACCTAAATGATATGTAGGAATTTGAGGTACTCCGACACTCTCAGATTCACGGATAAACTTATCCGGGTCTTGTTCATAGGCGGCAACCTTCCTCTGAAAATCCTTGCCGTATATTTTATCTTTATCTGCCCGATATTGCGTATGAAGAGACTTTTTTAGTCTCGCGTAAAGTTGTTTCTGGCTTTCATTAGTCGCAGATTTCTCTTTCGCCGTTAAAAACCTATACCGTGCGATATAATGTTTCATCTTAACGTTTATTTTTGGGTCGTAAGGAATAACAGAAGGTTCATGAATTGGCCGATAATCGGTAGGCTTATTCCCCTTCAAAGCGGCTAAAATACCATCTCGATATTTTTTCGCTACCTCAGGTTTCATTACGCGACGTGAATCAACAGAATTCGGGCTGTACATGTTATCGAATCCCTGAATTCCTCGACCAATCATAAACTGAGTAATCTGATCCTCTGGAACAAGAACGACACGTTTACCGTTTGAAAGCTGAAAGACTTCGCCTGTTATCGTACCCTCATTAGTATGCCACCCCGACCCGTAACCAGGCGCTTGCGTTTTTCCCCTCTTATGTAAATACTCAAACGTAGGCATACCACCCCTGATCATGGCGCCCTCCATTTCGATCTCAGTCCCAAGCTCAGTCGCAGACTTACCCTCAATTCGGGCACGTTCAGCAACCGTCATCTCATGAAGAATCTCTTGTGGTGACTTGGTTTCTTTCGCAGCCATTCTTACCCCGTGAAAAGCCAGCTTTAGTTTAGCAGGCTTACCCCATACGGTCCAACCAGGTACGCTTACAACGCTGTTATAATATATTTGACCCACGCATAAGGCCTGCGAGTTGCCAAATAGCCGCTCTCATCCTCGTGACCATACGCCTCACGCTCAAAGGGGCTTTCCTGGTACGCCAGTGCCCCGTCCCTGTATCGGACGAGGTTCACCAACCAGAACAGTGGGTACAGCAGGATAAAGCCTAGAAACCCAAGCTCGCGCCACTGTAGGTAGTGAATCGTCTCATGCCGCTTCGTAGTCTTCGTCATCTCCCCACGAGCAAATACATACAATCCCAAACTAATCGCACTAATCTCGATGGGAGATACCTTACTCAGAACAACTGGGACCCTACTGGTTTCTTTAAAGATAGGAAAACACCGACGCTTGCTCATGACGTACTTTTCAACCCATAGTTGTCTTTCGCCCAACCAGCGCCCTCCAGACGAAAACTCGTAAGCGCTGGCTTCTTCTTCATTTGCTTCTGGCACTCAGAGCAATCCGGCCACTTGTCGGCAAAGCTCTGAAGAACTTCTGCAGTTCTACCGCAAGCGTTACACTCAAAAATATAAAGGGGCATAATGACTGACTCCAAGAAAAAGTTTCCATGCACAATGTGCGGGGCTTGCTGCAGAGAAGCAAAAAAGTTTAAGGCCGCGTGCAAAGTACACAATAGCGATTCGACATTTGATGTACCAATTAACGAAGACGGATCATGCGGATTCCTCATCCCTATCAGTCGACCCGACGGGACCCCCGGATTCGGCTGCACTATCTACGACACTCGACCCAACGTCTGCCGAATCGGATTCAGTATCCCCACCGGGTGGACCCGAGAAGAATATTTCCGTATCAGCGCCCTCGTCTGTAATGATCTCCAAACCATCCATGGGATATCGGATGCCTATCGGGTCGAGATTGAATGAACCAATGAACGGTGTGTTGGGACCCGCCCAACAACCCTCGACGTTGTAGCAGAAATAGTCCTCTGCCTCCGAATGACTCGCGCCAGCGTCGACTAAAATCTGGATGCACTTCGCACGATCGTACAACGCCAGCGGTTCCGTGGAACATCGCGCAATAATCCCCACCAATGCAGCATCAAACCCGTCATACATCAACGCCTCAGGGTTTAATTCCTCTAATGTGTCCCGAATCTCTTGAGGTGTGGGTGAATCAAAGCTCATTCAGACCATCCGTGGGGAATCATGTGACCCGGCCCATATGGGGTGGATTGTACTTTAATCTCCTTCCCTGACTGGTCTAAATGCTTGTACATCGGGCAATCTTGCCCCTCTGGGTCGGGATTCCAGTAAAACGCAATGATTTCTTCCCCAGATCGCCCCCAATACCGGTGCAAACCGCCAGATTCGTAGTATTCGTGGACTTTCGCCTGCTCCAGTGGGACCCTCTCGGACTTAGACCACGCATTCCAGCCGTCAGGCGGCACAATTAGCCCATCAGCGCCAAATTCAACGGCTACAGAGGGGTCAGAACCCTCCGCATCTGCTTTTGTGGAGGTAGATTCTTCCGAAACGGCAGGCAAAGCCAGCGGCGGAGGCGGTGCAACCGCAGTTTTAGGTGCAGATGGGCGCGATTTCGCAGATTCTGCAGGAATCGCAGCCTCCATAGCGCTAAGGCCACGCAAAAGTGCCACCCTGGAGACCAAATGACGGTCAACTTCGATGCCAAACTCCCGTGCAGCAGCCGATTGGCTCACCATAGGGACCAATTTGTCCAATCTACCCATGAGTTCCTCCTCTAAGGTGAGCTTTATGATGTGCGATTTGGCCTGTGGCATAGCGGTTCCGTGAATGGGTGTGCGCGGAACGTACCACGAGAGGGGTTTTGGGGCAAGAAGGGTATACCACTGTGGTAAGGTGTTTTGAGAATATATTTGATCGGGGGAAGGGTCCTCGGCATAGGGGAGGTACGACGGAACAATGGGTATGCCTCCCCCCCTACGGCATCTTCGTCCGGTCCGGTAAATCATCCTATCCACCATCCAAAACATCGTCTTGGCGGATTCGGATTACCCTGTCGTGGCGGATGTCGACTCACTCTCGCGGGGCGGATTGGCGGATTGATTTGTTGTTGCTTGGCGGATCACCCCTCACTTCTCTGTCATGAAACCCGCCCGCAGCCCCAAGCATGAAACATGCTTGCCCTTTGAAGGAGTGACGAATGCCCTCCGCCGGAGGCATTCCTCACCTGTGTTTCTGGGGACAATCCCCCTCATCCGAAGTCAGATCACCCCTCTTTCGATCTTCGATCGATTGGTGCCCCAACCAGAGGGACAAGGCCAGACGCGAGGTAGACGGGGCCTCGCACGCGAGGCTCAGTTTACAAACTCATTCCCACTATTCAATGTCCAGCCCTCTTAACACCGAGCCCTTCAAGCGCTTTAGTGCCGAACGCGTTGTTATTCTCTGAAGCCTAAAGCCCTTCCGGGTCAGTTTAAGGATGTTCGGCACAGTATAAAGACGCTTGAGTACTTACGGCAATGTCCGCGTCTGCCTGATCTGACTTCTCTGCTCCTCCTTTGTCCCTATGGTGTATTTAATACTTATGACGGGCATTGACTACACGCCTACACATGGTTGAGTCAATCAGTATTATTTACATAAGCATTAAATACACACTCTATCTATCTATACAATAATACAAACCATGTCATCACTCCCAAAGCATCCCCATTCGAATGAGGACGCTATGGAAGCAATGACCTTTAATATTAAATGTTTTAGTTTGTTGATTTTCTATATGTCTTCAACTCATGGTGAGAATGTTCTCACTAAAACAACCCACAAGGAAAGTGAAATGTCCACAACAAAGACAACCAAGTCCGCTAAACGTCCAACCAAAGCCGCCACCAAAGCCAAGGCGAAAGCTGCTGCTACTACCCGCGCTTCAGCCAAGCACTCGCGGCCTCCTGCGGAGAAGAAGCTTAGCCCCATACGCCGGCGATTTCAAGCTGCCATCGCTGCTAATCAGGCGATCGTCATTGATAGGCTGAAGCTTCTTCAGGGAGAACCGGGCCGCATCCTGGTTCCTGACAATGCGAACCGCGCACTGGTGGAGACTTACATCAAGGGATGTGCGTTTACGTACGGCCCTCAGCTTAAGCAGACGGGGCTCACGGAGTTCATGTTTGACTTCGCTCGTTTGATGTATCATCCGCAGGCTGACATCCTCGACGGCCTTGACCTGGACGCGTTCTTCGCGCAGGGCGAGACCTACAACGGCGAGACTCATCTCCACGTCAACGTACCTTACACGACGTTTCTCCAAATCGTCGGACGAGGTCTTCGCGGCCAGGGGCGTAACGGAGTTGAGCCTACCGAGTCTTCCCTCCTGCACACCACCCGCGTCCTCGCCAGGATGCTGCGTCATGTCGAGACCCTGTCTTGCTGGCAGGGCGTAGGTATGGGCATAGACTTCGAAACTGGTCAGCCAGCGGAGTTTTTGTTCAAGTGGCCGAAGGAGGTCGCTATCATCAACGAGACTTACTTCCCCTTCGAGGCCAACGAGCGTCCTTACGACGAGGAGGACTACCAGGCTCGCGGAACTGGCTGGAAGAAACGGCCTGCGAGTGAAGACTCCAGGCCCACCGTTGAAGATGAGCGTTTCTTCAACGACAACACGGGGCGTTGGGAAGCAACCCAAGTGGAGGACTACAATGCGACTAACGAGCAAGACGCGTCGAATGAACTCACTCGGGCGCACAACAAGAACCAGCGTCTCCTCAAGAGCCTGCGCGACTAAGCGGGCTTACCTTCAGCCTCGGGGTGTTAACGCACTCCGGGGCTTTTTTTCTGCAGAGACAGGGGGCTTGGAAAGGAAATGTCTGCCGACATTACACTCTTTTCTTATTGGACACACCCCACCTCTCCACCACTTCTCGGCCCTCATCTCCGAACCTCTCTACCAATGCCGACAGCCAACGGCAGGGGAGTTCACAATCGGTCAACTGGTTTTTTTAAAGTCTAAACCACTTTTCATTTATACTCTACTCCGGTTACCCAGTAACCACAAGCGTTACCACAAGTGGGTTACACCATATGGTAGGTACATACTTACATTTAAAAGAGTGTAACCACTGTAACCACATAAATGAATACATAGATTTTCTGAGTGAATCTTCTTTAAGTTCTTTACTTATACCCTTTTATTGCCCAAGTACAGAGCTACTCAGCCTACCCATCCATACCCTCGAACGTGTGGTTACGTGGTTACACCTCGATAGTCCAGGTTGTTCCTGGGTTATCCCGTTACCACCTGTATATAGGTGGTTACACTCACCCGACACGCTACCCGTAGTGTCTCCAAGGTAGATATGATTGGATATATATACACAGGAACTACCAACTTTGTGTGCGGCATCAACCCGTACACATACTGCGTGGAAGGTGACGACGATTTTGTATTGATGGTCTGCCTTCAGTATGAAGCATGGGGACACCGCGTAGTCCTCATCGATAGGGAAACAGTTTGAAGGGAAGCCTTGATAGTCTAAGGATGTATCGTGCGTAACAAGCACAAAAGCGATGCATCAAGTTGTATGTCCAACTGCAGCTATCAAGCCAGGTTCTCAATGCCTGACCAAAGATTGATCGCCAATGACATTCGGTGCCCCATGTCGTTGAAGAAAACATATAGGGGCACCATCATCCCAGGCTTTTGACAGTAGTAAGAGGCCAACCCAGAGACAGGAGTGACCCATGCCAGGACCCGACTACGTCTTGATACCAGCAAGCAACCCTCTGTGCCAAGAGCTACAGCGAGGACACGACAACTGTTCAGCCGGAGCATTACTTAGTAGTGTCCGACATCATAGAGATCGTACTGGTGAATGGTTGGTCGGTCCAATACCTGACGCACCCAATCCCGATGAGCCTTATGCCAACGTGCTTCCAGGTGACAACGTAGCTGCCTTACCCGATCAACATAAGAGGAAGAACATATACTTCATCCGCTTCTGGACTCGCGACTGTAAGCAATGTGGCAAAGCAATCACGTACAAAGACAACTGGAACGATGGAAAATGGTGCGACACATGTGCAGCCATCGACCCATCATCCCCACCATTATCCCCAGATCAAATGGGCATTGCCCGCAACACCATAGACATTCTCACCAACGACGCACGTAGGATCATGAGTGAAGCTCGAGCACAAGCCAAGGCCAGTCTCGAAGACACGCGTACCCTTGAACAATTGATCACATTCGAACTCACCAAGTTTGGGATCACCACCAACGATATCTCTGTTCGTTACGAAAACGACTACGACATGGGTGCATGGTATTTGACCGGTAGCTTCGAGATCCCACCAGACCTCGACGATCTTGAAGCAATCGAGGCTTTCGAAACCGCCCTCCCACAATGGTGTTCCATTATTTCTCCCGGTCAATGTAAAAGTAGTCACAGCAGCCACGAAATATACAGCCGTCACGAGTCGCGCATGTGGGTTTACGGCCCATGCTCAACTGCGATCCGACTCGAAACCGCTTTCACCAGCATCTACTAAAGGAGACTAAGCTTTAGAATTACGCGTCGTTTGAAGCGAATTGACCCGAGCATATTCAACGGGTCATATCTCTATACAGTTAATGGAAAGCCAATATGCTGGTTGCAGGTTCGGCTCCTGCTGGAGTGCTCAGTATGCTCCAATGAACTCTATATAGAGAGCGCGTAAGAGGAGGTGGGACTAGCGTTGATTACGATCAGCGGCCCACCTCCTCACTTCTTTTCCCCTACCCAACTAGGTTTCATCATGATTCTATTCGAGATACGCAGGGCCAATGATCGAGGATCAATGTGGGTAAACCCTAATCACATTATCTCCATATTCGAAAAGGAATTCTCATTAACGGTTCCGACCGAGACCGACGGTATTCGAACGGTGACCGAGGATAGTTTTCTCGGTACAGCCGTTAGTGTTCACAGCTATGAATGGGACCTTGAAACCAAAGAACCCATTGCCTCTATCCTTGCACGACTCCATCACCTTGAAGGGAAATAACTCATGCGTACCCGTACGAACATCACCCCAGACATGACCCGGTTCATTGTGGGCTGCGTCAACCAGGAATGTCCAGCACTTCAAATGGATTGCGACGAACTCGATGACTGGCTCACACAGCATGGGCGCATGAGGTTCTACATACCCGAGCACAACCCAGACTCATACAGCAAAGTGACTGACGTGTACGGGACATTCGAGAAAGGTGAGTACGAGTACTACCACATGGAGACTATCTGTTGCTCGCTCTGTGATGCTGGCGTTGAAGTCTTTGACCACACACCACCACGAAAGAGATTCCTTGTTGGTCCTCCTAACCCCGACAATTGGATTGAACCCTTTGAGTGCTACCAGGTGAAGGTAACGAACGTACGAAAAGCAGACCTCGGCACTATCTTTTGGGACCCACGCACTAAACATATACCCACCGGACGACCACCGACCATTTGTGACATCGAATGTCCCTGCGGCATGCAGGTATCGGTAACGCATGACCAATGGATTGAGTTGGTATGCGGAAACTGCAACGCAGAATTGTACCGGATCAACCCAGCATGACACACCCAGTCCCATTCAAAGACCGGTCACCAGAAGAACAGGCCAAGATGCGAGATGCTCTGGACCGAATCGAAACTCTCGGCCACCAAATGTGGGAACTCGATCGCGAGATCCGAAGCCTCACAGAGAAACGAAACGCCATCAAGATTGGTTGGCACGCAGCCCGTGACGAATTCTACACCTCCATCGGCAAACCAAATCCGTACCCCGATCCATCCACCAAAAGCTAATCCTTCCCACCATTATCAAAGGGGTTGAACCATCATGTCCCTTAAGCAAGAACATCAACAAGCTGATCAACTATTGCAGCAACAGCACGATCAACATTGGATCGATAGAGAACACGATGATCACACACGTCGCACTCATTGCCCTACTCACTCTCTACTTCACGATGACGTTCACCATCTTCATCAACTTGTATTAGGAGGTTCCGATGGTCTCACTAAATAAGCCTACACCAACCAAGTCCCCCAACTGTGAGGTGTATTGCTTCCCTGAATGGCAAGGTACTGCGATGGACCTGATTGTTCTCGTCGGTGTCCTGTTAGGTAAGGGGCTTATTCATTCTGCTCATATTGTCTATATGGATTACCTTTATCTCGGGTACAACACCAAGCTTGAAATCATACCGGGCACGGGCCTTCAACTCTCCAAGCTTCACCCATCCGATCACTGGTTCCCTGACCTAGCCCAAGCCATAGCAAATGAAATCACCTCCGTCATTTCCGACGACCATCGTCCCAATATTTCTTTCGACAAATATGATGAAGAAAAGGAATGGTGGATTCGCAACAACCTTCGATCCCAGAAGCATAATGACATGCCTCTCAACCATCCATTAAGGATGACCCCCAACAATCCGCAAGGAGACAATCATGAATAGAGTTATCATTACCGGCAACCTCGGAGCAGACCCAACGCTCCGCCAAACAGCAGGCGGCACAGCCGTAGCTAACCTCAGCGTAGCTACCAACGAACGTGTCAAGTCTGGCACCGAGTGGGTCGATCATACCGAGTGGCACAACATTGTAGTCTTCGGTGGACAAGCTACTAGCTGCGCCAAGTTCCTCGCCAAAGGTTCCAAGGTAGCAGTGGAAGGCAAGCTTCGTACTCGTGCATTCACTGACCGCAATGGCCAGGAGCGCAAGAGCACTGAGGTTCTGGCAGACCGGGTCGAGTTTATGAGTAAGGCTAAGTCCTCCTCTGCTCCCCCACCAACTACCAGTACTGCCAACAACATGGATGAAATCCCCTTTTAATATAGGAGGGGCTTATGTCCGACGACAAAAAGGGGAAGGGCCGTACACCACCGGCTCCACCCCGCTTACTTTCCAAACGTTCCACCACTCAAACCCCACGCGACCGGTATGTTGCGTGGCTCAATCAACTTCAACAACCCAATACTACAATCCTCAAGAAGGGTACAACCCAGCCAACCTCAGGTCTCCCACTGTTACCTGCCAAGGCTGCGCTGTTGTTAGCTGTATACGACGGACTCATACCAGCTTCACCGGAACACAAACTAAACATTGTGTTTCATGAGCTACTGCGCCACCCGCGCAAAGGTAAAATCCCCGTATGGCCAATTTCAGATGCCTGAATAGAGACTCCGAAGAATGGCATAATGCCTGGGCAATAGTGTTCAATACCCCATTCGCTGAACGCAAACGTGGCGCCGTTAAAAGCTACGAGCGTTGGCAGTATATGGGTAGCCATCAGAAACCTGATGACCCTACTTGGTATCACCACTTTCGCCATCGTTACCACCCCCAGACTGGTCAGTGTGAGCATATTGAAATCCCATGCGCTGACACTACCGCACTCTACACCCCCAACTAAAGGTCCATCATGGAATCATTTAACTCCACCCCAATCGATGCACTGCGCTTGAATAACGAGATACCTCGGGCTCGAGTCGCACCGCTACCTGAACTCAGGTCCCAGCAAATCATGACAGTCGGAGCACCTGAAGCTTACCGCACTGACTACCGCACAGTATGTGAAGTGCTGGTACCCGACACTGAGTACCATCCCAAGTCAGGCAACGCCAGCTATCAGCCAGTACCCTACGCATCGTTCATCAACGGCGCACGGGATGCAATGGCCAACCAGCTAAACGCTGAACCAGTGTTCGAGACATACGCCTTGAACAAATCAGGTCAGCAGTTGTTCGGCATGATTGGCTTTGGCTCTGGCCTCACTGGTCAGGCAATCACTGTGGCCCTTCGGTCCAGCTATGACAAGTCCATCGCCAACCAGGTAGCAATCGGTAGTGCGCCATTCATCTGTGCCAACGGGTGCTTCTCCGGTGAGCATATGATTAGTGCCAAGCACACAACCAATGTCTTCGAGACACTTGGTCGCATGCTCACGGAAATCACTGACACAGCCGTTGCGCCAGTCATCGAACGCATTCGAATGATTGATGGTTGGAAAGGCATTCCAGTGCACAACGACTTGTTCGGAGCCTACATGGGTGTCTTGTTCTCTCGTGGACTCATCAAGCCCAACTCGTTCAACGCTGCCTTCCGCTACTGGAACGATTGCCACAACGGTGACCTTCATGAGGAGCATGGCATGAACGACTTGTTCTCGGCTTACCAGGCTGTCACAGCAGCCGGTCAGCGTAGCCCACCCAACCAGGCCTTCCGCCACTTCGCCGGTATCGACCACGCAACCAAGGCTATCGCCGAGGCTGGTGGTGCAGTCACCGACGCACGCATCCCGAGCTTCGACCTTCGGGTTCGTGAGTACGTGGACGTTGGCGAGGCCAAGTAGTCATGAATCCAACACTACACACTGACCAAGTATTCAACATGCAAATCACCACGTCCGATGCAGCCCTGCTGTACCGGGCCCTCGGGTTTGCCGAGAGTGAAACAAATATAGCAAACGTTGTTTCGACCAAATCATACCAACGCCTTCGGGCGCTCAAACATCAGCTTGAAAACCTCGCAACAACACTCGTGACATACACCGAGTAGATCCTTTGTGGTTCGCCGGGTCATCCAGATGCTCCAAAACCCGGCATCTTTCCATGCCAGTCCTCGACTCACCAGACCAATCCTTAGCTCACCGGACCGTACCGATCCAAGCCATTCTTTCTCACCAACAACAGGAGTACATATGTACACAACCCAACAGGTAAAGGAAGCTGCCGAACAAGCAGCAGAAAAAACAGCAGCCACAATCGCAGGCGATCCCACCTTCCGCTTCGTAACAATGGAAGACCTCATCGCAATGTCAGGGCTCACGCCACCTGATGAAAACGAACCCAGCCAGATCGTAACGAAACAATGGGGCTTCAACCTTATGCAGTTGCGAGAGAACTGGAGACACCTCGTCCTCGACCAGGTCGGTCGTTGGCCAAAGACAGTCCGAGGCGTAGGCTTCGAGATCCTTGACCCGCCCAAGAACATCCAGCACGCAGACACAAAGGTGCTGCATGATGTCGTTCGGGCAATCGCCAAGGGCAAGCGAATCATTCGCAAGACCAGGAACTCCGACCTCACCCAGCAAGAGCAGCGCCGCAAGATCAACAGTGACCTTCGGTTCAGCGCTCTCCAGTCAGCCGCACTCAGCGCAGAGGCCCAGGCCGAACGCGAACGCATGTGGCGAGACGAACCGTCCACCCCTCAATCAACCACACCTCTCACCCAACCACAGGATGACTCATGAAAACCGTTAAGTTCCGCCTATCCGGCGACTGTCTGATGCTGCAGAACGGCCAGACCGCCAACCCCCGAAACAAATACGCCAAGCGACTCAAGGAGTTGAACAAGGACAAGAAGCGCAAGGGCGCAGATGTCGACGCCATCCTCGACAAGATGGCTGATGTCGAGGTCGAGTCCTGCCTATACTGGAACGATCACCTCGGCCTACACATGCCATCCGAGAACATACGTGCGGCCTTCATCGATGGAGCCAAGCTCAGTCGAGGCGGAGCAAACGTCAAACGTTACTGCTTCGTCATGGGCCCAGCCAAGCTCATCTACGACGGCCCCCAGGACATAGAGGGAATCGTAGCTGACAAGAACTTCCATTACGAAGCCATCGTAAAGGTAGGCATGGTCAAGGTACCCAAGTCCAGAGCCGTGGTTCACGACTGGTCATGCGAGATCGAAATAGGTCTCATGCCTGGAGATGTCATCGATGAGAGGGATGTCATCAAGTACATGACTGATGCTGGTTTGTATTGTGGAATCGGAGCAAGCCGCACTTACGGCTTCGGAAGGTTCACCGCAGTAGCAGCCGACGCCAAGGGCAAGTACCCCAAGGCTAAGCTCGCAGCCGCAGCCAAGTAATCTATACGAGCAGGGAGGCATGTCGTTCCAATAGATGCCTCATCATTCCAGCCCCTACCTATCCCCACCTGGGCGTACCCGAACCCACCACTCCCCACCAGACCATGTCCTGCTTCCCTTTGATTTACCCACGCCCGGTCGAACCAAGCCTATCCGATCCGAGCCTGACCTGACCCGACCTAGCCACGCCTTGCTTCCCTTTAGTTTACTCCCGCCCCACCCCGACATCCCGTACCTAGTCAGACCAGTCCTTGCCTTACCCAACCAAGCCCTCACCGGAGATGAATGATGGCCCATATCTACAACGTGATTCGAGAATGGTCACAAGACAACGGCACTCAGGTCAACGTACTTGCAGTGTTCACACTCCTTAGTGACGCCCAGGATGCCGCAAATGCAGCGGCCACGTACGGCGGAGACGACGAAGACCGTGGCCATGTGGACATTATGAAGTACGCAGTAAACCCTGAACATGTCGGCTGGATGAATGATGCAGGCACACGGATAGGGAGGTGAATGATGGAAGACAAAGAACGCCATCCATTAGAGTGTGAGTATGACCCAGGCAAAGTCCACCGCTTCACAAGCATGTGGGACAAGCACTGCTGGGGGGACGCTGCCTCAAGACGAGGCATGTCACTGGAAGAATATGTCAGAGACGCTCTTGAAGAAGAACGAATCGGTGCTGCCGAGGCAGGCCAATGGCGACGGGACAATGATCCCGACTGGAGGTATTGATGCCATACACAAGCGTATACTCCTCACCAGAGGAAGCCTTCGAGATTCGCATCCAGTGTACCGAAGAAGAGATTCAGGCCCACTGTGACGCCGCACCAGAGAACGACCGCCGCGACTTCGACAACAAGGGTGGCCTGACAGTGCCCGTCTACCACGTCTACAAGAACGGTGAACTCAGCAATCGCATGACCTATTGGTACACGCTGGACGAGGAAGAGAACGACGAGTTCGAGTTCGACATCCGTATGCTACCCAACTTCAAAGAGATCTACGACCACGGAGTTGTCCACGACTTCGTAGACAAGGCGGGTGACCTCCTTCAATACGCACTTGACCACAAGCTCGTGAGCTTCTGCAATAGCATCCTAACCAAACCACCCAAGGATTAATCATGAGTAATCTACTTGAATACATGAAAACCGTAGAGGGAACCCACCAGTTCCGTACTCCTACCGTAGAGGATGACAACATCTTGGCGCTTCGCGTCACCGAGGAAGGAATCATCATCGACATTGAGGATGAGTCTGGTGAGGTGATTCATTCCTCCTACCAGTTCTGGTCTGACCTAGAGGACATAGCAACAGGTGGTGAGTCATGAGGCGCGTAGGTACATCACACACAATACAACTCATCCGTACGATTGAGATCGAAGTGGATATCACAGTATACCCTGAGTATGGCGAGATTGAACTCCAAACCGCCATCAATTGTTCGACAGGCAACTCCATCGACCTCACTGACGATGAGATTGACCACATCAACGAGACCGCATTGTCTGAGTTCGTACAAGGCTTGGCAGATGCAGAAGCTGACGCCAAAGAAGATGAACGTAAGCTTGATGAATATGATGAACGATAAGGAGGTACATCATGACAGGCCGCATCACAGCAGGACAGATCACCCTCCATCTCGCCCCTGACGAGGAGCCCTACAATGAGTACGCCAAGGTGGGGATTGTCGCGAGAGCCGTGATCAACGGCTACCTCATACAGTCAACGGGTGTGTGGGGCATCGAATGTCCTGATCTCGTAGCTGGGTGTCCAATCCCCGAAGATAGCTGGGTGATTGGCGACTACGGAAACGACCAGATCAGCGAACTCCAAGCCATAATCGACGTTCTTATCAACACAGGAGACCAATCATGAGCGACCCAACTGAAACAATACGACGAGCACTTGTTGCTGAGATCAACCGCGACCCGAACGGACGCGAGGCTCTCGAAGCCAGGCACGGCCAGGTCTGGGACACAGGTGAGATGACCACAGACTTCTCAGTCTCACACTTCTTTGCCCCATTCATCTTTGTCACCCGCAGGTCAGACCGAGCCACGGGAACACTGACGTTCCAGCACCACCCACGGTTCTACTTCTCCTTCCAACCCGACGAGGCATAGTATGGAAAACACACAAGCAAATCGAAAACTGATCGCTCGTATGACGATGGATACCTTCACCCCTCAAGAGATGGACGAGGCATTGTTATATGAATTGTGCGAACGATACAAACGCGAGCCGCGCCTATTCGAGTCCGCCGTTTTTGCACATGAACGTTTAGCCCGCGCCCAGGCCGACGAGGTTTCACCATGAATGATGCCCTATACGAACACGTCCGAATGCTTCTTCATACAGTCGACTGGGATGAGGACGCTAGCGACACAGAAATAATGAACGCCATTGACTGGCGGGGTTTACGCGCAGCCTTTGCTAGGGCGACGGTAAACCCAGATACCTACTGCCCCGACTGCAACGGCACAGGGGAACCACTACCAGATGGCGCAGACCACGAGGAATACTCAAGGTGTGGAAACTGCAAAGGCTGGACACACGAAGGATGAAGGAAACAAACACTATGTCTGACTCAACTACTCATGCGCTTAAGAACCTGGAGCGGTACAGCGAGCTTGACTCTCGTACTGCCTACATCATCAAGATTCTCATCCAAGCGGAGCTTCCGTGCCGGGAGTATGACTCTGCGGATTATCTGGATAAGCTGGCCGATGCGGTTCACAACCTGTGGAACCACTTGTGCCAACTCGACACGTACAACCTTGCAGCGTGGGACATCGGAGTATGGGAGCTTGCCTCTCTGTACGGTGCTGCCAAGAATGCTCGCACATTCCCCCGTGAAGAGAAATGATGCGAGTTGAAGTCTATTGGAATCTCCACAAGAAGTGCTGGAGCGTTCGACACAAGGGAAAGGTGATCGCCCATGAACGCCTGGTCGACCTCATCGATGTCACATGGGTAGTGCAGCCGGCAGGCAACGCCCGAGTGCGTAGAGAGAAGCGCAAGAACGTCCACGCATTCGCACGAGGAACGTTGGCCGAGGACGGCATCCTCTACTATTGCTCTGACCTCTGTGGTCCGAACAGAGCCCGGTACGACCCATACGAGCACACAACATTCATGCGTGGATTCGACGGGGAAACACTCACGACGAGCAACTACGCCCGCCTCACCACATTGACCAACTACATGACAGACGAAAAGAAGCCACGGGCTTACGCCATCGGAGCTTCTGACCCCACCCTCCTCTAACCCAACCCCAAAGCCTGGAGACCCCACATGACCCTCGACGCCGTAACCGCACTCGCCCTCGCGAAGTTCGCACAGAATAAAAACGCCACCCACTTCAAGGCTCACCTTGCCGAAGGCACTTACCCAGTAGACATCACAGTGTCCCTACTTGGTACCCTTACCCGTGGTGCCCCAGGCGTAACGACCCGACGAAACGATAGCGGTAGTCGACACATCGTACGCTACCTACTCGACCGCCTGAACGATGTAGAGTTCTCCGTACTGCACAGAGACCTTGCTGACATCCGCAAAGGCAACTTCGAGGTCAAGTTCCAGCACCAGTATGACGACCGTCTAAACAAGATCATGCCGTACCGAGACATCCCTCGCCAGGGCAGTACTCGCTTCGACGGTGAACTCATTGTCGAGAATGTACCGGAAGAACCTACCGCATACTCCGATGTCCTTATGGGTCTCAACATCGTACACAACCAATAGCAGGTACCATCATGCAAACCTATTCCCTTTACTGGACTGACATCTCCGGTACAGATCATACTGAGTTTCGTTTCGAACCAATGCCACGAGTCAAGGAGGCATTGTCCCGCTTGCTCACCGGCCCAGGTCGTATGGTCGTGAAGGAAATCAAAGTAGTCGACGCACTCGACTGCCTCTGTTTCCATTCCATCGACGGCGTACCTATTGGTCCCGACGGAAACCCAATGCCACCCCAGGAGAAAACTAATGCCAACCTTTGAAGTCTGTTGCGTAGCAACAATAGAGATAATGGCCACGTTCGAGGCCCCCAACCGCGAGGCCGCCGACTCATTAGCAAGCGACATCACCGTCGTGAACTATGCCAACAACACTATCGGTGCCGAAACATATGAAGGCGAAGTCAACCAAGTGGTTGGCCACGAGATTCATGAGGTCCATTCCGTAACGGAGGTTGAGTCATGAA
>Ga0208156_1000108_pt1 | contig 45658 bp, 58 predicted proteins | sample 1_EtaG_FD_184073 | JGI IMG/M metagenome (GOLD analysis project Ga0208156, IMG submission 184073) | Marine viral communities from the Subarctic Pacific Ocean - 1_ETSP_OMZ_AT15124 metaG (SPAdes) (version 2) | ecosystem: Environmental > Aquatic > Marine > Oceanic | place: Pacific Ocean | collected...
AATTAGCTGCTTCTTCTTCTGCTTCTTCTGATGCTGCTTGGGCTGCTTGGGCTGCTGCTGCTGCTGCTAGGGCTGCTTCTTCTTCTTCTTGGGCTGCTGCTAGGGCTACTGCTATTTTCGCTTCTAGGGGTGCTTGGGCTGCTTGGGCTGCTTGGGCTGCTTCTGCTTCTTCTTCTGATGCTGCTAGGGCTGCTAGGGCTGCTTCTGCTATTTCTGCTTCTTCTGATGCTGCTTGGGCTGCTGCTTCTTCTTCTGCTTCTTCTGATGCTGCTTGGGCTGCTTCTTCTTCTTCTTGGGCTGCTGCTGAGGATAAAAAAGAGATGCAAGGCAAGATCATAAAGTACGCTAGCTCTATCATTGAAAGTGACATAAGGAAATAAGACTATGAAAGTAACAAAAGAAAAGCTAAGAGAGATAGGCGCAAGTGACGAACTCTATAAGTACTGGTCAGAGATGAACGAACCTGACTTGGCGACGTTTATGGCGAAAGCAAATGAGTATGAGCATTTTGATTCGGCTATCTGGCTGTTCACACGGGTAGTAGAGACAGAGGATAACGTAAAGCTTGCTATCTACTGTGCTGAACAAGTGCTGCCCATCTTTGAGAAAGAGTACCCCGAGGATGATCGGCCACGGAAGGCTATTCAAGCCGCGAAGGACTTTCAACAGGGTACGATTTCTAAAGTGGAATTGGCTTCTGCTTCTTCTGCTGCTGCTGCTGCTGCTTCTTCTGCTGATGAGGCTTCTTGGGCGGCTTCTGATGAGGCTTCTTGGGCTGCTTCTGCTGCTGCTGCTTGGGCTGCTTGGGCTGCTTGGGCGGCTGCTGCTGCTAGGGCTGCTGCTTCTTGGGCTGCTGCTAGGTCTGCTTCTTCTTCTTCTTGGGCTTCTGCTAGGGCTGCTTCTGCTATTTTCGATTCTAGTGCTGCTGCTGAGGATAAAAAAGAGATGCAAGGCAAGATCATAAAGTACGCTAGCTCTATCATTGAAGGAGCTATACAGGGGGGTCCCCACCCCGGCTGAGTTTAATCTGTTCGAATCAGACGTAGGGTGGTGCCCCTTGGGTACACATAGTTCATAATCCATAAGGATCGATATTTTATCGAGACGACTAGGCAAATCCCTACCCCTGACATTCTACCATAAACCGATCTAATTCGGATTTCAAGAACCTAGGGCTGCCGGGGACCTTGGCGGGCATGATTGCCTTGACCTTCCGGTACTTCACAAACTCGCCACGGCTAGCGCCGATATAATTAGCGGCATCATTAATGTTCATTAGCCTATTTGGCTCTCTGGACATCTTAAGCAGTTCAATCTCAGCCATTATATCTGACAGAACCTCAGGTAATTTATCAAGCGTTATCTCTTTCTTATTAATCATATTCTCCACCTTCTTCCCATTCTCCTTCATCAATTTCCTCTGGCGGTTCGACCCGCCACACATCATAATCGTGCGGCAAACCCATCATTGCTACCGATCGTCCCCAGTCACCTTAGCACCACAAAAAGAAAAGCCTGCGATATCGACTAGATTGTCTCTTTTATGCTGATTTTTCTCTCTTGCTGTCTTATATAGGATCATTAGCATGGTCACATCCTTTGAGGTTACAGGCGCCCCTATATAGGAGCTCCAAAGCTCAGAGACTAATTCAAAATGCGCTTCAGGGTCGCCATACTCTTGCTTGCCACGACCACGGACAATTTCCTTTGCTTCATCTAGTATCGTTGGTCGTTCAGGATTTTCTATTGATATAGAGCTCATTATTTTTCCTCCTGAATCGGTTTATGTAGGTGTGGCTATCAGACCAAAAATTACATTCATCTACTGAAAAATCCATATCACTATACTGTGCTGACATCCCGGTTGCCATACCAACATTCTCTTGGTTCTCTTGGTGTCGCGAGTAGATGCTTTTCCTATCTTCTTTTGAGTGCTCGGCTTGCTGCGCTAAGCTAAGAACCGCTACATTATCCTCCTCTAATAAGAGGTTCCACATTTTGAGGATGATCGCAATTTCATCGCTTTTTTTGCACTTAAGGAGCTCGTTTGTTGCCTCCGTCAAGCAGGACTCAGACTCAACTAACTGATCTATAGCAATTTTACATCGCGTTTTACTCTCAATCAACTCTATATTCTTGTTTTTAAGATCCATCTTAGTTGTGCGTAAGTTCTGTGCACGCTCCCTAAAATATTCGACATTCTCCTTTGTCCAGGCTAGCTCCTTTTTTAATCGGTCCAGCTCGCTACGCATTGCCTTTCGCCCCAATAGATATACTCTCCAATTTCTAAATATTTCCATTTTCTACTTCCTTTCGTCTTCCGTATTCTGCAATAAGTAATGCATCAGAGTTCCAATGGGTCACTTTGATCCCAGGGAATAACTGTTGCGCTTTTGCTTTTGTGATATTTTTTTTCTGGGTATTTGATACCCCTTTTGGATATCGTATCCCAAGCGCCTTCTGCCATTTCTGTGGTGCGACCAGCTCGTACCTTATCCCCATTGCCTGTAGCCAGCCCTCAGCTTTACCCCATGACCTGCCAAGCACCATGGACTGTGAGGGAAATTTGCATCCGCCAGCATTACCACCAATATTTTCAAGGTAACAACAGGAAACCTCACCTCTATCAATAAACTCAACTACGTCGAAGTCAGTATTGCATTTAAATGAAAAAGTACTGGGGATTATATATGTCCCGAGAATTGCAACACCTCCATTAGCGCCTGGGTCTATACCTGCTATATTTTTCATAAGTCTCTCCCATCATTTTGCTCAACTAATTCAAACCAATAACATTTAAATGAAATTGGGTGTGGGCGACAATCAAAGTCCTCACTTTCCCGTTTCGGGTACTCGAAATGAGAGCAGCAATCTTTGCAAGCAATCCGATTGCAAGCGGGCGTGCTCATCATCTCAATTTCTTTTCCACATTTCACGCAGGATATTAAAGCCACTCATCGTCCTCCTGATATGAAGCTAAAATGGCCCTTAGGTGCTTAATGGCAAATACAGGCTTGAACCGGCCATTCATGTTATTCTGACTGATTAGCTGAATCGCCTTTTTGATAGCCTTGAGCTGATCAAACGTTAATATAAGTGGGGAAACTTCTTCCATGGGCCCTATAGCTCCTGTGTCGCCTGCAGTAATGCCGTCATATCCAGTGTGCCGCCAACAGGCCAATGCTTACGCCATAGGTCCGAAAACTTAGTTTGCGTCCATTCTGGCCTGGCCCGCCTTGTGCTCATCATCTTCTCTATCCATAGATAGTTCCCTGTTTTTTTGTTGTAGCCAACATCATTGTAATGATCCATCGCCAGCAAAATAGTCTTCTGCCTGAATATCTCAAATATAGTAATGTTCTTTAGTGTATTCTTTTCTTCAAGACGCCCACACGCTTTCTTAAGTGTCTTAAACTCCTTTGTATTGAATAATGATTTAGGCAAAGTCGCCATAGCTATAACTCCTTCCAATTTAGTAACGTCACACGATAAGTTTTTTTCTGAGGGCAAGATCTGTTCAAGCTTGCTTCGGTTTGTCTCTCAAAGGCTCTTATCATTTCAATGCTGTCAAGCTTTTTCCCGTCAGGAATTTCGCATACCGTATTGCCAAAGCCATTCGTATCTGCATTTACATCAAGACGATACGAAGCAAAAACCATTGTATTCTCTTTCTTTTTAGCTGCCATTATCTAACACTCTCCCTTTTTTATTTCTTTTTATTTCTATGCCCTAGTTTATTTGACCGCTGTATCGGTTGACCTCCCCATCAGTATTTCCATATTTATTCACAATTTTTACGCCCATATAATAATATCTACTACCGGAATGCTTCAGAGAGATCTTGAGATCTTTATTTCGCCTTAATTCCTTTGTCATTCTATGCGTTGAACAAACTCCGTATGAGTTGTCAGTACAGAATTCCTTATACTTAAATACAAAGTGGTCTTTATCGCATTCATATGAAGGCCTAAGCTCGCATTGCTCCTCAATGAACATCATCAAGCTACTACTTTCCTTTCGATAGATAGTCATCTCCTCCTTTGATATGCTAGGCTCAATAAATTCCCCGCGCTTCTTTAACCGCTTAAGCCCCTCTATTGCCCAACCAACAATACCTTCAAGTTCGGCCTCTAGTTTATCGCCAATACGATAGTCGATCTCCGCTCCTTTAAACTCTCGATTAAAAGGGATGATAATGAATCGTCTATAGTACCCATCTGTACGGTCACGGGTAACAGGCAACTCATTCGTTGCATAGATCAATTTGACGAATGGGGTATACGAAAAAGCCTTCCTATACTTTTGTTCTATCATGATTGTGTCGCCAGCCGTTATAGACTTAAAGCAGTCGAGACTGGCCACTCGATTAAAGTCAATTTCCCCTGAAATATTGCATAGTTTATTGTGTAAATCCGCAACAGCAAACTTTTCTGATAGTGATGTAAAGGCCACGTTAGATACATTGCTCCTGCCCACTACTTTTTCTAGTATGGAGAGGAGAACAGATTTTCCATTCGCGCCACTGCCGTACAGCATAAACGCCTTTTGGTACGCAGTGCTTCTTGTTAGACAATAACCAAACATTTCTTGTATCAGGCAGATTCGCTCCTGATCACCCTCTAGTACCTCATCAAGGAACTGCACCCATCTAGGGCATTCGTATTTACCAAGGACATCGAATACGGCGGGGACCTGATTAACTGAAAAGACATCCCTTTTATGCTCCTGAAGCTTGAACGAACTTAAGTTTAAAAGGCCGTTTGTAAAATTTAAATATACTGAATCGGGCGTTTTATCTTTCTCGAAAATCTCAGACTCTAGAGATAAAACAACATCTTTGACAAGCTTTGGGCTGGGCTCTTTTTCGTATCGAGTGAAAACAAATTTCTGTATAAGTCCCTTTAATTCCAATTCATCAACGACCCCATAGACGCCCCCATTGTACCGGTAAAAATTTTTATCATAGGGGAGAATTAGTTTATAGACTTCTTGGAAATCGTACATGATAGTATACGATGTTAATTTATTTTTAGACTCTTTCTTCTCGTCCTCATCGGCATCTTCTTCCGATAACTCATAGTTCTCAGCTTTATTTACCAGCTCCAGAAAATCTGATAGCGAACGCCCCTCCTGTGTTATATAGTCAGAAAAATCACCGTGTGGATATTTTTTAACATCCAGGTCTAATGTCACTATCCGTACACGGTCAGTATATTTGCGAATAGATTTCGCACGTTTATCAGCCCCAGAGACGCCCTCACTGTCAATGTCCATGCAAATAATGACATCTTTACCTTTAAATAGGAGGCCCCATTCAATCATTTTCCATGCGCCCGCTCCCGCTGTCGATGTGATGGCATTAAGGTCAAGACTAAGGGCTGTCAGGGTATCTTTCTCACCCTCAAATATATATATAGGTTGGTCTTTATTTTTCTTTGATAAGCTTTCAATTGGCCATAGCCGATTCTCGCCATATCCCTTTGCATAGGATATAACCTTATAACCACCGCTAAAGAGCGGGTTGTATTTTCGGACATTAACATAATCGCCATGCTCATCCTTAATTGGGATCCAGTAGCGGCCAGCGCTCCACCCTAAGTTATATTTCGCCATAGTTTCTCGGCGAATCCCCATCGTCTCAAGCATACTAACTGCTTTCTCATTTTCTTTGCCAAGCAACGATTTTTTCGCAGCAAGGATAACGGCGCTAGGGATTATTTGTTTTTCTGGTCGATGGCCTTGATCAATCGCCGCCTCGATACCAAAATGATCAGCTAAATATAAAAGGGGCTTTTCTATGCCTTTAACTTCCTTTAAATAGGTATACATATTCCCAGTTGATTGGCAACCAAAGCAGTTGTATCTACCGATTGTCTTTGGGTCGGTATCGATACTGAAATTATGTTTCTTTTTACCGGAATGCTTGAATGTGAATGGGCATTGGCCAATTAAGCCGCCATTACCCTCATGCTTAACGTGCTGGATATCTGAATATAGATCCACAATAGCATCAACTGATAAATGACTTTCAACTTGTTCCTTTAATCCCATGCTAGATGCTAAAACCCAATAGATATGAATTAAATTCTGGGAATTTTCTTACAAATGCACGTGCATCAATTCGCACAAGACGCTTCTTTCCAGTGCTTGGTATCGTGACAACAGGGTAAGTGCCATCGCCAATATGCCTACGCATGGTACTCTCACTGATATTTAACTGTTGAGAGAAGTCAAGGGCCGTATAGAAGCGCTTAACAGTACTATTACTAAAATGGTGATCGAACATTTTTGCGGTCTGTGGGAAATACCGAGAGAACTTTTCAACGTCTATCCTATATACATAGCGAGTATTCGTCTTATTAGGCAAGCGTAACACACAATCAGATGGGATGATTTTTTTTCGTATCTGCTCCTGTATTGATTGCGGCGTCACCAGAAGCACCTTGGCCAGGTCTCTGGTTGGGATTAGATTGCCGATAGATTTTTTCTTTTTTACTATGCTAGGTTTCACGGTATTTCCCACTTTCTTTTTAAATTAGTCGAGCTTGATGCCTGATGAATCTGTGTCTGATTTGATCTCAACGCTACGAATTGACTTGGAAACTGAATCAGCTAAAAAATAATGCTCTTCTGGACAGAACCCAGAGGGCGCTACAGAGATTACAAACACATCATTACCGTTAATGTTCTGTGGTTCTGACGAAAGTGTGTAAGTTTTGGCATGCATAGGGCGACCACTCTTTACTTCTCGATGCAGTAGATTAAGAAGGTTTCTACCCGCTCTTGAACTTGTCTTTTTGAACTTAATTTTCATAGGGACTGGCTGCATTTCTTTCGCTAATAGAATGAAGAAGTTATGCTCAAGACAGCGAAACTTCTCATCATCTGTCATTGGGGTAGAATCGTTCCAACATTCACCATCGATTGAAAAGGACCGGTCATCCCGATAGTCATTGCCAAGGTTCCGTTTTGACCATGTTTTTTGGTGTTTGACAATAATAACCTGAACCTGTGGCCCATGGTTCTTTCCTGTCATCATATCAACATAGTCCCCATCTTTTAGGGTATCGTCATTCTTCTTCGCGGGGTGGCGGCCCTGCACCAATGAAAGTGCTGACATCTGTAAATCACCTGCGTCAATGTCTAGCATGCTCGCATCTATAGATGCTCCATCAATATATGCTGGTATGGCGGCGTCTGTTTCCGCTACAGGCTTGCCTGCTGTCTTTACTTTTAAATCTCCCATTTTTCATCCTTCTCCCTTGTTTTTTAGTCTATTAGCCTTTGTCTACGTAAGATTGTCCAAGCACATACGAGATGATGATCCCAGAGAATGACATGATAGTGGCGCTATCTAGATTAAGATCTAGTCCCTCATTACATATAACTAAAGACCCCGCTATAACACTCGCCCATAATTTCCTTGATTTTAATTTACTCATTTTTAATTACCTTCCTTTACTTTGTTTTAGAATTCCTACTTTTCTCTATACCGCTAATCTTTATCCCCCCTTTTTTCGTGTATCTTTACGCACATTAAATTTTGTATAGGTGTTTATCTTGAGGCACATAGGTACCGCAATGCCGGAGTCAACCAATTTCCCGATAGCCCTTTTGCCAATAGAGACCTTAACTAAGTCCTCATTCCCAATATTTCGTGCCCATTGGATTACGTTTTCCTCCATCCCAGGTTCAATAGAGCCCACAATCTCTTCTTTGAACTCCATGCGAAGGCCACCAAAATACTTAACTTCTTGATCCATCCCAGCATCCTGCAGTTGGACCATTAGCTCTGCATCAATCTGGGTCTGCTCTTCTTTGAGCTGCTTGATCCGCAGCTCTTTATCGCTGATTTCAGCTGATATATTAGCTCTAGCCTCAATAAGACTCTCTACCTGTGAGGCGAATTTCTTATCAAGGTTCTCTATTTGCGCGTTCAACTTTTCCCTTTTCTCAGATAGTGATAGATTCTCTTCCATAACTTCATTTCCTCCTATTTATTTTCTAATACCCGCCCACATATTCGAGGGCTTCTTTCGCAGTAAAGTCTTTTGTCTGTAGGGTCTTGTATATCCCCTCATCAATTGTGTCTTTCGCTAGTAGGTACATGTAGACAACGGCGCCCGTCTCTGAGCCTTTTAACCTACGGTTCCGGCCCTTTGCCTGGACATAATTGATGCGTGAGTAGTCCATCTCATAGAATATGGCGTACTTGGCGCTCGGCACTTCCCAGCCAACACCCATTTGTATTTGGGCGATCATGACATAGGGCTTATCTTCGTATGTGCCGGAGGCATTGAACTTGGCGACGATCTCTTTGTCGGTCGCTGATCCATTGTATATAACATGTGGGATATTCTGGAAGATTAGCTCTTTAGAAACGTGTGCGATAGTGTCTGTGAAACGACACCATATAATGACCTTGTGTTCTTGTAGTTCGTCTAGATGGTTCAAGAGTACGTCTAGCTTCTCACCTGACTCATGGTGTGTGAGTAACTTGCCTGATGTGACACGCTGCAACTTCATTATTTTGTCCATTGTGCTCGTCGGGGCATACTCAGTGTCATCTATCTCCTTAAAAATATTTTTATAAATAGTCTTTGTTTGGCTATCGAGCTCAACATAGAGTGGGATCTCAACTTCTTCGGGCATATCTGTCACTTCATTAAGTGCAAATCTTAGGCTGTTACGGGCTATGATTGTTTTAAATTCATCCTGGTTCTTGTACCCAACGATCTGTGTTGGGCCATGGCCTGCATCATAGCCGCCCATGATAAGGTAGCGCTGCCTGAATAGATGGTAGCTTGTGCCAAAGAAGCTGGGGTCGATGACCTTGTAGGGGCCAAAGGCATCCTGTATCCCGTTAGCAATTAAGGTGCCTGTCATCCCTATACGGCATGGGATCTTCTGTGCAATATCATAGGCCGCTTTACTGCGTTGACTTGTATGAGTTTTTAGATAATGGATCTCGTCAAAAATGATCAAATCAAAATCAACTAGGTCCTGCTGTAGGCTTGCTAATGAGTCATAGCTCACGATATATACATTATGTAGCTTAGCTGAGAGCGTCTTTACCTTCTTTGCCCTTGCCCCATCAACGACCACAACATCATAATCGGAGTGGGTCTTAACTTCCCTAGCAAAATTCTGCATGACACATGCAGGTGTCACAATTAAGATCCGTGACGCATCCATTGCCCATGCTGAATCAATCGCTGCTTTAGTTTTGCCGGTGCCAACATCCCCAAGGAAAAAGGCCTGGTTTTGCTGCATGAAAAGCTCAACCCATTTTTCCTGGTGTAGATAGGGCTTAGTTTTGAAGTTAAGTGCGCATTCATCGAAAGATAGTATGCGCGGGGACCCACACATATGGAAATGAGAGACTAGCCCTGCACCGACCTCTAGACCTGCATCAACACATGCTTTGTATGCGATATGAGAGGCTGGCATAAACCAGGCACGCACCCGACTATTCCATGTGGCGCCGATCTCCTTCATTAGGTGACGGTCCTCATATGTTGTGCGTGAAATCACTATTTTTTCGCCGTCATTGGACAGCAGGACAGATGGCTTTGCCATTACATGCATATTTTTCCAGACTCCCTTTTTCTCTAGAATTTTAGTTACCGACCAAAGTAACTAGAACGCTCTGTAAACTTATATTGTCATGATGATACTGTCAATAGCGATGACTAAATCTAATGCATGTTATGTTTAGTTTTTAAAATAATACAGGTTCAATAGTGTTTTTGACAGTTTTTGTTGGCTATCACAATTTTTTGTGCCCGATTTCCTTATTTGAGCTTTCCCTTTTTCAAACCACTGACGGGTTCTTATATGAGACTGCAAATAAATAATCTTTGGTTCGCAAGTAGCTTCTTTCAAAGGCATCCTTTTGGAAACTAAAATTTCATCAAGCTCACATGCAATTACATTGCCAGCAACTTTTCCTAATCGAGTTGGAACAGCATTTCCTACTTGAGCATATTTTTTAGAAATGGTTCCACAAAATTCCCATTCATCTGGAAATTCTTGAATTCTTGCATACTCCTTGATGGATAAAGCACGTGTCTCAATTGGGTGACAAAGTGAAGTGCTTGCATGGTTTGGCATTGTAACTAAAGTTGGAGCAGGCAAATCAAATGATAATCTTCTCCACCAGCCAGAACGCCCTCCCTTAGCATACCAAGCTTTACCCATTGATTCTTTTTGTATTTCGTCTGGCAAACTTCGCCAATTAGAACCGGGGGGCACCATTTTTAAAAATCCTTTTTTTCTTGGACTAAAATCTAAAATTAATGGATCTTTATCAATTAATGATTGAATCGCATCACCAAGTGTTTTCCATGGAAGTTTCTCTGAACTTTCGTTTATTAGATTAAGTTGTGTCGAGTTTTCATTTAAGCCAACAGGATTACAATGTGTTGGCTCAGGAAATTTTATTTCTCGTCCGTAGCAATTTCCTATGAATAAAACTCTTTCTCTAATCTGTGGGGCTCCATAATTAACTGAATTCACCTCAAATATATTTAGGTTGTAACCAATTCCATTAAGGTTACTTAAATCTTTAGAAAACAACCGGACAACGGAACCCGGTTGTTCATCTTCCACTAAAGCGGACCCTCCATTATTTGGGCGATCAGCAATCGGCCTATGCTTCAAAGCTGCTGATAATAAACCCCGGACGTTTTCCATTAAAAATATTTTGGGTTTAATATATTGAATAAATCTTAAAAAATCCCATATTAAAGTTCCTCTTGGATCTTGAGTAGTCCCCCGATTTCCCGCAGTACTGAAAGATTGACAAGGCGGGCCACCAATAACAACATCTATTGTATTTGGTTCAATGCCATTTTCTTTTAAGATTGTATCTGGATTTAATTTAGAAATATCACCCTCTATAACTTTAAGGTCTTTAGATAAACGACCTGCTTGAATATTACTTCTGATTGTTTCACAGAAAACGTGTTCTTTTTCTATACAAGCTACTATCTCAAATCGTCCTGTAGACTCTAATCCTATATCGAGTCCCATTCCTCCAGAAAATAAGGATAGCACTCTGTATTTTTTTAATTGTTTATTTCTAATCATTGCTTCTTAGGATATAACAAAATCCTCTTTTAGGATATTTTTATATCTATAAAATAAGGATTCTTGCCAGTTTTAACACTCTTTTCTTCTATATAGTTAACTTCGCATAACGTTGCTTTAGCAAGACCATCCTCACCATTTTCTATAGTTACCGCCTCATCGAAAGTTATGATATTCCCGTTATCCTCAATTTTCATTCTCTACCAACCTTTCTAATCAACTCAATATAATGACAGCTTATGTTTAGTTATTTATACGATCCGTCTCCTTGCTATTAAAATCTCTCTCTACGGAATCATGCAACTCTCTCAAAGCTCTTTGTAAATAGTCTTCAGAAGCATATTCAGCCCTAAACCAAAGCCCTTCATCCTCTGCTTGTTGTTGTACTAATTCATATGCCTCACCCACGACCGTCTCCTTTCTACTCAATATAACGCTTATTGTGCGACATTATTCTACAAAATAAATGCGATCCTTTAGACTTTCAATCGATTCAGTATTCACCCATTCTTCTTCAAAAGGTCCGGTTGCATAATAATTACCTCTTTTATCGTTATACCATTCCAGTATAGATCCCTTCTTAAAAACCTTATTCCATATTCTATCGTTTACCTCATGTTGATACGGTTTTTCTGAAAATTCTCCAATGTAAAAACTTTTAAGCTTTTCCATATCGTCAGATATAGCAATAACGTTTTCATGCTCACATCTTCCTGCCATTGGATTTAAAATTAATTTAAAAATTTTCGTCTCTTCTGCTTGTCTTGTCTCACTCATGCTATTTTCTCACTCCTTTCTACTCAATATAACGCTTATTATGTTTAGTTATATTAAATCCTTCTTTTTAATGTTCCCACACTTTTTGCACTGAAGGGTATTTCGCGTACCTCTCATGTCTAAATCTGCGTCACCTAAACGCACTCTTCTTATGAGCTCCCATTCATGGATATGCCCAAATATTAAATATTCCAATAGTCTTAGCATTCCATCTCCTCCATTTTCTATCTCCTTTCCTAATTAACTCAATATAACGCTCATTATATTTAGTTATTTTTTTCTAATGAATCAAATACTTTAGCTTCATCTAAATCGATCCCGCAAATTGGGCAATAGAACCACTCTTCATTTACCTGTTTTCTATTGGTAATATTATCCATTGTTGCGACTTCATAATCATATCTAACACCAATAACATGTCTACATTTCCAGTCCATTTCCTCACCCACGTTAGCCCACCTCCATCCTAAAGCTTATCATAGCTTTTTCGCCTTCCATTTCTCATCCTCGGGAAAATAATCTAGTTTTTGATACCCAAATACGACATATCCCGTTTTTTGCTATTGAAATGAATTTTTTTTCGAAATTTTTCATAATTATGCCGCCCTTTCAACCATGTCTAATTTAGGCAGTCTCTCGATTTCTGGTGCAAGGTACTTATATGAAATATCTGCATAGTATTTATTAGCGGTTTCTATTTTCTTATGCCCCATAAGTTTAGCTAGCATGAGTGGGGAAATTCCTGTTTCAGCTAAAAGGCTCGCGTATGTTTTCCGAAACGTGTAGGGTGCGACATTAATCGAAAGGTCGATCCTTTGCCCAGCTCGTAAAACGGCGTTTCGAGCGCTGTGACGACTTTTGAATGGGCATACGTTAGTAGATGTACGCTGCCAAACGTTAAACACCTCTCTTAATTGACTTGTAATTGGCACCATCCTGCCAGGTTTTCTACTGTTCATGGACCTGATCCGTATAAACCCCTCCTTCATATTTACATCGCTCCATAATAATTCCATCATTTCAAATGGGCGCATCCCCGTAAACGCCATAACGCAAATGTAAAACCGAGTGTTCCCTGCAGTTGAATTGATCAGCGCTTCAAGTTGCTCCTTCGAAAGGCGCTCAATCTTTCTTAGCTCAGCCTCCTCCTTCTCTTCAACTGTCAAAGTGACCATTTCAAATTCTGGAATCTGCATGATGCGGTTTTCAAATTTTGCATATTTTAAAACTTTTCTTAGCTCGACCAAAACCATATTAACTGTCACGGTTGCAAGGTCTTCACAAAGCCGGACCTTCATTTTGTTGATTATCCCCCTGTCAATCTCACGCAAGCTAATATAAGCGATGCTTTTAAAGTGTTGACTCAAAGATACAAATTTTTCATATGTTCTTGGACGGATGTTCCGCCCGACAAGAGATTTGTAATTCTCGATAAATTCATCAAGGAAAAGATTAAACGCAATATCTTTAGTTAGCGCTTGCCCCTGCTCGTTATATCTCATCAACACTATCTTGGCTTCTGACATAGAGATATCGACGCCCTTTTTCCCAAGACTTTCTACATATATCTCTTTCTGCTTTTTTTCTTTTGTTACCGGATCTACTTGCATGGTAGTTGTCGATATGTACAGATAGGTAATTCCCCCTCTCTTCTTTTGCCTTATGCTGTATTTAGTTTTTTTTGCCATTTTTTCTAGCCCCTTTCACCGTTTTATAACCCAGATAATAAAGGAGGAAAATGGCCATGTCAACAAATTTATGGCAAAAATATAGCAAATCATTCTTTCTTTTATTCTTTATCCCAAGGCATTCTTGTCTATTTTAGCCTCGAATTCTATGGAGCTCCCGAGCGGAATTGAACCGCTGACCTCATCCTTACCATGGGTTACTAAAAGACGCAAAGAGACCGCCATAAACAAAGCTAGGCCCAAAATAATGCAAAGTTAGCGCCATAAAATGTAAGAGATATAATAGTTTTTTTTGGAGTTTATGTCAAATTTATGGCAAATTTTTAGCCGCTCGCAATCTCCAAAGTGAAACCGCTTCTCTCACCGACATAGTCCTTGAGAACTCCTAGCGCGAGTCGGGACTGTAGGACAGCGGGCTCTTCATTAAGGGTACCATAATTAGTTCCAGGACAGATGCAGCCAAGGACATCATTAACTGTATTGCCTGGGTGGATAAGGATATTGTCCCTGCCGGGGACATCACACACCTCAAAACAACGGGGGAACTTAGCGGATGAATATGGCTCTACCCAATACACACCCTCCGGGATGCAGCTTATACGGCGCTGATTAGCCAGCCAGGGCAACTCCAATGTAAGCATAAGTGGCAGCCCTTCTTCAACGTCTATCAGTACCCCAAGCGTTACGTATTTAGACTTACTTATCCGCTTGAGCTGTAGGCGCACCTATTTCCGTGACCCTTCTATCGCAGCTATCCGCTCCTTTACCTCTGATAACTCCTCAGTCGTCTTGGCACGTTCACCCGCAATAGATAGCGTTAGTGTTTTTATCGCTGTCTCTAAATTCCTGATAACCCCGTTCATAGGATTGATATACTCAGTCTTAAACCATGTATCAAAAACCTTCTTTGCTTTAATTGTAATGGCTATCGATATAAACACGAGAATGACTGAATATAGTACCATATTCATATTTTTTATTATCGAATGTATAACTGTGTCCAATGGATTTATTTCCATCATTTTCGTTTCTCCTTTACTTGTTTATTAATGTTTCTTGTCGTAATTTTATAAGCCGCTTAAACTCTTTTATATCGCCCTGCTTCTTTGCCTTTATCGCAGCGGCCTTCAATGTGCCGGCTCTCTTGCGGCGCAAGAAATTATTGATACGCTTCTGTCGCGCAATATCAATATGATAAATTTTCCCACCAAATAGAAAGTTAGTGAGCTTAGCTTTACCGGAGACTTTGTTATGTGGTTTTCCGATAAGTTTATCCAACTCATTAATGGGACGGATATTACGTAATGCAAAATCGAGATAGGGATTTACCTTCATTCTTAAAAGATCTTTCTTTTCGCCTGGGAATCGCTCCACTTCACGTTCCAGAAAAAAGTTATAATTTGCAACGGCCTGTGGTAAAAATTTAATGAAAGGAGAAACCATGCCCAATGTCTGTCGCCCTATTTCACTTGGGCTAAGCAACCCAATGTCAGTTAGCGGGATATACCCCTCAAGCTTAGCCACTTTAATCTGGCCATCTTCTTCGCCAAGAACGATAGGCTCAGATTTTTTAAGCCACTCTGGAAGTACAGATTGATCGATCTTTTCAATGCCAACCTGCTTTTCTATGTTTGCCTTAGCCTTCCCTATGCCCACAGCGAATCGCGGCTTATTAACAATAGCCTGAAGCTGGAGAGGGATATTCTTTCTTGACCAAGTATAAAAAGGGACAATGCGCTTAAACACTTCTCTCTCGACATCAGTTAATTCCGTATAATCAAATAGGAACTTCTTAACACTTTTTGCTGCTTCTTCAGGAATAAACCCTTTATCGATTTTATCAATAAAATGGGTAAGCCTCGCGTTTGTTTCAACCATATTTCCGACATTGGCACCGGCCTGAAATACACGTCCGCCCGCACGCGAGGCAGCATCAGCAACCCCACCCACACGTTCAGTCGCCTGCAAAAGACGTGGCTCAATTTGTTTCTGGATCCCTCGCTCAATATCAGATTCGAAGAAGGTTTGTATTAGACCCTGCTGATTATAGTCATCCCAATATCTCCTTACTAAATCATCTAATTTTGAGGCAAGTTTATCAATACGAATATCTCCAAATACCTTTCTTGCAATTTTTGCAACTGAACCAGTGACCTTACCTTCACTTAAATATGACTGAATCAGAGTCGCTTTAGAATAAGAAATTGGAGACTTAACCCCACCAATCCAATTCTGCCAAATATTTGATACTGCATTTCGGGAATGAAACGCCGGGTTGACAAAGGTTGCTGAAGCTTTCCATAGATTCTGAGTTTTATCATAGAGCTTTACAACATCATCCACCTCTTTTTTATTAGTAAGTTTTTCAAATACCTTAACAATCTCTCTTGCAAGCTCAGGGTGAAAGACACGCCCTTTTAGTTCAGGTATTTCTTGGTTGTTTATTTTTACAGGTATCGCATCATCCAGTTTGGTGAACGTATCAACACCGCCCATATTAACAGACAGGTCGGCGATTTCATCAAAGTAGATAGAGCCCTGCTCTAGATTGGCTGCACGCCTTCCCGCAACCGACATCAGGTTAGGTAACGACGTTTCTATCTCAGGATACTTTGCCAGCTTTTCTTCTATTGTAGGTAGGGATGAATTGTATATCGTGCCATCAGCCGCCTTAAAAGCATCATCACCTGTTTTCGTAAGTTTAAACTCGTCAGCAGTTCCCAGTAGCTCATTGCCCCCATCATCGATAAATTTAAATACTTTCCTCGCTTGGTCAGCCGGGCTACTTGTTGTATTGACCCTGGCTTTACCGAATAGATTCTTTAGGTCATTCACAAAATCCTGCTTATGGACATGAGGAAGGTATTTAAAGTCATCTTGGTCAATAATAGACTTGCCTGCTTTGCTCCGAATCGTAGAGAGCTCATCCAGATACTCTCTAGAAAGGGTCGCTATTTCTTGCAATCCTTCATCTAACTGCATTTTACTGCTAGGCTTTTCTATTGCGGTTAATAATTTAGAAAGATCAACATCAGTGGCCTCTTTCATATACTTATTTAATAGAACATATATTTTAGTCGCCTTATCCGCTGCCTCAGTTTCCCTAAATATTTTCGCATTCTTCGCTGCGTTTTTAACACGTATGGCACGCTTCCATATCTCTGGGTCAACGCTAGCAGGCCTGAAATTAGGGATAAATGAATTGCCAAGTCGATCCCCTATATTAGATGCCCGAACAAAATCAAGCATTTGGCCAGACTTTTCGAACACTTTCTCACCACGTACAAGCTCTTTGCCCATAAATTGGATTAGAGCCCTTTGCCCAAGCTTAGCTTGCCTGGCTGCTGTTGGAGCGAGCTTACCAACCCCCTCTGCCAACTTCCCTGCCTTAGTTAAAGCACTCACGCCAGTATATGTAAGAGGATCCGTAAGAACATCAAGAGCGAATCCGGTAACGCCGCGCCCAACTTTACTCGCTAGTCCAGCGCGCCCAACTTTCCCTTCATGAGTCCAGCCAAGAGTATTAAGAACGTCTGAAAAGGTGTCTCTTTCTTTGCCAAAGAACCCCTTGCCAGCTTCTTTTACTACGCCTTTAACGTCCTCTCCCTCGGCCAAAGCCTTAACCGCACCGGCTATCGCGAAATTTGGTCGCTGCAGAATATCAATAACCTTAAAAACGCCCTTTGGCTCTTCCGGCTCTTCTGGACCCTTTAGCTGAGCAGCCCGTAGAATCGGGTTATCCACCGCACTAGTAGGCTTAGGAGCTTTAGGTGAAGGTAAGATACTCGCGAAATCTGGCTTATCCTCATCCTTTTTAGTATTAAGGATATCTGCAAAATTTGGCGCTCTACTGGGTTGTTGCATTCGGGCTCCGAACCGCTTCTGTTATATTGTCTCGAATGATATCTGTCGGAACAGGTGAATCTATAGACCCAATGACATCAAACGCCTCCGATACTATCTTCTTAAGCTTTTCCATACTCACACCTGCATCAATAAATATTTGCTTATTCTTCTCAAGATTAGTTAATGCCCCTTCAAGAGTCTTGAACCGTCGGGCCATTTCTATTGCCTTATCAATAATCTCATCATTATCCTTAGGTGGTATTTTAGTGTCTGACCCAGGGGCTGAGACATCAACATTCTGTTTCAACAAGCTTTTCACTTGACCAAGAAGCGCATCGCTTTTAGAACGTAGCTCATCAAGGAAAACAGCTCGTTGCTGATCATCAATGGTCTGACTAGTGGCAAGCCCTTTTAATACATCCAATTCCCTTAGCCCTGTTTTCAGAGTAGCGTCAATGATTGTCTTGGTTTCAGGCGCAACTTTCCCACCTTCTGTAGCGCTTTCATCTCGTTTAAAAGAGAATATCTTACTGCCATCGGGCGACATCTTTGCAAAGCCTGTATCACCAACCTGAATATTAGCATCTTGCGGAAACTTCTCGATATTTTGTTCAGTTATTTTAAGTGGCATTTCAAGTCCAACCTTTTGCTTCCCTTTATCATCAGTAAAAGCAAAGACCCCAACATTTTTAAGCCCCGTTCGTTCAAATACGCCGCTTAAAGAAGGATCAGTTTTACGCTTCTCCAAATAATCCTTCGCACCTTGCTCATTTCCATCTTCGATAAAATCATTTAATATATTTCCCTCGGTCTCAATGAAAACCTTTATTCGCTTAAAATCCTCTTGCCTCTGTTGAGACTGTACCTGACGTTGCTGCATTAACATAGACGCTCGGCTCTGTGCAACCTGCTGCCCCCGTACGACGCCCTGAGTAAATTGATTCCCTATATCAGCTACCTGTGCGGGTAAATTTGGTATTCCTTGTGCCATTATCTATATCTCCCTTTTCGTTCCATTAAGATTGTAATCCGACAGGTTGTTGTTGCCCCTGTTGTCCCTGCTGAAATCCCAGGAATTGTGCGCCGGTACCCAATCCAGCTAAGAGACCTGAAAATGGGGATACCTGTGCCTGTGCGCCTATCTGCGCTTGCTGTGAAGCGGCTCTAAACTGTGATTGTGCAGCCTGTCCGGCAAGATTAGACTGTTGTGCAGAAGTCCCTGTCCGTATAAAGGATGTTTCAGTACCAAGACCCTCAGCCAGACGTGCCTGGTTAAGCGCTTGGTTCTCTCTGAGACGAGCACGTGCCTGGCCTAAGCTAAGCTGTACATTACTAATGTTAGCCCCTAACTGGCTCTGTAAGGCCCCTCTATTTAGGCCAAATGTTTGCCGGGCATTAATTAAACCCTGTGCTTGTGTCGAGGCCTGGCCCGCAAGATTAACCCCACGTGCCTGCTGCAAATTAGCAATATTCTGTGTCGCTTGATTCGCAAACCCAGCAGCCGAACCGGTGGCTTGTAGCCCCTGTTGCGATAAGCCAAATGCTTGCTGTAATTGTCGTTCGGACTCTTCTGCCGATAATCTATTGGTAACCTGCAGCTCTTCTTCAAGCCCTTTCCCTGAAAATACACGGCCCTGCGCCTTTTGACGCCTGGATAAGGCCTCTGTAGCCTCTTGCTTTCTAAATTCGAATAGAGGTGAGCCTTCAATCGCTCCGAAGCGTTCTACGTGAGCTGCTTTCTCTTCTTCTGTTAATAATCCAGAAAGGAACTGTTGTTTCTCTAGTCCACGTTTCCCAGCCTCTATAAATGGTTCAAACGCTTCTTGTATCTTTAAATTCCCGCCCGATATGGTTTCTATTGCATCAAGTGCGCCCTTATTAATGTCGGCACGCTGTATAACACCAGAATCTTGTAAGTCCTTAACGATTAACTGTTCTGTTGTTGCATATATCTCATCTGATTTTGCAGTGAACTCTTTTAACGTTTCAATTGCCCCACCTTCTGTTTGATTGAGCCTTGTAATTGCCGCCTCTGTCCCATCATCGATGAGTCCCTGGGCTCTTAAGTTAGCCGCCTCAACGTCTGTGATAGCCGCATCCTTTGACTTACCTAATAACTCTTGAGCCTCACTATAAGCGCTCTGCTCCGCCACAGCGGCATCTGCAATCGCTTTAGATTGATTATTTAACGCCTCTTGCTGCTGGACCCCCACAACCAATCCGCCTACGATTGATGTTGCTGCCAGTACCGACGATATTGCTGCCATATTAACTCACCTCCATTTTCTTTATTAAAACCTTGTCTGATAATGCGTAACCTTTTTTAATTAAATTTTCCGAAATATCGAACTGGGGACATATCGAGAACGCTGTAATATGAATGCCCAATTCAGATGAAAGGCGCTCAATATTCTGAATGAACAAAAGGATGATCCGGCTCTGCTTAGCCTGACTAAGCGACGGGTCAGACTGCATCGCAATCTCTACCAACTGTTTCTGTGTATCTGAATACAGAGTCCCCGAGCTAATTGCGATATGGAACCCTACAATCAAATCGTTCTCTTTTGCGACATAGACAAAAAAGGTCTCACTCTGTAACATCTCACCAATTTTCTTTTTGACTGATTTAGAACAATACTCTAAGCCGATATCATTTAAGCAAAATTTAGTGAAACAGCTTTGCGATAGCTCTTCGATTCTATCGATATCTGCAATCTCTGCTTTGACTATGTTGATAGACATAATGTTATTTTTCCCCTCGTATCAATCGATGTGCTATCGTAGTCCGTCCCGTCAAAGAAACCGCTTCCCTTACGTGTCAGCGTCACCTTAGTGGTCGTGCTATCCACTTTTACACTCGTCATCCCATCATCAACATCTGAAGTGAAATAACTATCGGTCATAGCGTCATTGAATATCTGTACGGAAACCCCTAAGACTCTCTTGAAATCAGTGTCTCCAACGGCCTGCTTGTAGTCGACTGTCACAGATGCAGTGGCATCCATGTCCCAATCGCCAATATCAACGACAATAAATTTAACTAAGTTCCCACCGGATAACCGTGAATAGATATTAAGTAGCCATAAGACTAATTGTGGTAGTGAATCAATATTTTGGAATAACGGGAACTTAAACATCTAAGACCTCCACACGCTCTATCATTTTCCCAAACGCGAATGGGACCGGATCAGAATGCTCTATTTTCCATTGTCTCGATGAATAGGAGCCAAGGTCATTTTCCCTATGAATAAATTGGGTATCGTTATCAAACTTTAGTTTCATTTCCCTAGGATTACTAAACCCCTGCGCACCATCATCACGCCAACTCAATAGAGCAGTCGCCTGCGTATTCCCGCTCAAAACATTCCCGGTCTTTAGTCGGAGTGTCGCATCATAAGATATTTTCTCCTGTGGAGTGTCATGATCAATGTGGCCAGAAATCTTCTTTAGATGGATGTCAACCCCATTGTCAGCATAGGAAGTATTCGTCATCTTATAGACATTAGAATCCCGACGGCTCCCAAATACGTGCAGATTAAACCCTCTAGCATAGCAATATGACTCGCCAAGGAACCGCTCATGTACTGCCGTGGCATTATTCCAAAATGTCCATTCAAACCAATAGTCGCCTGCAATATCATACATAAGCGTCCTATTCTCAGTAGGGAACTGGAATCGAACGAAATGCCTTCCCTGCACTGTAATGTAGTCAGCAAGACAGTCATTAACTGTAGTGAAGGCCTGTACTGTTTTATCAAATGGTGTACTTAAAATAGTGATCTGTGTCCCATCAATACGCACAAATCGCCTGCGGTCATCCCAATAGAAACCGACCTCGTTGGCAAATACAGTTGAATGCTTCGCCATCGCACCCCTAGCCGTCGTGGTACCCTGTAGACGAACAAAAGGGGTTACCCCATCATTCCCCCAGAACTCAATAGATTCTGTGCCAGGCAATATTATTGTTCTCTTATTCACATAAAGAGCAATAAGATTATCTGGATGAGCTTCTGCAGAAAAAACATTAATAGCCAACCAAGTGGTCGGTGCACCTGTGAAATCAGCAAAGAAGAATGTGGCCATACCTGTCTTATTTGCCAACAACCATTGATCAAGGAAAGCAACGTGCGTCACCAATATCGGCGCATCAGCATCCGCTACAAAAGTAGTTAGGGTGGTACCATCTGTATAAACCATTCTGCCACCATTAGCCATGACTAGGGTCGTCCCGTTTTGCGCAAATGAGACACGCCCATCTGCTTCTAACTTATCGCTAGTGAGATCTGTCAATGATCCTGTGCTGTCTGTGATTTTATAGACACTCCCATCAGAAACAACAATAATAATTTGTAACTGCTCCCACCAGAACAGGCCGTCTATCTTCTTAAAAGAACCTATATCCTTAAGAACATCAAGCCCAAGACGCTTCACTGTGATCCCGTCTTCCTTTGACTCCTCAATAAAACCATTAAGTAAAACGTCACTAAGATTAGTTAACCCAATCTCGTCGATGCTCTGGAATGGCTTGCTATTAATTGGGATGGATACGTATTTAGCCATCTATCTCAAATCCAAACTTTGGATATTTTACCTTAACAGAAAGGCACTTATCTACATATTTCTGTGTCTCGTCATTAACCTCAGCCCCTTCTACCCGTATCTGTTTCATATACTTAACAAATGCATCAAGACCTTCTTGTATTTCAGGGTAATGTGCGCGTCTTTCTGCATGCACCTTCCCTAGCAATTCGTCTTTTTTATATTGTTTCTCTTTTTCTTTAACAAACTTTTTATTTAACGTTTTCTTACCAGTCTTATTGTTTTTTACATATTTTTCGTTTGGTAACAATCTTTTTGGTATTTCTCTATAGCTATAGAGCGAAATGTCATCACTATCATAACTTGTAAAATTTGATTTTTGCATTATGCTCCTCCTAGCGCGTGACTTGGATCAACCAATAGAAGTGACATTTTGTAATAAGAATATCCTCCTGCAGAAATATCAGCCCTTGCCTGAATTTCCCAGGCAGTATTTCCATTAATGCCCGCCAAAAGCTCTGTTGTCGGATCCCAATCTGTGGAATTTCCCGCCTTCACATCAATTGTGTTCCACGTCATTTCATCAGATGCTTGGTTTCCTACAGAAATGTCACCTGAGTCAAAGCGTACATTGCTACTCGCATCTATAAACCGAATAGCATGCTCAGAATTACCACTCGACCCACCAGATAATGCATACTCAAGATAAATGTCATATTTATCCAACAAAGCAGCTGGCCATCTAATCAGTGGTGATAATTCATAATCAAACATTCGTACATAAGAAGTACTTGTAAAAGACTTTGCGGGGTTGATTGGCAATATGATTTCGTCTATTACCTTCATATTCTCTCTTAGAAAGTTATTCATAACCTGCCAATTTGTCCCATCGGATACAATTATTAACTTTGCATATTTTAATGTGATCAAGCGTGTTGTTGCACCGCCGATTGTTTCCGAACCAGCGCCATCTACAGTTACGTCATTAGTGTCATCGATGCTTACTATGGTGTATTGCCTTCCCGTTATACCTACAGCCGTTGGCAATGTTATAGTTACGGCGCCACCCGTTGTATCTACTAAAATTATCGTTTCGTCTGCCGCTGTATAGGCGGTAGTTTTTGATACTAATTTCCAATTATGGTATTGACCGAGCTCCAATCCTGTTGCCAAAGCCAATTTATCAATATCTAAAGTAGCTACAGAATCCATAGACCCATCGGCACCATCGGCGACTAAAAATTCCCATTGTCCTTTTTCTGTCCCATCTGAAACATCAGTTGATTTACTTGTAATCCTTGCAAATTCATGCTGTTGATTGTTATCATTCTCTGAGTAAAAAGAGATATACGATGTGTCATTATCCGCAGGGGAATCAGAAGTCCTATTCAATCGAAGATGCTCAACTCCAACACCCGCATCATCTTTAATAAATGTTGTCAGATCAGAGACATCAAGAGTACTACTAAGAGTTGTAGCCCCTGCCGCTAACGATGTCAGTGTCCCCACACTAGTCAAACTTGAAGCAACAACACCAGACCCCAAGGTCGTTGCATTAAGAACGCTTGTATCATTAATATAAAAAGCAAGCCCCGTCTTAACATTGATCCCTGAGTCATTAATGTCTGCAATATCAGTCTCATCTACTGAGAAACGGTATTCACCTTTATCCGCTGTAGCACTTGCCGCCTTAGTATCAAATTGCACATAATCAAGCGTCTGTGCAGCAGAGTCATATACTGACTGTACCTCTAATCGCTCTGCAGCTGCCGCCCCAAGATAAATAGCCGGATTACCGTCATTTACAGCCTCATGGATAGTGATATCCCCACCCGACATTGAATAGCCAGACTGAAATACGGGGATATCTTGGAAAGTCCAAACCCCATCGCAGGTTGCATTATCATGAGTTCCACTCTCCCAAACACTGGGCTGAAAGAAGTTTCTGTTTTCAATTGTTATCGTGCCAGACCCCTGGAGTATATTATATAAAGGTGCCTGTATAACCCCATTTACGGTAAGCGTTTGACCTGCCGCAACAGTGAAATAAGCACCCTGTTCAAAACGAGCATTAATATTGGACGGAATCGTTAGATTTGTATCTATATCATAATTTGCAGGTGGAATATAGATTGTTTTGTCCGCACCTGCAGCATCAGCTATCGCCAAGCTTATGCGCTCAGCATCATTCGTACTACCGAATAAACTGACATCAATCACCGCCGCTGTTGCCGGGTCACTTGGATTAAACTGAAAAGCTCCAAATGAGTCGACCAAAACATCATCTATTGTGTATGACTTCATAATATAGACCCCATCACCATACACCTCAGCAACGCCTCGATCATCAAGATCAACCCCGCCATCTGAATTCAACGTTTTGGTGGCCACTTTCTCTGAGTCAGCCCATACAGTCTTCGCCGTCGTACCGTCAGACTCAAAAAACTTGACATATCCGCCAGCCAAATTACGGCCACTACTATCTGTTAATCCCGCTATTAAACTTTCAATCTGTAATGCTAATGCCATAGTTTTTCACTTCCCCTAGTAATTTGTTCTATCGTTAATATTTACGCCTGCGGGCACAATCTGAAGATCGCCCGCCTCATGATTTGACTCCATAGCGCTATCTAAATGCTCCTTAGCCAAATCCTTTATCATTGAATATTGTTTTGCGCTTATCCCTCTTGATGGACCAAGCAACTTTGCAAGCCCATACTGAAGTGCTAAATGCCACTCAATTAACAGATCAGGATTGTCTGAGCCCTGATCAAAATCTTGTGGGTATACCAGGACGTCCACCTCAAGCACATAGTTAGTGAGGCTGTCAGGATAGGGCAGGATAAAAATCTCAGGAATAAAGCCACGCTTAAAGTAAAGGCGTGTAGGCTTCCCTGTACTATCTGCTCTTGATTCAGTTCTATAATCTTCTTTTGTAATAATGGTTAAAGGGATATAGTCCGACGCTTCTCGTATATAGGCGCCCTCAATAGAAAAGACCTCCGAAGGTAATTCATACTGATTGGATGAGATATACTTTTTCCCGATAACATGTGCCGCACCTGCCGTGGTGCTCAGCACACGCCAGAATGTCATGTACTCTGGTCCAGTAACAGGAACCGTATTTGTAGACGCTATATGAGATTCGATGCACTCATAATCCAAGCCATCGCTGCCAAGAACCTCAACCCCATCATGCAATGGAATTGTGATCTTTCGCTCGTTCCAGACCTGTATGCCCCGTGACCGCCAACTAGCAAGCAATGAATTGAGTAGATTAGCACCGCGTGAGTACTGCTCATTAGATAATGAGTTCCCTGAAGCAACAGCTCCAACAGCCCTAAAGGCCTCTTCAATTATTTGATTCCTAGTTAGGTTATGATTAAAACTATTTGATGTCTGTGGAAAAGCCTCATAAAAAATCTCGACTTTGTCCAATAGAGGGCGCGAGGTACTAACCGTGGTATTAAGGAAAGCACGTAACTGAAAGTTATCAATATCCAGCCTATCAATGTCAGCAATAAGCTCCGCCATCGTATTTGACTGAGAATAAGTTCCATCCGAATCTATCCAGTTAGTCCCGTCATGATATATGTCCTGGCTATCAACATATAATGTATATTTGACCTCAGTGCTCGTTGGCTTTGTAGCAAACTCATTCATCAAGATAAGCCTGTCCGCTGTTGTCACTGTATCATGAAGCACTGTCGGATTATCAGTAGAATACGTTGCTCCACCGAGATCCTTGAGACGCGCGACGCCACTGGCCACCTCTATCTTACTTGAATCAGATAAAGTGTAATTGCCAGATGTTGTGTAATTAATCGTTAGTTTTTCTGCCATAATTAAAATATCCTTAATGGGGGTTGAACAGGGCGACGCCGACGTGCTATGTCCAGAGGGATAGGGTCAAGATACTTAGGATGCACATACGAGCCGTTCCACTGACGCACTAGCTCTGTGGATAGATAATCAAAACCTGACGCATCACATGTCCGCTTAAAGGCACCTGATACATACCGACTCTTTGGATAGTTTGTAGAACTCATTCGGGCGCATCCTCTCTATCTTCAAGGCTTCTAAAATGCCGTTTCATAATCAACATATGCAATTGATCTTTGGAAATCAGGCCAGTAGAGATCTTCTGGTCCAACAAGGTATTTAAAAGGTTCCTGTAATCAAGAGCGCGTGGGCCACTGTGAATCATACGATCAATAATATGGAGCGCATCCATAGTTGCTTTATCTGAATGAACCCCGTCTTCAGCCTTATTATATTTATTCCGAAGAAGTTTTAGTTTTAATGCATCTAATAAACTTGCCATTCTATTTATCTTCTTTCTTTGCCTTTGATTTAGCCTTTACTTCGGGCAACTCATTCAATGTCTGCAATACAGGATTAACAATTCGTGCAGTAGCACCACAATCCAATAGATAGTTCATCAATTCACTCTTCACTTGCTCACTCATTTCAAACATTTTCATACGTATAACTCCTTTTTTTTATGCTGCTTTTAATTCTTTAGACTCTTTTACAAATTCTGTCCCAAACTTCTTATCAATAAACTTCGCCATTTGCTCCATCATGATTATTAATTCTCTTTTTGTTCTGGTGTTATATGAATGGTAATAATACTCCCCGGTTAAAGGGTCATGCGGGGTCAACTGTGTAACGTTGTCAGCCTCATCAACACCAAACATTTCACCAGACGAAGAAACATCTTTTGCAAAAAATCCGGCGGTATTTGCTCCCATTGTTGGATCACCGCCATTAAGCCCAAAAGTTAATACCTTTGTTGCTGTACCTGTTGGCGAAGTTGTAGTTCCTATATTAATTCCTGCCGAATTGATTAGGACATAATCAGTTTCAGTACTAGCAGATAAGTCACCCGCTGAAAATATATGGCCATGTGTTGTCGCATTGACTACATCTACGTTGTAACGAATATACCCTTTAGTACCACCATTGTTATCGAATCCAATCTTATAGTCGGTATTAGAGTAAAATAACTTTATCCCATTAGAATCGTCAAGATCACCCGCACCTCCAAGATCCAATACCGCATCAGCTAAAACTACATTGCTTGCAAAAGTAACAATCCCTGTTGTAGCTGCTACAGTCATTCCATTTGATCCACTGCTTTGTAACAATAAGGCTCCGGCGTTGTTTCTAATTGTCGCATTGTCTGCGCCACCATCCGCTGTTCGAGTAGATGAATTCAAAAACAAAGTTAACGCAGCTGTATCACTTACAATACCCAGTTCTGTAAATGCACTTGAACCAGAATTGCCGTTAAATACTCTTATCTGTGCGGGTCCGTCATTATTTTCAGTGACAAAGAGATCCCCTGTGTCAACATTAAGATCGCCGGTCGGAACATTTACATTTCCATTTGTATCTATTGTAAGGTGCGCATCTGAGTTAAGATCATTTGTAGCAGCTATTTTAAATTTATCAGAGTCACTATTATCTATTCCAATTGCCCAAACCTTAGTTCCACTTAAAACAAATTCTAGGACGGCATCACCCGTTCCGTCCTGTTCAATGATGATTCCGTTTGCTGATACGGCGGCATCATTGACATATGTACTAATAAGACCACTCTTTATTGTGCTAGATCCGATATCAATATTTCCGAAGCCAGACGCAATACTGCCCCCGGCTAGTGCTCCCACACTTGTAATATTAGTTTGTGCCGCTGTCTGTAACGTACCTGTTAAAGCAGTAGAGGTTAATGCTGTTAATCCAGTTACAACAGTACCATCGAATGAAGCGCCCCCATCTATAACGACAGCACTTCCACCAGGTGGTGTTATGGTTAAATTTCCGCTTGTACTAGATACGTCATTTCCATTTATCGTTACATTATCCACATCTATTTGTGCAGCTAATAATGTATTTGCAACGGTTACATTCCCGGCATTTGCAATTGTTAATAATGTAGTTGCAGCAGTATTCTCAAATGTAATATCTTGAGAGTTACCTGCTTTAAAAACGAACTCACTCGTCCGCATTCTAATAACATGAGATCCATTTCCTGCGCCTGTTGCAAACCCAATTCCAGGTGATATAAATGCACTTGTAGAACTCAAAAGAAGATTCCCAGTACTTAGAGTTAGTCCGTCAAAGGTAGGTGAGTCTGTTGTTCTTAAATTCTGATTAAGTATAGAGGTGGCCAGTACAGTGAGATTCGCATCAAGACGAAACGTGGAGTTTGCATTGATGTCATAAGTAATTATGCTCCCAGTCGGCGCTTTTGATTGGAGTAGAGTGCTGTCGCTATCGTGTACCTTCCAGTATCCTACAATTGCAGCCGCATCACCTTCCATAAGGATACCACCACCCACTGTAGATGATGTCGTTCCAGTCGAATTTAAAGTAATCGTATGGTCAATAACCGCAACGTCCTCCGCAGTTACAAAAGTAGTTGCAACAACTGTCGCGATTGTCAAGGTATCAGTTAACCCGATCCCCATTGAACTTCTCACAGTAGCACCAGACTCCCCCACAAAATTCGATCCATCGCCAACTATAAATTGGCCATCTGATGGCGTGATGCCAGAGATATCGACAAGAGAATCCTCAAAAAATAAAGAGATACTATTTCCTATCCCACTAGAAATTCCCATTCTAAAACAGCTCCTTCCACAAACATTCAGCATCAATTGTCGCCGTATTATCAACCGTATATTCAAAACTCAATTGGAATAAAGGATTTAGTTCGGCGACCCTAAGGTCACCGAACGCCGTTAATGGCCCCGCAATACTAACTTCAGATGAAGTATTGCCTGTTGATAACCCGCTTTTATTAGTTGATGTTATACCCACAACAATTTACCCAGATTGAGTAAACTCAAACTGTAAAGTTCCTCCAGTAAATGCCGTAACAATCACACGGATACCCTCTGAAGCGAACGCAAAATTTCCATCCTCAGAAGTAGTTTTTGCCGCAATGGAATCATGATTAAACCAAGTTAAATTATCCAAATCTGCAATCTGAATATCGTTCGATGTATGCTGAACCGTATACGTCAACGTATCTGAAACTACAGATGTAAATCCAATATTAACCGGATTCTGATACCTATCCATCAAATACACCCCAGATGCACATAAACCACTAACCCCAACGGTAACTGCACCAGTGGTATCAGCGTCAACGGAAATCTGCGTTATCCCTTTAAAATATTTTGTCCCTGTTGCAACCCCTGCATTCGCGCCCATGATTGCCTCAGTTATCGCAGTACCCCTGTAGTCGGTACCTGTAACCGTAAACGTCCTCCCCGTCTCATCTGCGACACTAGTGATTATAAGCAAATGCCCATGATTTAGCGTTACAGCACCGCCCGATGCCAGGGCCCCTGTGATGGTGAGGTTTTGGGCCCCACCAGCCGCAGGGGTCTGGGATAAGCTAATGCCATCTGCATCAGATTGAGGTGTTAATGTTACTCGTTTTGGTCTCATTAAACTGTCCTCCTATTTAAGCTTATGAATCAGCCGCAGGTAACAAGTACCCGGATTTATCGATAACTGAAGTCGAACGGTTCTCATACTGGGAAATGTTTGTACCCGCTGATATAAGAAGCTCGCCCGCCACATCTAAAGAACGACAGAAGTTATATGCCGCTATTCCAGTGTTAGTGGTAGTGGTATCAACGAATGTCAGCAATTGAACCGCACTACCTGTTACCAACCTAGAAACATAATTGCCTCTAATATTAACGTTAGTTAGATCTTTCCCTGCTGCAATCTCTCCGATAGCAGAAAGAACGCCGTTAACTCCGAGGTCGATATAGCAATCAACAACAGTTAAGCGATCAAGATCAGCATCAACATTCACAAGAGAAGTTGTCGCTGTGTCTGGCTCAATCCATTCGCATCGAACAAATGAAAGCCCATCAGCCTCATTGTCTGTAGTGCCAGTATCTGCAATCTCAACAAAGTTCATATTCGTAGCCGTTGCAGTAAATTTGCAATCAATACAAACAAGGTTAACCGCTGTAGGAGTGAATAACTCCGCGATGTCAGCAAAGTTTGCACTGAATATGATGTTCCTGATCGTTGCATTCGCAGCGCTCACAGCAATTGTAGTTGTAGTCGCTGTATCTAATGTGAAGGTAGGACGAGATGTCCCAGAACCTAGCCCCACAATTGTTACGTCCGCAACATCAAGCGCTAATGCTGTAGCTGATGAAATGGTCTCAGTATGGCCTGGCTTAATCATAACGATGTCACCACGACTACCCTGAGCCTGACTAACAGCCGAGTCCAATGTTGCCATTGGATGATTGAATGTCCCTTTACGAGGCCCTTTATTGGTACCCGAACCAGGCCCATTACTATCCACCCAGAAAACTTTCCCGCCATAGGTATTCAGAACCGGCATTCCTTGAACTTCGATGCCATTGGGAAACCCACCGGGATAACTTGACATATTTTGACTTAATCCCATTCTCTTACACTCCCTTTTTTTCTTTTTTTAATACGTTTTTTCTGATAAGCCACACTTATAATTAAGAGCCGCCACCAGAAGTGCCCCAGATTGAGCGTGCGTTATAGAAGTCAAAACGAAGTCTTCCATAGGTTTTGAATTTTGCGACATCATCATCAAAATTGTTGTCCTTACGAAACTCGAAGGGCCATACACGTCTTTGACAGATCAATCCTTCTTGGTCAGTACGAACAAACCAACTGTCAGTGTCATCAAGAAAATGACTAACTACCAAATCAACCCCATTTTTGAATGGATTGATTGCATTGTTAGCCGTTTCAGGATCTTTATCTGATTGCAAAATCTGCTTAGCAGTCGCTTCAAATGAAGGTGATACGATCATAGTTCTAGGCATTACCTTGATTTTCTTTCCACGACCATCAGTTAATACTGATAAATCTATTTTCATCGTCTCAAATGCAGTCATCGATAAATCAACGTCTGTTGCAGGACGATTCGCGAAAGTAGTTCCGTTTCCATAGGTATGTGCAGTTGAACAAAGAGATACCCCATCTGTTCCTAGGAACGATGCGCTAAATGCGTTGTTCAATAAGTCTGCGCCCAATGTTTCAACGGTGTCTACTACTGACTGCGCCATAGCAGCAGGCAGCTTGTTTATTTCGGCATAATTATCATCATCATGCATTTCTCGCGAAACTCTGAATCCGAGCGTATACTTCTTATTTACAACGTTTGTCTTAAAGCCTTGTAGCGGATCATCATAAGTTGTGGTCCCGCCATCATTTGACGTTTCAGGGATCTGACCGAATGCGATCATTTCCTGATAACTATTGTAGTTCCGATCTGACCTCTCAATGTCGATAAATCGACTATATTCTTCTTTCCACTGATCAATCTTAGTCCCATATATCGGTTCGAGACCGGGATATAGGAGCTCCGATAAACTGGATGTAGTTGCTGTCATTTTTTATTTACTCCTTTTCACTCTTACTAAATTGCAACGTGCGATGCTTTATAGGCATGCTCGTTCGGGGTAACATATACTTCTGCGTTGTGTCCCCATGCATTGTTTGGGGCTTTATTTAGTTCAAGTATTCGCATCTGTGCGCTATTACCATTACCAACTAAAGTCTCAGACAATTCCATTCCTGCGCGACCCGTGTCGCTATTGTCAGAATGCGTCCAGATAAAATCAGCACAATCGCCAATAGCTGCTGCCGTTGGAGCTGTCCCGCCACCTTCAAACTGAATTTTATAAATTGCGTCTTGATCGTCACAAATTAAAACTGAACCAGCAGTACTTGCCGCCAATGTCTTAACTGGCACACCACTTGAATCATAAATTGCAGTAATAATCCCAATAAAGTCATCTGATGCTGCTTCAATACCATCTACGTTTCCATCAGTCGAAAGAATCGCGCTCTTACCGTGAAATAAAGCGACCGAATTAGATGAATCAACACTAAAAAGTCGATAGGACGGCTCGCCGCTGCCCATTCGCCCTATTACAATTGCCCCTGATGGGCTATCTACATTTGCCATAATTAAAGTCCTCCTAAATTATTCACATAGAGAGCGAATAAAAAAGGAGGACCTAGCTAATGTGTCATACCTCTTTTACTAACTCTCCACTTCTACTTTTCCATAACCAAGATTAACCCCGCCAATAGACCCCATCCTTTGATTGTGGGCGGCTATTAACTGAGATCCCGATCGTCGAATATCCTGAAAATATTCATCTCTAGCGGAATGCATCTCATCTGACATTTCCATTAACACAAGCTCACGTCGTTGGACGTTTCCGTCTGTTAATTTCCCATCCGCAATTGTTGCTGCGGGCAGCTCTGATGTTTGAACAAATCTCCAATTTTCCTCGATCATCTTTTCAGTACGACCATTAATATTGGAGTTCACCCACCGGCGCTTTTTCCCGGGAACTTTTGGGATTGTCAATAATGAAGATGGTTTCCAAGAGACACTTCCAGTGCGTCCTCTCGGTTCTTCAAATTTTGTCGCGGATTTTAACCCGTTTGCACCAGACTCTAATCCAGTGGTAAGGCGTGACCCTTTCTCTTTTTCAGAACGGTCACGAAGTTCTTCATCAACGCGAGAGTCCACTTCCCCAGTACCAGCGCCGCTTATTCGCTCTCGAATAAAATCAACCTCGTAAGGGCTAAGTTCCTGCTCGACCTCGACTCCATTTGAATAGGTTGTCAAGTAGAGGCCATCATGTACGGTGTCCTCTACTTTAAGTATATCATATTCATCGCTATTATTAACAGACCCATTTTTTAAAGTATCCATTTTTTTTATATTCTCCTATGTGTTCTTTGCATAAACGCGATATGCTTCAGTTTGAGATAATTCCGGCGCAGTTTTCACCGCAACTTTCTTCTGTTCTGTAGTTAGCCTGGCGACTTTTTCTTCAATAGAATCATTGGCCGTAGGCAGCTCGCCACCATCACCACTCAAGCCATTCACCATACCTTGGCCCTTGTTATAAGGATTATCAGTAATGTCAGCGTACTCAATAGTACGACGACTAACTTCTGCCAAGAGCTCATCTTCAGAACGTGAGTTCCACCTTGGGTCTTGCACTAACTCCCTGTTGATTTCATGCGCCCTATTCGTCAAATCTAAATCGTTTTCGTACCAAGAATTGTATTTCTTGAATGTCTCAACGGCACGACTCGTTTGGGCTGACTGCTCATTGACGGTTGCAACCTGATCTTGCTTAGGCTTGGCCTGAGGCGCATTGTCCTGAACGTTTTTTAAATAAATTTTCGCCTTATTGAAAGCATCATCATCCTGACTAGAAAACGCATCATTCATTTGACGTTCAGCTTCCGCCAAGTCCTCGTTATACTTAGCTTGCTTAGAGCTAGTCACAAACTCATTTAAGTCGCTTCTCATCGCCCTTACTTCAGTCTCAAGCTCTCCGTTCCTCTCTTCAAGCTTTGCATTCTCACGCTCTCCGTCCTTCCAATTACGATATAGCTTATTCCAACGCGGAGATCCTTCTTTAGGCTGGTGTTCTGGCCCACCTTCACTACTAGAATTGGCAGCCTGTTCTGTTGGTGGTGGAGCGGCGGCGGCGGCTGGCTCCCCTCCCGCACTGGCTGGTGGGGGCGCATCCTGCGTCTGTGTAACATCCTGTTCTGACATAATTATAAAGCCTCCTCATATTCATCAATAATCCCGATAACGTCTTCATCATTCATGCAAACATAAGGAACTCCGCCACGGTCCACTTCAACACCGGCGTATTTTCCCCAAACAATCTTATGTCCAAGTTTGAACCCAGAACTTGCTTCCGGGCCTACCGCGAGTATTTCCCCTTGAGATGCTTTAAGCGCATTTTTAACTTCGTCTGGAAGCACAATGGCTGAATTCGTTTGAATTTCCTTGCGCTTGACTACAATGCGATTGAATACAGGGTTAATCCCTGACTCATTTTTTTCTGACATATTTTAATCTCCTCCGTTTTTTTAGGTATCGTTTGCGAGAATTTCTCGGATATAATCTATCGCGATTAATAGACCATTCACTGTTCCCTTACGCTCAAAAAAATTACGCGCAAGTTCTCTTTCAGATGATATTTTTAAAAGATAATCTCCCTCCTCCTTTACTTGATTTTGCAATTCCTTAAAGTACGCCTTAGTTATTGGATTAGATGACCACACTTCCCAATCAGATCTACTGATTTCATTCGCCATTGCCTACGCTATTGCAACCTGTGATGGTGGCTGCTGTGCAGCGGCCTGCTCGTCCTGAGCGTTAAGCTGTCCCACAGTTTGTGCATACAAGAAGCCAATATGTTGGCGCTTATGTAAATCCAAGTTCTTAGCGCCAATCGGGGTGAGAAATGTAAAGAATTCAGACTGTTCAAATTCCTCTATGACCTGGAGATGATTATTGTGATCCTGCGTCTCAAGCGCATCGACCATACCGTCCTTAAGGAAAATCTGAATCTCTTCATCTTGCGGTAAATTAGGAGGCCCTTCATCAAGTTCTACCTGCGTTACACTGGCTGCAATGTCCTCGTCAATATCCATTGCCTTATATAGAGTTTTCTGCGCATTTAGAATATTCTCTGGGTTCTGCTGTGTTACAGGGCTATTAAGCGTAGTCTCATATAAGAACTGTGCTTTAGCCACCTTTTCTTGCCTTGATGTGATATTAGGGTCCGACACAAGCGCTAAACCCCTAAAAGGAACCTTCCAGTCCGCTTTCAACATTTTAAGCACTTCATTCTTGGATATGTTCGGCTCACCTGTTTCAGAATCAACCATATCGACTTCTGGATTAATCACGACATCGAAATATTCCTCCACATCTAGATGGAGGCCAATCAAGTCATGGACCGTATCCAATTCCTGGCTGAACGCACGATGGTTTCGCTGATGAATTACACTAAAGACACGTTGCCCCTCTTCAATTAAAGCAGTGACCGCTGTTGCAGAAGTATCAGATTTTGGCAGTGCCCCAGTCTTCAATTCCGTTACAGTGGTAAGCTTATCAATATTTTGTTGTAGGAAACCCAACATAGCAAACAAGACCTGGGACGGTGGGCCAAACTTGAAAGGCAGTACCTCTTTTCGTATATCATCCCCACGAAGGTCTACCTCTTTGAATCCGCCCATTAACATATCAACAACCCCACGAGCCATGCCGCTTGCCTTATTAACAAATCCTGTCTGTAGATTCTGGAGAGAACCAGAATCGATTAATTGATTCAGAATCGAATTCATTGCCTTGTTTGTCCCATCAAGCAAGAGCCCAAAACCATAATCATAAAATCCAGCCGGGTTTTTAATAAATCCGTATTTTGTGAAAATATTAATAGGCTTTTTAGTCTCTGGATTCTTACGGCGCGAAATACGGATGACACGCTCAGACTCCTCATCGACAACGACAATATATGGGTCGCGCGTTCCCGGAACATCACTCTCACCAAAATCACGGTAGATATACTGCTCTAAAATCATACGTGGCAGTGTATTATCATCATTGTCAGCACCCTCTTCATAGCCAACATTTTTTCGCTGCTGCTCGACATACGCATCACGAGTTAGATCCTCGGGCTTACCAGGGCCAAGGTCAGCTACATCCTGATAGAATCCAGCTTTACCTTTCTTACTAATAGCGTTTTCTGTCTCACTTAAGACATGCGTATATCGCTCAGCGTCCTCTAAATAACGAGTATCATTGCTGATAACAAAGTTCATTGGGCTAATCCAGTCAGTAATGACAATCTTCTTAATAGAGTCATAATATTGCTTGCGTATAACCGTCCCCTCAACAGGCAACTTAAGCTGTGTCGTGTCCATAGACTCCATAAATGTCTTGGACTTTCTTGATAAATAAAAATTAGTGTATTTCGCTTTTCTGTCAGCAATGTCACGGGCATCTGCACCCGGCCTTACCGCGTCACCTTTAACAATCCCTTTTGGTGGGAGCAGCGATGGATAGGCATTTGCATGGTACTGAATACATGCCGTTGTGAGGACAGGCAAACCAATATTAGAACAATTTTTCCATGGCGCTGTTTTAGGGTCACGTTGCATAGAAAAGAGCTTTAGCCAAGATGCATGCATAGCCTTCCATTTAGAACGGCTAGCATCATCGGCCTTATACCCGCGTACTACATCCTGACCAAGCTCCTTTAATTCTTTCTCACTCAGATTCAGTTCATCCATGATATTACCCAATGCCTGGCCTGAATTTTTCTTTACTTTTTTTACGCTACGCTTTGCCATAGTTACTGCTCCCCTTTAATTAATGGTTTCTTTTTCGTCATTTTCGTAGCCGCCATACCAAGGAACATACGAAAGACCTCTTTAAGCCCAAGCGTAGATACAAGAATGCCAACTATCCCAAATTCAAACCACCATGGGGCCACACTAAGCGCCGCCCAGCCAATACTCATCGATGACTGAGTTGATGGTAGAAATGTAAGCGCCATAATTAACACAAAGCCAAGGATGATGACGTTGCCAATAATCGTCCCTTCTTTCCTATTCCCTATGACCTGCAGGTCATAGGACAAATCGCTCTCGGAGATACGCTTCTCCCGATCAACTTGGGCGCTCAGCTTGGCGACCTTTAAATCAATTTTAGCCTGTGCCACCTTATGAGCGCCCTCAACATTAATTAAACGTGTCTTAGCATCTGTCTGAAACACGTCCATAATAGGCGTCACAACTGAGCCTACTATATCCCCTACTAACCCTAAAATATTTGTCATTTTTCCAGACTCCTTTTTTATCTATACACCCCGACCAAAAGGTGTGTAGATAATTCAATTTCACTCTAAAATTTAATATCCCGCATCTGTTCCGCTCAATATACTCCCACCTGTATTCATCTCTCTAACAGCATCTTCGTCTACTGGATCATAATAATCAATCTGACATAACGCTAATCGATACCCATTCTCAAACTGATCATCGTTCTTTTTTGGGATCCGACCCTCTTTATCAAACCGTATCTTCAATTGTGCTTTAGTTTTATATAAATCGTCAAATATTAATAAATCAGGGAATTTGTCAATACGCCCTTTAAAGAGTTTATTGAGCTGGATAACCCCATCTTCTTTACGCTTTGAGCCGCACGATAGCCTAATACCAAATTTCCTGAGATACATGTCAAGTTGCCAATAAATGGAATCTTCGTGGAATTGGGCCGCTTTTGCTAATGGGTCAATAATAACTTCCTGTAAACGCAACTTATGCGCGTGCATTGTGTCAATGATCTTCTCCCCAATATCATTGCCATTGCCATTGACCTCAAATTCAAACGTGAAGTAGCGTCGCTCCATCTCGTCAAAACCCATAAACAATACGTCATGTGGCTTGGATACCCCGATATCAACAGCTGCGATATGCATCCAGTGTGGCGGAATATCAATCCTCTCAGTGAGATTAAGTTCATCATATCTAATAACACGGCCAAATGACTTGAGTTTACTGCCCTCGAGACGCTTGGCACGACCCTCTTTCGTCATCAGGAAGGCCGCGTCAGCTACATTCTTTTTAATTGTTCCATGCCCCATATTGACCTTGGCTGCTGCCTCTAAATGGAAAATCTTCTCTTTCTTGGTTGCTGAGTCAATCTCCATATCTAGGATCTCATCGTATAGCCATAGGTCATCCTCCTCATGGATTGTCGCCCCTATGAAAATAAATCCACCTTTCGCGATGATCCTTGCAACGTTCTCATCCCATATCGTTTTAGGGAATGGCTCATCGAAAATAACGAGGTCGCATTTACTACCTGCAAACTTTACAACGTCCTGGTCAGAACTCATCAGATACAAGTAGCTCCCAGTTGTCTCATCTACCCAATGATAGTCAACGCCCTGGTTATTCTTTTTCTTCTTGACGGGCCATGACTTGGGCCAGAACACGTCCAAGCCCTCATTAAGCAACGTCCTCTTAATATGATCTTCCCAACCAGCACCAATCCAACGGATATGGATAGGGGGCTTAAAGCCGAACTTGTCCCATAAATGCTGGCCAACCATCTTCGGGTCTTCCCATGGCCAATGGCCACGCATGAATGCGATGACCATGATCGTCTCCATCAAGGTCTTCCCGATCTGATTATCGCCAGTTAAGGAGATTAACTTATACTTTGCTTCCTCAACCGCCTTAATAATGAGATCTTGTGCATGGTTGTTCTTCCACGTCCCATAGGGGCCCAGATGCCCCTTATCAGGATGATTAAAAAAGAGAATTTTATTATCCTCTTCATATTTATTGATAATCGCATCGTATTTTTTCTCCTCCGCATCATATAATTTCCGTTTCTCATTAAGCGCGTCGAGCTCAGCCTGCTTTACTCGTAGTAACGCCTCAGCTTGGGCTTTTGTCAGCTTTTTCTTTTCTATTACCCCATCCCCTGCCGCTATTTCTCCCGATAGGGGAGGGGTGGGGATAGGCTTTTTTATTACCTTTCTTTTTTTAGGTTTCGCTTTTTTTGGGGGCATTATTTTTTAACGCGCACCCATTCTATTTCCATACCTATCATTCCCAGACTCCTTTTTCTTCTAACTAACTACGGCGTCGACCAAAACGCCTACTATCTATCTATTACCGTCTACCCACCGCCTCGGGGTATAGCTCTGAAACCTTGTCAGACTGCCAGAACTCTTTACTGTCTATATCCATAATCGATAGCTTACCTTCCCAGCCAGCGCCCTGGTCCATTGCCCAGATCTCGCCTATGTTAAGTGGGACTTTGGATAGATGCCATGTTGTCGTGTGCCCTAGATAAACCTCTTTGTATTTTGTGAATTGTGGCATTTTGCCTTCTTTATCATATTCCCACGCCCTCATCGCTCTTTCAATTAAGGTGCGGTCCCAGAGGAAATCATAAGTGGTATGCTCACCTAAATCCAACGGACGCACCCCCTCCGGTTCAATCCCACCATGGACAAAGAGCCTGTCCTTTTTGTCTAAATGGTAAAAAAGCGCAGTGTCTAAAAGCTCGATATGTGATTCAGGTACCTTCGTGGGGGGCACCACATCATATATTTTCGCGCCATACGATTCTATCGTCGCCTTCCCGCCCTGGGTAGTCCATATCTTTTTAGCGATACCTGTCTTCATCCAGTCAAGTGCCCATTTGTCGTGGTTGCCTAGAATAAATGTCCTGTTCTTTATGCCCAGGACCGTGTCGATGCACTGCCGCGTTTCCGGCCAGCCATCAACAATATCACCCAGAATAATAAGATGGTCCTTCGCTCTATCAAACCCGGAACGGTCAAGGGCTTGCTCCAGTGCTAGATTCGCACCATGGATATCGCCAATTACCAATGTCCTCTTTTTTGCCATTAGTTTGAATGGAGGCTAAGGCTTTTTAAGACCCTAACGTCCTCACCACTATAAAAATTGAACTCGACCTTGACTTCTGCCACAAGTGAATTGCCAATTTCCTGCGGTGTATTATGATCGATGGCAGTGAAATAGACACTCTCTATAAAATCCCATAGGTGTAATTCTATTTTTTGTCGGTTATCGATTACCATTTCAGCTCCCTTGATCTCAATAGGTCCTCACACACTGTCTTCATCTTTATCCCCCTGTGTGTCCGGGGCGATGCGATCTCGGCTAACTGGAGTAGCCTCACTACTATCTGGATCGCTGTCTTTGCTATGATCAAGCGGGTCGTTTCTTTTAATTTTGGTTTTGTTAACATCTTGTTGTTGCTCCTTAATATCATCAAATTCTTTGTTGTATTTCTTCTTTATTTCACGCATCTGAAAGCGGTATAAAATATAATTAACGGGGATGCTGCACCAAATAAAGGCGAGACAGACAAGTCCTCCCCATTTTGGCACGTTAAATTTAAGGGGTGGGGACCCTCCTGTACTGAAGAAAAAATAAATATCATAAATAAACAGCGCTAACATAATGAGAACTGGGACTGCTAAGAAATAATGCAGATGTTGCTGTAATCTATTTAATAAGGTCAAGGCAATCATGCTATTTAATCTATCTAATCTATCTAATCTATCTAAAATATTAGAGGCAATTATGTTTCTATCTAATCTATCTTCCATTTTTTCAGAATCCTCTTTTTGTAACCGTAAATGCCGGTCACATAATGCATTATCCCAATCAATTGTGTCAATGGAAACAGGGCATGCCCCACACACCATACAACTAGTTTGCCACATATATCTCTCTTTGGCCTCTCTTTTGGCTTTCGCTACGTCTGTATAGGGCCTGTACCATGTTGGCAGGCTCATGATTTATGCTCGCTTTTTAATTTTTCGTAAAGAATTGGTGACCAAACATATATAAAAAGACCGCTGATCCCCCCCCCGGGGGGTGGGGGTGGCGGCCCTATAAAGGGTGAGCGCTTCCTGGGTAAGGATGAGGTCAGCACTACCGCCACTAGGCTCATAAACAGCATAATAACTACCAATAGATAGACTATATTTGCCACATTTTTGCCCTTTACCCTTGCCATTATAGCCAATCACCCATCAATGTCCTCCTTAAGCTCGGCTATCTCAGCCTCAACTATTCGCGCATCCGCATCTATAACCGTCCTATTATCCTTAACATTAACCTTTCTATCATAAGCCACCATTACCGATACCGTAGATTCATCATCTAATAGCCTCGCCTTGTCAATCATAACAGCCGAGAACGTCCCTTTTTGCAATAAAGAGGCTTTGTCATAGTCTTCGTCCGTAATACGCGATAACGACGTGTTGGCAGCAATATACATCCGGTTTGACATCCGCCTTTTGAGCCCTCCAGACAGATCATTTAACAGAAGGGCATCGACCTTATGGTCATTAATCCAACAATGGACCGAGGACTCTGATACACCAATCTTCTCGCCGATAGCCTTATAGGTCATGCCCTCTGTACGCATCGTCATAGCAAGGATCTTTAACTCGTCTGGGTATTTAGAGACCTTAACTTGCACCGCTCTAGCTTTATCAAGTGCCGCTAAAACCCTCTCCGGTGTGATAACTTCTTCTTTTAAACTCTCGGCCAATGACTTAGCGTTAGACTTTCGACCCATCTAAAGCTCCCTAGCCTCAATAATACTATCCATTGACATCACTATTGGCCACTGTTAGTATTAACGCAGTCGAGATATATCATATTACAATATATCGATTGACTACTATATTGGTTACTAATTGAATTCGGAGTTTTGCTCCGAGATCCTTGGCCAAAAGGATTTACCATACAATTATTGTAAGGTATTCATTAGTTCCCAGCAAGCCGACAGGTGCGCTAGTCTTTCCAGGCTCCATCGCCCTGTCGGTTCCAGCTTCACAAAGCTTAGATATCAATTTTATTTCCCCGAAACCCAACAACTATCCTAAGTAATAACAATTTCACAATAATTTATTTCCCCTTTACCCACATAATTTATTTCCCCTTTACCCACAGCAGAACTTCAAAAGCCGTATAATATCACATACTGCGTATACCAATCTAGTATACAAAATAAAGAAATAAATCATGCTATGCTCTAATCAATGAGTAATAAGAAATGGAATGCGCTCTTCAACTACTTCATTGACCGCTTCATTAACGAGCATCGGTCAAAAACGAATGGCTTATGTATTTACCTAAACATTTCGCGTGGATACCTGTCTCACTTAAGGAACTACGGCAAGCGGCCCAGCTACGACAAGCACAAATTGATCTCTATGCTGCTTAAGCTCTCGCCTAAGGAATCGCTCGTCTTTACATGGCACTATCTACATGACCACAAGCAAACGCGTGCCATGCTCCAAGATTTAATGCTCCTAATGGATGAGAACAAGCTATCACCAACCAAGATCGCACGCCAAATCGATAATCTAACAAACGACATCCTCAACCAAAAACCCAACGCCAACTAAGCGATCATGACGATGATGAAAAACACCCCATCAAAAAAAGAGTGAAGAAAAAAAGAGAAAATAATAAAAAACATCATCCAAAAACAGCATCCAAAAATAACAGCTAAAAACGATTTGGGTGACTTTTTCGAAAAACACGGGTTAACTCGTTTTATATATAAGGCATATCACCTACCAACTGTGGCGGTCTCTTTGCTACCTCTCTTTCCCACTTTCTCTATTTAAATATATTTTATTAATAGTAGTAAAAAGTCACCCAAGTCACCCATTAATTGGGCATTTGTACCTGAGACCATCACCAAAATCTGGGTGACTTATGGGTGACTTGGGTGACTTTGGTGCACTTATTTCGCAAGAGATTTCTAAAAACCTACTAAAAAACATTTGGGCAAAGAGACATGTCTTTCAACAATAGTCCTCCACAGTTGGAAATTTTTGGCCATCGAAAAAAACGAAAGGTGGCGGTCTATTGTCCATTTCTTGCTTTTTTGGGGCACTTATTTTATCCTGTTGGGTGAGTAATATCCCTGTTTTTTGGAGGTTTACCATGAAAACCAGCACTATTTTAACGTCCTTTTTGCTCCTATTTTTGATGTCTCAATCATCACCTAATTACGCCAATATATTGCCATCGCCAGGGGTATCAATATACTACTCAACGGGCAACGATCTTGGCTTAGCCAGCGACAGTAGTCTAAGCACAAACCCCTTAATCATAGGTGTTGGGCTATATGCCCCATGGTATGACCTCGAGCTACAGTATCTCTCGATGAGTGAGACGACAACGACCAGCCTAGCCAAGCTCGTCGACAACGATTTGCTTGGTATACGTGCGGGGCTCAAGTACCCTATATATAGGAAAGCCGCCCGCAGGGACATCCCAGCTTACGATATCAACGCCTCAATTGGGTTTATCCGTTACTCATTCATAAATAAGGATGCACTATCAAAGGTAAGTGCCAACGATATCTTCTCTATATATATAGGCGCTGAGCTAACCATTGATAAGTTTGCGATGGATTTCCTTTACTCACCACATAAGATGTATATGGGGGTCAAGCTATTGCTATGGCCTAATCTTACCCTTATATAATAGCATTGATATCATATAACACAGCATTTCAATATGACATGCTTTGATAGCATTGCTATTATGGTGTCATCTTATTAAAGAAAAAGGGAGCAAGTAAAATGAAAAGAGAATTAACAGAGTCAGCAAAAGCGGCAAAGGCAATTAAGAAAGAATTGAAACAGGTTTTTCCAGCTATTAAATTCAGCGTAAAAAGCGAAAACTTTTCCATGGGGAATTCAGTATCAATAAGTTACCAAAACGGGCCAAAGAGAGGCGCAGTTGAGGATATTGTAAATAAATACCAGTACGGATCATTTAACGGGATGGAAGATATTTACGAGAATACAAACTCTAGAGAAGATATCCCACAAGCGAAGTGGGTTTCAGTGGGAAGGGACGTCTCAGAAGACATTTACCAAGAGGCCCTCTGTTTTGCGAAAGGCAAAATCAATTCAATAGATAAACATGCAACGCTTGATTCATACCTTCCTTTACTAGGAATGAATGTTTACACTCTACTTCATAGGGTTCTATATAGCCTCGATCTATCAAATGGCTTTAACGGTAGTATTGCGCGTTGGACACCACAAAATGGTTAAAGACATATTTGGGATACGCTTTCCAAGCTCTACCGCTAATGAAGAGCCCGCTGTCCTACTCATATAATGCCAAGTAAACCAAAGTACGACTATGATATAAAAAAGATAGAAGCCCTTCAAAACGAGGAGGGGCTATCTATACGGGCGATAGCACGCAAGTATGACTGGCCCGAAGATAGCACGCAACAATGGATAAGTAGGAATTACATAAAGACCGTCAAGGTCACGTATCGCTCACGTCATTAAACTGTGCAATCGCATCCTTAATCATTAGCTCCGCCTGGAGCTTCTTGACACGGCCCTCTTTCTTAGCCACTGCCTTAAGCGCCTCATTTGTCTCCTCATCTAACTCAATAGTGAATCGTGTTAGTGTGCGACGCATTGACGCAGCTAAATCTTCGAGAGCGAATAAGCGGCCTAGGTTATCTTTCTTCATGTGGGTAATTATATCCATTCTCCCGCACAAAGTAAAAGGATATAAAGTTAATATTATAATTAGATGTTGTTAATATTATAATTAGATGTTTATAATATTATTAAAGTGGGAATATATAAATAATGGTGAAAGGGGAAAATACAAATAAAAAACAGAGGTTATGCGCTTATCTGTTATTCACATGGTGAAAGGGATATAACATAATAAGCGCATAACCTTAAGTATACGGCTATATTTTTTACTGTGCAACACTGTGCAACAATATAAAGAGAAAGGGCTCTATTATGGATAACATGAAAAAAGAATTCACATGGAAAGAGACAACGACAAAAATGTATGAGGTACGACGTTACTTTGGTGGGGGTGATATAATGACAACCCAGTTTCCCGAGGAGGAGATGAGCCGTGCCCTAGAGCAGTTCCAGCTTGCCTCATCAGATATCAATAGCCTACGAAAAAGCAAGGGGCTTGGTAATGCCCGTGCATCACTCGTATTCGTCGAAACAACAATGATGGGACATAACGAATTAAAGAAACGTGAGGTAATCAACTACATATCCGAGGGTTATAGGGCCAATGACGCCGTGGCCGCTGCTTGACTTATACGACATTTTCCCCTTACAATTGCCCTTAATTAAAAAAGGGGTGAAAGGGTAGAGATGGATAACTATTATAAATTTATAATCGTCTTTTCCAACTTTTCCCATTCAGCTAAAATATGGGAAAAGTTGGAAAAGACGATTTTTTTCCACTCTTTTAGAGTGGAAAAGAACTAATGACTAACAACAAGCTAGGGCCAGCTATATATATCTGGACCCTGGGATAAAAGAATTAAATTAGTAAAGGAGACGAGGATGAGTGAAAATATTAAAAGAGGTATGAGAATGCATGACGATGTAACGCATGTTATACATATGTATGCTCAAGACGTAGATGCATCAAATGAGTCTGACTGGTTATTATTTCAAATGCAGACCATGTTTGTCGCAGCGAACCTAATTGCAAGCCCTATTGGAATACTAATTGAAGATGGAGACGAAAAGAAAATTGATGGTCTAGTGGAGTGCTTGATTCAATCTGCAAAAGAGATAGCAAAGAATTATAGGGATATTAAGAAAGCAACATGAATGTCGTATAATACACATTCTGTAAACCAAAACGTTGGGAAAAATGAGCCTGTCGTCAACATTCGGATAAATAATTTAACGGAACAAGATAAAGGAAAATAACTAATGAAAGTAACAAAAAAAAAGATAAGAGAGATAGGCGCAAGTGACGAACTCTACAAGTACTGGTCAGAGATGAACGAACCTGACTTGGCGACGTTTATGGCGAAAGCGAATGAGGATGAGCATTTTGATTCGGCTATCTGGCTGTTCACACGGGTAGTAGAGACAGAGGATGCCGCAACGTTCGCTATCTACTGTGCTGAACAAGTGCTGCCCATCTTTGAGAAAGAGTACCCCGAGGATGATCGGCCACGGAAGGCTATTCAAGCCGCGAAGGACTTTCAACAGGGTACGATTTCTAAAGAGGAATTGGAGTCGGCTGCTAGGGCTACTTCTTCTGCTTCTGCTGCTTCTTCTTCTGCTTCTTCTGATGCTGCTTGGGCTGCTGCTTCTTCTTCTGCTTCTTCTGATGCTGCTTGGGCTGCTGCTTCTTCTTCTGCTTCTTCTGATGCTGCTTGGGCTGCTTGGGCTGCTGCTGCTGCTGCTAGGGCTGCTTCTTCTTCTTCTTGGGCTGCTGCTAGGGCTACTGCTATTTTCGCTTCTAGGGGT
>Ga0208156_1000111_pt1 | contig 43566 bp, 51 predicted proteins | sample 1_EtaG_FD_184073 | JGI IMG/M metagenome (GOLD analysis project Ga0208156, IMG submission 184073) | Marine viral communities from the Subarctic Pacific Ocean - 1_ETSP_OMZ_AT15124 metaG (SPAdes) (version 2) | ecosystem: Environmental > Aquatic > Marine > Oceanic | place: Pacific Ocean | collected...
AAAGTATAACACACCCAACTTTAAGAGTCAAGTGTTTTTTGTTCTTGTACTACGTTTGTGTGGGCAACGCAGAACCCAAAATCTTCATGTTCAGTTTCGTAGATAGCATAAGAAATTTTTCTAAAAGCATTTTTTGGCTTTTCCTTAAGCATCTCAACAAGCTTCTTGTGCAACCCTCCTTCGGTTGCTAACTTTTTCTCATTTATACATATATAATAACACAGTTCTCTGGGGGTGTCAAGGTCAAAAAGCCATTTTTCTTCGAGATTCTTTATATTAAGCATTCCAATGGTTCTAATACGATTAATTTCTGCTGGTTTCGATACTTGGCCAATTTCAGGGTCCGAAAATTCAAAATAATTTAAATAGTGTATGGCTGAAAAAATAGAATTATTTAACACATCATAATATGTCTTAATTGGCACTTCGCCTAATACTTTTTCAAGATGCAAATTCGAGATCAAAGTAATAGAACGGAACAATCCTGATCTAGCATATTCTTGAAGAACACCAAACGTAATTTTTTCTAATGTTCTAGGCGTGCCTGTTAAAAGATCTGTGTCGGGCCTTATATAAAAAAGATCTATATTTTTATTTTTAATTTGCTCTAAAATTCCAAGCACATAATTAGAACTTTTAGAAGACCCCATCACAAAAACCTGTACTCTATCTCTGATGTCCGCAAAAAATTTGCTTAAGTCGGGAATATTATCTTCATATTCTTCTGGTTTCTCGAAACCTTCTAGCTTAAACATAGAAGCCGTATTTCTCGTTACTCTGTTGTTTAGTAAATATACTTCATAGTTCTCTGTGCTAGAAAACTTTTCTGCCATGGCTGACGCCGCATTACCAATACCGATTACTGAAATCATAATTTTAACTCTTTAAGATCGTAATAATTTTTACCGCAAGTTAAATTAACTAAAAACTTATCTAGTTTGTTGTTTGCAAATATCTCTTTAATTTCTGGGATTAAGTTTCGTTCGTCATTTGCCAAATCAATAACAATCTCGTCATGTACAATATGAGATATAAAAGACTTTTTATCTTCTAAAAAAGCGTCCAAGCTATCGGCGCGCTCCATCACTAAATCAGCAGTTGTGCTCTGAATTAAATAATTTAACGCCTTTCTCTTGGAGACTGGTATTCTGCGTTTAAACTTTGTTATAATATAACCTTGATCATACCAATTGTCAAGTAGTTTTTCGCGGTGATAAATATTAAATTCGTCATCGGCTGCTTCGGGATTATAGAGCCATGCAAAAAATCTTGTTTTTGCATCTTCTCTTGTTAGCCCTCCCTCAATGAGATTCTTTATATGCCATTGATGTACGTCTTCCTGTGGCTGCTGTTCGCCTGCTAATGCAATGAAGGTTCGAACTTCTGCAGCGTTATAATCAAGAGACAAAAACCATTCATTATGGGGCTTTAAAAGCTTTCGAAATTCTTTTTGAACCGTTAGTATGGGAAAGCTTTCTGAATAGGTTGTGAGGCGTCCTGTGACCGTTCCGAAGAGATTGTAGTCTATATATCGAGGCCCTTTTAGGAGTGTCTTTACTCTGGTTGAATTTCGGGATGAAAGATGCAAATTTTTGCACTCTTCATTGTTTAAATTAAGATTCTGATATCGTATCTTGTGTAAGAGCTTTTGGATATTGTTTAAGTGTTCATAACATCCGGGCTTTTCGTAATTCTCAAAAACATGTTCTGTTATTTTATTTTTAATCTCGCAGAATTCCTTAAGAAAATCTTCAGGAACAAGATCAAAAATACAGTGGTCTCGCATGTTAATCTTTGCTATTTGAAATGACTTGATATACGCACGCAGTCGTTTCTGTGTCTTTTTTAATGTTTCTTGGAGTTCTGGTGGGCACACTTGATTAAGGGCCCGGCCCTCGCATAGTAGCCATGCATATTCAATATTCATGTCAACAAGTGAGCCAGAATATTTCCATGTTTTTGTTAGATCTTGAGGAAAATTATCATAATGGAGTTTTCCCTCAGTGTATGTTCCAATGCATTCAGATTTATCGTCAATCGTTTGAAATATCATTCTCTACCGCTTGTATGTGTTTATTAATATAACTCATCGAGCCGCGATAGTCAAATGGTTTATTTAAAATTCTTTCAAAAACTAAAAGTGCCTCACTAATGCCAGAACCAATTGCCAACTCTACGCAATCATCAATAAGAATATTTTGCTCAGCTTCTTTAAAATTAGTTTCTTCTTCCAAAAATCTCATTTTGCAGTAAAGCTTTAAAAAATACTCTTCAGGATACTTTTTAACTAATTGTTCTTTGGTATAAGTTTCTGGATATACTATTTTTGTTACAATATCACAAATGGGTGGGCCCCCGGTAAGGGCCCGGTTTTCTCTTTGTATAAATTTATCCAGCTTAATTCTATTATATAGGCGTAATAAAATATATTTAAATCTAGCATACCCTTCATCATGGGGTGTCTCGAACGCATAGTTTAATATTCCATCGGTTGTTCCCATGCCATATTTAGCAGCGTATTCTGTCATAACCGGACCCCCAATATCGGCTACTAAGCGCCACGGAATAAACTGGTCAACCATGAAACCATAATTACTACAGGCGTTAACAAAAAAATCCCAATTTTTGCTTTCCCAAAATTGTTTTGTTTTTTCCTCATCGTTAGATGGGCTTAAATCTGCAATTTCAATTACTAAGCCCGAACAAGTAACAGGAGCATGGCGACTTTTAATATATCCGGACATTGTAAAGGCATATTGGGATAGTGAATTCTCTAAGAGCGGTATTAAATGTTGAGTAAAATCATCAAAATTTTTTACTTTAATTTGTTCCGCTTTAAACTCAGCCGCCAAAGAAAAGAAATAATCATTTAAGTAATCATCATAAAGCTTAAAGGGATCTTCATATGTTTTATAAATTTGCAAATTACTTAAAAATGGATGCGCTGTATCAATCTTTCCACTAAATGAAGATTTTTTAAATTGCTGTGCTAAATCTTCAAATGCGTCAACAACAAATGAATGGGCCGAATTTAAACTTTTTTGTGATAGCCCAGGATCAAAGCGTCGAAAAGACCCATGGAGGGTGTTAGGGTCGCGACTAAATCGCGGCACAATTGGAACATAAAATCTATTAACTCTCCCATATAGATATTTTTCAGCATTATTAAAATCAATTATATTTTCATGTGCATGGCTTTTAAATGCTATGTATTTATAATAGCCTCTTTTGCTAAAAAGCCCAATTACAGTTTCTGGTTTGTCACTAATAAAATCTGCCATTTTAATTTACGGTGTCGGAACTTGTCCGCCTCCTTCGGGGACGATGGGGGGCTCGTCTACTGGGGTCCCGGATGCGTCTGCAGATCCCTGTGTAGATTGTGCTGGGATGTGGGTCCAATTATTTATTGCGGTACTGCATTTTGATGCGCCTTCTATGTCTCCCGCGGCTCCTCCCGCAGTAGAGCCATCGCCGCTAACCCTACTTGCATCATCCGCTTGTTCTAAACTCGCAACCCATTTAGCGGTAATGCTTGTTTCTGCTTGTCCTATTCCAAATTGGGTTGTAGAACGTATCACCATATAATAACCACCAATTCCAAATTCAGTTATATCATATGTTTTATTGCCATCAGAAAAATATCTTGTATTTCCAGGTGTCCATCCTCGGGGGTCTATGTAAATATAACATCCCGGAAACATTTGAGGAAGAGCATATGTAACAATCTCTGCATCAAATGTCTCACGAAGTTGGCGCAATCCATCATAGCCATCTTGTTCGAATCTAACCTCTGGTAATCCTGGCGATGTAGTTTTCGTAAGTCCTATGGTTTTAACCATTCCGTGTGAAAGCCCTGTTTGGAAATGAAAAATACCATTTTCAGTATCTTCCATAAACTCACCATTCATATGTTCTCGGGGCTGCACTCTGCCGGCATGATATACTAAATAATTATAATTATCTTCGGGTTTCAATGACGTTGGCCTCCCGGGTGCTGGTCCTGAGATATTTAATACTGGCCGGATAGGTGAAGGAAAAGTTTCTTTTGAAATATGGAGCGGTACATATTCCGCAAACGTCTCTTTGGGGTGCGCTTTCTGGAGAGCCATGCGAGCTTCATACATATGGATATAATTAGCAGTAAGAGTATCGCACCCCATTGTATTATAATCGCTCAAAACTGTCTGAGTGTTCCTTATCTTTTGTTTAATAGGATATTTAAAACAAGTATCATCGTTCAAAAAATTACGAACAAGCAAATTAAAAAAATCGTTTAAAAAGTTAGGGAGCGTATATACAGTTTGTTCTTTCTTTAATAGCTGATCTGTTAGCCATTCCATAAAATATTTTACTGAAATTGGAATTAATGCAAAGTTAATTTCTTTTGACTGCGCAGCGTTTGCTGGATTAATAATTTCAAGTGGGCCCAATACTGCTCTAAATTGTTTAAATTGATCTGCGAATTTTCTAAGCTTGTGTACCTCAAACTGTATATCACAGTCGGTAATAAATGTAGGTAGCCGGGCTTCGTCAATAGATGAAAGCTGATCAGGCATCTGGGATAGGTATTCGGAGATTCCATCTAAAATAATATCAACAAGGTCTCCAACATAAAAAAATGGGAGATCTGTGTTATCCATGTTATTGGCTACGTGCGTCAAATATCGAGCCTGGGCATCGGCCCCTTCCTCTGACAAATTTGTGCCGTTGGAGCGCCGGGTGATCGCGTTGCGCATCTGGCGCCGATGTCGGATGGTTTCCTCCGTGGAGGGATTCCACACACTCGACATGTTGCCTGGGGCGTATGGGCCGCGGCGCCGCCAAGTTGTTAATTGATCATACGACATTCTTGCAAAATGGATCATTTTATTGTCATATAATTTTTGTAATATTGTTTGTAGACTTTTGAGTTTGTCTTTTTTAATTGATTCACCCTCCTTTTCTTTAAACTCTTCAACTTTTTCGTCTTCACAAACACTACGTATCTTTTGAAATTGAAGTTTTCGCATAACGGCGCGTTCGGCAAGTTCTATATCAGTAAAAATATTAAAACTAGGTGAATCAAAAAAATCTTCCACATAGGCTAAATAATTTATTGTAAGAGTTACTCGACCCTGGTCATCAATTTCAAAATTATGAATCGTAGGAGTTAAATTTAATGTTACATACGATACATCAATCGCTTCTTTGATACCCGGTTGCTCTGCTTGCGGGTTATCAATCAAATCAAAATAATCTAAATCATCAGATGTGTTTAAACTTTTCCAGCGTTTCTGGTGGAAAAATACACTTGTCATTCCCGAGGCGGGTGGGGCCCACCCAACAACGGCTTTAAGCCTAAATCGAAGTTTACTTAATTCGTCTTCATAGGCCGCTATATTATTAGGATCCATAAGATTGTTTGTCTCATCATCAGGAAGACACTCTCCTTCAATAGCCTGTCTAAGGGCGGTATCTTTCATGGTGTTTCCAGTTTTAAGTGCTAAATCAATATAACGATATCCTCCTCGATCTCTTAAAAGTTCTTCAAAATCATTAGCAAATATTTTTAATTCCGCTTTAATGCTTTTTTTGGCTGCAAATGGATTATGGCCATCGTATGTAAAGTTAAAACTTTGTATACCAGCGCCAACGCCGCGTTTTTCTCTAGTTTGAAAAAGTTCTATATCTGATTTTAAAGGTGTTAATGGGGCCACTCGTTGAAGTGGGCTAAAATCTGTTATATACGAGTTAAAATTAAACTCTTGCTCAGTCAGAGATTCGTTTCCGTCTTCATCTTCATGTGTTTGAAGCTTAAAAAGTCTTATCATGGGCTGCAAAGCAGATAGTTGGGCCGGGGAGATCCCCCAAAGATTTCGTAGTTTAGGATTTTGAGTGAGTAAGTTTAAAAATCCAAAAGGCGGGCCGTCTAAGGCAATGTGCGCATTTCCATCATATCCCAAAATTGGATCCTGATCGCCGGCATCAGGTTCCCATTCTGAAAACCGCCTTTCACTTTGCGGTGCATAAGGAAGACGTTTCCCAATCGTACCATCGATATTTGCTCTTTTATAGTCTGTTAATTCAAATATGCGCGAAAGAAGATAGCATTGCTCTCGATAGGGTGCTGTTTGATATTCGCCTACTACCAACGCAGTCAAAGCTTCAGCGTCTCTACTTGCCTGAGCTTGCGCCGCTCTGATTTCATCAGCCCGCTCCGCGATGCGCGAGAGATCACCTCTGTGCATATCTGTATCGTGACAACTTACCAAAATGTAATTTGCCATAAATGCAATCATCTTTTGATACATTTCATCGGCAAGCTGATATGCTGTTTTTCCAGCATGTCGGGAGATGGGTACTCTTCCGGGGCCCGGCATGCCTATCGCGGTTGAGGGGAGCGCATAATAATCCACCGGGATCATGACACCTTGATCGCCGGGCCTATTATCTCCATAAAATGATTTTATAAAAGCGTCAGACTTAGCGTCGGCTAAATCTAAAGTTAGCTTTAGGGCGTCCATAAATCCATTAGCTGTCCACATAGGCCCGCCTTCGTTCTCCCATCTGGACCGGTCAGAGACGGGCTTATATGCCATGTCGTTCACAGAAGCGTTGTCCAGAAAGCGAGCTTGGCGCACATCAGTGCCAAAAAGTTGTTGTTTTCTATTGGGCACCTCGTCGCGGCCTGTGAGGCCAACTGAATCGTATTGCTGTGAGCAGATCCGGGCCACGTAAGCAGCATAAGAAGGAAGGGCGCCTTTTGAATCGCTAATCTGCTTTGCAAATGATTCTTTGTATGGAGATTTCGGGACACCGCCGCCTTTATAGCACTCCATCCACAGCTGTTTCCATCCTGAATTCCGAATAGGAGTATCTTCGGAGCCTTGCTCGGCGGCCGCGCTAGTTCCCCTTTTATGGCGTTCTTCAAGGGCGGCTCCAAAAGCTTTTAAAAATCGATAATAGTGGATCCACAATTTTTGTGCTGGATTATTGTCATCTAGGGCGGTGCCAATGCCGAATCCGCCGCGGCCATCTGAACCAAGGCCTGCAGCTATTATCTCTGCATCAAGGGTCAGAGTTATGGGGGCAGATGTGCCCTCGGCTATTCTTGTCAATGCTTGTATTAATTCAGTCTTGGCCATAATTTTTTTCTATATGTTTAGCGCGCTCAATAAATTTTCGAGGACTAAGGGAATAAAAATAGTGGCGCCAGTATATATGTGTGCCTCAGTGGGGTATCCATTGTACCATGCAATCGCCCACCAATATGAAGAATCTCCGTAATATTGATAAGATAAATTATATAGTCTGTCTCCGTACTTCCAAATATGCGCTGTAGACCGCACGCTCTGGCGTTGTGCGGGTGTTGGGTGGTGAAGGACAGGGGTTTCATAATGTATTATTTTCTTGACCTTTCGTGACTTTCGAAGAGGCTCATAATATTCACTATCATTACCTAATGTGCGCGTTTTTGTATATCTTGTGCTCATAATTATTCTCTATACGGGTTCGAGGCCGGGGCCGCCGGAGTAGTCATATTGCCGTTGGGAAGTAACCCCTTCTGTTCCCACGCGGGTTCCACGCTCTTCCGCGACGGATTTGCGGATCCGTCTCGATTGTCGGGCTTGGCGACGGAGTTGCCCACGACTAAGTTCGGGAGCATCTACGATGTTTACGTATGGCCCTGGTTCAGCCAGCCCACCGCCGCCGGCCGCTGCCTCGGCCAGACTGACAATTGCGTCCGATGGGCGCGCGCTGCCGGGTTGATCGGCGTCATTGATGGCTTCTGCGGCCGCGGCGCCGTCCCCGGGGGCGTCCTGGGCTGACTCAGGCAGCTGCTCATCCTGGGCCCATTCTTCTTCTACCTCGTTCAGTATTGCTGCCTCGTAGGCGGTGGCTGCTGCAGCGTTCGAACGTTTTTCAGCGATGCCGGCGCCGGCGTCAGTCATATTATACGGCCATGATGGTGCCATGAACTCATCATTACTATTCCAACCAAGAGGCCTTTCATGAAGCACTGAAAAGTCCATATTAACATCAATCAATCTGGGGAGGATCCCCAGGTCTTTGTCTTCTATTACTCCTTCGGCCGCGTCTAAGTTATAGTTTACAACAAGATTACTAATAGCACCTAAAGTTCCTTGCCTAGCGTGGGCTTGGTCTTTATTCATGCCTGCCGCCTTCGAAAGAAAATTAACTACTCGCAACCGTACTAATGGCGAATTTGAAATATTTTGTGCATAGGGGGCTCCTAAATTTTCAGGGCTGAGAAACTGATCTTCATAATTTGGATATAAAAAACTAATTAATTTTTGAACATCAGCTAGATTATCCATTGCATCTTCAGCAGAAAATGCCGGTATCTTAAAAGCCAGTGTAACTTTTCTTGTGGTGTTCTTAAACATCATAATGGGATCCATTCGCCCATATACTGCTTCAGACGACCAATCACTCATAAACGACTCATTAAAAGCCATAATAAAGGCCTTAAATCGTACAAAATTTCCGCTGCTCTCGTGATAAAACGAAACTGCTTGGCCTGATTGTTTAAGATTAGTACTACCATCAGGAGGCGTAAAGAGTGGGTTCTCTTCTAGTCTTTGTCTAGCTTCATTCGCTGGCGTCCAGTTCTCACGATCTCCACCGCTGCGCAAGGCGGCATCCTCCTCCGTATTACCGGTTGGGGATCGCAGGTAATTCCATTTAGCGGTCATTATTTTTCTCCTATGTTATTATCTACCCGGGGGAGGGGGCGCAGAATCCAAGTCCCAGGGCTTCCTGAGTTTTCTGATCAATGCGTCCATCTACAATTCTAATTACTTTCTTATCTATTTCTTCACTCCCAATATATATAGGAATTTCTAAATTATATGTTTGAGATGCCGCTGCGGCTGCTGGGGCACCTGCTCCTGCGGCGCCGGCACCTGCTGGTGCTCCCGCTGGTGCGCGTTCGGTGGGACTTGATTGTCCCGCAGTAGCAACTGCATTGGCACCAATTGCAATAGCCGTAGTCTCCTGGCCGAATACCGCATGCATCCCTGTGATGGCTGAAAACATATTAGACCATTTCCATGCGTGTTGTGCACCCTCTGCCATGGCCTTAGCAATTGTTTCAAAAGAAACCGCTATGCTGGCCATGGCTTCCTTTTTTTCAGCCATCTTGTCTGCAGCACTATTTATGGCATCAAACTTGGCTGTTTCGTCTTTTTTGCCGCGCAGCCAATCAAAAGCCATGCTCAGACCTCCCCACACGAGCGCTACCCCTGCCAAAGCTAACCCAAGCTGAAAGACGGCTGTCGCCAATCCCCCAACGGCTATAGCGGCGGTGAGGGCGGCTACGCTTGCCGAGGACATCAGCCACACTGTCGCCACAAACGCAGCACCGAAGAAAGCGACTGCGGCGGCGGCAGGCCACGCAGCGTCTCCAAGGCCCGAAAAGGCTTTAACAATTTGTGCTATTCCGAGGGCGGCGGCGCCGACGCCGGCGCCGACAAGGAGCATGGCAAGTCCAAACGCAACGGTACCGAGGGATGCTGTATTCATGGCCCCAACCATGCCGGTCAGCGGTGCTGTCGCGCCGGCGGCCGCAGTCCCTGTGAGACCGAGAATGCCGGCAATGGGCGATAATACTGTTGCAAAGCCCGTGATTATCAGAGTCAGGCCCTTAATGGCAAATAAAATACCTCCAACCCATAGCAGAACCTGACCTGCGGGGCCCTCAAGAAATTCAGTAAGTGCAGTAGTTATATCGCGAATCTTTGCGATCCAGGGCTTCATAACATCTACAAGCTTAATCAATGCCATCTTTAGTTCTGTTGTAACATCTAGCATATCTTTAGCTAGTTCTGCTTGCTCTTCATAATCTGCCGAAACTTTACCTATACTATCATCCAAGGAATTATAATTACCCGACATCATTTGGGCTAGATCGCCTACATCGCTTAATCCTAAAGATTGAGTATAAAACTTTCTTTGATAATAAGACATATTATCGAAACTTAAACCTGTATCTAAAAGAGTATTTCTTAATGTTTCAAATCTCTCAACAGGATCAGTTTCCATCATCATATCCATCGCATTTACAAAGTTGCCACCGAGTGCTGCGTTAAGATTACCAGCCATCTCAGCAGCACTTTCAAAAGTATCAAATTTTTCTGTCAGGGCAATAAGTTTTCCCATCTCCATACCAGTGATCTTAGAAACCCTTGCTAAGCCTTTAAATGCGCGGACTCCATCAGAACCTAACTTGGACAATTGGCCTCCCAAATTAGCAAATTGGCCGGCGATCTCTGCGGGTGCTACTCCAATCTCTTTAGCTAAAGCATTTAACTCCATCGCATTCTTTCCTGCTGCGGTACCGCTCATCCCAAATGATTTCGTTGCTATTTGCATGCCCTGGGCAGCGTCTTGTGCACGAACACCGTGCTGTTCAAGCATTGAAATCGTTTTGCCTATCTCTTCGCGCTGGCCCTTCGATTGGAATGTAAAGTCGGTATAAGTGGCCCGGAGTTCCTCGTAACCGCCGGCGGCGGCCTTGGCTGTAACGTTCAAGTCACGAGTTGCTTCATATACATCTGTAACTTCGCTCGCAAATGCCGCAGAGGCGCCGGTGGTTTTTCTAAATCCAGACTCCATGGTTTCTAATGCGAAGACTGTGCTAATCATCGTATCCATAACCTGCTTAAATGCGCCCTCAAGAATGCCGGCGGCGCCCGCCAACAAGCCCATGCCCTTGCTCTCGCCCATATTTTTAAGCGCCTCTTCCATACTATCCATATTAAAAAGAGTATTTTTGCTGAGGTCCGCGGTTATTTGAAAACCCTTTGATAGGTTAGAAGAAGCTTTATATTGCCCCTTCAAGACTTCAAGAATACTTCTTTGGGTCTTTTCAATTTTTTTCAGTTCAGCAAGGCGCTTTTTTTCTTCTTCAGTTAGGGTTTTGCCTGCGCGTGTTTTGGCTTCCGCTAGCTCAAGTAAATTTTCATCAAGTTTTGTTTGATGTTCGACCAATTCAACCCGACTCAGGCCTTCCTTGTTGATGGCTACTAGCTCTCGTCTTGTCTTTTCTAAGTCCTTAAGCTGGTCTCTAAGGCGCTCGCTAGCCGCTGAAATGGCATCTTCCCAATCGGCCTGTCCCGCCATTTGCGCTTCAACGTATTCAAGTTGTTTTTGGCTTAATTCATCAAGTCGGTCGGCTGTTTCTCTTCCAGCAGCGCCCAAAGCCTTAAGTCTATCAAGAAGTTCAGGGGTAATAGTATCAGCCATTGTACAATCCTTATTAAGCTTCTATAGTTAAATAGTTTTATAAAAAAAAAGGATAGCTACTAGCTATCCTTTATCGGGCGATTCGAAACCTGGGGGAGGTGTGGGCTGATTAAGCGGCGTCAAGGTTTGTGATTGACCGGATGAGGAGGAATTACGGCTCTCTTTCGTCGCGTCATTCTCCATTTGGAGCTGCTTAGATAATCTTTCAACAAACCATTCGCGCAATCCAATGGGTAAATTATAAGCTTCTGAAAATGACCAGCCGCCTGAGTATTTTAAATAAAAAAACTGCTCATATACATTTTGCATGTATTCATCGGTCAGGCCAAAAAAAGTCCGCGGAAAGCGGAACCTCCAAGTCGACTTCGTGGTTGCACTCTTCACAAATAAAATTTTGCGTTAAATCAATGTCGGGGGTTGATAGCCGATAAGCCGATCTTAAATATCTAGAATCTATCGATGGAATATTATTAACTAAATATGATATTGCCTCTGAAGAATCGTTGTTGTTGACAGCTACAATAATGTTTCTTAATTGTCTTGTTACATTGCGATCTTGTTTTTGTTTACGGTCTATTTCCAAACCATCAAGAAAGCGTTTTTCATCGGCGCCAGTAAGTAATCTAAATGTTACTGTAATTTCTGTTTTTGGCAATACTACATCAAATGTTCCATTTTCATTGTCTGTAACTTCCATATTAGCTGCAGGGCCGCCATTATATATTTCTGCGGCATTGAGATCGAAACTATATTGCTGAACTGTTCCGCAAGCAGGACAAGTTACTTTTGTATCATAATCATTGCCATATCCGGCTGATCTTGTAGCGATAATTATTGCATTTCTATCGCCAACTAATAGAGTATCAGGATTAATTGATTTATCTATAATTAAACTTCGAATTACACGGTCTAATGCAATACCTTTTTTAAGGAGCGTTCTAGAAGTCAGCATATCTTCTTCTTTTGCTGTCATGTGACGAATTTCAATGGTATCAACGCCACAAAGAGGGTGTCCTTCTGGATAAAACCTTCCTTGTGATGGTAGTTCCACAAATTCAGTAGGTACTACAAACGCAAATTGCTCTATATTTTCGTGTTGGCTTTGTGCCACTTGTTGCGGTGGGGGCGAAGCATCTTGGTGCTGCGTGCCTCCCACGCGATCTCTATTTCTTGACAAATTTCACCTCTTTATCGTATTTTGTCTATTATGATGCGCGCGTATCGAAGAATGTCGAAGCGCCCATGTTTGGACCCACAGAGCCGGCAGTCTTGGTCTCTAGGCGCGCCCAATCATACTTAAGCTCTATATCAACTGTCGATAATTCATCGTTACCATATTCAAGAGTGTCACCAAACTTAACATCTGTGATCCAGGAATTCCAAAGGGTCCATTCTTCAAGTATCATGCCGTCTGCGTCTAGTTGCTTAACCGTTACGATACCCATAGAGCCCGCGGCCTTGGCCTTAGACATTGTGGTAAGCGAATTGGGAGTCGAAGGAGGTGTATAACCGCCTTGAACTATAAAGTCAGCTACTGTGGCTGCTACATCTGGGACCACTGGATCTACCAAGCTTATGGAAATCGTGTTCCAGGTTACGGAACCAGGATAATAAAAAGTGTGGTTTAAATATTTGTGTTCTGCTGCTGCAATTGCAAATGATGGTTTGGCTGCTGTTTTGGCAAACCAAAGCAATGGGCCGTCACTCGACCTCAAATTTGAAAATTCAACTATAAATCTAAAATTTCTCTTTGGATCTTTTAAAGTTGTATCTTCACCAAAGTTTTTTGCCCAAAACGCCATAATGTGTAGCTCCTATCTAAACTTAATTAGTGTATCGAGGAAAAATCTCCTCCTTTTAATCATCAAACGATGCTCCTGTGGATGCGATTACAAAGTCAATCGCGATGTATTCAATTGCTCTCGCTGGTTTAATCATAATTTTTGCATACATAACATTTTGATCAATTAAGTCGGGAGTTGTTGTGCTCTCGTCTAAGATTAACCTATAGTCTGTAATACCAAACCCTGTTAAGACATTTGCTAAGAATGGCTCTACAAGACCTTTAAACCTTGTCCATGTTGCTTGAACATTTTGTTCAAACAGTATTTGAGTAGAAAGAATAGAAATCTGCTTCTTAAGATAGATAACAAGTCTCCTTACATTAATTCTATCAAGCGCAGACGGGCGCTCTTGGAGGGTTTTTTGTCCAAATACCACGATACCACTAGAGGGGAAAGAGGCAATTGGATTAATTCGAGCTTCATAAAGAACATCGCGATCTTTAGAAATTAGCCGTTCTGTTACTGCGGTAACTGGAATGCCCGCGGCCCCTTCACTAAGGCCGCCTCGGTTAAATCCTGCTGGAGCAAACCAAATATCAGATGCTCTTTCGGAGCTTGCCAAAACGCCAAGCATTGCAACAGAAGGTGGAATCCACAGCAATCGTCCAGAAGCATCAGAAGTCTGCACCCATGGATAGAATGTACATCCATAACTCGAATCAATTCTTCTATCGCGCAAAGCATTTGCCGCCAATGTTGGCGTCGTGGTGATTCTAGCATCCTTTGAACTCTTATATCCCTCATGAGCAGGCGTATATACATCTGGAAGATCAATAACTGCTAACGCGTCTGCTCTATCTTCACATGTATTAACCATGTGTGTCGTAAGGCCGGCCAAGGTAAGACCTGGGGCCGCTAAAAGATTCATGTCAACCTGTTCCGGATCTGACACCGTATCGATTGCACGCTTCCATGTATGATAAACATAGCTATTGGCCTCAGTAGAGCTAGCTCCCATTGCTCCATTATAGACCGGATCTGGTTTTGTAATATCAAATCCGTCAAAACCTCCAAAGAACGGGGCAGTAAATCTATCATAACCAGCATTTAGTAAGTTTACATAGCTGCCACTAGTTGCCGAGGTCCCGAGTACTCTTGAGCCAGATTGATAATAATATTTTGTAGAGCTAAGTGCCACTACATCATCAAGTGAGAATACATATGCGAAATCATCAACACCTGCGGTGGTAGCCGCAGTTCCGCCAGCCCCGTAGTCGCCATATAGACGACGATGGAAATCTGCAACACTGCGATCTGACCTTGTAGATGCGGCTGTTCGCGAACTGTCCATACCAAAATATGCGTTTGTTGGGTTGGAGAGACCACCATCAGAAGCAGATACGCGAAGTCGCACAGACGGGAAGGCTAGCGAGCCAGTCATTACCGTAGTGTTGGCACCCATGTTGTTACCGATGGCGACGTTGTTGCCGCCTCCAGAGAGAAAGTTTGCTGCATCAGATCCAATTGCGCCCGTAATAAAGAAATGATCAGGATTCTTTACATAAGAAGATTTTTGGCCATATGAGGCAGTTCCGAAAGCACCCGATACTGTCTTAAATTTGGGTGGCCCAAAATAACCGAAGGGCAACAATATTGCATCTGTACCGGCGTCTTCGACAGCGCTGTCCATCTCAACATAAACGAATTTTGATTGGTTAGGGTACATGCCATACGTTCTAAGTCTCTTGGCCTGCGAGTCCCATTTCGTATATTGATCTCCAATCTTGCGCGCAATAAAGTTTGGCGCGCCTGGATCGAGGGTAAGTTTATCAAATCTTTCCATGACCTGCACTGCACTATCGTCATCGCCCAAAGCTCTAATAACCACAGAAAAAGTACCGTAATCTGTTGCGCTGCTATTTGATTGCCTAATCTGTTCAATTGAGACTTTACAGTTCTTATGCAACCACTCACCATGGCCGCGGCCAATTAAGCGAAAAAGCTTGTGTGCCTGGGCATCATCAAAAGGTACATAAGCTGCAGGAGCAGTTGTGGACTGAGCGACAAACCAGCCGGTTCGCGCTTCGCGGGAAGCTGCGCCTCTCATAGCTTGGGGACCACTTCCACCAGAAGATCCACTGCAGATTGCCAAAATAACGCCTTGTGCGTCACCAGTAAGAGAATTATCACGAAGTTCCTGTTCGAAGGACTCACCTAACCAATAATCCTTGGCAGAAGAACTGGGATAAAATGTATTTGCAGCAGATACCAATTGCGGGTTTGTATTACAGGCCTTGCGAATAAAAGTTTCGCTGTTGTCGTCAAAACCAAATTTAATAGTATCTGTGCCGGTCGAACCGCTAATAAGTACTGTAAAAAGATTGCTGCTATCGTTACCAATTACGGCGCCGACAGAGGCTGTGCCAACTACATGAGTTGTATTCCCAACCCCTTGATTGACGCCGCCGCCGCGCAACGAACCACTTAAACGAACAGATCCATCATCGCAATAGAATATAGCAGCCAATTGTCCAGTTCCAAGGTCGCGAGCGGCGCCGCTAGTAAAGAGCCATAGTCCGTATGCGCCACCTGTAGTAACTCCGGAGTCTGTGTTGTTGTTGCTTGTTGCCCAGCCGGCTTTGGCGGCTGTGGCGCCGGTTTGGTCCACGCTCTGCTGTCCGAGCAAGCGTACATAAGTAAGAGGAGCAACATTTGCATTTAAGAAAGCTTTTGCGGCATAAGTTCCATACATTGGAGACTGATAGTTGCCGTCTCGATAGACATCACCACCACCACCGCCAGGAACAGTCTCGCCAAATACTTCAACAAATTTTGAATATGATTCAACCTTTATTGGCTGCATCGCTAAGCCACGTTTGGCGCGCCCAATTACAACGGGACCGATCAACTCTGCGGATTTGGGGATAAAGGAGTTATCAATCTCGTTAATGAATACTCCAGGAGATACAAATTTAAAATTCTTTACTGACATATTGTGGGTCCCTCTTTATAAAAACAAGATAATATGATGTTACAATCATTAGTTAAATAGTATTTTTAATTCCAAAAAGCTCCTGAACTGTAAAGAAAAAAGAATGTTTACTTCAGGATGTCGCCAAGCTCATGAGTAAACTGGCCAAAGATGTTAGGAACCCCTGTGGGAGCGTCATTTTCTTGCGGGAATGTTACTTCTACCGTGTTTTCGTCAATTCTAACAATCGGACGATCATCGTTTTCGTTTTCTCCAATTAAATATCCAAGAACTTTAATACTAATCTCGGTTGTAAACATTCTCATTTCTTCGCCTAAATTATTAACGTTATTTGAATGGGTGAAATTCTGATCGATGAAAGCTTCATAAAGATGGCCATTTCGTTTTAAAATAAATGAATTAATCTGGCCCGTTCTGCCAATAAAAGGAGTAATAAGAGTGTTCATCTGTTGTTGGTATTCTGACTTAATGATGATTTTATAATCAACATTAATGTATACTGGGATCGGAATAGATAACGATTGAACTACTATTTTTTTGTTAATTCTCGGAAAATTGCGCTGGCGCGCGGCATCTGTATTCGTGCGGGTACCCGATGCAACTGCAAAATTTCTTGTTTTATCTTTAACTATTCTTTTTGCTATTACCATGCGTCCCGATCTTCCATCCTTGTTCTTTGAATAAATATGTGCTTGAAATCCCCCTTTTCTCGCGGGATCTTTTGTAATTCCTGTTCTTTCGATGCTTATTAGAGGCAATTTTAGTGCGCCAGCATTATCTCTTATTTCTTTTTTGTTCTTAATCTGAAATGCTCTTTCGGGCGCTTGCCACAAAACAGGTACTTGGCTATATCCCTCGTTGGTCTTTGTACTTAAATTTAAATCCTCTTTTAGCCATGAAACCATAGCATAATCAATTGTTTCTATAGCCGATCCTAACATTCCCACCGCTTGGAGAGTGAGGATGCTCTCGCCACTGCTTCCTGTGGGAATCATCGCAAAATCAAAATTATCAGGTAGCATCGAATAACCCCTTTCTGGCTCTCTTACAAATTGCAGAAATCTCAAAACTATGATCAACTTGACCAAATAGCTTTTTTGGTTCAGATAGTTTTACTATTTCGTAAAAGAAGTCGCCATATAAGACAAAATCGCCCTCACGAACATAAAGATTTTGATCTTCTGTTAATCTTCTTCTGTGAAAATGAATAGAAATTTCCCAACTTTTATCAAGGCCGGCGCCTTCCATATATTCAGTAACATAGTCTGTAAATTCAACTAATGCATATACTCTCACTGGGGGCAAATATGTTTTTTCTATTGCTTCTCCATATAGTTCATGAAAATTAGTAGTTTCTAAATCAACAGGATAATAAAGAACTTGCTGGCCAATAATTTTTTCTATTAATTCATCATTGACCTGTTTTACAAGATCTCGCTCTTTTTTTCCTAAAAAGAGGGGAGGTGGTGGTGCGGGTGGTCTTTTCCATTCATCGGCCATTCTCTACTTTATCCTACAAAAATTGGTAACGGGGAATATTTAAATGTTTCTGCTGCGGCCGTAGCCTTTTCTTGATCTTGCTTAATTAATGCTGTATATTCCATTTCTTTCAACATTTCAGCTAGTTTGTCTTTTAGTGCTGTTTGCTCTTCTTTAGCCTGCGCAAGAAGTTCAGCATGATTTAATGTAACAGTTTCTCCGGGTATCGGCATTGTAGTAAATTTACCACGAATTTGTCCTAACATTTCCTTACAAAGGGCTAAACAATATTTTCTAATCCACTGTTTTCCTATTGCATTAATATTATTATAGGGAAGATTGTCAAAAGGAATTGTGTTGATATTATTAACCCCGTCGATACTTCCTGTATAATCCTGTGTTGCATCCCAAGCATTTCCATCAATATAAAACTTAACCCAAATTCTATCTTGCTCGTCAAATCCCCAATAACTAGGAGTCGGAAAAAGTCGCAATTGATTGTCTATTAATTCATAAGAATAATGCGAGGTTCGTGTGTAAATCGAGTCTTCATACATAATGGCCTGTAACTTGTTTTGCCACGTTGGAATAATCTCAAAAGTAGAATCATCTGCAAACTGGCCATAAGTAGAATAATTGCCAACAACGCCTACTCCTCCATAGTAGCCATAGAAGCGCCACATTGCTCTAGGAGACTTGTAAAAAACTTGTGTGACTGTCACCCTTTTATCATTAACTTTCCCGCTAAAACCGACTGCATTGCCGCCGTCATCTTCACCAGAGTCGGATGCATCCATAATAATTTTCTGTAGGTCATAATCTTGTATATCTTGCTGCGGGGAAAAGGATGCCGAATATTCACGAACAGTGCCGCCCACGCCGGCAACCGATGATAGCCCTTGACCAACTTTCTTAGAATATGCCATTTGAAATCTTGGATATTTTAAATTAACACTATCTGGGCCCGTTTTTTTGTCGCCTTTATGATCAAATGTACCGGTAGCGTTCCCTAAAACGTCAGAAAGAACATTCTTGCCCTGATGAAGATTAATAATATATGAATATTCCAGAACCGCCTCTTCATATGCTGCATATACATTATTTGGTGTTAATTCAATGTCTACAACATCACCACCAAGCTTCTTATAAATATATGCTACCTGAAGTGCGGCGCCGCTTAGAAAATCAAGGGAGCCTGTGTAGATACCAAAGGGTACTGCGGCAGCCACTAATCCGGCGCTGCCGGTTGAAGTTAAAACAATTGCGCTTGTTTCTGACGAAGGACTAAGGTTTGTTGGCATCTATATGGCTCTCCTGCTGTAAATAGTTCTGATAAAACAAAACCCCCAGACAAGCTAAGGGCTGTTTTAGAAAGATTAAGTTATTTTATGCAGAAGCTTCGGTTATTGTCTTTTTTGTCGACCTTTTTCTGGATGTGGAGGGCTTCTTCTTTTTTGGTACGGCCGTTTTCTTCGCCTTTGTTGTCTTGGGTGGTGTATTAGTTACGACTTCAACCACTTCGGGCGACACTTCTTCAATTGTTTCGGTTTCGACAGCCGCCTGTTGTGCTAAAAGTTTGACTCGGGGGTGTGCGCGGCGTTTTGCGGCAAACTTTGCTTTAGCTGAGTTTAATCTTCTTTTCTTTCCCATGAGGAACTCCTTGGTTATATAATAAATAGTGTCTATTTGACAAAACCGAAAATCTCGAAAAATCGCCGGCGGTATTTTTCGGCAGATCGGTGTTTTTATACCTAATTCTCAAAAAGAAAACCCCCAACCTATTGGAAGGGGGTAAAACTTTAAAGGTTTATTTTATAGCTTGATAGCTGTACGATTACTCAAGGTTTAACCCTCAAGGTTTAACCAAATAACACTATTATCAGTGTTGCCATTAACAACCATGACTGCTCCGAGATTTTGGAGAAGATCATCCGTTGCGGGAGCGACACCACCGGCGGTGCCACCGGACCGGACAGCGTGATTGCCCAGAACTACAGTTCCAACAGTAAGAACAGAACAGGGTCCGCTCACTTGAACCCAGCCGTAATAATCCGCTGTCATATCTATAACGGTAACACCAACAACAGGGCCGGTTTCGGCGGCTGGAGCCACAACAAGGTCATTGTATGGCGCAGTTATTAAGTCAGCTTTGCTGGATGTAGTTACTGCAGTTACTACCTTGTCATACAGCTTAAGCGTGCAGGTGGTGTCTACGCCGGCATCGACGGCAGCATGTGATTTGATTCTCATAAGCTGGCCTTGGCCGGCACCATCATTAATGTGAAGATAGCCTTCTGCATACAGATTCTCAGCAGCATCAGTGTCGCCGCCAAATGTTACAGGCACCGACGTTAACCCAGCGGCTACACCAGCTTGCACAGCCATGTCGCGGTGGTTAGCGTTAACAAGCGGTGCAGCTTGTAAACACTTGCCAGCAGTAACAGCGATTCCACCGATACCTGCATAGCGAAAAATTCTATCTCCATAATGAAGCAATGTGCCAAAGTCAAAATGCTGTGTTGCAGACTCCGTAAAAGGATCTGCTGCACCGGCACCGCCGGCGAGTATGCCTGCTCCACCATTCTTCCCTACAACAACTGCAGTAGGGCCTTGAGCGCCAACGCCGCCGGCGACTTTTCGAAGCACCAAATTCTGAGATGTGGCGTTCTGCCAGTTAATATCCCTCTTTAAATTCTCCATTAACGCCTCAATTCTCGCGAGGCCTATTCTTTTTGTTCCCATAGTTAAAAACCCTCCTTTTATAATCATGTCCCTGTATTGATCTGTTTCGACAATACTAGGGGATAGCTCAAAGTCTACCCGATAACTAGGTTGTGAACTCTCGTTCACCTGTAAGTAGTTCTACATAAATGAAAGCCCCCATCATATGATGGGGGCTTTACATATATTTGCTAGTTAGCTAGAATTAGCTAGTAGCGCCGGCTTCACCAATAAGTCCGCGAACGACAACTAGGCCGTACATATCGGGACGTACCATCTTCTTGGCATACCGAGTCATCACGCCCTTACGGGGCACGAAGTCTTCAGGGCCAAAGATAGTGGGTGTAGTCTGCAGTGGCACGTAAGGTGCGTACACGTATCCGCTTTCAAGGAAAGAGGAACCGCGACGACCAACGAGAATCACGTTTCGCAGGAAGTAGGGGTCAACAATGACATCAAACTTCTTAGAAAGTGATCCAACCTTAACGGCACCAACGCTACCCTTCTCATCATCGTGAGTAACAGAAGCACGGAATCCCGCAGTGAACTCAAGGAGATTAGCGACTTCAGGTCCGCAAACCAGGAAGTTAGCTCCACCTCGTAGAGTCTTACGATGGATCTGTGCAGAGACATCGTTGATAGTTTCAACAAGCGTCTCATACCACTCACTCACAGTACCGGTGAAATCGGGAGCAGCAGAGCTAGCGCCAATTTCCAGGCCGGTTGTACGGTTCACAAAGAGACCGGGAGAGCGTGACCAGTAGAGTGTACTAGCAGTTGCACCATTAATAAGATCGGTAAGGATCTCACGGTCAATCTCAAGAGCAATTTGCTCAGAGAGAATGCTTGTCAACTCAACTTCAGCATCAAGGTTGTGGTATGCGTTAAGATCTTGTCCCAACTCAGGAGTCCACTTAGCCTTGAGCTTCTTGGTCATAGCAGTAATCGCCACGGAATCAACCTTGATGTCGATTTCGGGGATACTCGGCTCGGCTTCCAAGCCCCACACAGACGTACCAATGACGGAACCCAGTGCACCACCAGCCGTAAGATTATCATCCAACGGAATGGTAAGGTCGAGAGCATGTGCAGAACGCGTAATGGCCATGACACTATTAGAGCTACCATTGTTTAATGGAACAGCACCACTAACATTTGCGAACACAAGGTTAAACCTGTATCCGCTCTTGCTCGGATCTTGGTTAGTACTACCACTAGCAACCTGCGATAGACGACGTATAAGTGTGACATTCTCATCGAAGATATTGTGGCTACTTGCCAACATTTGAATTGCAACTAAATTATCAACATCTAGCTGCTCTAAATTACCGCCAGTTCCACCAGAAAGCTCAACCACACAAACACTGGAGCCAGAAAGGTCGACGTCATACTTTGTAAGCTTGTCGAGCTTTCCTTGATTCGCAGCATTTAATGGGTTTGCGCCGGCGCCAGGGGTTGCCCCAGCAGTACCAGAAGCCACCATAACGGCGCCTGCCAATGAGATGGCAGTCACAGAACCAGTTGGTGAGGAGTAACCGTTGTTAAGTCCATAAGGACCAGCTTCAACGCCACTACCTGTGAGATTCACACCACCGGTGATTTCCTTACCTACTCGGCCGCCACCATAAAGCGACTCTTCGCCATCGCCACCATAGCCCAAGCGGGGTAGCCCGGGGCCATTACTGGAGACGGTGAAATCCAGGAAGAAGATGAGACCCGAGGGGAGACTCATCGGTTGAACGCTAACGAGATCGTTTGCGATCAATCCCGCGAAAACACGACGGACAATGGGGAATGCGACGGCTGCGAAACCTTCGACATCTCCACCGGCCATGGTAGAACTTTCACGGAGAAGCTCTTTTGCTTGATTTTCAAGCAAGCGAGCCATAGATTGGCGAGTGCGGCTACTCTCCATGCCTTCAAGAAGACCTGTGCGCTCCCACTTTTCTAATAATGCATGCCCTTCAGCCTGCATATCACGATTGACAATACCTTCTGTCAATCTTTCAACTATACCAGCCATTTTAAATACCTCCTATGTTAATGTATTTGTATTAATTTTACTTAATACCTGCTAGTCTTTTCATCCTCTCCGCTAACGGATCGGATGATGTGCTCTCTTGACGAGAAGCACGAAGAACAGAAGTACGCTGACGACCAAGTGCTTCGTTCAGTGATTGTGGTTCTCTCCTTGGAGAACTCCCCACTGTACTTTCTAGCGTGTGATATATTGTCTTTGCTTCTGTTACTGAACCAGCTTTCGAAATAGCGTCGGCAATTTTTGATCTTTGCCGCTCATTTAGGGAGGTATTTCTTAAAACACGGTTCGTGTAAAGCAAGCGAGCATTAGAAAGGTTTACCTCTCGGGTAGCCCCTTGTAACTCTTGTACTACTTGCTTATGTTGTTCAAGTGACTCTGTGAGTTGGTTATTTTCGAAAACCAACTCTTCTTGAGCCTTCTTTAAAGTCTTTAATTCTTCTTCGACATCAGTGCTGCGTCGATGGGCTAATTCTTGTTCAATCTCCCACTTCATATCATATGAAGATCGTCCTGCCCAACCAGAAAGGGAGGCACCCATATCGACAGTAAGCTTTTCTACAATAGCATTTATCATGTCATCGGAAATGTCTAATTCTTCTTCGAGATTAGGGCTCATTTTGGCTGAAAATTCTTCGGCCTCGCCTTCTTCTTCGGCGCCAGCGGCTTCGCCAGCATAACCCTTAGATTCATCAGATTCGCTGCCAGCATCATCATCGTCTTCTTCAATAACTTCTTCATTATCAGCAAGAAGCTCTCTTAAGGTTTGCTCGTTGATATCTAATTCTGTTTCATTCTGCATATGTTGTATGGTTTCTTGAAGAGCATCCAAATTAATTTCAACATTAACCTCTTTGCCAGAAGTGGCAAGGTGATCTAGATTTTCGCCTTCATTCTCAGAAAGATCATCAGTTGCTGCGAGAGGAATATCTTCAGCAATTTCTTCTACGGGGCCTGCTTCGTCTTCGAGGCCCATTTCAGGGGCGACTGCGGGGTCGGCGCCGAGATCTAATTCGGGTGCACCTTCTGGAGCGCCGAGATCGAGTTCGGGGGCGGCCAATTCATCTTGTTCTAAAAGTTGGTTTAATGTCTGACGGACTTCTTCTGAATATTTGTCGATTACTGTTGTCTCTGCATTCTTAAGCGCGGCCTCGCGAAGCGCTTTTGCATCAATAATGGCATCTCTTAGCAAACTTGACATTAACATACTCCTAAAATTACACTAATTCAAAATAAATAGTGCTTTAAAGTTCTAAAATCCTTAATAATTGTGGTTTTGCTTTAATCATCCTATCCTGTATATAGTAACTGCTTCAGATCCGCCGCTAACATTGGTCAATCTTACTCTAAAGGTAGCGGAGGCCTCGCTCATGACCGCCATGCTTCCCACAAGGGTAACTCCAGTACCAGCTTCCACTGTTAAGGTTGAATTCTCAAACCCTTCACCTAGATTTATAATAATAAAGTCAAATGATTGATTTGCGACTGGATTTTCGAGGGCGTCTACAATATTAGCTGCTGTGTCTGTATCCTTCTCCTTATCGCTCGATGCAATAGTAACAGTAGCAATTCTCTTTAGCATGCTGGCTACTGATATGGCAGTTTCATCGTCGTTGACAAGATCGTTTGGTGCTACTTGCTGTTCAATCAAGCTACCGCCGACAATGGTATTCCCAACATCGTCAAGTTTAAGAACTTCGGTTCCATCGTACTTTTGGAAAACTAAATCATCACCATCAACTTTAAGTTGCATAATAATTGCGCCGGCGGTGCCGTCCATGTCAAGTGAAAGCTGATTGGTGCCTCCATCTTGAAAGTTAATATCACCGGTCGTTGAGTTAAGATCTAAAACGCCGGTTGAATCAATTGAGATTGGGGTCGCTGCGATGGTCAGACCAGTTGTGCCGTCATGAGTAAATGTTGCGTCATTCTGGGCGCCCATTGAGATGACAGAACTGTCGCTGTCTAGGCGTAAATCGTTTTCAACTCTGACATCAGTTGAGCCTGAAAGCGTAATGGTCGCTGTCCCATCAATGATCAGAGGGTTGGCTGCGATTGTTAGTCCAGTTGTTCCGTCATGAGTAAAGGTAGCATCATTCTGGGCGCCCATTGAGATGACAGAACTGTCGCTGTCTAGGCGCAGATCGTTTTCAACTCTAACTTCAGATGAGCCGGAAAGCACAATATCAGTAGTTGAATCTAGAGTTAAATTGCCAGTTGAATTAATGGAGATTGGGGTCGCTGCGATTGTTAATCCAGTTGTGCCGTCATGAGTAAGCGTTGCGTCATTCTGGGCGCCCATTGAGATGACAGAACTGTCGCTGTCTAGGCGCAGATCGTTTTCAACTCTGACATCAGTTGAGCCTGAAAGCGTAATGGTCGCTGTCCCATCAATGATCAGAGGGTTGGCTGCGATGGTGGCGCCAGTTGTGCCGTCGTGAGTAAAGGTAGCATCACTGTCTGCACCTAAAGCGAGAACTGCGGAATCTGACTTGAGTGTTAGATTATCTTTTACTTCAACTGAGGCAGCATCAGTCAGCCTAAGAACTTCGGTGCCATCATATTGATTGAAAACTAAGTCGTCACCATCTACATTTAAATTAATATCAATGTCGCCGGCAGAGGTGTCGACATCGATAGTTAGTTGCGTTGTGCCAGCGTCCTTGAATTCAAAGTTGCCACCAGCAGCATCAAGAACAATGTCAGTGCTTGAATCTAAAGTTAAATCTCCAGTTGAATTAATAGAGATTGGGGTACCAGCAAGAGTTGCGCCGGTTGTACCATCGTGCGTAATGGTGAAGTCGTTGCCTGCACCCATATTAAATACGGCACTATCCGACGTAAGAGATAGGTCGTCTGCGATAGAAACATCGCCACCAACTGCATCGGCCTTAAATACTAATGCGGAGTTTGAGTAAATCTCCAAACTACCGGTACGTGCATGAATATCTGTCTGGCCATCTCCAAAATAAGTTGAGCCTGTAGCATCAATAATGGCTATATCTTTAATGTGATAGGTACTAGCGCTAATGGCGCCCGTGATAGCCAGATTTCCTGACAATACAAGAGTGCTAGGTGAAAGCTCACCCACAGATGCCGTATAATATACAAGATTAGACGAACCAGACGCTGCTTTAGAGCCTGTTAAAAATAAAACAGAGCCGGTTGGCCCAAAGAAGGTCGCCAAGCCGCCACAATTTGTATATGACCAACTCCAATTAGCCATAGTTTATCCTACTCCTGCTGAACCTGACCAGTTGGCGCCCTGCTCTGTCATAGTCGAGCCGGCTGGGATTCCTGTTAGGCCAGCAATAATATCAAACGTTATGGTGCCGGCACTGTCTTCGCTCGTAAACCATAATTCGCTAACCTTCATCTCGATTGGACGACAGAAACTTGAGCTAGCATGTATTCTAAAATGGGCGCCGCGGGATCCTGTGAAGCTAGCGGCTTGCCTATCGAAAAGCCCGACTTCACTAAATCCAACGCGTAAAGATGCATCCGACCCGCTATGTGGTTCAATATGAAACCACTTAGTAACTTGCGGAAATCTAACCACAAGAGCGCTACCGCTTTTTGGCGCTACGCACGAGCCTGTAGCAAATGGTTGCCCACTAACCTGATAAGACCCCACATTGTTTAAGCCGGGGGCAAGCTTCCATGAACCTTGGTTTGGCATTATAAAACTCCTAAATCATAAATGTTTACTATAAATAGTCTCTAAATATTTCTATTTCGCCTTTCTTGTGCTCTTCTGCGTTTTTGTTCTTCCCGCAGACGCCGACGCTCTGCTTTAATGCGTTTTTCTTTTTTGGCGACAGAGGGCTTTTTATAGCGACGGCATTCTTTTGCTGTCTCTAAAATCCCTTCTTTTTTAACCTTTTTGGTGAATCTCCGGATCATTCTTTCGGGGATTCCTCGACACTCTTTTGCTGTAACTTTTACATGTACGCTCTTTGCCATCTCTACTCCTACTTCTACTTTAGTGCTTGCCAAATTGCAGATGATTTACCCAGAATAGAACTAATGTCGACTCCAGCATCTTGAGGGTTTCCTAAATCTGAGTCTCCCTGCTGGAACTCATGATTAGATGTTGGCGTGGTTCCCTCGAAAAGATCTACACCATTATATGCACCTTTTCCAACGGAATTCATTAAACTGTTTCTATGTTCTTGTAACTTTGTTCTCGATTCACTTGCTTTGCGGCTTAATTGCTGCTGTTCGTTAAACAAAGCGTCAGGCTTCTTCTGTCTTGTCTCAACAATAACGTTTTGTTGCATGCCTTTCGCTACTTCGGATACAATATTCGACAGAAGCCCTTCTTCTAAAAGAACTTCATGTATACATTCTTTAACCAATGGTTTGATTAATTGTTTAAGATCTGATTTCTTCATAATACTCTCGGTTTAATTCCTGATAGTTGTTGCCAACGTTTAAGTTGTGCTTCTTTTATAAGAGGGCGCATAGGAGCTTTTGATTCGCTCGGAAAGCCCCCGTAACGCTCGCTGGCTACCTCTTCTGCTTCCGCGGCCGCGGCGGAGGGAACCGCTGGGGTGCCGCCTCCTATAAATTTCTCTATTCTCTCTTCTGCGCTCAAGGATTTGTCGGCATTTGCGCTTTTACGAATCTCAGCAATTGTTTTAGTCATTTCAGGATAGGCATCATCAGAAAGTGCTCCGGACTTGTTAGCCAAAAACAAAACCATATCGACCTGAGCACCATTGAGCAACTCTTCATACTTTTCACCTACTAGATCAACTCCGACCTTTTCGAGAAGCTTGTCCATCTTTGCTACAATTTCGGCGCCCCAAATATCTTTTACAGGCTTGTTTAAAACTTCGTCCATGTTCTCAAAGAATGAATCAGGCAATAAGGCCAGAACGGCGCTAACCTGTTCTTTTGTTTTTTTACCTTTGATGGCTCCCAGCAGCTTCCCCACATACTTTTTCGAATATTTCTCAGCCGCTTCTTTTCCAATAACTTTCGCCATTCCCTTTTCTGTAACCTTGACAGCCTGATCAAAGTTTTTCAGAGCAGCCTTCTCTGCTTTACCGAGAGTTTTCGCAGCCTTAGCTAATGCTTTGGGGCTCTTCGCTCCAAGCTTAGCCGCCACCTTTCGCAGCACTTTGAAAATACCTTTGCCGACCGAGGCGGTCTCTCCCACCGCAGTGACCCCACAAATTGGAGGCATCGCAAACACCGCATCAAAGGCTCCCCACAGCCACTCTCCTCTACTAAAATTAAATACTGAGTTAACAGCACCCACCATACAGCCAATTCCCCCGGGAATAATACTGCCAGCGGTCAACAAGAGATCAACATTGTCTAATGAAGCCTTTTCAAACTCAAACATATTAAGTATTTTTTGTTTTGCTTCTTCTTCCTCGGGTTGCGCGGAGGTTTCGTCCGGTGTGCACACCTCCTCTTCGTCACAGTTGGGGTCATCCTGGGGCACTGCGCCGCCGGGCAAATATTCCGACTGAGCGAGTTGATTGCCGTCGCGATCATATATCTCTAGTGCTTCAACATCTAGGGAGATCAGGTCGCCTGTTTTCTTGTCGGTGAACGCAAGGCCCTGATCGGCGCGCATAATCTCTAAGGGCTCCCTAGGGGCCCAAGTAGGATCCCTTATCACTGTTCTGTCGTCTTTTGATCTAATATTTTTTATCAGCCAGCGGTGGTCTTCGAGATCAAAATTATCATACTCGGCGCCAAAGGGTTCCGGCACGGATGTCGGCTCGGGTGCGCCAGTTGGAGGTTCGGATTCGGGGGTCGGAGCGGCCGCTGGTGCAGGGGCTGTGCCAGGGCCCTCAAAATCAACTGTCTTGCCGCGGACCATATGTTTATAGGTCTCGATATCTTGAGTGCTCATGGCTTCTTTGGGAGGGTGGCCACATGTTTCAACATCAAAATCTTCTAAGTTACCTGAAGTTTCATATTCCTCGTCTTCGGCGTCACAATATGCAGCTGTTTTCTTGTAGCCTTTGGGAGGATTTGCTTCTTCTAAAAACTCACGCCACTTGTCTGTATATTGTTTCTCTTTTGGGAAACTACTCCAGGTACTCATCTTGTAGTACCTCGTTTAATAGCCGATTAATGCGATCAGCTTTTGTAAATACATTGGGAGTACTTAGATCTTTTGCCTCTTTCATCATATAGGCGCCTGGGGTTGATGGCTCGGAAACAAAATCAAAACAAATAAGCTGGAAGTCATCTTCAACAATAGTTTGTCCTTGAGCTTCGCTCACAGAACCCATGCCCCGGGAAGAGATCCCAAGCTGGGCGCCGCTGTTTACGAGTCCACGTAAAATATTGCCGGAAGGTGTGTCAAGCACTTTTACTTTACCCATTACAGCTTTGTTTTCCATCCAAACATCTGTAACCATGTGTGAAGCGTTCTTAAGGTTAATGACCGAATCGTCAGGGTGGTCTAATTCTCCTAGTGCTCTTTTTTCTTTTACTAATTTCTTATAATTATCTACTTCGCGCATTAAAACCTTATAAGGATATACGCGGCCATTGCCGTTTTGGATATCGGCTTCTTGTAGTTTACCGGATAACATCATGCCGCCATTAATAACAAAACGCTTCTCTTCCTCTGTTAATAGATCTTGACATACGCCACCTTCACAGAGCGCATAATATTCTCTCAATAAAACTTTTGCCATAGCTAAGATCCTTTACAGCAATTTCTTACTGGTTGAAGCATCCACTTGCGTGTCCATATATTTATGTTCATGTTTTATTCCTTCATCTCCAAAAATCATATTAAGAACATAAGATGTTCCCGATGACAAGCCACCTAAAATAAAATAATTTACAGGCGTTACGTCAAAATTAAATAGTTCTGTATATGGAGAAAGTAGCATTAAAATCCATCCCACATGAAAACCCATACACATAGGGCACGAAAACATTTGGCCAAGCCACCCTTTTGCTGGCCTTATTGCATCTAAAATTTTTCCATAAACAAGAATTTGTGTGAGGCCATAAGCCGCTAATATAAAATATAATAGATCCATATTATCTTGTCATCACAATCGCAGAAGCATCTGATTGCTTATATGCTGTCTCGTCATTAACCCATTTTACGAGGTGCTTAGTTAAATCTGGAACTGGTATATCTTGGGCTTGATTCAGCGCGGTAGTATAAAGATCTCTTATTACGTCAAAGATATCAGACTCAGCATAATATTCTTGTTCAACATTATCACTGATCATATCTAGAGTTTCGTCATCAATACAAAAAAGGTTCATCAATTGTCTAATCTCAGCTTTATTTTGATCTATTTTCTTATTCCAGCTAGCACTAATTAAATTTGCAGTCATCGCTGCCGCTGCAGCGATAAGACCAGCTACCAATGCGCTCACACCCCCCGTAACGGGTGCAGTAAAAGCGGCGACGGCGCCTAATACACCTGTTATATCTGCCACCTTGCCGAGCCTTTCACCAACATCGCTTCCTAATTTCTGTGATAAATCTTTAATGGCTTGTGCCTTTTGTTCCTCATCATCAATAGTCCCAATAAGGCCGATGGCGATATCTTGCAAGGTATATGTATTAGTTGGACAATCTGCCCATTGTTCATTCAAGTAGCCATCCCAGCGTTCCATTATTAATTTCATCTCAGACATAAAAGGCTCCTAAATCGTATATAAATAGCTTAATGAATAAGGATCTCTGATATATCCACGGCGAATTGATCCCTGTGTATCTCGTTGCGGGACCTCACCAAGTTCTGTCGAGTCCTCCTTGTCAGGGTGTGTCAACTCATCCTCGGCCATTGAAATAATCGCCTCTGTCGATTCAAAGTAGGGGCGCTCTTCGTCAATAAAGTTAGAAATATTAATAAGCGCAAGCTTTGGTGTGCTAAGTTCTTCGGATGATGCCTCTTCCATTAAAGCCTCAAAGGCACCATAGACTGCTCCCCCTTGAATAGAGTCGGCAATAACAAGCCCTTTCTTGCGTAGGTGGGCAAATAGTCTATTTTGAGCACCATATACGAGATCATTCATTGTTTCTTTAGGAAATGCAGTAATTTTATTATTCTTTGCCGATAAAACAATATCAATATCGCCATGATCAAAAATCATAAGATCGCCATTCATACTCTTACGAACATTTAGTTCGAGACGAACAACCCCATCATTAGCCATCTCACCTATTCTAACTATTACTGCCATCTGAATAGATCTCCTTTACAAGGCTTTGCGTTTTCATCACTGTTAGAAGCACATTATCGTCTATAGGGCGTTCCGAGAACATGGTCAACTGTTCTACTATTTGTTCGGCTTTTTTAAGCATTTCAGAATCATTTTTAATCTCTTTTATATTTTTTGCTTTTTTCAATTGTGTTTTTAATCTTATAATCTCTTCATTTAAAAAAGCCTTAAGCTCAAGAGCGTTATCGGCAAAAGAAGAAATATAATAAGTCAAAAGTTCCTTTTGCTCATCTAAAAGTTTTGTTTCGTATTTATTATTAAACTTCTCAGTAAACGTCCTAATAACAACCTCGTCAATTTCATCAGGAGTTATTATTTTTTGTGAAGGGTTAGTCATATTTTTAATGATCTCGTTCTCTAATATAACTTGATCTTTGGGCGATGTCTTATCCGAAAAAATCCGTGCTATTGATGCAAGAGTTTTATAGTTAGGAACAAAATTTCCAAATACTGATGATTCTAGCTCCTTGTTTACATCATAAATCAAAGCGCTCTGCTCTTTAAACAGTGCTTCGGGGTCAATTAAACGACTGGTGATTTTAGCTTCTCTAAGAATTTTTTCAGAAATGTCTTTATCAAGATTTTGATTTTCGTAAAGGGAGCGATGACATTCTAAATCTTGTCTAAGTAAAGAATCTTCTTTAAAATGAGTTCTGATAAGGTTAATTGCAGTCTGGCGCCGTTTAGAATCTTTTTTCAATATTGCGGCTGTCGCTTCTCTAATGAGAGCTTCATAAACAAAAGCAGTATTTCTCTTTTTATTGTGTCTTGTCTTCATCCTGTTGCTCCGTTGTTTCCTGATTCTTATTTTCTAATCCTGCAATAAGTTCTCGGATTGAATTGTTTACTTGAAATAATTGATTTTCCTCTAAGAGTTCTTCTGTCTTATAAGTAGGCTCTTCTCCTTCATAAATACCATTTCCGATACTTCCCATTTTGGCCAAAGAGCCAATCTCGGAGCCAGGAACTACATTGCGTATAGTAGAACTAGCTTTCTCGCGAGAGTATTTTGAATCAATTGAGCGTTTGCGCGCGCCGGCAGGTCGTCGATCTACTTTCTTAGGATAGTATACTTTACCTTTTGCTCCCGGTGTAAGTCGGGGTTCGTTACGTGAACCGGGGGGAACCGCCAGTAATGTAGATTCTTCGCCACCAAGCTCTTCGCCGCCGGCTTCACCAGCGGGCATTTCCTCGCCACCGAGGTCGGTATCGAGTTCGCCGCCGAGTTCGCCGCCGAGTTCGCCGCCGAGGTCGCCACCGAGTTCGCCGCCGAGTTCGCCGCCGCCCATGCCACCGCCGGCAGCCGCGGCCTCTGCGACTTGTTGCAATGCAGCATCATGTTTACGATCATAATACATTTCTCGTTGGTTGCGAAGAAACTCCTCGTTTGACATACCAAAAATATGTTCTGTGACCCAGCGCCGCGAGAAATAACCTTCGGTGGCGGCGCCGGCAATATCGAACTTCTGCTTCCAAGTTTCAATTTCTTGAAGCTCTGCGATCTTCGAAGGATTGTTGAGCGTTAAAGTAAAGCTTAATAAGTCGTCGCCTCTGAAACCTAAAGTATAGAGATGGATGATTCCGATCTTTGTAAGTTCTGCGATGATAACTCTCTGGAGTCTCTGAATAGTTCGAGCAAATCGAATGTCTTTCTGCGCGAGAGTGGTCTTATCTTCTTCGGCGCCCTCACCCATCGTAAGATACGATTGGGGGATTTTCAACGCAGAGAAAAGCTTGTCACGCAAATACTTAATATCATCAATTGCTGTCATGTTGTCAGCGCCTTTGAGTGACGTGATATCTGTAGCAGAGCCCGGGCGTACCGGAATGAAATAGTCTTCTTCAATACTCATTGGATTATAACGAAGATCGATTTTTCCAGTGGTGGGATCAACTACAGAATGGCGCTTAAGGTTTGTTACAACCTTTTGCATATATTGTTCAACATCTTCTGGGGGGATGCCCCCAACATCAATCTTAAACATGCGCCGTTCAGATGAACGAATAACGCGATAAGCCATCATAGCATCTTCCATCAAAGTTAGTTGGCGCCAGATGCGACGGGCGGGCTCAAGAATAGAAGTTCCATATGGAGCATACTTATCATTTCCAAGTACTCGGAAGTGGGCAATCTGCCAATTCTCAAAAGTCATTCCTGCCGAGTTCCATTGATATTGAATATAGTTAGGGTTTGTGGCATCCTGGCCCTCTAGCCTCTCGATGTCTACTGTTGGTAAAGCTAATACAGATTGAACTCCATATTTATCGTCAATGTCAAGATATAGAAAGAAGTCGCCATATTTGCACATTGTGCGGGCCCAGCCAAAAAGGTTATATCTAAGGTTAAGAATGCTGTCAAACAAAACTCCTAGGACAGCTTCAATTTCTTCATTAGGGCATTTAATATTAAGCATAGGCCGCAACTCTGAATACGTTGTCATTTCATCTGCATAGATATCCATTGTAGATGCGATCTCGGGCATATACTCCATTTGATCAAAATCTATATATCGTTCAGAGCGCCGTTGGTTTGCGATAGCATTAGAGGCGACTACATCAAGCGGGCTATAAAGCGTCTTCTTAAATTGTTGTCCTGACGCAGATTTAAATCTTGAACTAAACTTGTCAAGATGTTGCCTTCGAATCCGGCGGCCGGACTGGGATCGATAATTAATAATTGGCCCTGAAAAAAGCCTTGTTAGCGCCTTAAATAATCCTGATTGGCTGTTTGCTGGGTTTCTGTCTGGTGATGCCATTTATAATCTCACTTAATAATCCATTTGTATTGTTCATAAAGCTTTGCTGCTTCTGATGTTTTGTCAAAGATGTTATCTTTTTTATATCCTTCTTGTCCACTAACGCGTGTATTCATCGTAGTTTTAGTTGTGATGATTGCATCAACGAATGCTTTCTTATAATTTAAATCTCGTGCATTAGACTGAAGTGCGGTATCGTGGACCCAACAAGCAATAGCTAATGCCATAATTAAATCATCATTATACCCTTTCATTGCTTGGGGTTTTCCGTTTTTCCAAATAAAAGTTTTCATTTCATTAAATAAGCGTGTAGAATACACTTTAATTAGTTTATTTCTTATAAACTCTTCTAATTTCGCAACTATTAAAGGCCTCGTCTTCATTGTAGTTGAAAAACCCGGAATAGCGGATGAGCGGAATTCCGCTTGATGCTGTTCAATATATTCATGTGTTGACTTAATAGAATAATATAAATTAGGATAACCGTATTCTATCAGTTTGTCAAGTACTGTATAGCCAATATTATTATTTTCTACAACCATCATCGCATTTCCGAACTCTCGGCCAACTTGATTAAGCATGTTTGCAAATAAGTCTGGCGTTAGTTTTCCTTGATATTCTCCAATGATTTCAAGAGTTTCTAGCTTTAAAACATGAAAAGTAGAAAAATCGGCTCCGTCGCCGCGAGACACATCTACTACCATTAAATAATTACAGGTAGGATCAAACTCTTCCCAAATCCAAAAATTACGATCAAAGCCTGTACGGTACTTGGGTTCTTTGGTCATGGAGACTAACCATTCCATACAGTCAGGATCGATTACTGTTTCGCCTGAAGTGTTGAAATTGCACTTAAGTTCTTGCGCGATCTGTCGTCTGGACATATTTCTAGTTTCTTTTCTATACCATATCTCGTCTCTTTCTGGGTGTACATCCCATGGAAGTGTTGTAAGATTAAAGTTGTTGGTGCCGGCTTCTGCCTCGGTACATGTTTTATGAAACCAGTTTCCCACTCCGTTAGGAGTAGACAGGGCAATGCAGCGCCCCCCTGTTGATAATGTAGGATATAATCCTGTCCACAATTCTTCTAAGTTTTCAATGTGCGCTGCTTCGTCTAAAACCAATAATGACAAAGCTTCTGATCGTCCAGCATCTCCAGACGTAGAAGCTGCTTTAATAGAAGAACCATTTGATAGTTCAAAAGAAGTGCGATTGTCTACACTAATAGTGGCAATCTTTAGCCAATCTGGAAGCTGTCGCATGATGCCTTTGACTTTCTTTACAAGATTTCCCGCTGTCGCAAATTTTGTTGCCATAACAAGAATGGCTTTATCGCGGTGAAATAACATCATCCATACAATATAACCAGCAGTAATAGTTGAAATTCCAAGCTGACGTGCTTTTAAGATAACATTAAAGCGATAATCATTAAAGTCTCTAAGAAGCTCATCTTGAAAGTCATAGGTATTGAATAATATAAGCCCATATAGTGGGTGCGAAATTCTAGCATATGTTTTAAGAAAATAAGATGGATCTTTTCCGCATTTTAATATCTCTTTGACTTGCTGATTTTTGTCTAGTTGAAAACTCATTCATCTTCTTTCGTGACTACTTGAGGGGGCGGCGGCGAGAGCGGTGCTTGAGTCGGTGGAGCGCGAAACCGGCCAAATGATTTTTGCATTGCTCCAATAGTAAGGGGATTTTCCCCTGTTGTTGCCGCAATTAGGTAGTCAATGCTAGTATCTACGCTCTCTATTGCTTTTAAAATGTCTGCGCCTCTATTAAGCTTTTGTGATATGTCGCTTAATAAATTTAATATTTCCTTACTTGATTCGATTTCTTCCTTAATGATTTGTTTAAGTTCTGATTTGGTAATTTTCATAATTCTTCTCAGTACTCATCGTCGACAACTTCGATCTCTTCGGTGTTATTTGCACCAGCAAGTTCAAAAATTCTATCGCGCGCTTCCATGGCCATCTCATTAAGTTCACTATCGACAGCAGCTATCTCGTCTCTCTTGCCCCCAGCTTTAACGTACATATCCTCAAAAACAATAGAAATAGCATCCGAAATTACTTCTTCCATAGTTGTTGGGTATTTTTCTAAATCAGAGCCGTGAGCCAGTACTTCTTCGTCGGGGACTCCTGTTCGCCACTCACCTTCATCTATGGTAGATATACGGGTAACTTCTTCTGTAACAAGTTCTTTAAGCCTATCAATAGAGATCTTCATTTTTCAACTTCAGAACCTTTCTTGCGGGTATCATTCTTAGGACGCTTGCCTTTCCAGCCGCCCAAATCAAGGAAGGTTTGCCAACTACCTTCAACGGTAGATTCTGATGAGGCTTCAACTTGCATTGCTTCATCAAGACCTCCAACCTTATAGCGGCATTCGGCCGTTACCCAAGAACGAATACGAGAGGTGCTTTCGACTCTCATATCGACCTCACCTTCTTTAGTAAGCTGCACGGAGTTACCGGTAATCTTGCGATATTCTTTTTTAAGAAAAGAAGCAATCTCAGATATACGCTGTTCTATATCGCTCTCAAAACCATTAGTATATACTTCTTTTAATTGAACTTCAGAATGATAAGAAAGAGACATCAGATTACCACGAAACCTTACATTAAAGCCATCTAATACTCTCTTGTCAAGAATTGGATCCCCCTCTTCTCTTTGAAGGCCCACCAGTACAGGTTCTCCCTCTTCCGTTAGTGCGCCATCATATGCATTAGCGGCTGCTTGTGATAGTCCTTGTATGATTTCGTATACTGTTGCCATTATGCTGTCTCTCCTTTGCTAAGTTTATCTTGCAGAATTTTCATTACTCTTTGTATTAACATCTTATGTGTGACAAGATCTACCCCTGGCTCATTAGCAAGCTTGAGTAAAAAGTTATCAACCTGATCAACAATACCTTGTTCTTGGCTACTCAATTCAGCGGAGGCGGCTTTTCTAGTTTCCATTCCGGAACGAGCGAATTGGCTCTTGCCCATGCTTTTGCTTTTAAGTTTGGTAGGATCAGTTTCGGGTGCGGGGGCTGCTTCTTCTGCTTCTTTTAGAGTTTTGAGAATCATATTCTTTAAATCTCCTTTAGTTATTTTCATTTTTTGGTCTCCAGCCCTTTTCCCATCTTTCTTCTCTGTCTTCCACATATTGAATGTAGCACTTATAGCAGCAATCATATTTGAGAAGACAAACATCATCTGTCGATTTTCTAGCCAAAGAAGAACACACAGAACAATGCTGTAAAGAATCTCTATTAAATAGTTTCTTTGAAACCTTTATACCATTTATGTCAATCTTCTCTTGCCACTTATCGTTTTCATTAGTTTTTTTATATAACTCTTGCATTTGCTCAAGATATTCTCTTTCTTTAATCTCGTCCCAGTTTGCGCGAGGATTTTGAATAGCCTCATCGCCATATTTTTGAGCAATGGCTTTTTCAATTGCAACAATTTTATCTAAATCTTTATCACTCATTGAACAATCTATAGGCCCCATATGTTGCTGCAACCCCTACCGCTATGCCGCCGGCGCCCCAAAGCCAATTGTTGCTCGGAGATTGTTTTAAGAGCGCCCTTTGCAAGTGATCGATCTCTTCATCCTTCTGAAAGATCAGAAGACTTGTTTCTTCGTGGAGTGCATTATATTGAATCTCCCAATTTCGGAGTTCTAGTTCATAGCTCGCCGCTTCGACTGAAAGCTCGTATTCAATTCGTGCTTGGCATGCGAGGTTAGCAGTAGACTGGCGCGCTAAGATTTCCGACAATGCCGGCACATCAAAGAGCACGCCTTCAAATGGCGCACACTGTTGGTGTCCCAGGAATGTGAACTGGCCTGTGTCTGCTGCTTGAGCAGGGCCGCCCAACATTAATAATAGACTAAGGAACATAATCAAATCCGTACATCAACATTATTGTCTCAGATAATTCTTCTGGGTCTTCAGAGAATTGTCTTCCGAATTCTTCTCTCCGACTCTCGATCACTTCTAGCAACTCTTCTTGGCTCTCTTGGTAATCTCGCTCTACTTGTTCTATGGTGTCTCTATAAACTTGAAGAGATTCTTCCATATCGGCCATTTGCTTTTGGTGGATCTCTTTCAAACCAGCAATTTGTGCTTGAAGCGATTGCTCTGATGCTTCATAGGCAGCTTGCATCTGTTTATAGTCATAACGCATTTTGCCCATTATAGCAAGACCAAGCAGGGCGATCAAAACACCCTTCCAATTCTTCAGTAAAAACTGAAGCACCGCCTGCTGTAAGGTCATTTAAGCCCCTTAAGTCTCTCAACGATATCGACAGCACCTTGGGTGCCTACAAAAACGGTACTAATGATAACCCAGTCCCCACTGGTAAGATAACCTGCAAATGCTAACGCAGATGCAGTCATCCATACCAATAACTTACGAGATGTAAGCTTCAGTAACCAAACATCAACAAATCCTTTGTGTTCTGCCATTATATTTCCTATAGCAACCAGTGAGCAAACAGCACACCGTCAAGCCAAACTAGGCCCACAAGGACCCACCAACTAAGACGACTGGCGCCATCTCGAACTTCATGCCACATAGCCCAGCCTCCATCGAGTGCTAGCCTCCATAAATGTCCTACGCCTGTGGTGGCGCAGTCCCATACTTTTCTTAATAAGCTCATTTTTTATTTCCTTTTTTTTTCTTTTTCTTGCCTTGTTTGGATACAATTGTATCGGCAATTCCATATGCATCATCTTTATCAGTTCCAGATGCCATTAGTTCGTCTGCTTTCTTCTCTTTTGCTTTGTAAAAAGACTTTTTATATTTCTTCTCCTCAGCCAAATATGCTTCTAATTCTTCTTTGATATACTTCCGAAGGATAGCACCTTCGGCTACTCCAGACAACGGTTCTGTTGCTGCATGATGGATGGGTTCATATGCGGGAGGCTTGCTGCGGGCTGCATCCACTTCTCTAGCGGCTCGCAAAATAGCTCTCTTGGTTCGATCTAATTCCTCTTGGGGTCCCTTCTCTCTAATAAAGTTTTTATATTTTTCTGGATACTTTCCTTGGTACCAGTCCATCGCCACAGCCATCGCTTGGGTGCTAGGGTGTATAGGATAGGGATCTGGTTCTTCTTTGGGAGGCAGGGACGGACGCAAGGGCTCCATAGCGGGCAGATCTCCTGTGCGCTCTTCCGGATCTTCAGGGTCATCATAGATAGTTTCCCAGCCGGCCCTCAGAGCCTCCTCAATCTCTTCATAGATGATCTCCATCAACTTTGCTTTGGCAATTAATAGGGACATTCAGGCTTAAACCTTACAGGGGGATGTGTGTCTAGCGGAATGCCGATACATTCCATATCGTTTAATCTTTCATGGACTCTGTGGTGCGAACAGTATGCGACTGCCAAAGCAAGTAATGCTAGCCCTACAGCCAGCACATCCAATCGACATAATTTTAATAGCTTTTGTTTCATTGTAATCCTGCCCAGATTAATATTATAACTAGTGTGACAATCGTTCCAAAGGCTAGCGATGCGCCGATAATATCGGTCCACTTAATGTCGCGCCATTCGAGCCAGTGATTTAGTTTATTCCAAAGTTTCATTTAGACTCCTCCCATAAGATCTTGTGCAACCTGATCAGGAGACATTCCACTCAGCCACATATCATAAAGATTAATATCAGAGGACATCTCATCTGCTGCTACATATTCCCCTGAAAGACTCTCGATGTGGCCGTCGACTTCCAAGACCCATTCAGCAAACTCACGTAGGCTACGATTCATATTAGTTTTCTCACTCTTCTCGTCATGTGGTCCGAGTCCCGGTTCGGGCACATAGCCCGGGCGCTCCCAGGCTGGGAGTCGAGCTTCCTCAAGCTCTTCTTTGATTATCTGTTTAAGTTGTGATTTTGTGATTTTCATTTAGACTCCTTGTAGGTAATCCAGTATCCATTCGTCGGGCATGCCATCGCGAGCCTTGGCAGTCCCATAGGGCATCCGCTCTGGGGTCTCGTTGCTGAATGCAAAATATTCAAAAAGTTTCTCATAAGCGGGTGTCTCAAGAAAATCTGCGGAATCTATCTCATCATCAAGTATCTGATTAACGTAGTTTATTTCGTCCCTATCAAGACCCGCGTCCATCATCACGCGTGATCTTTGTGGCGACTCGACATGTCCTACGGCGCCACCTTCTTTAATAATTTCCGTCTTCTCGTTCATGAAATATCGAGGGTCAATAAATTTCTTGTTTTTTCTAATCATTTATTTCTCCAACGATCCACCGCCATGGGTTCGTCGCCGGCCATATCAGCAGCCAATCTTAAAAAGTCACTTATCGACATACCTGCCATGGCAGGCGCTTGTTCTGGAATAATCTCTCGCCGTACATATTCTACAACGTCTTGCGCAAACTCTCGCGTAATTCCTACGTCCATGTCTGCTATGGCGGAGCGCTGGTGTGCTATCTCTTCATCTGAAAATTCCGTTGGTGGCAACGCTTCGTTCAAATCCTCCATCTTCTCATCCATGAAATATCGAGGGTCAATAAATTTCTTGTTCTTTCTAATCATTTGTTATTTTGCCCCTCTCTCGCGATAGGCCTTCAGGCGCGCGGCGATCTCCTCTCGACTGCGAACAGGGACTCCTTCTGGGCCAATTTTTTCGCCGGACCATGTATAACCATGGCGCCAGTCCACATCCCCCCGTGCCGACTGTTCGGGGACATCCGCATCGGGTCCTGGGGCTGCGGCGCCTGCCTCTGCATCGAGAAGACCCGCTGTCTGCAAGATTTCTATGTGCTGAGGTTGGAGGTTTCCTTGATTTAGGCCGGCCGTTGACCGAGGATCTACGCCCGCATCAACGAGAGCCGCTAACCATTCTCCCGGGAGAGCTTCCTCTCGTGCAGATGCGCCGGCAAGTCTATGACCTTCCGCAACTTCTTCCTCGTCTAAATCTCTATAAGTTGTCTCGTTCAAAAAGTAACGAGGATCAATTCTTTTCTTGTTCTTTCTCATCATTTTATGCTCCTCCCCATAGGTGCCAGCCAGCGGCAAGACCGATAGCCAAGCACACTACTTTCGTGACTCCTATCAGAACATAATCTTCTAATGCGCCGTTAAGCAAAACAAGCTGCTTCGCTCTTGTCCATGTATTTCGCGCTAAATCTCGTGGTGTACTCATGTGTTAGTCTCCTAATGCCTGATGACGATCAAGCGTCTTTAAGAACAGGCTTAATATATCTAGTCGCGAAGAACCAATTCTGCGGAAATCTCCTGCAGCCGCGGCATCGGACATTTCTGACAAATCCTGTACTATTCTATTTTTAATCTGATCGATTCTTAAACCACCAAATCCCGGTACAAGAACCTCAGCCTCATCAGAAGTGGTGGCGCCTTCTTCGGGCTCCGCATACATGGGTCCAGCGTCATCATATTCTACCTCTTGAAGTTGCTTAACTTCTTCTTCGATAATCTGTTTAAGTTGGGATTTGGTTACTCTCATCTTTATTTTCCTTTGGGTAGCCCATTCATACATAGTATGGCAACGAGTCCAGGTACGTTATCATTAATGTAAACGCCTGAAAAAAGTGTATCAGTTCTGCCGCCAACATATCCAATCGCAGCATCCAAGTGCTTGCTAATTTCTGGATCGTTTGCCATCTCAGAAGACGCAATTAATAATAATGCGCCAGTTTTTGGCTTTCCTTTAGGGGAAGGGCACGGGGAGCGCTTCATACAGTTCTGAAGGATCATTGAGCCTAAATTAGGTGTGGCAGGATCCTTAACCATTGTCGAACCGATAAACATTCTTTGGGGTGTCCTCAAACAACTTTCGAGATCTTTTGTGTCAAACGATTGAATCGGTGATTTGTCTGAAGATAGCTTTAATACCTGTGTCCATAGCTTTGCGAACGCAGTATTAGCAGACGGAAACAAGTTAAGCATCCCAACTTTACCACGCAACAGTTTAACTTGGCGCTCATTATCCAGAACAATATGAGTATGCTTCGATACGTCATTTAAAAGTGTTAGTGCATTCTTGCTAATCGTAGGATTCAAGCTTTCCTGTGCTGTGGGCCATGAAACGATGTATACAACTTCGCCTTCCGCTTGAACAGATTTTAAATAGCGCTCAAACACACTGTGGAGCGAAGCGACGGCAGAACCAGTTCCACCGCCGCCTCCAGCGCAAACGAACAGCCAGTCTACTTTGCCTAATTTTGTGCGGAGGGCGTCTTCTACGACTGTACTGTTTGCATCAAACACAGCTTTTCCTAAATTCACATCTTTTCCAATACCATCGGCATCGGGAATCAAAACAACATGCTCATCACCCACATCGTCAGGAATATCTTTAGGAGTGGTATTGACAAGGAAAGTCCTGTTATAACCAAGATCGAGAAAGGCTTTGGCCATCTTGCCGCCACCTCCACCTACGCCGACAACAGCACAATTTAGTGCTGCCGGAACAGTATTCTCTGGAAGTAGGTTTTCATGGTTTACTTCTTCATCGTCCCCATAGTGATCGATGAAATCAAAATCATCGAATTCGCTAGTTGTGGGTGCGTCGAGGGCAGGTGGGTTTTCCTCTACTGCCGGCTCAACAAAATCAAAATTATCTGGTTCGCTCATTTAAATCTCCGTTTATTTCTTGCTCTTTATGCGTATTCTTTTGCGACTTTCGGCGGCGACTTGCTGTTGTTGTCCTTTTTCATATGGAGGATTAACATTAACTTCGCCACCTTTAAGTGCCTTAATGGCAATTTTAGAAGCCGGCTGGACAGGACCATCTGAATCATCAATAACTGGCATATCTGCGCGTCCTTGTGGCAGAAGTACGGCCGAGTCGCTAACGCCCGGTACCGTTTTAACATTGGCTAACATAAAATTGGCCATGGCTTCAACAGCTTCTTGCCCTTTTTTGCCTGTTTTCGTCTCTATTACCTTAAGTGCCATACCGGGCTCCATCGCACCAGCTACTCCAGTAAATGTTCCGCCTTTTCCGTTATCTTGTTTATCTTGCGCCAGATTTGTCAAAACTTGAACTACGGCGTCTCTATTATGAAATTGAGCAAAATTACCTTCTCCAGGCTTGCCCTCACCAACGCCCAAAAGACCCTTGGTTATTGTATTTAAAATCGCAACCAACTGTTTGCCGGGGAAACCCACCAAATACCCTGACATGCCTGCTGAAGGCTTTGACATAGCCGTTGCAACCCAACGATGGTGTCCGTCCATCATATAATTATCACTAGAAACAAAAGCCCCAAGATTGCCTCCGGGGCCGCCGGAACCAAACATAGTGTCATTCAGCATGCCAAGGGCGAACCACGCAGCTTTACCAAGATTCATAGTATTTTGCGATGGTTTTAAATCTTTTGCGGCGCCTTTCCAATTTCCAACTGGAATTGTGTCGTCCTCGATCTCGCCATCTTGGACGCCAGTATTCGAAAGTGTTTTGGCCCGGGTCGCATCAACGGCCGATAATTTGCTTGGGAACATCTTAGGATCTACCTCTGCGGCATTAGCATCCTCATCTAAAAACTGCTGCCAATTTTCCATCAATAGTTTCATTTTAACATTCCTTCTAATTCTTCTTGGATGATCTTTTCAAGCTCCGCTCTTTCAATACCTTCGCCGTAGCCCAAATTGGCGGTGCCGGCCTGACCGGGATTTGCGCGATGAAAATCCCTGGTCTGCGGGCTGCCGTACTTGTCGCGATACGCGACTTCGGCTGCCCAGTCGTCTTTTTCTTTCTGGCGATGGGCTCTGGCCTTTCTTTCTGGGGCGCCCTTTTCCCAAGCGCGCTGGGCCCGTTCTGCGGCCTCTTCGGCAGCGGCTTTGGCTTGTCTAGCGAGGTTCTCATCGGCGTATGCCATCATCTTCAAAACAGAGTCATATATGTGAGCGGTGCTGCGCAGAAATTGTTCGGGGGTAGTCTTCTTTGTGACGATATCACGGATCCAGTCGACCTTTTTCTGGAGGCTGTCCATGTGCATCTCCCGGTCGGAGCCCCCCAGGTGCCAGATGGCATTTGCATACTTCCCCATCGACCGTGCGAGCGTGTCTATCGTCGGTCGAAGGGCTTCCCATTTCTTCTTGCCCTTGAGTTTCTGATTTAGAGAGATCAGCGGATCCACGTCTTCGGGTTCGCCGTATTGAAAGTCGTCGAATTCCCAATTTGTGTTAAAATCGACTGGGACGGCTTTCCCCCATGGGAGGGACCATTCATCTAGCTGTTCAAGCTCTTCGTTGATAACTGTCATTAACTGTGATTTGGTGAGTTTCATTATTGGTTTACCTTCGCGTATCCTTTCTTTTTCTCGATTACAATCTGCATATCAACACAA
>Ga0208156_1000120_pt1 | contig 40723 bp, 41 predicted proteins | sample 1_EtaG_FD_184073 | JGI IMG/M metagenome (GOLD analysis project Ga0208156, IMG submission 184073) | Marine viral communities from the Subarctic Pacific Ocean - 1_ETSP_OMZ_AT15124 metaG (SPAdes) (version 2) | ecosystem: Environmental > Aquatic > Marine > Oceanic | place: Pacific Ocean | collected...
GTGCCTTTAAGTTTGGTGCAATGCCTTTAGTGAGTAGCTCAATAGGACTTGATACTTATGTATCACGTCACGAGTATGATGATGGACTGACATTGTTTGTACAAAATATCGGTACTCAGACTACAACAGGGCCAATTGCCACAGCAAAAGGTATGGATTATAGTTATGGAAATACTAATAATCTAGGTGTCCAATGGGCACTTGCTGAAGATCTTGCTAAAGAATACTACACTAGTGGGCCGAAGATCAGTAGATACACAGTAGGTACTGATGCATTTTATTGCAAAATGCGTTGGAGTATAGCTGATGTCTCTGGTGCTGATGAGTGTGCTTTTGGCTTTAGAAAAGTCGAACCTTATCAGGCTAATATCGATGACTACGATGAAATGGCTTGTTTAAATGCAATTTCTGGAGATATTAACTCAGAAACTATATTAAACAATGGTGGTACTACTTCTACAGACCTAACTGCTCCTTCTTCAGGGGATTGGGCTAATGCGGCTATTCATTCTGTTAAAGTGCTAGTTAGTGCAGCTGGTGCTGTTACTTATGAGTTGGATGAAACTACACCTACAGGTGCTGCTGCATTTTCATTTGATGTTGGAGAAATAGTTACACCTTTCTTCTTCTATCTAAATGATAGTGATGTAGCTGGTGCTGTAGTTCTAGAAGAACTTGAGCACGGTAGACAGTAAGTAGTTAACTAAAATAATACCTGCCCCCTCTATTGAGATATGGGGTCTCTTCTAGAGGGGGTGGGTACCTTAGAATAAGGATAACAAATGGCCTTTATAGACCAAGTACAAGATTTAACTTCGCTCACCGTTTCAGATAACGATGAGCTTTCCCAATTTTTAAAAGACGGTGTAATAGATGTCACAAATAGGTGGCTAATTGTTAGACCTCAAGATGCAGAACAATTTCAAAGAGAAAGTTCTATTAGTGATTCTCAAGGGCTTAGTGTTGGTGGGGCTAGAATTTTAGCTGTTATAAGAGAAGGTAACCTAGATGGATCTTCAGATGGAACTGCTTCATGGTATCCATGTAGAAAGATATCTCCAAGTATGCAATCAAGAGCTGTTGATGTAGAAAGTTTAGACTATGCTTCTCTATATAATCCTGTTTATGCCATAAATAGCGATAAAACAATCAATGTATATCCTACTCCATCTGCAAATAATGGATTAAAAGTTTTTTATATAAATGAAGAACCTAGAGATATTACTAATAATGCTGCATTAATTCATAGTCATTCAGATATTAAGTATTTTCCTAATGATAAAGTTTATTTAGTAGTTATATATGCAGGTATAAGATTACTGCAAGCTACTATGGGGAGTAATGTGATTTCTCTCACTACTGTTCCACCTGATGTACCTACTTTATCTACAGTTAGTTTTAATGAATCAAATGGTTTAAGTATTACAGCTACTGATCCTACAAGTATTAGTTTAACGTCAGTAACTTATACAGGATTGAGTTCTGATGAAGATACTGGTTCTGTAAGTGATGTAACACATACAGTAGTAGATATTAGTGGTGCTACACAACCTGCATATAATGGTAATGCTGTTGTGGGATTGGCAGATGGTACTTTAACAGTTGAAATGATAGATACAGCATTAAGTGTTACAGATTTATCAATTAGTACAGTACCACCTGATGTCCCTACAATTACAGCTTCTACTGTAAGTTTTAGTCAGGCTGCTCCTACATATACAAAGCCTAGTGTATCATTGAGCGCAGCCCCTACTATCGGTAATTTAACTATTTCAGTAAGTGCTCCTACCACTCCAAGTGATCCTTCAATATCAGGAGGTTCAGTTGGAGCTATTACAATAGATTCTTTGCCAAGTGCTCCTGATTATGTATCTCCAACAACAACAATAAGTGGAGAAACATGGGCATCGGAATATCCTCATGCAGAGGTTGATATTACAACTGCACTTACAGCACTTAAAAATAATATTGATCTTTCTAATGCAGCAGTAGATGCAATGCCTGTACCGCCAGATACTCCTGATGTTCCTGAACTTTCTTCAGTGGGCACAGCTCCTACATATGACAATACTATAGCAGCCTCTGAATTTAGCGATTTAGCAACTTTGATTGATACAGATGAAGATCCTGAATTAGCTGCATCTAAAATACAAGAGATCAATGCCTTAATGCAAAATGAATTAAATGATTTTAATGAAGAAAATGTAGTATTTCAAAACACTATGCAGCAAGAGGTTCAAGAAGATACTTTAATTATTCAAAAATATCAGGCTGATTTGGCTGTATATCAAGCAGAGATAGGTGCTATGTCGGCTCAATCTCAGGGATATCTTCAGACAGCACAAGGCTATGCTAATGAAATTAAGACTAGATTATCAGCTACTCAGGTAAAAGTATCAGAATATCAAATTAGAGTTCAGGATGCTTTAAATGAATTCAATGATGCAAATGTGGTATATCAGGCTGGAGTACAGAGAAATATACAACAAGCTCAAATAGATATGCAGGATGCTCAGAAGGAAGCAGATTTAACTTTACAAGCTGCAATACAAGATTATTCTTTAGAACTTCAATTATTTCAACAAGAAATAGCAAAGTATCAAGCACAAGTTAATGATGAGGTGCAGGAATATCAACAAAATCTTGCAGGGGATTTACAGGTATGGCAAGCTGAAAGAACGACAGATCTACAGCAATACGCTTCAGACATACAGAATGAGTTGAATGAATTTAATAAAGAAAATGCAGCATATCAGATAGAATTACAGGTTTCTATTCAAAATGCTCAATTAGAAGATGCAGAAGAATCTAAGAAAATACAAAAGTATTCAGCAGAAGTACAAGAATATCAAGCAGAGGTAAATACAGAGGTTCAGGAATGGCAGGCTAATACTAATAAAGATTTACAAGTGTGGCAGCAAACTAATGCAATGTCATTACAAGAGCACTCTGCTAGAATGCAAGATGCTTTAAATCTTTTTAATGAGGAAAATGTAGAATATCAAGCAGAGATACAGGAAAAGATTCAACAAGCTCAGATTAATAATCAAGAGAATCTTCAAAATATGCAGAAAGCTTTACAGATTGCAATAAGGGATGCAGATAAAAGCCAAGAACATCAGATACAAGAAAAGATACAGGATATGCAAGCTATAGTAGCTGATAATGAGAGAAAGGTTGCTCAGTTTACAGCTGAAGCTCAGCATTATGCAACTCAGGTAAATGAAGATGTGCAAGCTTATACTTCCCGGCTACAGTCAGATGTTCAGACTATGCAGGCTGCAATAGCAAATAACCAATCCTTACTTACTAAGTATCAGGCTGAAACTGTAGAGTATCAAGCTGAAGTAGCTGCAGAGACACAGGAACAATCGGTAAAGATGCAGCAATATCAATTACTGTATACTCAACTTAAAGCAGAATATGATCAAGCATTCATGATAGCAGCACCACAACAACCACAACAAGCGGAGGTATAAATGGCAACAACATATAACGTAAGATATAAAAATCATTGTACACCACAGACACAGGTAATCTCTGATGGTAGATGGTATCTTGACAGTGATTGTGGTAGGAAGTTAACAGGGGATTGTAGTGCTCAAGCTATTGGTGCGACTGGTAATTATGAAGCTAGTAAAGCAGTTACTGCTACTGGCAGTGAATGTGAGCTTTCTGCTGCTGGTGATGATTATGAATTTGTATTTATAAAAAATACTGGTTCAACAGATATTGTAGTAACTCTTAATGATAGCGATTATCACATATTGTTATCTGAAGGAGAAGCTTTTGCTTCAGAAATAGACCCAGATGCAATTGTTAGAGTAAAAACAACACCCAGTGGGACTTCCACAATAGAACATTATGAGGCTAAGTAATGGCAGTCGATAGAAAGGTAATATTTGGTACATATGTAGTTCCAACAAGAATAGATACAATGGAAGAAGATTCCATATCTAAAATATCATTTCAAGATAGCCCAGGTAAAACTCTTGGTGGAAAAGGTTCTGCAGAAATAGATACTACGCAGTGGAATGATGCATGGACTTCAATGTTTCATACTCAAGTAAAATGGGAAGACTTGGATCATTCTTCTAATGATACAGGAAATAGATGGGAAGATTCTCACGAACCATGGAATGGAACTTTAACATTATCAACGACAGGTGTACCATTAACGACAGATGGCACTAATTGCGGATTTTTGTATATAAAGAATACTGGAAGTGATAAGAATGCACTTGTATCTTTAACTGCGGACAGTCCAGCTCATTATTATATGATAATTCCACCAGGTGGAAGTATATGTTTGAGAGGAAACCCAGGCTTTACATGTAGTGAAGTCTATGTTAAAGCATCTCATGCAGATGGAACTACAATAGAATGGATTATAGCACAATTAACGCCTTAATAAGGAGAAACTGAAATGGCAACTTTAACAGGAAACACAATAGCAAGTACATATTTAGGTGTACTCTCTGTATCTGGAGCAGTAGGAGCAGATACTGTAGAAGCGGTAACTGATGGAGCAGGAACATCTACATCTTTATCTTTATCACAGCAAAGAGCAACAATAACATTAGGTAGTGGAGCTGCTGATGATTTTATTGTAGATGGAACTACACTTGTAGTAGAAGGAGATAATAACAGAGTTGGTATTGGGACTGCTGCTCCAGACTACCCACTACATGTTAAAACAACTTCTGGGGCTTGCAATGTTAAAATAGAAGCATCAGCAGGCGGAGCTGGTGTTGACCCAGCACTGGTATTAACAAACAATGGCCTGAGTTGGTCGATATACAATGATGATACTGATGATTTTCTAAAATTTTATGATGGCGGAGCAGATGTGATGGTTTTGGACAGTACGAATAATAGAGTTGGCATTGGGATTGCTACTCCACAATATATTCTCCATTTAAGCGGTGCTAGTGCACAACTTAGACTTGTTGCTAGCAGTGGCTCTGCCACTGCTACAATACAAGCAGATGCTGAGACTAACAACTCTATTTTGTCGCTTAATTCTGGTGGTGCAAGTGAGGCATTAATACACTATGACCATCATGCTACTCCTGCTTCTCAAGTGATGAGTTTTATTGTTGGTGATGCTAGCACTACTGCTATGACCATACTTGGTGATGGCAAGGTTGGTATTGGGGCTTCTCCAGTAATGACTCTTGATGTTGTTGCTCCAGCAACTTCAGATACTTATATAGCCAGATTACAAAGTCTGACAACAACAGATACAGATACTTGGGGTCTAAATATTGATTTTTCAGCTGCTGGGGCAGATGATGAAACTCAAATATTTATGGATTGTGAGGATGATACTGCTGTTAGGTTTAAAATATTTGGAAGTGGAGATTATAATAGCCATGATGGTGGAACTATTAATTCAGATGAAAGATTAAAAGAAAATATTGTAGATACATCTTCTAAGCTTGATGATATAAATAAGTTGAAAGTTAGAAATTATAATTTTAGAGAGAATGATAAGGAAACTGGGCAAAAAATTCATAGTGGCGAATCTGCATCAAGGAAGAGAATTGGATTTATTGCACAAGAGTTTGAAGAAGTATTTCCAGGACTTGTGAAAGACAGTGAAATTATTTCTGCAAGAGAGGCGGTTGAAGCTAAAGATGCGGTATTAGATGAAGATGGAAATGTACTTGAAGAAGCCATTGAAACAGTAGTTGGACGTAAACAGCTTATTAGGAAAAATCTAAGAGCTGGTGCTTTAGTTCCAATGCTAGTAAAAGCAATTCAAGAATTAACAGCTAAGGTAGAAGCCTTAGAAAACAATAACCAACAGGGAGACTCAGGTAATGAACAAGAACAAGAATCCGCAGGAAGCGGAGATAGTGGAGGAGATGCCTCTAGCGAATCCTCAGGGGAAGACAGTGGAGGAGCTGAAGCAGGTAGCTCAGACTCTTCAGGCTCAGCTTCAGGAGCATCAGAAGCAGGCGAATCATCATCAGACGATGGCAACGAAGGCTCAGGGGGGTCTGGAAGTGACTCTTCAGATGATTCCGAAGGAGGAAGTGGAGAAGATGATAGCGGAGGGACGCCAAGTGGAGAACCATCAAGCGAATGGACAAAAGACCAGCTAAAGGCATACATGGACGATAATGAGATTGCCTATAATTCAGGTGATACTAAGGATGATCTGCTAGATAAGATCACACTTGCTGGGGAGGGACCAGATGAAGGTTAAGGAGATTATGGAAAGGGCAGGCACGGTCCAAACAGGCCGTGCTATTGCCTATATAAAGGATGCTTTAGATGAGATGAATATTTTATCTGAAACTCATGTAACTACAGAGCGTATTGACATTACTAAGGATCAAAGATTTTATGATCTACCTCAAGATTGTGTCAAGATACTTGATATTCGATGTAAGCATCATAACAATGAAGATAGTAAGTATAGGTCTATACCAAGGTCTATATATGAACCTACAATAGTGGATGAAGATGGCAGCTAAAAGACAATACGGATATTATATAAAAGGCAATAAAATAGCTATTATAGAGCGTGGTGTAGGCTCTGGTGTATGTAGCCTGTCTGGCTATAGCAATCAAACTACCTGTGAAGCAGCTGGTGGAACTTGGACTGAAAATGCTGCAAGTAAGGATGATGGTGAATGGATGAGTCCGATTGCAACAGTTGCAGATGGGCTTGAGATACAATATGCTTATAGTCCAGAATATTTTATTAAAGAAACTGATGATACTAATACTGCTCTTGATACATATAAATCTACTGGTGGATATTTAATACTGGAAGATACAGGTAGTGATAATTTTTCTGCATCACCAGAAAGTTTAGCTGATGGAAGCTATATTGTTTTAAGAAATGCTGGGAGATGGAATGGTCTGCATAAGGTTAGTGCAGCAGGTGCTGGCTATATTAATACGTATACAAAATATAGTGGCACAGGTGCTGCAATAGCCTTTGAAGAGACTGTAACTTTATATTATGGTGTAGATGTTTTTATTGATGAATCTTTTGAATTAGATCTCTCTAGGTATCAAGCTAATGCTGTAGTATACTATTTAAAGGCCAAAATGGCTGAAGATAGCCTAGATATGGAAGCAAGGGAGTTTTTCCTCAGGGAATTTAAAAGACAGCTAGAAAAGGGCAATTCAGCCCTTAAAAGAGGTCCTTATATTATACAGGGCTTTAAGGAAATGAGATAATAACAATAAACAAGCCCATTCACGGACGGTCAGTCCTTAGGGCAGGAGGTAAATAATGGCAACAAAAGGAATACATCAATATACGGTACAGGAGGCTACAAATCTAGTAGCACAAAGAAAACAGATAGTGGTAACGCCTACATTGACGACAAGTGCAATAGGTGGAGGTGATGTTTTAATAAACTCAGAAGAAATACCAAATGCAGTGCTCGTACCAGGGGGATGCTCTCTTTTGCGTGGTATTACTTTGGTAGACTATGATGATGATGCAATAGATCTAACATTGGTATTTACTCAGAATTCAGCTACTATGGCAGCTGTTAATTCTGCTCCCGATATAACTGCTGCAAATATAGTAACTGCAAATATTTTAAGTGCAGTTTATCTAGATAGAAGTGATATAGATCAGGTTGATATTGGAGCTGCTAAGATTGCCGAGTTTACAGCAACAGCTGGCGGTGGAAGTACAAGTGATACTGATACTGGGGCAGGCTTTATTCCAGTGTTTTTTCAGGCAGCAACACTTTCAACTTCGGTATATTTTAGCATCATAACAGCTGCTAATACTTGGGGTGCTGGTGATTTAGAGTTTCATTTTAATATAGAATATTAATTTAGGGATAATTAATGAGACCATCTTTGTTTGATCAATTGTATTACAATATAGATCTAGGTACATCTTCAAAGGCAGAAGCTCCTAATCAGCCGGCATTAACTCCGGCTCAGAGAACTCCTACTACTGATGAAGCTGGTCTTGATCCTAGACAGCAAAAAGCTCCTAAACAGTTTACTGGTATGAAGTTTACACATGCTCTTATCAAACATTTAGATCAACTTTATAGTAAGATGCTTGCAGGTGAGGTTAAAGAAATAGCTTCAGAGCCAGAGTATAATCCCAAGCAGAAGATAATAGAGGGTCAAACTGGTACTTTAGTCCTAAATGAGAAAGAAGCTTTCTATAATCCTGGTAATAGTGCAGTAACGGAAAGTACATAATGCCTTTTCCTAAGCTAAAAATATCAGACGATTCTGGAAATACAGTTGGCGTAACTGACAATAAGCTAGATGTTAATCTTGGTACTACTCCTACAATTGATATTGGTGATGTTGAGATTAAGGGGCATGCATCTATTGCTGATGGCAGTAATACTGACGTAGGAACATCTGCTGAATATTTATATGGAGATTCTACTAGTGTTGCATGTAAGCATGTTGATATAATGGCAGCCATTGCAAATACTGGCATTATCTATGTAGGGGCTACTGGCGTTACAACTGCTACAGGCGTAGCTTTATATGCTGGAGATGTTTATAGTGTAGATATAGAGAATCTAAATCTTATATATGTTATTGCAAGCGTTAATGGTGAGGATGTTCAATGGGTGGTATATAACTAATGGCTAGCAACGTAACAAGAGATCATCATAATCTTCGGAGAAATCTGAATCTGAATGGTAACTACATCTCTAATGATGGTGGTGATGAGGGTATTACTGTTGATGATAATGGGGGTGTGACACTCACTGGCGAATTAACTTTACCCTCCACTATCAATACTACTAGCTTTCTACTTAAGACTTCTGGCAGTAGCGTGCATATTACTAAAGATAGTCTAATTGATGACGATTTATTTCAAGTATTATCTTGGACTTATGCTGCGTCTCGTACTCATAAGTGGCTTTATGACCCTACTAATTACTTTAAATTGCATATAGAGGCTAATGGTGTAACAACTTTATCTACAGTAGATGCTGATGCTGGTGCTGGAGGTCATATTCGATTACTGCCTGATGGTTATGTTGGTATAGGAGAGGCTACTCCCCTTACTCCATTATCTGTATCTGGTGCTATTACAATTAAAGAACAAAGTACAACTCCTTCGGCAGATGGTGAAGATACATATGGACAGATTTGGATAAAAAATACAGACCCTACTGAACTTTGGTTTACTAATGATGATGGTGATGATATTCAGATGACAGAAGGTGCAACTTTAAAGCTTGGGACAATATCATTACCAGCTAATCAGATTACAGAAGGTACTGCTGAAGTAGAAATTAGTACTAGTGCTGGTGATGTTATTATTGCTACTGGTGACGTTGCTGGTGATATTATTTTTAAAGGTACTGATTCTGGTACTGATGAATTTTGTACATTTAAAACTAATGAGGGAAGTGGTAATGGTATTATGGGTTATGATGGTAGTCATCATCCTGCTTCAGAAATATTAGCACCTAGCAATCAAAGATTAAGACTTCGCACTCAAGGACAACAGCAGCCATTACAGCTTTTTTCTGGTCAAAATGTGCAAATAGGATGTTTCAATCAAGATTTTGATAATGAGACTTCTGGTGGAACTATACAAAAATGGGCAGGTACTGACCCTTTTACTGCAAGTGTTGGAGTAAACCATACATCAGGAATGTATGGTGGTAATATTAGAAATATACAGCATTCTGAAGGTGACAAAGTAGTTATTGGCATGAGAGTTAGACATGGAGCTTATGGTTCATCGCTTCCTGTTCAAGCTTTTGGAGGAGACCTTGCACATATTGTAGCTATAGTAAGTTCTACAATTTTTACAATTGATGTAGACCCTCTTGACACAGGTACTTTTCAATGGGAATTTATGACAGGTCTTTATTATTATCCTACTGCATATTGGGGTACTTCTTCTGGAACTTGGACAAATACAGAAGGATGGTTACATGATGGTATACCTCAAGAAGTAGACCAAGACCATACTGATATACCAGCTCAAGTTAGGGGAAGTGGCCCTGATGGGGGTAGAGCATCAATTATGGTATCGGTAGAAAGCAACCAACCTAAAGTATATCCTATACCAGTTAATAGTGGTACTGGTTTTCAATCAGTCTTTACAGATTCTACATGTGATTATAATCATACTGCTGGAGGCTCTCTACCAGGTGACCCAGCCAAGGCAACTATTACACATGATGATGATGGTGGAAAAATATCATTATTTATGAGCGTACATGGTACTGGTATTCCTGTGGGAGCTTATGTAGGAGAAGTTGTTAGTAATACTCAGTTTAGAATACATAAAGGGGGTGGAACTGGAGCAATAGATACTGATGACCGTGTTGCGGTAACTACAACTGCTACGGATGGTACTCTTACTTTTCGTGAGAGAGTAGTTTTTAAAGACCCTAGTGATGATGCTTGGATTGCAGCAGAAGTAGACGAAACTGGTGATGGCTATATTCAATTTGGAACTCATCATGAAAGTGGTTTAGGAAAAGGAAATCTGATTTCGATGGGTTATATGGATGGTAATGAATCAGCCGATTGGAACTTTACAGCAAGAAGAAAAATATCGATGAAGTCTGATAATTATTATCATAACGTTATTCAGCTTGATGCAGATGAAATATATCTAGGAGGTGCACATCATACTACTGTAACAGGACAAAATTATACAGAGGTTCATATTTCCGAGCAACTTTGGATAGATAATGCTACATGCAATATCCCTAGAATTAGATTGTATTATAGTGATGATGATAGTGCTAAATATTTGCATCTTGGTGCAGGTAATGCTCAGAAAAACTTACTGGGAGGTTTTCTTTTAAAGACCTCGGATACTTCAGGCGAGACTGTAATAACTACAGATAATGTAGGTGGCAGTGAGAATACATCTCATATAACTATTAAGCCAGGAGGAAATCTAAATTTAATACCAAATGGGACAGATAGTTTTGGTTCTGTTATTGTGGATAAAGATGTAACGGAAACAGATGCTGGTACATATACGGCACTGTCTGTTGATTTTGATAAGACTGGTACATCTTCAACTACCAATACACTAAATGGTATTCTTATAGATGTGACTAATGCTACTGCTACAAGTGGAACGAATACAATGTATGGTATTAATTGTACTCCAACTTTAACTCATGCTGCTGATGCTGGAATTTCACTTGTCATAGGTGCTTATCTCAAGGCAACTGGGGCTTCTAATGGAACAAGTACTAGTGTAGGACTTCGTATAGACCAGACTGTACTAGCAGATACTAATTTAGGCTTACAAATAAGAAGTGCTGCTGATGTTGTTGATTATTTTTCAATTTCCACTACAACTGATGGGGCTACTACAATGGCTACAGTAGAGGATGGTGGCGGTGCTACTGCTCATTTATCTTTAGATGCCGATGGTGATGTTATACTAGACCCTCATACTGGGATAACTAAATTCCAATTTGCTGGTGACCCAGATGATCTATGTACCATTAGTGTAGTTGCTAATGGTAAAACTACCATCGCTACAGCAGATAGTGATGGTGCTGTGGGGCATTTAAATATAGAAGCTGATGGTCATGTAGAGTTTGATGGGTGTGCAGTAGGATTTGATAAGGAGACAACTACATTTGCTGCTGCTGCTGTGACGAGTGAAGGGGATGATTCAACTGATATTGATTTTAGGCTGGGAAATAAGCATGAGCTAACACTTACTGATGATATTGCAGGTTCAGGTGAATATATAAATATGATATTTCCAGCTACTTCTGGTAATTTTATATTAGTATTGATTCAAGGTGTAGCAGATTGTACGGTTGCAAATGGAGGATGGAGAGCATATGCATCTGATGGAAGTTTATGTGATAATCTTGCAGGTACAAATGGTACAGACGGAAATGTTAGATGGGCTGGAGGTTCTGGCCCGACACTATCAACATCACAGTACGATATAGATATAATTTCAATATATTGGGATGCTGATAATCAGACAGCTTTTGCTGTGGCGAGTTTAGATTTCTAATATGGAACTACAAGAATGGATAGATGGAGCATTTAAAGAAACTGATACAGATTATACAATAGCTGGTATGAATATATTATATAAAGAAGAGAAAGAATATTTGAAGAAAGGTGTCAAATTATTATGTGATAAGCTCCATCCAAGCTCAGTATTAGAATTTGGCTTTGGTAAGGGATGGACTGCTACAGAGTTTCAAGCACAAGGTGTAAAGCGTCATGTAATACTTGAACCAAATAAAGAGAACTATCAGATGGCATTAGATTGGAAAGATAAGTATGATACAGATGTAGAGATAGTTAATATCTTTAGTTGGCAGTATGAAACTGATGAAAAGTTTGACCTTGTTTATGATGATAGGTTGGAAGCTATTAGCGAAGAAAGACATGAAATACAAATGAAGAAAATAATACCACTAAAGCAATGGTATGCTGGTAATGCCTTACAGAGTGATAATAGGAAAATATCTGACTATCCAATATTCTTTAAGATGGATGGTATTAACTATGTACAATCTTTAGCTAAATATGGAGAATATAAGTCATGCCAACTCAGTATCTAATGCCTACTTTTGATGCGCCTTCATCTTTAGCCTGGGTAGCTGTTGGCGAAAGCACAAGACATGAATGTCTTGATGACATTGATGGTGATACTTCTTATGTTAAATGTAGTGCTAACGGAAGGTCAATGATAATAGGATATATAAACCCATCTGAAATAGCGCCTCCTCATGGCAATTATACAGATGCTTTTGAAGAGCATGAAGTAGGCTCAATTACTTCTGTTAGATTTTGGAGTCAGGGGAGACATACTGGAAGGACTGGAACTGCTGATGTCGATATATCATTTCAATCTCCAACTGCTGGGTTTTCAGAAACTGCACAATATAACGCTAGTCCTAGTGCCTATACTGCTGTATTTGGAACTACAAGAACAACATCCGATGGTAGTAATCCTTGGACATATGCTGACCTAGAAGCTCTAACTATGAAGTGTACTAAAAATGGTACAAATGAAGTAAGGTTATCTACGTTATGGTTGGAGGTAGTATGGGTACGTGCTGACGGTAAGGCACCATTTTTTGGAGCAAATTTTTAATGCTAGATACACTTAAAACAACAGGAGCAGGAATGAGTGGGTGGTGGTTATCAATTAGTGGATGGTTCCCTGAGGTCGTAAGTTTAAGTGTGGGAATTGCTACATTAATATATCTTGTAATCAAGATAAGCAAGGAGATTGGAAAAACACAAGGAGAATAGTATGCCTAAATCGGATAAGGGTGTTGTCAAAAGAGTAATAGTGACACCAGACAAACACTTTCCTTTACACGATCAAAAAGCGATAAACTGTTTAAAACGAGCCATAGAGATAATAAAACCGGATGCTTACATAGATATCGGTGATGTAGGGGAGTTTCACGCTTTCTCTGCTTGGAAGTTCAAGCGAATAAAAAAGCCACCATTAGAGTACTTGATTGAAAGTTTTGATCAAGATGTGAAAGATGTAAACAATGGGATGGATATGATAGATGAATCTTTAGATAAGGCCAACTGTAAAGAAAGATATATTACAGAAGGTAATCATGATAACTGGCTTAATATGGCAGTTGAAATGTATCCATATCTACCACAATATAAGTTTGCCAATGCTGTAAGGCTAAAAGATAGAGGGTACACATACTACCCATTTGGTAAGGCTTTAAAGTTAGGAAAGCTTTACTTCTACCATGGTCATCAGTATGGTGGTCAATATCACACCGCAAATCATCTGAGAAAGATGGGATGCAATGTAATGTATGGGCATTGGCATGATTTACAACATATGACTGCAACTCATATGGATGGGCCTAAAGCCGCATGGAGTATTGGATGCTTGAAGGATATGAGTCCTAAATCTAATGATTGGCTTGCTAATAGAAATGTTAACTGGGCACATGCATTTGCTATAGTTGATTTCTATAAGGCAGGGTTATTTACAGTGCATGTAATACAGATAATAAACGGGAAGACCTCATTGTGGGGTGAATTGATAGAAGGCTAAAACAAATAAAGGGAGATATAAATGGATTGGATTACAAATAACTGGACGCTTTGCATAGCTATCTTTTGGATGCTAGAAAAAGTAGTTAAGTTGACGCCAATTAGCTATGATGATATTTTACTAGACATGGTCTGGGGAAGTATTAAAAAAGCGTTAGGTAAAAAATAATCTTGTACGGTTATATAACCTACTACTCTTGGGAGAGGAAGTGTACTACTCCTCCTTGTTACGCTCGGCTCACATGTTCAGACGGTTCGCTGACTGTTGTATACTCCTCTCCCCAAGATTCTAAGGAAGAAGATGCCTAAACAGCTATATAAGATAACTCAGTTTCATGGAGGTTTGAATAGCAGTTCAGATGCTAGAGATATATCTGATAATGAGCTATCTGAAGCTACTGATGTAATGGTGGATGAGTTGGGTAAGATTAGACTGATGGGTGGTATTACAGCTCATGTATCTGGCACCCCTGAAGATGATCAGGCAACTGGATGGAATAATGGATCAGATCCTATTGTCCCAGGATACGGGTTATTTTATTTTAGCCATGATAGGATTGGTGGAGAGAATAAAAGTAATTATTATGGTGTTTGTACTTCTGGCAATGATACCGCTATGACAGATAGCGGAGCTTCATTTATTTTAGATAATTTAATTGGGGGAACAATATATAATCAAAGGGATAATGTTTCAGATCTTATAGCTGACAATACGGGTACGGTAGTAACAACAGATGGGACTCCAGCCATGAGTTGGGCTGCTCTTCATCAGTACCATATTGATATGCCTAATACTGGGGATGACTATCTTTGTATATATGATGATAATGATCAGCAAGTTTGGCTATATAGTAGAGTGCGGGATGCATGGGATGATGATATTGGGACTGCTAATTCTGCCGTCATAGATCTTGGTACTACTGCTGGTGCAAAGCCATGTTTTTATGCTGTAGATGGAGCATTAAGAATAAGTGATGGTAATTTTGGTACTGGTAATACTAATAAGTGGTATGGCTATATTAGTAGAAGGCAATTTGGAAATGGAACTGATGGTCTTGATGTTTCTACCCAGCAACCTAATGGGTCTGCCTTTCGTGGATGGACGTCACAAGATCAGAATCTTACAGCACTTGCTATAAAATCTATAACTACTCGTGATGCTACCGGAGCTGCACCCGATATTGATGATCCTGTCAGGTTGGCAATTAAGGCTCCTGGGGCTGCTTATCCGTATTATATTAATACTGCTAGTGTATCAGAAGTTATTAGCTCAGAAACTCAAGTTATTAGAGTCAATTGTAATGTGAATCAAAGTATAAATACGATAACAATGGTTGATGATACATCAGATAATTTTGCTTCTTTTTGCATACCTGGAGACTTTTTAATAATGGGTGATACAGATCAAGCTGGTAATGCTAATGTTGTTATGGGTGTTTCTGCTGTAACTTCTGATGTAATTACAGTTGGAGCAGGTGGAGGTATAGGTACGACAGATACATCCACTCTTGTTACTATTGCAAATTTATCTCGTATGCATTGGTGGAGTGATGATACAAATGAAAGATACTTACAGTTTGCTATGTCAACTATTTATGATGGGAATCAGGAATCAGGCCTAGCTGAATTTGGCACAAGAATACCACTTACAGATATAATTTTTGGGGATGATAGTAGTAGTCATTATCTTGGTCTAAATTCTCCAACGGTAGATGTTCAAGTATTTACTTCTACTGCTAATACTTTTGGATCTACATATCCAAGGGTTACAGGTTTTAAAATATATGTTAGAAGGTCTAGTAGCACTAGTTCTTCTAGTGATTATTATTTGTTATCTGAAGTTAGCATAGAGCACGGTATAAAAATCTCAGAACATCAGAATAACTTTTCTATGTGGTCGTCATCTTTTGTTGATACTAATATGGCATATTTTGGTGATAAAAGTGTTGGCGATGACTTTCCCTTTCCATCTTTAATAAAGTATCCATATGAAGTTGATGAAATTCATACTGTAGAAGGATATAAAACTGCCGTAATTGCGAATAGGATGGCTTATATAGGCCACGTAAAGCAGGATGGTATAGTCTATGGAGATAGAGTATTAAAATCTGAAATTAATAAATTTGATAGCTTTCCAGCGTCTAGAATAATCGAAGCTTCTGTTAATGATGGGGATAGTATAGTAAAGCTTGAAGCTTATGCAGATAGGCTTTTAATATTCAAAAAGAATAAACTTGAGTTAGTAAATATTTCTCAAGAGGTAGAATTTCTAGAAGATATCTTTATGCATAAGGGAGTATCTCATCCTGCTGCTACTTGTAAGACTGACTTCGGTATTGCATGGGTTAATAAACAAGGATGCTATATGTATGATGGACAGAAGGTAAATAATTTACTTGAGAAAGCTGGTAGGCAGATAATAAAAGAAAGTGAGTGGAGTGATTTTGTAGATGAACCTATGATAGGATATATTCCAAAGAAAAGACAGATAATTGTTTCAGATGATATTACTACAACCGGAGATGGTGCTGCCTATTTATATGATATGGTGACACAATCTTGGGTTAAAGGGGCTGATGATACTATTACTGATCAAACTAAGACAAACTTTATTACAGATTGGAATGGTGATTTAGTGTATGCTCATACAGCTGGCACTTTAGTGAAGTGGGATGATGCTGGAGATGATTCAACTGCTTTTGTATTAGAAACTAAAGATATAGATTTTGGACAACCAGCACAGAAGAAAAGGGTATATAAGGTATATGTAACATATACTGGAGTGGATAGTCTTAGTGTAAATGTAGATTATCAGATAAATGGAGATAATGGTTGGAATGGATTTGCTTCTGGGGAGCCCTTGACTGGAAATACTGCTTCAGGGCAGAATGAAGCTACTCTAACGCTATCTTCTCCAGTGGAGTGCTATAGTTTTCAGTTAAAATTTAGTGGTACTGGTAAGACTGCTTTTGAAATTAATGATGTTTCAATAGTTTTTAGGTTGAAAGGACAAAGATAATGGGAATGACAAGACAAGAAAGAATAGGTTTACATAAGAAGCAGGAAAGGCTTCAAGTAAAGACTGGTGTTCCAGCTAAAGTAGATTTAAAAGAAGGAGTTCCAGTATTAAGGGCCACCAATGAAGGGGTTGTAGAGTATACTTTACATAATAATATAATTTACAAGAAAGTATTAGATGAGGGGTAAGTTATGGCAAAGAAAGTAAGTGCAAGAGCAAGATTAGGTGCAGCAAGAAGGTCTACTATTAGACGTCAAAAGAAATGGAAAACAGCTAAAGGCATATTTGAAACAGCTGGTACTGTAGCATCCTTTATAGGGAGCCAGGCAAAGAAAGGTGAGACAGCCTGGGGAGAGTATGAAAAAGGTTATGAAGCACTTGGAGGTGAGGATCTTCAAAGACCAAAATTTGGACAAAAAGGGTTTTTTAAAGGTCCTTCAGGAGAGGTGACTATAAATAAGAAAGCATATGATGCAGGACAGGTTAGGAAAGCTGGCGCATTTTTAGGTAGTGATGCTTCCTCTGTACTTTCTGATGACCAGAGGTCAAAATATTTGCAAAGAGTGGCTCCTGGTAGAACTGACGCTACTACATTTACAGGTGGATTTGGGACGAAGACTGGTGATATAGGTGTTGGTGGAGGGTTCGGACAAGGGACTGGCCATATTGGATTTCAACTTCCAGATATAACTTCTCAGCATACACCTAGTAAATCGCAAGAACGACAATATAGAATGGATACTGGTGCAAACATTAGCGGAACATATCCATCATTAACAGGAGGTACTGGTGGGGGATTTCAGGGAACTCTTCCAAAGAGATACACAGAAGGTGAGTTTCTCAAAACTGGAGAGACTGAAAGATCTGGGATGGTATTTAATAAGAAGGGAGATGTTGTAAGGACTATGTTGCCAGAATATTCAATGGATACTATGTCTGGCGTTGGTAAACCAGGCTTTAAGTTTCAAGGTTCAACTTCTCAGTATGCACCTAGTCAATTAGAACAACAACAATATAGAATAAAAGGTGACATTAGTCAAAAGAGACTATCGGATTGGCAGGAAGCTGGAAGCCCTATAGATTCTCCTAAACCTAGGGAAATAAGAGGTACAGATTCTCAATATGCACCTGAACAAATTCCTGTTCAAGATCAGAGTCAATCATTTTTACAGAAAATGCAACAAGGTATTACACAAAAGTTTAGTGATATAGGTGTAAAGAAATGGCAGGAAGGTCAATACCGAAAATCTATTTGGGAGAGGGAAGACCCAGATGATCCTAATAGTCCTTATAAAAGTGGCTCTAGTTATGCAAAGGGTGGTAGTTTTGTAACTAATGGACCACAAATGATTATGGTAGGAGATAATCCAGGCGGAAGAGAAGCTGTAAATGTTGTTCCTTTAGATTCAGAAGATGATAGGAGGGATTATTTAAAGAAACGCTTTAAAAATAATTCAGGTGGAGTAAGTATTTGGGATGTAAAAAAGATGAATAATGATTATTGGAATAAATGAGTAGTCTTGTAAAGCATATTGTAAAACCAGATTCTATTAATCCGGCTGTAAATCTGGATATAAGAAGGCTTGTGTATTTTATTGAGAATCAGATAAAGTTAAGGCCTGATAGTCTTGGAGAAGATCCATTTCCATTAGAACATTCATTTATTGATGGGCTTTATATTAGAAGATTAACAATACCTAAGGGTTATTATCTTGTTGGAAAATTGCATAAACATCCTTATATTAATTTTATTGAAAAGGGAGAAGTAACCGTTATATCAGATACAGGATCAAAATTAGTCAAAGCCCCCTGTACAATACATTCTCCTGCAGGAACTAAACGAATAGGGAAGTCTCATTCGGAAGTAATCTGGGTTACAGTTCATGCTAATCCTACTAATGAAAGAGATATAGATAAGTTAGAAGATATGTTACATGCTAAAAGTTATACTGAATTTGATCAAGTTGAACCACTTCCAGAAGGGTTAGTGTTGCAGATGATAGAATTGTATGGTATATATGATGTAAAAGAATTTAGAAAATTAACTAGAGAAATCTATTCTCATGAAAAAGATGGCTTCTGGAGCGATTGGACTGAAGATCAACAAGAGATTTATATGTCTGGAGATTGGGAAGCATTTTCTAAAAGTAGAGGATATACTGATGAGGAGATAGATACTTTAAGGAAATGGATAGAACTAAAAGAAGAAGGTGATAGACTTGGAATAGATCCTCTTAAATTTGTAGTAGATTTAAGTACTGATCAGACGATAAGAAATATTGAAAAGGATGTAAAAGGTGAGATATTGCTTTCTTCTCATATTCCAACAAGTAAAAAGTTACCTTATAAAGATAGGAGGGAAGAATTATGTCTGCAGTATTCACAGCAGCAGTAGTAACTATTGGATCTACTGTTGGTAGTGCAGTAGCAGGAGGCTTTGGAGCACAAACAGAGGAGGAAAAAAATAGGTTAAAAGGGCTAGCAGGGGAAGTTAAGCAAGACCAATTAGACCTACTAGGTGATGAGAAGGCACAAGGTTATAGACAAGCAGCATTAGGATATAAGAGTGCTCAATCTCAATTTAGTGGTGCTCAAAGAGATGTATCTATGGGAGCTGGAACTGGAATGCGTAATATTGGAGCTTCTGCAGATATTGCTAGATCTCAATCAGGTTTAGCTACATCAGGAACTATTGAACAAAAAGTTGCAACACAGACAGGCGATTTAATGGCAAAATATAAAAGTGATATGACAAAATTATTTGAGACAAAAAAACTTGCTCAGAAGGAGAGCGATCTTTCAATAACTTCAACAGATCTTTCATATAGAAGAGGTGAGATGTCAGCAGAAGAGGCATATCAAAATACATTGTCTGATATAGAATCACAACCAACTGGATTTTTAGAAGGGATGTTCGGGTAAGGAGAAATTATGGCAATATCATCAGATTTAGCAGGTGTATTTCAAATAATATTAGCTCAGCAGGAAGCTGAAGCTAGAAAGGAAGAGAGGCATCAGCAGACAGCTTTACAGCTTCTTACGTTAGAAATGGGTCAACAGAGTAGGCTTAAGGAAGTTGAGTTACAAGGTACTATTCAGGAATTTTATGATCTTAAAAAGGAAAGAGAAGAAGTTGGTACTCGTCTTAGTACAGAATATTCTAGATTAGATCCTAAATTTACTACTGAGGGCTTTACTAGTGTGACTAATACCTTTCAGGGAGTAGCTGAAGGTGATATGTCTAATTTATTGGAGAATATTGATTTGCTTTCTACTGATATTAGTAAGTTAAAAGTAGTAGAACAGCAACTTGCAGAGCAGAAATCATATTATAAAGGAGAGGAACAAGCTATAGCTGGCTTAACTACATTTGTAGATCCTCAAGAGTTTGAGACTTTTGTAGATGAATATAAGGAGAAGTATCCAGATAGACCTACTGCTGGACTTTATGCTGCTTATGAGGAGGGTAAAGTAAGTACTTATGAAAGAAGAAAGCGTGCTGATGAGATGCAGTCAACGTCTAAAGCTTTTGCTCAAAGTAATTGGACGTCTATGCGTGAATTAGTTGCTGACGATACTTTTGAAGTGACTGATTATACAGAAGATGAGATCTTACAAAATGAAATTGTTAAAATGATTTCCTTTAAAAACTATCCAGATGTTATAAATTATATGAATGCAGAAGCAACTGGCAAAGTAAAGGATGTTTTTTATGATATGTTTCCATCATTAATGGGGAGTATGGAAGGACATATTGCAAGCGTAGATGCAATAGAAACTGAGTTTTTAGGTGCAGGAAAAAGGGAACATGTAGCAACTATAACTAATAAACTTCTAAAAGATATATCTGGAGCTTCTACTGAAGAAGCATTTGAATTATATAAGACAGCTCAAGGTGAGCTTACAAATGAAGCAGATAAAAGAGCTATGTTTATTGAAATGGAGGAACAGCTTGGCAAGGGTGATCTTGGCAGTCAATATAGAGCACATTTAGGTGCAGCTTCAGGGCTTATTAAGAAGCAACCTATAAGAGTATCTTTAAAGGAGAGTGTTTTAGAGCAATACGACCCTACTGAGGATGAAACTCAGGCAGAGCAGATATATGAAGCTTTAGATACTATAGAAGCAAAATATGATGTAGATGATGAAGGTCTTTCGAGTAGGGATGTTATGATTGGTCCAGTCTCTGGTTTAATGACAGGGGATAGTAGACTATTTGAAGAACGTCCCGAATGGACTCCAGGTAAGGCTATGTTTGGTGGTTGGGGTAGTCTTGATGTTGGATTTGATTCGCCTTATTATGATGCTTTCTACAATGAAGTTCAAGATCAATTCTCAAGCTTAGTGTCAGAAGAGGATCCATTTGGACCTGACTTTTTATATTCTGGCATGGCAGAAGAGCATCAAGTACCCGAACTAATAAAAGAAAGATATGGAGATGCTGTTTGGCAAGAGGTTTTTAAAGTTGCAGATGAGGTAGGTAAAAAGGCACAAATTAAAGAAATAGAGGGAATATTAAAGAAGAGATCTGGAGAAGATTACTGGGATCTGATTAGAGCTCTTGATGCTATAAAGTAAAGGATAACTAATGCCATTACCAGAAGATTTTTTTGACACACCATTAGATACTGCTTACACACGTAGGAAGGATGCTCGTGATATTTTCCCTGACTTTGGAGAGGAAGATGTAGAAGAAAAGGGTAGTGCTTATGATGCTATAGGGGAATTTTTATGGAGTACTGGTGCACACTTTGTATCTGGTGGCACTATGGGACTTACTGAATTTGTTGCCCCTACTAAGGCATGGGAGGAAAAGACTACTCCCGAACGTATGGGTGCTGCTGTGGGGGAAGCTCTTGGCTTCTTTGTACCCATGAAGGCTATTGGTATGGGTGTACGTGGTACTATGGCCCTTGGCAAGTCGGGATCAAAGAGGATAGCTAAAGAAGCTATTAAGAAATCTGTTTCTAAGGTAGATGATGCTGCTTTTAAGACTGCTGCTACTAAAGGTTTAACTAAGAGTGTCTTCTCTAAAGAAGGTAAGCGTTTATTATATCAACATGAGCTTGGTGGTGAAGTTCTTGAGCGTGTAAATAAAGACTTAATGACTAATACCGAAGCAGCCTTGAGGGCAGGTATTAAGAAGTCTAAGCTTGATGTAGATAATGCTACTATTGGAACTATTATGAAGAGTTTTCAGGAAGGCTTGCAAGAAGGTAGACATATTAATTCTGTTTCTTCATGGCTCCATGCTAAGATAGCTCCTAAAGTTGGTGCTGGTCCTGTAGCACAATGGATGGCTAAATATACTGGAGAGGTTGCACAAGATGCTGTAGTCCTTGGTATTCAAGGAGTAGCAAGTAATGCTATACATGCTGCTGCTAGAGATGATATAGACCTTGCTCCTGGATCTGCCTTTGGGCATGCATTAATGCTATCTTTTGCCTTTCCAATGATTCGGGCTTTTGGTGGTGGCGGTGAAAGAAGGATTGGAGAATTCTGGGGCATTTTAAGAGCAAAGCATGGTAAGACAGATTATACTAAGTTAGCTGCTGGTGAAGATGCTGCTAATAATCTACGTGGTTTGTTAAGAATTATTACTGGTGGTAAAAGAAAGAATTTACTTGGCAAGACTGAATGGACAGGCAAAAGTGGGGAAAGCTATCATGTAGATGATTTTGCCAATCTAAACTTTAAGAATAAAGTAGTTTTTGATGATGCAGTAGATATTCTCAAGCAAATACAAGGTAGTATTGGTAAGTTGGACGGAATGAAAATCTGGGGAAAGGCATATTTTAAAGATACTTTTCTAAAGGCAGGTAGTTTAGGGCGTATGGCTTCTGGTGCTTTTGTTATGAATCTTGATATGTTTAGAGATAATGCGGCTATGTTTCGTCACCTTCCACCTGAAGAAGTTTTAACACATTTGCTTATTGGTGGCATGATGTCTAGAGGTAAAGGTGGATGGGCACGTGATCCTAAATCTAGAACTGGTGATGCTAAAGCAGAACAGATTAATGATTATTACCAGATGATGCATCTTCTTGGAATAGACCATTCTAAAGTTTCCGATTATGTAAGAGTAAAGAATTACCAAGATGTGGTTATGGGCAATCATATGGGATTAGTATTTGATCCTACAGCACAAGAAGTAGAACGTATCTTTAAAAAGTATGAAAAAATTATTGATACTGAGCATAAGCATAATAGGACGGAGAAATCTTCTAAAGAAGTAAATGATCCTGTAGAGGAGTGGCGATTATTAAGAAATGCTGTGGGTTTGATGAGGGAAGATGGATATGATCAGGCTAATTATAATATACTTACTAAAAAAGAGAAATCTAGTTTAAGGGAAGAACTTAAAAGGGTTATTTATAAAGACAAATCTTTAAAGGATGTTAGTTATAATAGATTTATGCAGGAGTTTTCTTTAGAACAAGCTGAAACTTCTGGTAAAATGTATACTAGTTTTCTTGAGCGATTGCAAAGAGAAAGTTACGAAGGTGCTGGTGATAAAGTTTTAGATGGCTTTCTTGATAACCAGGGTAAACTTAATCATGGTGGTATTCTCTGGGAGCATGAATCATCCGACATAGCAGAGCTTAGAGATCTATTATATGTACTTGAGAATAATGGTAGAGCTATAAAGATATCTGAACAGTTTGAGACTACTAATTTTTCTGAGAATCCTAAAGCTTTAGCAAGATTAGAACGGTTAAGTCAGGAATTTCGTGAACAGCAGAAGCAAATGGGTCTTGGAGAAGGAGTTGAATTTACATTTCATTTAGGCAATCCTGAATCTAATCCATTTCTACGGGAGTGGCTACATTTACAAATGACGAAAGGCCAATCTCGTATTGCTGATATTGTAACTAAATCAAATACAGCAGAGATGGAACGTGGTGATAGTGGCTTTATGGATGTTATTGCTAGAGAGTTTGCTGATGTTGATGGAGCTATATTATTTCCTACTAAATATCGTGTTGTAAGTGCTGAAACAGGAGAGGAAATAAGTGATACAACATTACAGGATCAAATATTTGGCATAGCATCTGCTTTATATGAGGGAGCTCCCAAGACAAGGCGGTTTGATGAAAAGGGAGAAGTAACAATTGAAGAAGGTGTAGCTAGGCAGATTGTTGGTGCTTATGAAGGTCTTAATCTATCTATACCAGCAGAAAATTTAAAACATGATGCTCATCTAGAGTATATTAGATCAAGGGCCTATGAAAAGGTAGATAAACGTGAAGAGAATATACGTGTTATTCGTAAGTTAGAAGAAGAAAAATTAGCTGTAGTAAATAGAGAAGAAGGTGTAGTTCTTGTTAATTCTGATGTTGGGATACGTATGATTGCTGATAAGGAGGGTGGCTTTACCACTAAGCAAATAGAAGAACTTGTTGCATCACATCGAGAAATAATAGGTACTTTAGGAAATAACATTGAACAAGCTCCTGGCGTTCTTGAGTTTACAGAACCAGGTGCGCTTACTAATGTAGAAAGTTTACATGCTATTCGGAAGATGCTTCCTGGCATATATGAGAAGGAAGTGCGTACTAAGGTAATGGACATACTGGACAATCCAGAAAGAATTACTTTATTAGATAAAGAAACTCTTCAGGGAGAGCTAGATATATTAACTGAGAATCTAAAGGTTAAGAATTATGAAGGAGCTTTTAAAAGCTTAGAAAATCTACGTAAAAAATTGCCTGGATTTGAAGATGCATTTGAGAAGATATACGAAAGAATAGTTAAGAATCAAGATGAAGAGCTGCCCCTTGAGCTTGAGACATTTGAATTAAGTAAGGGTTCTGGTAATGTTTATAAAGCAATGCAGGAATATGTAGCTTCTGAGAAGTTAGCTTCACAGGCAATAGAAAAATATCTTATTCAGTTAGTCTATAGGGGTGGAGACTTTAGATCTATAAGTGATTACAATAGATTGGTTGATAATCTTCTTGTTTCAATAGGTGCTGGTACGGAAAAGATACCAATGGATCAGCTTTTTGAAACATATTTGCAGAAGAATAGCTATGAAAGCTTGCAACAATTAATGCATGGGATAAATCAGCTTCATTCTGGCAGGAAGGTATCTAATGAAATAGATAATACACATCTTATAGATGCTATGGAACAGATGTTTCAGAACTATGCTGATGCTCCAAGTAAAACTAAGATTAGTATAGCTCGTAACTATGGACTCTTAGATCCTAATGGTGATATAAGTCCTTTAACAGTAGAGCGATTAAGAGCTAGTGATTTTGAATCAATCAAGAAAAATATTGCTCCAGATAAACTTACTGATAGAGTGGATGAAGATCTCTTTTATCTTGGTGAGCTAATCAGAACCAGTAGAGAACAGAAGATGGTGCGTCTTACTGAAACTATTCTTGAAGATGGGACATCAGCTATAGTTCGTGAATGGATAATGCCATGGGATAATGTAGAGGTTAATACACCAGCTAATAAAGCATTAGATATTTTTGCTGAGAATAGGGTAGAAGTGTATCCTATATCTAAAAGTGGTGTTATACGTGGTTGGCAACAGCAAGAAATATCATCTGAACTAAATTCTAAAATTATGTTTGAGAATAATAGTACTATAGATGTGCCTGAGAGTAAATATCTAACTGATATAATTAAGGCAGGTGGTCAACTTACACATGAAGATGCAGTAATGCGTGACTTGGAAATGCCTGTTGGTCCTATGAAATATGTTGAGGTATCTCTTGGTAGGCCATTAGTTCTTGTAGAAAATGATGTTAGTTTAGAAGCTTTAGATAATATGTATAGAAGCTGGTATGAAGCATATAGGATCAGGCCAGAATTTGAAAATAATCCTCAGCAGAAACGAAATTTTGAACGTGTTTTTGATCCAGATAAAGTAACTGATAATGAAATGAAAGTTAGAGCTATGTACCATTCTATGCTCAATGCTGATGCTCTTGATAAGATATTTACATCAGAATCTATTGAGTCTATGAGTACAGATTCTGGAATTATAAATGATTTAAGTAATAAACTTTTGAAATATAGCAAGCTTGGTGAAGGCGGATCATTAAAGCCTTTACCAGATGTAGAAAGGTTGCGGTTGATTATTGATAATCTTTCTGATCTTCCTGCGGATCGTAGAGCATCTATAGAGAATCTTATTACAGAAATTACAGAAAATGAACAAGGTATTACCAGTGCATTCTATTCTGATAAGGTAGAAGGAATGGAGAATCCTTTGTCAGTACGTACAAGACATATGGCTCAACTTGATAATATTCAAGATCCTGCATTAAGAGAGCATCTAAGAGAGCGTTATGCTCATGGTGAAGAAAGTAGATTTAAAAGTGTAATGGATGTTCCCTCTATTGATGGAGCTCAATATATAGATACTGATATGAGAAATCTATTTCTTTCTGTTCTTGCTGAGGCTGATTATTCAAATGGATTTAAGGGCTCTATTTCTAAAAGTGGTAGTTCAGATTTAATTAATCTTTATGGTAAGGGTCTTTTTATTTATGATCCTGTAGTTGCTGCAGCTATGGAAGCTAAGGGTGTACGTATTCTAATGGGAGATTCTTCAGCGAAGAATTTTAGCGGTGAAGCTTTATCGGGTAACCAAGTGTCTGGCCGTGTATCAGAATCTTTAGATCTTCCAGGTGATATTGCTAATCTTAGTAATGATAATATTATGAGAATTCCACTTGAAAGTATAAATATAAGATATGGTGGACATCTAAGTAATAATTCTCCTGTTCCTCATCCCTATACACATTATATGCCAGAAAATTTAGTCCTAAGTGTTAGAGATGGTTGGCAGATGCTGGGGACTAAGATTGGAGAGATAAAACGTTTTGGTAGGGCATTAAATATGGCTGCTAATGAGGAGTTAGCTTTAGTTATGAGACGCCATCAGGAGCAAAGTATTTATGAAACGGATGCTGTTTCCTTTGCAGAATCTATGCTTAATATGGGCTTGACTACACATAATCCTGTATTAAGAGAAGCAGTTATGAAAATGTGGGAAGAGAATGCTTTACCTATTTTACTAAAGCCACGTAACCCTAAGTTTACATATCCTTTTATTATACCTGATTTAAATTCAGCACATCCAATAGGAGTAGACGTATATAAAACTGGTGATATTACTAATCCGGCAGGACATGTGCGAATACAATTAGGAGAAGGAACTTTAGGTGAAGATGCAAAACATGTTCCTGTGGGTAGTATAGATGAATTGGCTTTTTCTTTTAGGTCAAATGATATTGATTACCTAATTAAATACAATAAGAAAAAAGATAAGTTTATGATGTATACTCCTGGTAAAGAGTATCTAGATAAAGGACATAGGTTTAATATCTTTAGTCAAACAGGAGAAAGAGGAGGTCTTACATTCTTAAGTGATGCAAATGAAATACCAAGTGAACTACAATCTTTTATTAAACATTTGGGAGAAGTTATTTCAAGTGGTGTTCCACCTGAAAATGTAGTTTTTGGATCTAAAACAAGGCGTCCATCTCTTGCTGGTGTTCAAAATTATATAGAAGATGTAATAAATAAGATAGCTGGCCCTGAATTTTCTAAACCTTTAATTGATAATAAGTTTAATTTAGTACATATGGTAGAACGTGGCCCTAGAAAAGGTATGTCTGACTTTGTTCCTATTAGCTTAAGGATAAGATCGCAGGCAGAGAAAGATGCTGGCGGTATTGGTACTGCTCTTGGAGTTAATGCTTTAGATGTTAGAGCTAATATGCAGGGTGATCATGATGGTGATCATGGAAGGACTACTCATGATTTTGGACCCTTTGGGCCTAAAGGTTTTGAGGGTAAGTGGGAGTTTCTAAAGAATGCTTATAAACTTGCTGGTAATAATGAAGAATATTCTACTAAGGAAGCAGGTGCAAGGCCATTAAATCTTTATGGTATTGGTATTGATAATAAAGGTGATCTTACTCATGCTGGTAGTAGGACTGAAAATAATATATATGAATATAAAGCTAAGATGATTGCTGATCAAAGAGCTGTCGGTAAGATAATGGGATTACAAGGTTCTATAGAATGGGCTAGTCTTGGTGGATTGTCAATTGGTAATGTAAAACTAAATGCTAAGTTAGGCTATGATGTAGATAAATTGTTAGAGTATGGTGATATCTATAGGAGATTTGAAAAAGGAAATCAGAGTGCAGTTGATTTTATTAAAGCTCTAGATGAAGTACTTGTAAAGAAATCTTATTCTTATATGTTAAATGGTGAGGGAGAGGTTGAGCTCAAGGGTAAACTTATGGAGCTAGCTGATAATAGTATTGAGATGGATATTTTATATGAAGTAATTGATATACTTAGAGCTCCTAATTCTATATTCAATCAAGAGTTCAGTGAGATGGGTGGAAAGAATGCTACTGCTTATGATATTGAATCTCATTATACCGATATTAGGAAATTCTTTTTTAGTCCCAATGCAACAGTATTTAATAGGTTACTTAAGAAATATAGAAAATCAGGAGTTTCATTTGAACAAAAGTTAAATGAACTTGTTCCACTTTTCTTCCAGACCCAAGATGGTAAAGAAGTTATGGTTAGTAACATGGCTGATTTAAAATCAAAGATACTTAAAGGTGAAGCTTTCCCTAATAAAAATATAATACAATTTGAAGAACAGAATATAAATGAATTGATACGTAAGAGTAATGTTGGCTTTGTTATGGATGAGATAGTTAAAAATTCTATGTTTAAGTCAAAAGAATTAGATATTGCTTGGGAACATGTAGAAGATAATAAGTTTAGTAGGACTAAGCAAGGCGGTGAAGCTTTTATTGAAGAGATTACAATGTTAAAAGTTCTGGGTATCAGTCAAGATCAAATGTTAGCTAGTAGTCAGACAGCTTTTACTGTAGGAAGGCACCAGTGGCTAAGGAATGCAGAAAGGGCATCATTACTTTACGATCTTTTAGGTAATGAAGAAAGTTTTCTTACTAGTAAGCTTGAATATCAGCTAGGATTTGGTAGGCATGCTAACAAAGAAATTATTAGTGGGATTGTTGATAGGTTAGATTCTGTAGCAGCAGCACGAAATATTGTAGAAGTTGCAAGGAAGGAAGAACTTTTAAAAGATATTCATGCTAAGCAAGATAAATATAAAGTTAATCACAAGAAGCCTAGAAGAATTCGTAATGATGATAAGAAGCCTAAGGTTATTTATAAGTATAAACCAGGTACTCTATATACTAAAGATGAGGCAGGTAAGGATGTCCCTAATTGGACAGCATTAAAATATGTGGGGACAATTCAGCCTGGACGTTCAAGCAAGAAGTTAATGGGTAATTTTTTAGTTCTTGATAATCCTATTGTGGGGCATAGACTTTCACGAGAATCAACATTGGAAGGTTTAACATGGAACTTTGTACATAATAGTATGCCACAGTTTGTAAACAAACGAGCATTTGAGGGCTATGAAAGAGAAGCAGTAAGAATAGTTATGGAACTGAAGGATGTATGGAGAAATGCTATAACTGAATTTAGAAATAACAAAGGTCAAATTGGTAATATTTTTGGTAGGGCAGAACGTAATAAACTTATGACGTTGAATAATTATTTTAAAAGTACTAAATTTACCAAGGATACTGAGCTTTCAATATCAGAACAACATCTTATTGGTGATTTAGGAGAGGAAGGTTCTCTTATTTATTATAAAGCTAAGTTATTATTAAGACCTGATGTTATTCCTAATCATTATGTTGAAGGTCAGGTAGAGTTACCATATATGGCTTTAAATAATAGAATATTTAAGGAAGTATTTACTTGGTTACATAATAATAATCAGAAAGAAGTTGCTTCAAAATTAATTAAAGAGTACACAGATATTAAGAATTATCTTTCAGGCTTTACAAATGAATCTACATTTAACTTGCGTCCTAGTCCTTTGTATAAAAACAAATGGAATGTAGATATGGATAGAGCTAATGAAACAATATTATCAATATTAGATGGTGTTGTTACACCCGATATAGAGATACGCCTAAAACAAAAGGGTATTGGTACCTTTGAAGGGGATGTTTTATACAGAAAGAAGGGTGAAGGTGGTTATGAAATCAGGGAGATTAGAGATATATTTAGTAATTGGAAGGAAGGCAAGGTAGACAAGAGGATATCATGCAGACAATAAAGAATCAAATGAAAAATAACGAAAAAGTTCCTGTATATATTGTATTCTTTCAACTTTGTTTTACAAAGTTGCCCTACCCAGCATATGAAGTTTTGAAACCCTATGGCATATTTTAAACCAAGACGAAATGAACAGGGCCTTACTGAGAAGAGAAGGCTGCCTAGTAAACAAGAAGGATCCTCTATTGGACATACATCGCTTTATGATTCTTTTGTAGAATCTATATGGAGAAGAACTATGGATGAATATAATAGAAGAGCAATAGGGTTTAATCTTGCTGGAGAGACTACTATTCCTTATCCAAGAAAGGAAGAATGGTGGGATGATCCACGTTCTAGATTACCTTTGCTACGTGAATTTAATAAATATTATCCTGAAGAAGTATTAGAAAGAGAACGACTTTTAAAAGAAGAAACAGATGCTATGGAGGGGTCATTTCTTGAATTATTATTAAATAGGCCTACCTCACAAAGGGATACAAAAAGAAAGGCAAGAGTGAATGAAAGAGATAGAATTGGCGGAGGAGGTAGGGCATGATAGGTTATTTTAAGCCCATAAAGGGGTCTAGAAGGCCGTTTCTCGGTTTTTCTGACCTTAGGTACCACTTTAATATAAAAGGAGCTTAAATGAAAGCTTGTTTCTATGGTGAACGAAATGAAGAGTTTGAAAGTATTATAAAACATTGGAATAGTAAATCTGTTATTAAGAAATATTTAGGTGAAATAGGTGGTAATAAAGCTGAGGATATGCATTCTGAAATATACATAAATGATGTAACAGAGCATTTGTTTAAAATTCCTTTTAATAGTGATTTTAAATTTACAAAAGGTATGGTTAATCGTCTTAAGCGTGAAATAGATAGTATAGAAGGTAACTATAAAGGTGGGAAATTGGGAGTATTTAGAAAGTACTTTTATGTATCAGATGCAATTGCGAATAAATCTCCAGTTACCAGGATGTTTTATGAGAATACTAATTTAGCTATCAATTATGAGCGTAATAATATGGATGCATATCTTTCACATTCTAAAGCTGTATCTACCCACATACGTAATGCTCTTGTAAATAGATCTGATATGTCTAAACGGGAAGCTAAACAATATCTTAAGAAGATGCAAGAACTTGAAACTAAGATATTACGTTCTGGTACAGCAGATAATACGAATGAATATTATAGAGAATATAATGATCTTTTTAATGAACATGGTTCTGATGTTATTAATGAATATATTGAACTTATGCAGATGAATAAGGCGACTTATCAGAAGGAAAAGGGTAAGTATTCACGTGATGTTAGGCTGGCTGTAGAAGAATCTACTGTTCTGTTAGATAAAATGGGTGGAGTACTTATTAATGGCTTATCTAGGATGGAAAATGTAGTAAAGCAGATGTATGATTCACCTTTATTACCTAAAACAGCTCGTAGATATATAGAACGTATAAGTGAAGCTAGGAAGAAGATTAAAGATAGTATAGAAGATGGCGGATATCTTCCTCATTATTTATTAGATAATATAGTTGAGTTAAACTATAGAATGCGTGGTATTATGGAAGCAAAGGATGTAGGCTCTAAAGATAAGGCTATGAATCGTATTCTTAGTCAGATAGAAACTATGATTCCCGATCAGGCTAAATCACGAAATGACCTTCTTAATAATATTTGGGCTAAGAATCCATTCTTTATACTTACTCAATATTCTAAAGATGTGATTGCTTTTAATAAGATAAACTATATACAAGAACAATATATCCCAGCTATGAGACGTATGCAGAAAGAAGATGTAGATCTTCCTTTTGTTGAAGATATGCGTAATTATATTGAGGATTCGTTTCAGATATCTACTGAAGGCTTAATGGAGAGGCCAGACTGGGTTAATGCTGCTGTGAGGTCTATAATGGCAGTGGAAACTATTAAATCCATGGGACTGTCCGTTACTGGTGCTATACGTAATGGGGCTAGTGCTGCATATTTCTTTACTCAGAATGGACTTGTAAGTGCTACGCAGGCTGTTAAAAAGTATAATTCACATTATAAAAAGATTCTTGGAGAAATAGAAGCTGAACAGGGTTTTGAGTTTACAGAAGCTGGAAAGGAATTGATAGCAGAAGGACTTATCCCCTCTGAAGGTGTTAATGTATCAGATATTAAGTTTGATCCTATTACTCAAAAAGTTAGTTATAGAGATAAGGGTATTCTTAAAAAGTTAGACCCTAAAATTGATACTGCTGTCGGTAAATCATTAATGTTTCATAGATTTACTGAGAATGCTACCCGGAAATGGATGTTTCGGATAGCATGGGTAGAAGCTTTTGAGACATTAAAGGGTCACAATATAGTAGATCAATCTAGTTATAAAACTGCCGAAAAAGCCGATATAGCTAATACTCAAAAATTAGAGCGTATGGCAACACGATTTGCAGTTAAAGCTGTAAATTCATTTGCATTTGAATATGCTGCACATGCTAAGGCTAGAGCTGTAGGCGGTACAGCACCACTCTCTACTGAATTAGGAACAGATGGTAAACCTAAGATGCAATCTAGAGACTATGCTACAGCGGTAGGAGAGCTAGGATTTCAATTTTTACATTATCCAATGTCATTTCTAAATCTTCAATCAAAGATACTTAAAGGAGCTTATGATGCAGCTTTATCGGGGCAGTGGGGAAAAGGTGAGACTTTAGCTCCAGAAATAAAACAAGTATTAAGATTTGCTGGTATTTATGCAACTGTACAAGCTTTATCTATTGCAACTAATTTAGATCTTACTAATACTCTTGAGAACGATACTGTAGAGCGTATAAAAGATCTTGCAGAATATTTCACTGAAGATGAAGAAGATCTAAAGGGAAGAAAACGTGGTATGGTTAATGATTTTACTGGTCCTATAGTAGGAGATATGCTATATGCTCTTAATATGTTCCAGATGTATAAAATGCCAGATGCAGAATGGGCTAAAATGCTTACTGGCTATATAGATTATTATGGTGAAGGTGATGTTCCTAGCTGGGTAAATCCTAAGAAGAAAATTGATACTGATGAGAAGCGTAATATGTGGAATAGATTAAATGTTGAGTTTGCAAGATTAATGACAAAGAATATACCAGCAGTACGTGATGGTAGAGGCATAGATATACTTCGCCATGAATTAGGTTGGTATCAACGTCCTCATGTAAAAGAGGGCCGTGAAACAGTTAATAAATACGCTCAAAGATTTATTGGTATAAAACCATTTAAAGAAAAGAAACGTAAGATGTCTAAAAAAGGTGGTTTAAGCCAAAAGGGAGAAGAGGCTCTCAGAAAGTTATCGTTAGAATTACGAGGAAGATAGTCTTGTTCCAGCTTGCACTTTAAAGAAGACTTCACCATCTCCAATAGAAAATCCTATCCTAATACCATAATGCAATATATCTATAGTTAAATGTAGTAACATAAATGTTACCAATAATGAGTAGGTATTTATTGGCTTTATATACATAAGACTTATCCCGCCTAAGAAATGATTTCCAAATTTGAACATACTTTGCATTATTTTTCCTCCGGCATTGAATTGATGAATCTTTGCTCTAACCAATCGTCAAACCTCATAATGATAAGGGTTTCACCTCTGTCTTGTTTACATACTACAGCATCTACATGCTCAGTAGGTATTAGAAATGATGCTAATTTCTTTCTACATTTTGCTTGAATCTTAAAATCATCTCCCATCAGGACATCAACTTCTTCATGCATACCAAGAGAAGCTCCATTGCTTCCCCAGGCACGTTTACAAGTTTTAAATCCTGAACTCAGGACAGTATTAACTATTTCTCTTTCAAACCGATTCCCCTTGGCCTTGCTTGGACTTGCCATTTTTGGTTAACTCCTTTCTTAGTTTAGCTGAAAATCTCTTTATAGCAGCATCTGCTTCTTCTGAAATTTTCTTGAATTTATTAGTGCTTGGTTCTCTTAAATTATGAGTTATCTTTGAATCTTTATCTATTAATTGTTCTTCAAGTCTATCTATTGTATCAAGTAACTCATTATTCTGCTGAGTAAGTGTTTCTATTTTTTCAAGAGCTATCTGGAAATTAAATTGCTGATAAGTATTAACTTCTTTTTCCATCAAAGACCCATTCTATTAGCAACTTTATTTAATTTAAGATGCATACTATTTACAGTAAGCTCAAGTTCATTAATACGATCTTGAAGTTTTACCATTTTTTCTCCCCAATAATCTGAATCAGCTCCTAATGGAGGTAATTTCCCTAGATTATGGTATACTTCATTTATTTTCTTTTTTTCTTTAGGATAGGGAGTTTTAATCTCTAGAGAAGCGTCAGTTTTTTTACTAGCTTTCTTACTTACTTTTTTAGCCATTGTTTAGTCCTTTCTTCTATTATATCTTTTAATTTAACTTTCTTTTTCTTACCATGTTCACGTAGAGCACATGCTTTACATATTTCTAATTCTTCATAAGGATGTTCAGGGGAAATAGCAAAGTTACCCCAGATATATACATCTTGTAGTTTATGTGATCCAGAGCACATATTGCATACAAAATGTTTTTTTGGCAACTTTGCATTTATCCCAAACATTATAAATCATATGTATGCCATTCTTTAATTGGCACATCATAAAAATATTCTCCTCTTGGTACTGATTTGTTAGGAACTTCTACTTTATCATACTGTCTTATAACTTCTGAAGTGCATAACATAATCTTATTAAAGTCTTTATTAACTATCGCATATACTATGCTATATTTTAAAAACTTTGCTTTTCTTGCTGGTATGTGTACAGTTTTAAATGGAAAATTATCTATCCATATCTCACGTCTTTCAACTTCATAACGAGAAACCATAATATCTATACCATAATCATTGGGATTTTCTATTGCATCTAATCCTTTTGATTGAAGAAATCTAATTACTAGATCTTTTGCAGGTTTATCATTAACAGCATGACTCTCCTTGTTAAATTTCTTATTTATCATCTTTTTTCCTTAATATTGGAATGTAAGAACGAAGAATCTCCTCCAGAACCCGAACTTTTTTACGAAGTTCAGTATTCTGAAGGAGAAGACTCTTTAACATTTCACGCAACTGCTCTACATAATCCATCTACAATGGTAGCATTCTGTCCATAACTAGCAACAGTAGGCTTTTCCTTATGCCACAAAAGATCAGTAGCAGTATTAAGTAATGTCCAGCCGTTATGTTCAACACGATTTTCAGGATTAGTATAATTATCTACTATATTACCCCATAATTGAACTGGAACATCTTTTAAATGATTATGTCTAATCCTTCCTAGTTCTTCTGTAGTAACCTTTAACTGACTAAGACCTCGTAGATTGCCTAACAATCTATTTAGATTTTCAGATCCATTACTTATGTTGTTAATATTAGTCACTACTTGTTCTAGATTTTCTTCCCAGTTTTCACTCTTAGGTTCATGTGTGAATCTATATGTATTAAAATGATCTTTACTCATCATTCCATTTGTACATATTAATCTATATAGCATCATTGCAAAGCCAAAAGCTTTAGAACCATCATAACTGTTCCAAAATTGCATGCCTAAGGCTACATCGTCTCCCTGGGCTACTTCCCCACACACATGATCAGATTTCATGGAATAGGCATAACTACGGCCGTTAAAGAACGTTTTGTCAAATGTAAAGTTTAAATTACATTCTTTAGCTACTTGATTAGCAGCATCTTTTACATCTTCATTAGGTAATAACATATAGCTATGACCTACTACACCTGTTTCTTTCCATTCAGTTAGATTTTCTCCAGTTTGAGATGTTAGTTCTTTATTATGATATACTGGATGCTGCATCTGAACTGAATAAGCAGATGATGATATACCATTATAATCTAATGGTACTTTTCTTATTGGTAAGTACGGGTTCATGGGGTTTTCTCCTTTATTTGTTGTTCTAGTTGTTCTAACTTTTCATTTATTAATTGAATTTCTTCCAAAATCCTGAGTCTGAATTGGCTCATACCATCTCTCCAATCAGCATCTTCTGTCATTCTGTCAGCAATCACTTGATTCTACCTCTAAATACAGCTTTATATCCTTTAGAATCGGTTTTTATTACAACTTTCTTACCAGTAAGATTAGAAAGATGTTCTTTTTGGATCATTAGCCATTCTAAATTAGTAATATAAGTTCCTTGATACCAGGTTTCTTCATCAGGATTTATCCATTTTGTAATCTGTATCATCCTATTTGTGTCCCATTTACATTTAATTCAAGATCAAGATTTTCTCTTTCTCTATTAGCTGTACACACAATCTTTAAGGTTTTAACAAGATTATTTTCATCCTTGTATGGAGTAAGAGATAGAACTTTATTAGCATTATATCCAATACGGAATGAACCTTTAGCTGAAGTAATATCCATACCTTCATGAAATGCTTGTTTAGTTATTTCAGATATAGCAAATACTACTACATTATTCTGAATAGCTACTTCCATTAAAGCTTGAGATACTTCTTCTACCTTCATGTTATTATCATGTTTCTGAGATCTAAATAGACCCATATGATCTACCACAACTATTTCAGGTTTATATGGTAACATCATTATTCTTTTATTTAATTCATGAGCATAACAACTGTTATAATCTATAGTGAGCCAATCAAAGTTTTGAGAAATTCCATTGGCATATTGTGTATAATGAGCTTTAAGTTCTTCTTCATTCCAATTTTTCTCCATCATCACAAATCTCATCCACATTTGTCTTGGTGACATTTCCATTTCTATAAAGTATGTTGGGCGTTTAAGCTTTTGTACCCAACTCTGTAAGAGCATGGTTTTCATAGACTTAGGTGGTGCTTGTAAGACTACTACTTCACCAGGATATATAGGAAAATCTTGATCATACAATTTACCTATATTTATAGGATCTAAATCTCTTGTGAAAAATTCAACTAACTCTTTTTCCATAGATTTAGCATCCATCATGTGTTGAGATTTCTTAGCTTTATACAAAGTACATGTAGATTGACAATGATTATCCATATGAACATCAGTACAACCATAGTTATAGCCATTACCATTATGACCCTCATAACAATCTGTTACAAGTTTATCCATTTCTTCTTTACTAAATGAATTTAATCCTTTATCTACACGTTGTCTCCAATCTTCCATAACAAGTCTAACTAAATGTTCTGGATATCTCCATCTTAGATGACCTGCTATACGTAAAGCTATCTGGTGTCTTGAACCTTGACCAGCTCCGGACATCATAGTTTGTATACATGGATACCATACAGGATCAGGATTCCTACCAAGAGTTACAGTTTCAAATGTTTTATCACTTGCTTGAACCTTACGCTTTAACACATCAAATACAGGTTCACATTCTAATGTTTGCCATGTATAAGTACTTCTTTTACCTTTTGCTAAGGTTTGTATTTCTGTTACAGGTTTATGTAATTCAGCTTGTAGTAGAGGTATTTTCCATAACCTAGACTTACTATTTAAAGTATTAACTACCCTTATAAGCCTTGTCTTATCAGATACAGAAATATCTGCATATTCATAAATACCTTTACTGAGTAATTCATCTTTTACTTTTAAATGAAGATCAGGTGTAGGTTTCCATCTAAATGCAGATCCAGGTATTCCTAAATGAAATCCAGTTCCAGAGAAATAGACTTGATATGGAATGCATAAATCATTTAATAAGATACCTAAACCAATTGTTTTTTGTCGAGCATTATCGGGATTAGAGCCATCGACATCAAGAAGAAATTCATCAGGCATATAAAGCATTCCATCATAAGATGCAAGAGTACCTTTCTTTTTAACGTAATCAATTACATGACCATCGTAATCCCATAGGGACATGAAAGTATCTTGTGCCATACCTGTCCATTTAGTAATATCATGAACATCTCCAAAATGATGACGATTTGCTAATCCAGCTGCAAATTCTTTAATCATTCTTTCTCCTTATTTTGCTTTTAATCTTATGGCAGTTGCAAAATTAGTATCTTCATGTGCCCATAATCGTATAGCTGCTGCAAATTCATCTTTAAATTTATATCCATTAATCCAATTTTTCTCATTCATATGTAATATCCAGTCGAATTGTTCTTCTATGGTTCTACATCTTGATTTTTCAATCCAATATACTTCTCTAGTTTTACCATTATCTAATTTTTCTATAATAGTAAGATGTTTTTTATCAAATCCATAGGTTATATTTTCCTTTATAGGAACAATATCAAATTTAGTTTGTTTTTTCATTCTTTCTCCTTTTCTTTTTCATATAGGGTCCACATTATCTCAGAGAAAATAATTTGATTTTTTCTACATTCATCAATATGGCCTTCTTGTGTTTTTTGCCATAATCTTATTATATCTTCAAGATTCATTATTTTCTCCTAAAAATTCTTTACATTTTTCAACTAACATTTCTTCAGTATCACTCAAATGACTATTCATATATCCTACCCACATTTTTATAATTTCAGTAGCATACTCTAGTCTATCAAGAGCAATCTTTAATTGTTTTATTATTTCGTCAGATTTATCTGGCATGAGATGAAAAGGGGCCATATTGCTATGACCCCTTATTCTAAACATTATCCCTTAGAAAGGAATATCATTATTACTAGTTGTATCAGCAGGACCACCTTGAACTGATAATGGAAGTGTACTAGTAGTAGTTCCATTAAGGTGGTTACTCTTATTAGATCTGGAGAAATTTTTCTCTGCAGATGCTTTTAGAGTAGTTACTTGGTCTACAGTAAATGAATAATGTTCACCTTCTTGTTCTACAGGAGCAACTGTATCAAAGAATTCGCTATATCCATCTGCATTTTTATAAACAAATGCATTGATACGCTTTCCTACAAGACCTGAAACATCATCATCATACTGAAGAATAGGTTTCTTACCAGTGGGATCATTAAGTACATTAATTATTCCTGCCATTGCATAGCGAAATAGATTAACTAACTTAAATTCTTCATTGGTTTCTTTATTTCTCACTTCAAATACACGAAGATTCATATTGTCTTTATATCCTTCAAATAATAAATCTATATATGTACTTGATTTATCATTACTTTTCCAAACATCTTGTGTAGCTTGGCGGATAGTGACTTCATGCCATCCTTCATTATATAGTCCGGTACCTGTTGACATAGGCATTGTTTTAACGGCCATGAGTTTCTCCTTGTTTAGTTGTTGAGTTAGTCTTTACTTGTTGAACATGTGCCTGTGTTAAGCCTCTATCTACAGCAGCATTACCATCATCATCATATTGAGCTACTCCAGTTAGTGCTGACAGACCATAACGTCTACCATATGTACAAGCAGCTCCTATTGCATGAGCATCTTTCTTACCACCAATAGGCATACGAATTTCAGTCTTTATCCACTGACCAGATTCATGTAACAATGTTGTAGTTACATAAAATCCATTTGTCGATGTACAAAATCTATTTCCCTGTACTACCGATAAACCGTGTGCAGTTAAAGCTGGTAAGGATGATTGTATTACAGTATGTAAATCTGCATATGAACTATTAAAGAATGGATTAGTGCTTTGTGATTTAGCACCTTTAATTTCAGCCTGTGCTTTAGTTAAAGCTTGAGCTAATTTATCAAGTTTTTCTGATTTCCATACTTCTTCTTTTTTATCATGAATTAGGGTTTCTCTGGAATGTATAGTATCTTCCATTTTAGGGTCTCCTTTTTATTGGGGTTTTATGTATTTACGCTTTATGAGCTCCAACATACGTTTTTTTATTACTTGAATAAATTTGTATGACCTTGATTCATTTAAGGATCGAAGATATAATTCTAAATATGATTTTATTACTATATCTTCTATTAAGGACTCATCTGGCATATGGTAAATATACTGTGATTTGAATCACATTACAAAGAAAAAAATAGCATAAGGGCAGAAAATTAATCCTGCCCTTATTATTATTAGTTTATACAGATGCAACAGTAGAACCTATATCTTCATTTTCTTTTAATTGCTCTATTTTCTTTGCTATAGATAGTATTTCATCAAAAGAATATGTGAAATCACTAAAGCTAAGTTTTTCACCTGAAGTATCTAATGCAACAGAAGTTTTATTTCTGAATGCAATTACATTATCTTTACCTATTTTGTCTACTATTGTAAACTTTTCATTTTTCATCTTTTATCTCCATTATTTTTAGGGTTAAGTCAGAAGCGTTGCGTAAAAGTTCATTAGCCATGATAATTTCCTTAACATGTTCTTCGCTTTCAGCACCAACTTTTATTGGATAAGAAATTAATACATCATAGTATTTTATTTCACTCATTTTCAGTCTCCTTATGTAAGTTTTACTGGCACTATATATTCAGTCTTTTTATCATTATCTGTCCATCCATTAAGACCTTGTATATCTCTATCTCCATCACGCCAAGCAAGAGCTTCTTTAACAGTAGCTTCTTTAGGTCCACCCCAATTATTAACATTAGCTATACCTTCAAAATGACTTTCTCCAGTAGATGGATTAAGCATTTGTAGATATAAGCATT
>Ga0208156_1000121_pt1 | contig 40483 bp, 52 predicted proteins | sample 1_EtaG_FD_184073 | JGI IMG/M metagenome (GOLD analysis project Ga0208156, IMG submission 184073) | Marine viral communities from the Subarctic Pacific Ocean - 1_ETSP_OMZ_AT15124 metaG (SPAdes) (version 2) | ecosystem: Environmental > Aquatic > Marine > Oceanic | place: Pacific Ocean | collected...
CTTAAACCCATTAAAATAGTCCCCAATAATCCAATTAAAACTGTGTTAGTTTTCCTTGTCATTATTATTTCTATTACTTTTGTTCCATCTTTTATTCCATGCCCAAACAGAAATTTTTGAACTAACTGTTTCTATAATTCCTAATAAGAAATCTTTTATTCTTCCCATTAAAGACTAAAAAGAATTACAGCTACTATTAAAATTACAACAAGTTTAGTTTTATAACCTGTCTTATTCCAAAGAGTTTTTGCTTTTTCCCACATATCAGGTAGTGTCATTTATTATTTACCACTTGGAAATTCAAACCAAATATCATTCCAAAAATCTTTATAAAATTTCTGTACTTGCCCAGTGTATTTATCAACACTAGCTTTCCAGTCTTTATAAGTTGGAAATTTTAATTCAAAATTAAACATATTTATCTCCTTTTATTATTTATTAAGGTCTAACTGTTAAACCTTACGTGTGTATTAAGTCACAACCCTATTGACAACCTTCACAATCACTGGTGTCATCAATTACTAAACCGCTATTATTTTCGTAACTTGCATCTTCATTTCTATCTTGTTGGCATTTACATTCTACACAAATACAATCTGAAAGAAGTCTGTGTTCTCTTTTGTCAAGAACGCAATGACAAGTATGTCCACATTGTTTACAAGCTCTTTCTGTCATTTTATGTAGTTCCAACCCCAAATAAATACTCCAATAAATCCTGCTAAGAACATTAGAACTGAAATAGTTCCTTTAGATTTATTCATAAATTGTTTCAAATCATTAATGTCTTTTCGTTGTTGCTTTATTTCATATAGAATTAAATCCATCTTTACTTTTGTTGCATTTAAACAATTACAAGTTTTTATTTTAGATTGCTTTTTCATTTTCCTTTTAGTTTTCTCCATAACTTTTTAAATTCTTTACCAACGTCTATGAATAATTCTTTCCAGTCGTTAATGAATAATTGGAAAAAAGTTTTCCTGTTACCACGTTTCTTTGAAAACATGATGTTTTCCCCCTGTTAAAAAATTAAATGTGATTAATTACTAAGGTTTTGGATTTGCGTCTTTAATAGCTTGAACAGCATCTTCCCAAGTAGTCGTGCCATCTTTTTTGTCATGCCACAACATATCCAACTGGTCGCCAATACTAGGATAACCATCTTCACCAACTCTATCTCTTTGATATTGTTTAGCATCATAGGCAACTTTTAATTCTGCCTGTTTTGCTTGAATATCCTCTTTAGAAATAACTGGTGTTCCATTGTTCCAAGTTATCTGTTCAAAATCTTCTGCATTAACACTAACTTTTGCATCAGGATTGATTGCTACAATTGCGTCAATTATTCTTGTCATTATGCTCCTATCTCTATTGCTGTTATGTTTGAGCCAGTTCTAGGGTATCTAAAATCATCTGTAGTAGTACCAGTTTGATTTATGTATAACGTTTTACCTGTACTTGAAGTATGACCTACTTTCATACCATAAACATAGGTTGATGTTCCCGGTGTTACATCTAAAAACATTCCAGCCGCATTACCTCCATAAGAAGTATCAACACCCGGGTGCATACCCCATACAGCTTGTGCTCTACTACCTGAAGCGGCACCCACACCAATTGGTGTAGTATCTCTTAACAGTTGTCCAGTTATTCCACCACCAGCACTCAAACAAAAATTACCAACATTCCAAAGTATTAATACGCTGGAATCGGCAGCACTGGGTTGGATAGATACTGTCAATCCTGTAATAAGAGATGACCAAGTATCAGTACCTACACTCCCACTCCATGTATCGCTTTTAAAAGTGGTAACTAATTGTAATAATTTTCCACCACCTGCTGATGCCGCCCATTCAGGAGCAGTAGCACCTGCGTTCATTGTAAGAACGTCTGCCGCAGAACCTTTTACTAACTTGGTTAAAGTTGTTGTACTGTTTGCGTAAAGAATATCTCCTGCTGCAAATCCTGTTTGACCTGTACCGCCTTTAACTGCGGTTATAGTAGGCAAAACTGTTAAGTCTACATCTGTCCACTCAGGCAATGCTCCGCCTGAATTCATAGATAAGACTTTTTCTGCCGCACCTTTTGTTAATTTTGCTAATGTAGTTGAACCAGTCGCATAGAGAACATCTCCTGCGGCAAAAGAAGCTATACCTGTTCCACCACTTGCTACTGGCACTCCATCAGCAATCGTAAATGTTTGACCTGTAGGAACAGTAATTGTACTTCCTGTACTGCCTTCTATTTGGTCAACTTTTATTGTACTTGCCATTGTTTGTTTTCTCCATTTATTTATTTATTAAATATTGGTTACTTATTATTATTTATTATTTGGATAACCAATAATCCAAACAAATTCTGTTAAAATTCTCATTATATAATTGTTAAAGTTCCTGCTCCTGCAATAGTCCACGTTTTAGTGTCTGCTACAGTTATAATTCCTGCTAAAAACATATTTGATGTTGCTGATGTTGTTGTTGTTCTGTCGTCAGTAATTTGATTGTAGTTAGAAAATGCTTCTCCCTCAGTTGTTATGTTGCCACCTTGAATAGCCGCAAAATCTAAATTTCCTGCACCATCTGTTTTAAGAAATTCTCCTGTGTTACCATCAGCTTGTGGGTGTATTAATCCATCAATAACAACTTCTCCTGCTCCATTTGGAGTAAGTGTAATATCTCCATCTACACCATCTTCAAGAATAATGTTTCCTGCATTTGTTCCATTGTTTGTGTTTAAGGTTAAATCTCCTGTGCCTTGTGTAGTGATTGTTGCATCAGCATTGTTATCGCCAACCTGAACTGTATCTGCTCCAAGATTAACATCACCTGTTCCATGTGGAATAATATCAATGTCAGCATTGGAAGTTGAAACTATATCGTTTCCATTTAAATCTAAATCCCCACCTAACTGAGGTGTGGTATCATCTGCCATACTTCCGATACCTGCTGTAATACTTGCCCAACCTGTTCCGTTGTAATATTTTAATGCGTTGTCTGTTGTATTAAAGAATAAATCTCCTTCATCTAATGCAGATGATGGGTTAGTAGTACCAACTCTATATCGTTCTCCGAAACTGGTTACTCCTACAATATTTGTAGCAACTGTCGCAATATTATTTGTCGGAGAAATTTGTCCACCAACTAAATTTACATTTGCTATTGCATTTCCAACTAAATCAACATTAGTGATTGCATTTGCTACTGTATCAATTTCTGAAGTTGCTTCATTCAAATCATCTGCGGCAGTTTCAATTTCTGCTAATTTATCTTGTACGTCTGCAATATCAGAAGAAATATTTGCTACTGCAGTTATATCAGCAGAAATCCCTGCTAAAGTTGCAATATTATTTGCTGGTGTAATTTGACCTGCAACTGTCGCAATATTAGCTACAACTCCACTTGCTCCAAGAGTTGCCATATTGGTAACATTTCCTGAAGTACCAAGTAAATCCATATCGGTAACGACTGCTGAAGTACCCAGTAAATCTAAATCTGTAACAACTGCTGAAGTACCTAAAAGTGCCAAATCGGCAACTGCGTCTGCTGTTCCTAATCTTCCTATTTCTGTAACTTTATCTGCTACAGCATCTAAATCGGTAACAACTGCTGAAGTTCCGAGTAATCCTAAATCAGTAATAACTCCTGATACTCCGAGTAATCCCATATTGGTTACAGTTGTGGAGTTACCAAGTAATCCCATAGCTGTAACATTTCCTGATGTAGCCAATAAATCTAAATCTGTGACAACTGCCGAAGTACCCAAAAGTGCTAAATCTGCTACTGCCGCAGTAGTACCAAGTCTTCCAATCTCAGTTGCTTTTGCCGCTACTGCTCCAATATCTGTTGCATCTGCCGCCACTGCTGTAACATCACTTGTAATTCCTGCAAGTGTGGCTAATCCTGAAATTCCTGCAAGTGTTGTTATGTTAGCTTTGTCTGAAGTTGATAACCAAGTGTTTTCTAAATAATGTTTTGTAACAGCGTCTTGGTTAGCCGTAGGGTTAGCGACATTTGTAATTCTTTTACTTAAAGCGTCCCACTGATCCGTAGATAAACTTAAACCAATGTTACTATCAGTAATATCAAGGGCTTCTTGAGCCATATAAAATAACTGATTACTATCTTGATCTAAAATATTTTCTGTAATCGTAGAACCATCTTGGTAATCTACTAATCTAGCCGTTCTATTACTTGACCTTATAAATTTTATTGTTACAGCACTTGCTGGAGCACTTACAAATTGTATTGTTGATGAAGTAGCAAAAGTGTAGTGTGTTGTTATTGTTTGTGTTACACCATCTAATGTAACGACTACATCTGTCGTTGAAATATACGGGAAGGTTACGTTAAATGTTGTTGTTGACGCATTTCCTGTATACGTGTCTATTGCATATGCCATATTTTATTATAAATTACTTGAGCTACCCTTTCGTGGTAATCCTGAATTATCTCTTATAAAGTTTAATATATTATTTACTCCATACATATTTTGAAAAGGGAGTAATCTCATCATTCTATTCATATCTGTTCTTGACCACCTATAATCATTTCTAGTTGTTTTAAGTAAAGCGTGAGCTGTTTTTCCAATACCACCAAGAACATCGTAAGTTGGATTACCTGTCCATAAATTCATTTCTAATCCTGATGATCTAAAATTAAATCTATTATCTGGAGATAATGCACTTAAAGCAAAGTCACTTAAAGGTGGTATTAATGACGACCAGCCTGATCTTTGAAAAGATGCCATAGCAAATTTTGAGTAATCTCCACTTTTATAATTTCCAAATTTCTTTCTGAAATATTTTTTCTTTGTTACTTTATCCATACCAATAGCGTTCATATTTGTTTGACCAATATATGCTAAACCACCAATCATTGTTGTATATAAAAATGTAGTAGCTGTTTGCATATCAGCTAAAGCTAAATTGTGTAAAAATTGTTTAGACCAAGCCGTCATAATAAATGATCTAAATTGACCTAACGATTTACCTAATGCTTTATCAGAGAAAAATCTATTTGTATCTCCAAGATAATTATATTGTACTGCTCTTTGAACGTACCTATTTACCCTTCGTCCAAAAGTATAAGCTAAATCTTGATCAGCCCAATTAGAGAAATTAAAATGTAGAACTCGTCTACCAAAAGCTGTTCTTTGAGTAGTTACATTTTTACTAGAAAATTCTCTACCGATTGCTAATAATTCTTCATCAGTAAACCCAATAGCTCTATATCTGTTTAATCTACCTTTTAATTTATGTAATGCTTTTCCACCTTCAGCAACATCAATTAAATCTTTAGCCATTCGATTAACAAATAATCTCATCGCTAATCGTCTTTCAAGGCTATCTATAAAGAATAAACCTGAAACGTGACCTGTTGCTCTTTCACCTAAATTTGAATATTTCCAAATCTTACCTCTACCTGCATCGTGCATTTTACCAACTGCGGTAGCACCCATATCTTCAATTTCATAATTTGTAATGCCTCTTGAAATATGTTCTGTTCCATTTGTAGAAAGAACAGTTGCCATATCTTCAAAGAACGTATCGTCCAGCTCTCCCTTTTGAGCTTTAACGAGTAATCTTTTAAAGTGTGGCATTTCTTGTACTAATGTAAGAAATCCTTGTTGTGCTGTAACAACACCAAATTCAGGGAGCTGTGCTATACCAACTTGATTTAGCACTCTCATAAAATTGTATTTTCTTAATGCTCTTAAAGATGAACTCCACATATCCGTAGGATCATCTTCAGCACTACGACCTAATATATTTTTAAAGAAGCTAGTTATTGTTTTCTTTTCTTCTCCAGCAATATATTTATTTTTTGTAAGATACCTCGAAGATGCTTCTTTATCTACATAGGCATCATCAATAGATTTTTCTAATTTTCTTTGATAAGCTAATAATTCATTTCTATTTTTAATATTTAATCTTCGACCAATGGCTATCCAACCTGACATTTCATTCATATAACTATGCCAAAGTAAATCTACATCATTTTCAAAAATATCATCTAAACGAACCTTAACGCCATCAATAGTGTCTTCCCATAATTCATCTAATCTAATTCTTTTTTCGAGACGACCAGAAGTTATTAAACTAATATTATCCTGTAATGCTAGAGCAATTTCTTCTCTATTTGCTGCTGGTATATCCTGTAATACATCATCAAGATATTCTTTTAATTTTGCAGGATCTTTAATTTTAACTAAAGACTCAATATCAAACCCACCAGCACGGTTAGACATTTGAGCTGCTTTAATAATTGCTTTAGCTAATACTTGAACTTTATTTGCAGCTATTGTTGTTTCAACTACATTTCCTGCTTTAATGCTTTCATTTAAATCATTAAATTGGTTTACTAAATTTTCTTTTCTTAAATTCCACTTTTCTAATGCTTTCTTTTGAGTGGCCTTTGGTTTCTTTTTATTTAATTCTTTTATCTTTTTATTTAAGTCTTTTAATTTTGCCTTTAAGGGTTCTTGACTAGGTACTTTTATAGTCTTACCACCTGTTTTAGCTGTAATACTTGTTCGTAAAGCTGGTTGTGCTCTGGATATTGCACCTTCTAATAAATGAACAACACCATCAAACCCAATACGATTAATTAATTCTCCTAATCTTTCAGGAGAGATTTTACGAGGTAAATATTGATCAAAGTATTTTAAATTTTCAGCACCATCAATTCCAGATTTTTTAATCTGGTCTACCATAAATCTAAAACCATCTCGATATGCTGTAGCTGCTTTATCAATATGTGCATTACCTGACGGCTTACCACTTCTTATTGTTTCAGCTACTTTTTTTAAAAAATCTTTTTTAGCCGATAAGGCAACAAAACGTCCAATAAAATTATGTCCACTTTCTGTAAGATAAGCCTTAAGAGCTGGTAGCACTTCTTTATAAACAATATTATGACCACCTTGAATAATACTATTTCTTATTAATTCAACTGTATCATCTTGAGGTGCAATTTGACCTTTTCTTTTACCTGCCTTAAAAACATACCCAACAGGTTCTTCTTGTCCTAAAAAATTAAATAACCTTACCAGTTCACTTTTACTTGTCCCCAAAGCACCTGATCTATTAAAAGGAAATAATCCTAAAAATGGTAAATCTCTTAATCTTCCAAATATTAAACCTATATTTTTAACTAAAGAAATATCTTCAACAATATCTTCAGTTTCTTGTAATGCTTTAGTATTGAAAGGTTGTTTAACTTTTTTAAATTCTTTTTCACCCTTTTTTGTAACTTTTAAACCTTGCTCCTCAATATCCATAAGCGTCTCTGCTTTAGCTATTGTATTAAGGTTTTTCGAGAAAATTACACTCAATCCTCCTCCAAGAGTGCCACCCAAAGCTGTCGCTATGATGACATCACTTATACCGTAAGTAGGATTATCTAAAGCCACAGGAGTAAAAAGAGTTCCTTCTGTTGCACCGTAGGCTAAACCTGATCTAATAAACTTTTGAGTTCTCGTTAATCTAGTGGCTAATAAAGTAGGTTTTAAAAGTTTAGCCACAGCTCCATAGCCCAACCAACTTACAGGATCAGTAAAAAAAGCTCCTATTTCAAGAGCTGTACCTTTCCAACCTAAAGTAGCTAATAATTCTTTATTTTTTTGATGCTGAATAACTCGTTGTAAAGTAAAATCAAAATGATCTCTATTTATTACACCAGCAAATTCACCATAAAATTCAGGACTTATATTATTATCTTTCCACGTTTGTTCGACATATTCATTGTCCATTTCTAAAGAATAACCTTCAGGTGGTGACTCAAATGCGGGTACTGATACTAACCTAGCAATACTCGGTATAATCCAAATATCAGATATAGCTGAAATAGCTGCAACTCCAAATGGTGCTGGTTCTCTTTTGTTAGCCATATCTTGATAAGTTTGAAATACCTTATCTAAATATAATTCCCCACCCTGATCAGTTTGATACCAAAGATTTTTGATAGGATTATATTTAAACGGTTCTTCTTTTTCTGGTTCTTCTTTTACTTCTTCTAATACTTTTTTAACACCCTCAATATCTTGAGAAGGTAATTTATCAGTTTTATCTTTTACAAATAATGCTTCAACTTTTTTTTTACCTAAAAGATCAGCTTCTTTAATTCTTCTTTTAGAATAGTTATCTCCAAAGTTTCTTAATTCTTTTTCAACACCTTCCCAATCTCCATTAGTTACTGCTGCCCAAAATGCAGGAGTTCTATCAAAACTACCATATTGAAAACCAACAGAAGTAATTACTGTTTGTTGTTCAGAAGATAAATCATCAAAAGACTTCCCACTATCGTGTTCGTATTTTTCTATGATCTTATTTGCATAATAATTTTTAGATGCTTGATCTAATTCTTTTACTTCGCTATCATCTAATTGTAATTTATTTGCTACCTTCGCTGCCTCTGCACCTTTTAAACTAAAGAAAGGTTTAAGTTTATCAGTTATATTTTGAGATACACCAATACTTGTCATAAAATCTTCATCTTTAGAACCTAAATCAAATCCAGTTCCAATCGTTACACCTGATTGACTAGAATCAGCATCAGGAACATAACCAACTTTAATAGCAGCTCCTTCTAATTCACTTATAAAATCCCAATCTATTTTATTTTCCATAATTTAATCCAAATAATAAGACTTATTTTCCCTTAGCATTTTATTTATTTTGCTTATTTTTTTATCTTTTTTAAATGCTTTTTCTTTCAATTTTTCTTTTTGTTCAACTGCCTTTTTATTAAGAGCTGTTCTAAATTCACTAATAGGAACAGTTAACCAAGATACTGTACCATCTTTTGATTCCCAAGTTGCGGGAAGTTGAAAAGATACATCTCCGTGTTTTATACCTAAAGATATTTCCCCATCTTCAGGATTAAGTATTAATTCATAATCTTCTAAAAGAAGATAAAGTTTTTCTTTCGGTAAACCTTTAAGGATAACACTACCAATTTCTTTATAACCAGTTACACCAATATCATCGAATACATTTTCTAAATCGCTATCTCGAAGATTATCTATAAGACTTAATTTGTCATTTAATAATTCTAATACAACTTTTTTAGCATTTTCATATTCGTTAGCTTCAATACCTAATTCTTGAAGTTTATTCTTACTATATAAAACTTCATTAAATTCTGTATAATTTTTCTTAACCCAACTTTCTAATTCATTTTCCCAACCATCACCTGCTACATTTTTAAAATATTCACCCATTGGATAAATGATTGATCTATTTTTTGGCTTAAGCATATCAAGTCTACCAAACCGATTATTAAATTCCTCTTTATTTTCAGAAATTAATGTTGAATAGGATTTCTTCATAAAGTTACCTTGAAACTGGCCTAACTCTTTTAATATCTGATCTGGATTTTGATTACCTGTTAAAAACTTATTAACAGCAATACTCCAGAATACAGACTGTTTATTATTTTCATCAAAGTATGCACCAAACAATCCTTCTTTATGTAGAAGAATTGCAAGTTGTAATCCTAATCTATTATCTCTAGTAATCTCACGACCAATGGGTCTATTTAATATTTCTTGAATATATTTAATAGGTGCATTTTTTTTCATCGCTGGCATTAAATCTAAAACAGCTTTAGCAAATGCCTGATTATCATCTATATTAAATTGTGCTTTATTAACTTTAATTAAATGCTTAAGCATATCATCTGAATTTTTAATAAAGTCTTTTTTAGAATATTTACTAACATTTCCATTTTGGAAATCATTATAAAAATTACCTGTATTTTCTATTCTAGCAATCTCATCTAATAACGCCTCTGCTCTAGTTTGATATTTTGGATTATCCATAATTGCAGGAGTACCATCAGGTCGTTCTTCTGTAATCATCTTTTTATACATCGCAGCATAGCGGCCATCTGTTGCAACGTGAGCTTCACCTTGACTTATAATAATAGAATCTAAATCAGATAAAGTTATTGCTGGATTTAAATTAGTTTTAATTAAATCTAATTCTTCTTCCCAGTATTTTATAAAATTATCGTTTCTGAATTTAGCCTGTGCTTCATAATAACCTTCATCATCAAAATCGTGAGGTGATGTATAATTTTCAAGAAAATCAACTTCTATTCTTGTTTCAACTTTTTTAGGAATAGACTTAACTTGAAAAGAAGTATCTGTCTTTACTCTTTCAGTTAATAATGCAGATTGTTTTTCTACTTCTTGTTTATTAATCCAACTTGTAAGTGTTGTATTTGCAACACTATACGCACCTTGAAAATAAACATCTTCTTCTTTACCTTCTAAAAATACCTGAGTTTTTTCAGCTAAATCTGTTTCCCAATTATATTTTTTATCGTGTTTATTTTCGTTATAACTATTTTGAAATTCAAAAACAAAATTATCAGCAGCATTAGACGCATACTGTTTGTAAGCACCATATCTAGCCCACGCATTTTCAATGTCAGGAAAACCTGCCTTATGAGCTATACGTGCTTCATTGAGTGTCATACCGTTAATAGCATTAGCACCCTTTAATGTTCCTTCAGTAGCTTTTTCTTTACTATATTTATCACTCCATTGAAGTAATGTAGGACTAATATCAGATAACGCTTTAGCTAATGATTCAAATTTACTGCCTTTTTGTGTTTGACTACGAGAAACACTAACTGAGGGAGCTTCCTTGAAGCTTTTAATATCTCCAACTCCAGAAACTCTACTTAAATCTAATTTTGTATCTATTGCTGCCATTATGTACTTCCATCAGGGTTAAAGTTATAACTACTCATATCAATACTTGCATCTGGAGTAGTAGGTGCTTTTGCCATTAAGAACCCAGCACTTGAATTAACACCAGCAGTTAAAAGATAAGATCCGATTGAAGGATAACCCTTTTGAGGCATACTTAAAATTTGATTAGTAAATTGCCTGTTCCAAGCTAATCTATGATCTTCAATACTTCTAATTGTATTTTCATAGTTCGTATCAATAAGATTAAATCCTCTACCTTCTGATCTATCTATATCACCGATTAAAGTAGCAAACATATTACCTTGTACGCCACGTTCAAATAATTGAACTTTTACTTTTCCCTTTTTCTCTTTAGCTTCTAAAGATAATTTAAACTTCTCGGCAGCACTTTTATCGTATTCAACACCTTTTTTCTTTTGTAATGATATATCCTTATAAATAGCTTCATCTCTCGTTCTAGCTGCTGCTGCATCTGTTCTTGCGTTAACGTCAGCCGCATAGGCTTTGTCAGCTCGGTATTGCATATACTGCTGTCCAAACTGGAGAGCTGCATAAGCGTAAGGATTACACATATTTTTTTATTCTTATAAATTCATAAAATTTAATTTTATCTATATATTTCTTGTTAATTAATTTAAACCCACACCATTTAATCCATCGTAGATGAACCGTATTACGGCTATCTATAAAATTCCAAAGTATAGGATATTGTTTCTGCATTTCTTCTACTCTACTTTTACATTGTCGAGCAAAAGGTAATTTAACTTCTAAAAAGCGATCTGTTCCTAATAAAAAAGGAGAACCTACTTTATGATATAACGTAGGACACACGCCATACATCATAATCATATTTCCATTATTTAATACAGATTTACAGTAAGTAGCTGCTCTAAAACCTCTTACAATGGGTTTTAAAGGAGCTTCTTTAGTAACTGTAACAACTTCATCAAAATCAGGTTTTCTTAAATGTTTAGCTAATTCTTCACAATCAGATTCTATGCTGTCTCTTTCGACAATCATCAAGCAATCATTCTTGCTGATAAAATGGAGAAAATCCCAGTCCACTCTGCCGACAAGAAGTTACAAGGAAGATAAGTATTATTTTGTATATCAATAGTTACATCTTTATTTCTACATTGAATAGGAACTTTTAAATCCCCAGTATCTAAACTTGGTGTTCCTAAAACAAAACTACTCGAACCTAATATTTGTCCTGTAAATTTATACACACCAGAAGTTCTAGCTCTAGGAGCTACTGTTACTTCAAAATAACCTGTATCTCCAAAGATTAAACCAATATGTTTAAGTTGTAATCTACCTGTATTAACTGTTGTTGAAGTTCCTGTTGCCTTTTGTTCTCTAGTATAAAATTTAGAAAACTCATATTTAAAATTATATTTTCTACCAAGAAAACAGGGATAAGCCGAGTGATCTCCTAACGCTGTAATACTCGTACTACTCGCTTGTGTAATGGTAACATTTCTACCTTTTTGAGCTACAGGCCAAGAACCATTATAAACTACTTCCATAGAGCTAGTTTCAGGGTAAGGAACTGTCCAAGTTGTTAAATCAGTACCACTAGCATAAACACCAGTTGCAGTTGTTTTTCTATCTAATAAAACTGGAAAATCTAAATTCGTTTCAGCTTCATTGGATTTCATATTCATTTTTTCTAAATATGTACCATCATCTCTTTTAATTACAAGCCAAGCAAAGTTTTGAATTGTATCTATATCTAATATAACATCAGAAGTATCTAAAATATAAGTAGACCAACTTCTCTGTAACGCCTTTTGATTTGCATCAAAATAAAATTTGTAAACATATAGTTGATTTCTATTCTCATCAGATAAAGCAAATAAAGTATTTTCTGTAGAAGAACCTTTAAGGGAGAATACATTACCTGTTATATATCTAGGAAGATTAATTGTTGTATCTGTTGCGTCTTTTACTTCTGTATCACTAGAAACATAATATTCTTTAACACCTGAAAAAGAACCCCTAGTAAATCCAAAATAAATATTTTGACCTATCCCAAAGGGTTTGGCCGTATCTGATATTTCATATTCAGTTGCTTGATTAATTGAAACTGTTTTAGCTGTAAGTGTTTCTTCAGGCTTTAATATAAACTGTGATTGATCTGAAAATAATATTAATTCTTCATTAAAAGGTACACCATATTTTAATATAGAAACTTTATTATGACTTACAGAAATATCTACAGGATCATCATCTTGAGTTGTAGTAACCGTACTATAATAAAAGTCAAAAAATTCTCCAGCTTTAGAAAAGACTACATTTTCATCTGCACAAAATCCTAACCTATTTCTGTAAAAGAAAATATCATTTATCTTTGTTCCAATGAAAGATGGATCAGGATTAGTCACTATATCACCGACAGCTCTATCTCCCCATTCAGGATCATCATAAGAAGCTGCACCGATTGTATATGTACCACCATCACAAGGAGTAAAACGAAAATTACCATCACTTGTTCGGATAAGAACAAACGGCATTGTTGTTGGATCAAAGGAATTGTCTAAACCACCTTTAACTGTTTCAACCCAAGCTGAACCGTCCCATTTAACAAAATAATTATCAAATTCAGTTCCGCCATCTCCAGTTATTTCTATTAAAAAATCTGTTCTTCCTTTATAGGGTAAATCAGAAAAGTTTTGAGTTTTATCTTTTAATTGAATTAAACCATCTCCCCCTAAACCATCTGTAACCCCTGCTGTAAATGTTCCAGAAGTCTTTGATAAATAAATAATAGAACCATCTCTTTCAATCGTATAACCTGTAAGAGCAGCAGCTAAATCATTATATAATTCTGTTGCAATATTATCAGTAGTAATACTACTTGCATTTCCAGAACTAGAATTATCTAAAGTTTGATAACTTGCCTGTGTAGAACCATCTATTTTAATTTCATAGGTAGTTTTATACTGGCCATTTTTTACATAAAATATTGCTTCAGCAGGTCGAGAAGTTGCTGTTGATCCTGATTTTGCAATAGTTGTTCCTTTATTAACTATAAACGTATAATCAGCTACGGTAATGCAGTTAATATCAGTATTAGGAGTTGTTGTAGTTAAATAACTTAAACCCGAAGGTGCTACTACTGTTTTTTCAACACCACCTAATGTATAAACTTTAAGTCCACCATTCGTAATTAATACAACATATTGTTCAACACTATCTCTATTTATTAAGTGTACTTTAACATTAGTATCGGTAGCTGTACTTAATTTTGCTACGTGTTCTGTTGAAGGTCGTTTCCCAAGTCCAAACACCACATCTGATAACCCATTTTCTTGAGTAGCAGCTTGGTTAGGAAGTCTTACTGTATCGGGCTGTTGGGACACCCCGTTGAGTAGATTTTGTATTGATGAACTTACTAATCTTGCCATTATTCATTAATCAAGTGTTGACTTATTGGGTTGATAATTATCTCTGTCTGTAACACTATAAACACTATAATTATCAAAGATACTATGATCTCTGGTATCTCCTTCACTTTCTTTCAATACAGCTAAAGCCTGTACTTCATCAACTTGATGAAATTTATGTAAAATATCAGAAGCCAACATTCTGTCTTGAAAAATTCTTGAAGCTCTAATTGTAATATATCTTCGAGCTGCTTCAGGTATTTCTGTAAATTCTAAATACCAAACTATATCAGTTTCTACTGTTGGATCAGTAATTGTATAAGTATGATTTGTTCTATCCCAGAATTTTCTAGCACGTTCTACATAGTCTTTAGATGCACTAGCTCCTGAAGTATCTATGCGTAATATGTTTGCTGCTAGTTCTATTTGATTTGAAGAATTGGGAGTGAGTTTATATCTGGTATCTGTATTGAAATGCCAACCAACGCTTTGTACTTCTCGACTTACATTGTCAAGAATTTGTATTGCTATTGAAACATCAGTTGTTGTTGAGGAAGTTATGCTGTTGACTGGAGTTTCTCCAATCGAAGTCATCATAGTGTTAACTGCTTCTAGTTTTGTAGTTACTGTTGCCATAATTTTAATTAATTTCTAAAGTTGCACCAAAGGGCGGTTTAAGTCTCCCGCTACCGCCCTCTGATTTTGTAAGAACAAAGTAATATAAAATTACGCTGTTCTAATTTCCCAAGCTGCGTCAGGACGAAGAACTCCGTGTCCCATAGCATATTTCGCTACAAGTAAAGTTCCTTGTCTACGCACATCGTATTCCATCTCAACAGATAGGTCGAGTAATTTTACCGTTCCTGCTGCTGATTTGTGCCAAGCCACGCCAACTGTCGGAGAATAATCTCCCCCCAACGTCCCATCAGAACCATCTAATACTCCAGATGTAATGTTAGTTGAAGGTAAGTTGTTAGTTTTAACAATACTTACTCCTGCGACTTTTAATACTTCACCTTCAGCGTAAGCACCTTTTCCACCCCAGTCTCTATTTATAACATTAGTAGTTTGTACCAAGTTATAATATGTTTCTGGATTTACTGCTATATACCTATCGTTTTCAGGTATATTGTTTTCGTCCATTTTTTGGGCTGCAGAAAATATAGTTGCTGCTGCTGATGATCCACTGGTAACAAAGTCCGCATCAGTAAGTTGAACACCTATTGATTGTGGAGCTGCTGCTGCCGTTCGTGAAGCATTGATTAGTTGTTGATAAACGTGCTTGTCCATAACTTGAGCCAAAGCATTTCCACACTCTTTTGAGTATGTGCTTCTGACATCATAATGGTTCTTCGCTTCGTCTATCTTCGCAATAAATACTGGAGCAATCAATAAACCTTGTATTGATATATTTCTTTCATTATGCGTGATTGCAGTGCCAGTAATTTCAGCTCCAGCAGTATGATATTCTGCTGTTGCTTTTCCCATAATTGGGAATTGTGCTGATTGACCGCTACTGATACTACGAACAACGTGCTTGTCTAAAGTCGTTTGGGCATCTTCAAATGCTGTCAACACTTCACCAGCAAATACTTTTAAAAATAATGCTGTTGTTGAGCCTGTCGCTGCCGCTTGACCTAAATTTGATACTGTGGCATTTGCCATAATAATCTCCTTTAATTTAGACTGTTATATGATTAACTTTATATGATCTATAAAAGTAGTATCAGTATTATCCTCCTCGAAGGGTAAAGTCTTATCTTTTACTTTTTTTTAGGCGTAATCACTTAACCTAAATTCTATATAATAGTAGAACGTGAAAGTTTTTCTTCAACTTGCTTTCTAAATGCTGGATCTTTCTCATATTTCGGATCAGACATATCAGCTTTAACTTGAGCCATACTTTCATATCTAACTCCAGTAGAAGCCATAGCATTTTCGCCTACTGTTAAATTTGGTTCTTTAGTATTTGACGTATATCTACCAAACATACCTTTAATTGTATAAAGGGCAGTGTGGTTATCTTTTGCAATACCGTCATTAAACATTTTAACTTCATCGGGAGAAAGAGTATCTTTCACCCAAGTAATCATTTTATCGTAGTTATCTTTACCTCCAGCACTTTCATACGCTTCGTCTTCAAACTTTAATGCGACAGCTTTAATGCCTTCAATATAATTATCTACATAAGATTTAGGTAATCCTGAATCTTCAAGTTTTTTGAAAGTATCTTCACTTAATTCTCCATTTTCTTCAAACTCTGCTTGAACACCAGCGAAGTCTACACCTTTTAATCCTTCAACTTTAGTTTCAGCTTTAAGATTATCAGGTTTTTTACTTTCTTCTGGAGTACCTAGTTTCTTTTCTAATTCTTGGTAAGACTTAACTAATTCTTCTTGTGTATTAAATTTACCAAGTATTTTTTCTTTAGGGGTTTCTACTTTCTTTTCTTCTACCTTTGTTTCAGTAGGAGTATTTTCTTCACCCGTGTCTATATCTAAAGTATTTGCATTTTCAGATTTTTTCACCATAGCGTCAATATGCTCTTGCGTATCAACTTTTTCATCTACGGGTATTTTTACTGTGTTTTCATCAGCCATATTATGCTCGTCCTCTTTCCTTTTCTTTTTGGATTTGTTGTTGTTGATCTCCCTTAACTGTGTCTCTTACCATACCCATACCTTCTTTTGCTACTTGTGGTGCTACTTGATCTTGTAATGCCTGTTGTTGTGCAGCTTGTTGCTCTTGTGCTAATTGTTCATCAGATTTAATCAAGCCGTCCATATCAACACCTAATGATGTTCCAATTCTTTTTATATATTCACTTATATTTAATGAAGATAAGCCTGATTCTCCAAATGGAGCAATCTGTTGAACAAATGTATTTAATCTTTGTAAATCTGTACTTCGACCTAATGCTTCTAATCCTGTAACAATTTTAGGTCTAACTTGTCCTTTTGGTAAAACAGGAAGTCTTTTCTTCTTCTCCATTTGAAACATTAATCTATTAATTAATGGTAATTGTAATTCTTGAGATAATAACGAGTAAAGACCACCTAGACTATCATCTAATTCTTGACTTACATATTCAATTTCTTTTGCTGTAACTCTTTCAGCATCTCTTTGAACTGACGTATTCAACATAAACGCAAACTGTAATCTATCTTGAATAAGTTTCATTGTTTGAAATGCAATATTAAAGTCAGCACCTTTGTTAACTTGAAGGGTTGTTACATCTTCAGCATTTCCTTCTCGTATTGCACCGTTTGGACTTTCAGATAAAGTTTTAAGTCGGGTACTTCCGTTGGGTTTCACTAAAAATAAAACTTTACTTGCTGCTGCTGATCCCTCAACAACTGCTCTATATAACGCCTCTAAACTACGAAGATCGCCAATATACTCCTCGATAAAACCTCTACCCCAATCTTCATTGTCGATTGAAGTATAACGTAAAGGAATAAAAGGGGACTTGTCCATAGGGTAAGTCCCTTCACTGTCAGGTAGGATTGTATCAACTACCTCTTGGTGGACAGTCCACCTTTTACCATCACTACTACGTCTTACGTAGGTGAATATGTCAATAGTGTCTTCATAAGAAGAATTAACTTCTCCTTTGATAATTGCTTTAACTTCTTCACTAGCTGAATTAGGACTAACTGTATCTTTTGTTATAATTTCTAATACATTTCCTACATCATCTCTTTTCATTACATACCGATCTATATGATAAACTTTCATTTTAAGTTCGGGTGTAATATAAAGAAGGCAATTTCCTGCAACTATTAAATGTTTTAACGCTTCAAAAATTGTTGTTCTAAAATTATTAACTTCCATTTCATTCATTACTACTCTTTCTATGGAAGCTAATGCTTTTTCAAATTCACCTTTCATTCCACCCTGTCCAGCAATTTCAGCTAATGTAAATTCATCTATTGCTAATCTAAAAAATGGAGTGTTTGGTGGTAATAATGCTAATAATAATTTACTAGCTAAATTGTTTGTGCCTCTCGCACCTATACCTTGATATGGTGTATAAAGTTTTGTGGTGTTAGAGTGGGCATCTCTTGGTATTAAAGAAGGTATCGTAAATTCAGCACTATCTCTTGCTCTTTCTAAAAAAGGCAATCGTAAAGTTTCTAACTGACTATAACGACCTTTTACTGATTGTTCTGCCATTTGTCTATGGTACGTTTGCTCCAGTTCCACCACCTAAAAATGCACTATCCAAAGCAATACGCAAAGCTCTCTTTCCATATCGTCTTCTCGCTACCGAAGTATTATATTCTGCGGTTCTTGGAGCAGACGGAGCTGTAGTACGAATCTTCGTACCTGCTGCATTTATTATTGTTGCTGGAGGAGCTGGTGTTGGAGGAGGAGGCGGTATTCTAGGTGCTCTAAAAATTGATCCACACATCTATAATATATCTCCTATTGTTTTTCTGTTTAACACGTTTTTATTTTGATCGGAAAACTTCTGTTTCAAGTGTTTAACAACACTCGCTTGACCAGACTTAAACCAAACTTTTCGTTCATTATCGTTCATATCTGGGCTTTTATCAGGAAATTGTTGCTCTAAATAATTGATTAATTCTTGAGTAATATCCATAAAGTTATCCAAGAGAGCAACCAAAAGGTAGGTTTTACTTAAAATTTATATGTAAGGGGAATTTCTGTGATTTTCAGAATATTTTTGGTAGGTATAACCATTGTATTCCCTCCTTCTTCTATGACAAATTCTTTATTATCTTCATCAAAAGAAAGATCAGAGGTTAATACAAAGGCATCATCTGTTTTTTTAATTTGAAAACCAATACTACAACAGACGGCAGGTAGCATAGTTTCGATTGTTGTAATATCTTCCCAAGTTGTTGAACTGTTTGCGTCCTCCCAAAATACAAAAACTAATTTATATTTTATCGGGTTTTTTCTCAACCACTTCAGAAGTAATTTTAGCAGCTTTTTCATTTAACATTTTCTCCATTTCAGGATCAATTTCTTCAACAGTAGAACGAACTGTGTTTGTACCAATAATTTTATGTGTTGCTTTATCAGTTATTGGGAAAGTTTTATCAGATAAATCTGGAGTTTTAGCATAAAATTCATCTTCTATTAGAATATCTATATTCTTCCAAATTTTCTTTTTCCAATGTTTAATGTCGTGGTTTGCCATCTTGACCAGTAGGTTTTGGTTCTTCAATAACTTGCCTTAACTCACAGCTAATGGCAGCGTAACCAGCACCATCAATATAATCATCTCTGTTATAATCACCAGCTTGTCGTCTAGCTACTTTAGCTAATTCAAACAAATCAGCAACCATATCAGCACGAATAAATAATTCTTTACCAAAATGATTAGTTAAATAAGCCGACCACAAACGTCCTATATTTATATGATTAACTAATTTATCTCCGTAAGTTTCTTGTCTCTTACCAGTAATAATTGTACTGGCTTCTTCTAGCACATCTTGTGCTTTTATTTTTGAATCGTCCATAATTTAGGTTTCTCCTTTTTAAAGTTATAGTCCGTATGCCGAAGTATTCTTGCCACTCTAGCTTGGATTAAAGCATCTTTTTCTTTTAATCCCTCACCCTCATAACACTTAACAATAGTTTTCCAATAGTTCTTCGATACAGATAAAACTCTATGAGTTTTTACCTCACCATAAGACGGACAGCCTTTATAGTTATCTACTGGATCACCTGTTAAAATTTGTGAATAAAAATTATAATCAGCTTCTTTTTTAGAAACTTTAAAAAATTCTTTTGTTATTGGATTATAATGTAAACCTATAATTTGTTTTAAATCTTTATCTGTTGATACAATTATTTTAGTTCCTTTAATAATTTTAGATGTACCTAAAATACCTAATACATCATCAGCTTCAAGAGTAGGTTTAATATAAATTTTAAAATTCTTTTTCATATACTCTTTACAATATTTAAGAGTAAGTGGTTTTCGTTGTTTAATTCTATTGGCTTTATAATCAGGAAATATATCTTTTCTAAAATTAGCTTTATCAGAAAAAGCAATAAGAACATTATCACATTGAGTATCTTCTTTTAATGTAGAAAAATATTCATCAATTAATTGTCTACACTCGTGTTCATCAGAGTGCAATGTCCAAACTTCATTTTCCCACCTTATAGGTGTTTCAGTTCTAAATGCTATTTGATACGCAACTATATCTCCATCTACTAATAATGTACTACTCATTTTTAATTACCTTTTCCTTTTGGTTTAAATTTACTTAAATCAATTTCAATAACATTGTCATATTTTTTAATATGGTGTCTGAAATCTTCAGGAGGATAATTCTTTTTTCTCTCCTCGTTAATAGCCATATCAGTTAATAAATAACCGTGTCTTTCAACAGTTCTTAAGAAAGCTGATAACATACTTCCTACTTGAACTGACGGACTATCTAACATACTTACATCTACTTTTTCACCTTGTTGTGGTTTTTCAAAGATAGAATAAGTTAAACTATTCGTCTTTAATCTAGGTTGATTTAAATTCCTTGTACCAACATCAGTTAACACAATTATTACTTGCATAATTTTTTTGCCTTTTCTTTCAATTTAAAATACCAAGCATCAGCTATCTTATATAAAGTATCAGGAAATTGATGTTGGCCTTTCGTTTGATTACACTGAAAACAAATAACCCAAATGTTATTTAGTTCATAACCTTTAGTGGTATCAATACGATCTACTGTTGGTGAATTTTTTACAGAACCTTGAGGTACTAATATTTTTTTACAACAAGGACAATGACTAGGAGTTATTGCGATTAACCCATCTATTGTTAACCCACAATTATGACCTCTCCGTCTAATTTGGTTAGTTAAAGCATTTGAAGCCCACTTTCGCCAAGCATAGTTTTTAGTGGGTGTCAGCCCAAGATTTTCCGACTTTATATTCTCCTTCAAGGGAAACTCGGAGTTTAAGTCGTTGACCAGCTTCTCGAATTGATTGGGTTGCAATTTTTCCTACTCTCTCTGCCAACTCTGGTGTAGTTTCAATTTGAAATTCATCATGAATATTAGCCACTACAAACGCATCAATACCTTTTAAATTACTCCATAAAATAATCAAGGCTTGTTTCATAACGATTGCTGCACAACTTTGAATCAAACTATTTAAAGCTGAATGACTACTTCTAATTTGTAATTTACGTCCATCAATAGCACGTATAAATCCTTTATCTTCTAAAGTCATAAAAATATCTTGCTTAATTTCTTTAAGAAAAGGTAGGTTTAAATAAAACCTATCTAAAATAATCTTACCTTCTGCTAAAGGTACTTGTAATATTTGTGATAATTTTTTAAATGAACAACCATAAAGAATAGCATAGAACATTGTTTTCGCTAATTGCCTATCTTCTAACCCAGCAGCTTTCATATTATATGAATGAATATCCCCATTTAAAATTAAATCAGTATATTCTTTTCCACCTTTATAGTTATAAATATAATGTCCAAAACATCTCGCCTCAATTCCACTAGCATCAGCTCCGACAAGTACCTTGCCGCCTGAAGGTACAAAGAGTTCTCGACATTCTTTTCCATACGGAGTGTGTAAACTAGGCACTTGTTGAAGATTAGGAAACCGAGCTGCCATACGTCCTGTTATAATATTCGTTACATAAAAAGTGTGTATTCTTCCTTTTTTATGTACTTTTAACCAAGCGTTTTTACCGTCAGCTAACATACCTAATCTTTTCTCTAGGGTTAGATATTCATTTAATTCTTTAGCTTCAGGGTATTTTAATTTTGATAAAACTTCTTCATCAACTATGGGTTGGCCATTATCAGTAAATTTAGTAGGCTTCCACCCATTCAATTTCATTAATCTATTTGCAATATGTTGACGAGAAGATGGATTAAATGCCACAACTTTACTTTTCTTTACGGGTACTCCTTTTTTGTAGCCAAACTTCTTATTATTAACTTTAGGAATAAACTCACCTAAATCAACCGTCCAACTTTTAAATCTATTTTCTAAACTTCTTTTTAATTTATTTATTTTATTTAATAAATGTGCGTGGAGTTTTACAGCTTTATCTACATTAAACCCAAAACCTTTTTTCTCTTGATCTCTTAAAATAAAAGCTACTTCGTGTTCTAAATTAATTGATCTATCATTAAATTGTTTCTCTAATAATTTGTTATATAATTTTTCAGTAATTTTTACATCTTGAATACAATACTGCAACATTTCATCGGAAAAGGACGACCAATCGTTGGCTTTATTGAAATCGCCCTTTTCCAACTGTAAGCGACAACCCCAACTTTCAAGGTTATGCTTATTAACCAAATGAGTTCGCATACGTCCTCTTGCGATTAACTTCATATCTAGTTCTTTTATGTCAGGGTAGATAAGACGACTTAAAACTAGAGTGTCGTGGACTAATTCCTTTTTATGGGAATAGCCATAAAGTTTTTTAAGTACAGGAAGGTCATACTTAATAACATTATGGGCGACTATTAAGTTATCACTTAACATATCTAATCCATTTGGTATTCGGTTTCCAGCAAAGGTATGTGTTTTACCTTCTTTGTTAATAACTAAACAATGGACAACACTTGGATCTAATCCATCAGTTTCTAAATCAAAAATTAAGGGTGTTGTCATATTCAAATAATCTTCCTTTTTCTTTATCGTATTTTAATAAACAGGCTTTTCCTGTAATACCAGCAAAACGATTTTTTAAAATTCTACAAACAGTTTCGCCTGATTGATCTCCACTAACATTTCTTTCAACACCAATAACAATATCTGATAATTGACCTATACTAGCACTCCCTCTTAATTGTCCGAGTGAAGTTTTAAGTCCATCGGTATGATCTTTATTACCTTCAGGTCTTTTTAAATGTGAAATAATAATAACTCCAATATCTAAAGATTGAGTTAAAGCACGAAGTTTAGTCATTAATATATCAATCGTTTTTCTTTCATCGTGCATTTTATTCTCAAGACCTGACACAATTATTGAAATATGATCTATAAATAAATATTCTATATCTAATGATTTTGCAAAATATCTTATTTTATTAAGAATAGTATCTTCTTCAATAGATCCCCAGTGATCATATAAAAATACATTCCCATTACCAACGGTTTCATCAAAACCTTTTTTTAATTCTATATCCGTAACAGTAGTTCTATCTATATGAATTGGTTTGTTTAAATGTAAACCAATAATTCCTTCACAAGTTCTTTTAATACTTTCCTCTAAAGAAATTATACCTATCCTAACATTATCTTGAATAAGTTTATAAGCCATTTCTTTTACTAATAAAGATTTTCCAATACCTGAACCACCTGTAATAGTAACAATTTCTTTTTTTCTAATTCCAAATAATTTTCTGTTCAAACCCTCGTAAGGATAAAAAACTTTTGCTCTTTCATCGGCAACACTAACTACGTCCCAAAGTTCATCACCAGCAACTACTCCATCAGGACGATATATTTTAGCCTCCCACATCGCTTTAACTACTTCATCTCCACGATTGGCTACAAGCATATCATTAACATCTTTTAAGGGTAGTGTGGCTATCTTACATTTACCAACTGTAAATAATTCTGCTACTTTTTGAGCTGCCTCAAATCCATATTTATCTTGATCAAAGAAAATAACAACAGTTTCAAAACTTTCTAAATATTCTAATTCTTTTTTTATTGACTTAACTGCACCATTAACACCATTAGGAATACCCACAACAGGATATTTATGATTGAATATTTGAGATAAACTAATCGTGTCAATTTCTCCCTCACATACGCAACAAATTTTACCTCCCCCATTCCATTTTTCTTGACCATAAAGTAAAGCCTCCTTAATGCTACCTACCGTCTTAAAGGTTTTATCCTTGTATCTAATTTTTTGAAAGACAGGTTGTTTAGATTTGTTGTAGTAGGTCGCAATCTGAACGGTCTGATTACTTTGTTGACCAATACTATAATTCCAAAATGTGCAGCTTTCAAGAGTGAGGTTTCGTGTAGAAAGGTTTTTATGTATACCTTCAACAAGGTTTGTTTCGACCCCTTTAATGTTATGATGATTGATTTCCATAGGTTTATCAGAATTTGAATAAGTGTTACAAGAAAAACAAAAAAGATGCCCATCAGAATACAAACTATTTGCATCACTGCTCCCACACTTTTTACAAGGTAGATGAGAAATAAATTCGCTATCATCGGTTTCCATCATTCCACCACCAACTTTTTGTATCATTAATTTCACGCCACCTGAACCACATTCTCCATAACCAACTTCTCGTCATTGATAAGCCTGTAAATATTAAAGCTATTTCAATGCTTTCAAAAATTGATGGGTACAAATCAAAATAAGGAAAAATTAGCAACTGAATTAAAATTGCTAATAAAAATCCTGATCCAATATCTATAATTGTTTCAAATAAAGTTTTTTTAACAATAATTTCAAATTCATTAATTTCACCTGAATTATAACCTTTCACACTTTGTACCATTTATATTCCACTGTTAGTTCCTGTCCTTTCTTTATATCTTTAAGTATAATTAATTTTTTATTTTGCATAATCTATCTAAAGTGTCCTTTTTATTAAATAGTTTGTCGGCTATTCTTCCACTTTTCATTAATTTTATTTAAGTCCATAGTGTAACCTTCTGATAATTTCTCTTTGTGTCTTCTCACCAGCATAGCAACCCGTGAATTACTTATCCCTAGACGTTGGGCAATAACAGTATTGGATAAACCCTGTTTACTTAAATACAGAGCACGCATGACTAATTCGTTCTTTAATTTATAAGGTGGCATTTAACTTTTTTACTTGTGGTTTCTTTATCGTTGGAAACTGTTTTTTCATCTTCACCTTTACAAAAATCATCAAAATTGATTTGGTAGTTTTTTTCTGGTCTTGAATAATTATTCTGTTCTATTTTTTTATTAATATAATATTCGTGTGCCCTCTTTTTAACTTCAGGACGTTTTCTATATTCACGCATATAATTTTTAGACCAAGCCTTACCGTGTTCTGACCTAGACCAAACTAATCTAGCACGTTTTCTACTCTCTGCATATTTATGAGCCACTAACAATCCCCCTCGCTTTTCTAACCATCGTTTTTAAACTCTTTTCAACCTTTTCTTCAAGCTCTTTTATTTTAGTTTGTAACTTACCATTATTTACTTTATGATTATTACTAATTTCTGTTAAATCCAACACACGATTAAGTAACTCTCCCATTCTTGCGTTAATTTGCATATTTCTTTTAGTAAGTTGATCTACAAGTATTTTTAAATCATTTATTTCCTTTTGTTTATCTGAACTAAAATTAATACCTTCAGCTTTGTGGTTTTCTTCTGTTAATTTATCAACTTGTTTTTGAAAATTTTTAGCGTCTTTATCTGACATCATTTATTTTATCCAATCGTTAGGTATTGTTTTGTCACAAAATTTAAAATTATTTTTAATACACCACATAGCATACGTTGTTTTAGAATTTTTATAAATCTTATTCCTAGAATTTCCAAAAAGAAAACGAATGTCCAATGTGGGGTGTTGCTGTTGAATTAAAATATGTTTCATTCTATCTTCTCGTTTTAGATAGCCTTTAATCTCTATAATAATTCCATTAGCTAAACGTAAATCGGGAGTATATTTACTTTCCTTCTGTGGCTTGAAGTAGCACACAACATACTGTTCATACTCAAACTCAACATTCCTTTCATTTAAGTTTTTGATTACAAATTCTTCAAGCCCAGAACGGTATTTAGAAATCGCCTGTACTTTGCGTTTCTTCCTCATCTGTAGTTTCGGATTTTATTTCAAATCCGTCCTCTTTTGAGAAACCGAATTGTTCTTCGGCAGCAGATTCTCCATTTCCTTTACCCTCTACTAACTCAATAATCTGTACTGCTTTCATTCTCAAAGTAGCACCAGCACCGAGCATATTAGTAAAGTAAGGAACACACTGAAAAGCGACCTTCATTTTTGTGCCACTGTAAACAGATAACGTCTTTGTTATCGGAATACCTTTAGCATCAAAAATCTTTGGGCGTTGCTCAAAGTCAGTTCCGTTTTTAGTATTTACTTTTGCTTTTAATTTAAAAGTAAATGTAACCTTACCGTCTTTAGCGACTTTGTAAGGTTTGTGAGGAGACAGCTTACCTTTATTCTTCTTCGCCACTTCATCAATAGTCTTTTCGACTAATTCAATGAATGGTTTAGATTGAATTTTAGGTAAGGTTAGTTTCGTCCTATACAATCCGTTAACATCGAATTTAGTATCAGGAGAAAACAAATAGGGATATTCTGCAATTCCCTCTGTGGTAGTATGCGTTTTTAACTTAATTGTTTTTTGCATAAGTTTTACCTCCAAGAGTACACCCAATATCGGTATCTCGTTCAACGTGAGTAAGTTTATAATGTTTTTTACAATAACTCTGATCTTCCCACGTTTTACGTCCACAAAACAATTTTGGTGGACAATCATTTCCTAATGGAAACCGACATATATCATCTGTTAAATCTTCTAGAGTTGTAGGATTTTCGGGTTCATTTATTAGAGGAATAGATTTTTGTGTTTTATACTCAATTAACATACGAGATTTTTTAATTCCTAATAATCCACCACGTTTTCTAGGAGTACAATTAATTCTATTTGCTTTTCCAATAATTGAATTTTTTGTAGTACCCAACACTTCGGCAATTTCAATAGCCTTGCGTCCATTATCCCACATTTCTTTTAATTTACTTAATCTATAATCCGTCCACTTCATATTATCACCACCAACATATAAATAGAAAATATAGTAATAAACCCTAGCACACTAAATACGATAATAAAAAATGGGTTCATCTTTCTGGAGTATGGGCAAAAGTTTCCCATTTATTATCCCAAGTTTTTCTCACTCCATATTCTTTGACATTTAGAAAATTCATAGTTCCTTACATTCGTTAAGTGTTTTTTTATTTGCTGAGAAATATTTATCTCTTTCTATTGGCAATCCCATCTTTCCTCTAAATCTTTCCAATTCATTAAGATCAATATATCCTAACTCTTTGTCATGAACACAAGATAAGCCAAAAGCTTGATTTGTTTTAGGATCAAGTTCAGATAAATACCAAGTTCCAATTCCAGTAGGATTAAATAGTTTTACTACTGCTTTGAATTCTTTGTATTCAGGGTGTTCATCATTCCAGTATTTTTTATGGTGGATATGATTTTTAATTAATCGTTCCTTTAGTATCTTGGGTATTGGTTTCATTTCTTCTTCTCTACCCATATATCATTTACTGGCTTACAGTAGGTCAGAAATACTTTGTATTCTTTAGTATCAACTTTATAAAATACTCCATCAAATTCTTGCTCTCCCTCTTTAGAATAAGTATTTGTTTTTACATATTCTTCACAACTTTGATAATCAAGAAACTTATCTTTCAAAAGATATTTAATACCTACCTCTTGTGGGTTAATTTCACTCGGTAATATAAGTAACATTAATAATTCAAACATTTAATTTCCTTGTGTTGGTTCTTCTACATTGTTTAGCCATTCAAAATATTTTTCATCTTCATTAACACGAATGGAATTTGATGTAGTTCCAATTTTTTCAGGATAAATATATCCAAAAACATTTTGATCAATTTCTCTAAAAGTATAACCACCACCACACTCAATAAAATCACATCTTTTTTTTATATCTTCAGTTACATTATAAAGTTCCCCTTTAATCTTATAAGGATTTTTACGATCAGTATAATAAACAAATGGAAAAGAAGCACCACCAGCAGAAGTCATTACAAAGCCATTAGCTTTAGTAACGTACTCACCAAGAAACTCACCATCACTAATGGCCTGATGTAATGTACCATCACTTTTCAATGTTCCATAAACAAATAAATTAATCATATATCCACACTATACATTTAACTAAAAAAATATCTACTATTTTCTACCTGCTGAAGCTCAAGATTCCCCCGTTCAGGTGGCTTGGGTAATTTATCCTTATATTTCGTAGGTAACTGGTCGAGAAATTCATTATATAACAGGTTGAGCTGGTCTGGACTGAATAAATCAACAATTACTCGTCTTATAACCTTATGTAAATCGTCAATTCTATTTGGAGTTGTAGCAAAACTATCGTGGATCATCATTAGATTTGGCAGTGGATTATCATTCATTTTACAATATAAAGCTGTCGCTTGGGCTATCGCACCATCAAAACTGTGGACAATATTGGGTGCACTTGAAGAAACCATCTTTCTAGCGTCCTTGCGTTCCATTTGTCGTCTTAATGTTGTGTAAACTAAAGAACCAGCAATCGCTGTTTTAACTCTATACTTTGCTGTATATCTATAATCCTGTAATACTTTAAATCCCATAGGGGTTGTCCATTGTAGAGAAAGATTTACTTTACTAAATAATTTAGCTACCGATTGAAACCACTTCATTAGTTCACTAGCTAAACGAATTTCACTTTCTAAATGTTTCCAAACAATACCAGCTAACCATCTACAATCTTTAAAACCATCATCTTCTAAACATTTTGGCTTGTGTCCTAGTTCTACCTGTTTTTTGTATTCATCAAATATTTGCTGTCTAGCACCATAGGGTTTTAAACCATAAACATAAGTCATAATGTTTCTCTTAACTATTTGACGAGAAATACCATACTGCAACCAACGATTTGCCTCTAAACTTCCCTGCGAAGCGGCAGCTTTAACCTCAATTTCAACTTTTCTCGCTACAATAGTGTATATATCTTGAGGTTTATCACTTGGGATCACATTAACTTTAGCAGCCGTTTCAGGATCTCGCATCAGGATTGATAATATCTGAAGTCCTGAACAAGTAGCATCTATACTCACTGGTAAGTTGCATACATAATCTTCTCCTTGTTCCAACGCACCTTTAATATGAAAACAAGCCTGTAAAAATTCCATTGGCTTATCACATTTTCCCCAATCAGTATTATCTAAAGGATTATTAGCCCACTCTACAATTTCTCGTTCCATTGATTTAATAAATTCATACCTTTCATCATAAGTAATTTTATCATTACCCCAAGTGTTAGCCGCGTGGATATACAACCAATACTTCCCAGTTGTTCCTAACTTCTCGCCATTAGCAAAACATAAAATAGATTTTATTTTCTGATCAGCTTGGTAATTGTAAGTTGTTCCCACAGAATACAATCGTCCCCTTGTGTCAGCATTAATGACATAATGAAACTTATCAAATTCACTATACTCATTAGCAATATCTTTTGCTGTACTGGTACTTACAACTTTAGAAATTCTCGCTATTTCATTAGCGTATATTCTACTTAAATCTCGTTTGAATTTAATCAGCAGCTCTTTGGAAGTGTCTACTCTGGGATCACGATAAACCCCAGTTGGCTTACCTTTCTTGTCGAGAAAGCTATCCCTTGAAGGGAAGTCCCCAAGTGTTGTTCCTGATTTCCAAATTTCATTAAACACGGGTAAAACATTTTTATCTACTTGAAATTCAACAGATTGTAAGTAATTCACTGCACCATAGAAATCTTTTAGATCAATATCTTTAAGGGTTTGTAGGTATTTATAATTGTGGGATTTAATTAGAGGAGATTTAGAAAGATACTCGTTAATGTAACCACCATTAAAAGGTGACGACCAATCACGAGGTTTGATTATCATTGGTTTGTGGTAGGGTGTTAATACTGAACATTTAAAATTACCCTCATCAATACGTTTTACGACTTCGGGTTTTAATGTTAAATAATTTTGAGATTTATTTCTAGCTTTCTTTAAATTTTTAATAACACATAAGCCAGTAAATCTAATCGTTAAATCTATAAGTTGCTGACCGACTAAAGCTATTTTAGAAACATTCCAAGCTGTGTGTTTAACTTCATACTTATTTAAAGTATGGGCGAAAACCTTTTTCCTGTGAGTTACGTTTCTAGTTCTCGTCATTAAGTCCTTTAAAATACGACTATGCAGAAAAGGTAAAGTCTTTTTAAAGATGCCATTCTGTTCTTCAAGTTCTAGCATACCCCCAATAGATAGAGATATTTGTAAAAGAGTTTTCTTTAAGGCTATGCCATCTATAATTCCTTTAAGGGTAATTAAAGCAATCTTTTTGGGATCGTCTAAATCTCTTAAGGGTTCAGCAGAAGTTTTACTCCGTCCTGCCATACCACTAAAACTCTCGTTAATAAAATGTTGGATTGCCTCGCTTAATGGTAGTATTAATTCTTTTTGTAGGTAGACGTACGGAGGCGTGACGGAATTTCTACCTTTCTCGACATTTTTTTTAAGCTGGTAGTCATATCTTTCTCTACCCTGTCGGATCATTTCGCCTTCACGTTCTAATTCTAGGTCTAATAATCGCTTTTCTTTTTCTTCTAGGTTTTCCAATTAGTTGATCCTCTGTTTAATAGCTGAATATAATTGTTCTTTTGTAGGGTGGTTATAACCTTGCGTCATACGAATATCGTTATGACCTACTGCAATCTGTACGACTTCAATTCCAATCTTATGATGTAGCATACGAGTAATACAAGTATGCCGAAGCGAATGGATTACAAAGTCTTTCTCGCTATCCATACCTATATTTTTCCTAACTTTTCTCCAAGTCCACTCTACACAAGATTTTGTGAAGGGAAATGGACGAAGAAGACCGATTTTTTTTCTCGTCATCAAAAGTTGTTTAACTCTATTAAAAATAGGTACGTACCTGTCGTTACCGTTTTTCGTATTTTTAAATAAAACAAAATCTTCACTAACATCTGACCACTGTAAACTTAAAGCCTCGCCTAACCTACAGCCGACATCAATAAGAAAAACCCAAAGGTCAGATTTCTCTTTATGACCTAATTCATTTGTTTTACTTATTAATAATTTTTCTATTGCTGGTGTTAAGGTGAATTTTCTTTTGTTGTTTACTCGTTCATATTGAATAAGAGGTACACCCCATTTAAAGGTAAAACCACTACACCCTCTAGCATAAGTAATTAATTTTGATAAGGCAGCTAACTTACGATTAATTGTACCACCACTATATTTACGTTTTACTTTTAAATAATATTTAAACTCTCTAATGATTTCAGTTGATAAATCTTTCATTGGTTTATGACTACTCCACCAACGAGAAAAGATTTCAGCATTTTCAACACTACGTTCCCCACTCTTTTGTAGTGACCACTCTAGTTGATTAACTTTTTGGATTATCTCTTTAACAGATATATGTTTTGACATTGTGTGCTACCTCAATAATTTGGTTAATTTAGCTTTAACTTTTTTTCCTTTATCTGTTAAGACTATTATTTCCCCATAGAACCCCTCTTTCTTATTTTTAATTTTGCATAAGTTTACATTACTTAAACCCATAAACGCATCAGCGATCCGTTCATAGCTAGCGGCAAAATACTCGCTACCATCTTTAACTCCTAGCTTACCAATTAGGCATAGCAAACAAAAAACCCCAGCAGTTGTGGCGTCAATGTTCGGATTGATTTTCCTAAAGGTTTTAATCATATCCAAGCCAAACACAACACCCTCTAGTCTTGTACTAGCCATTCTGATTTTCACTTTATTTTTATCCACTCTGATCATAAGTGTACTTATAGTTGTATGAGATAGAAAGTCAACCTATTCTGCAATCGGTAGGTCAAACTCAAACCTAGTTCGCAATCGGATCTATGATGATAGTAAAATGTAAAAAATTTTTTTTTCAACTATAAGTTGTTCAATTTAAAAGTGTATAAAAAACATAGATATATTAAGGGTTATTTGAACACATGGAAAATCTGCGAATTATTTAAAATGCTTTAAAAAAGTTTGTAAGTATTTATTTGTAATTGTGGGCAATGAAAGAATTATTTAAAATGCTTTAAAATCATTGGTATTATTAAAAGTAATAACGAGAATATCACAAATTGGAGATCACCAAAAACACCAATTAATAATATTAATAGACTAGCTATAAAAACTAGCAATAAAAATGTTTGAATAAATAAAATCATATTATTTAATTTTTTTATATTGGTTATATATTTTGCGTCTTTGTTCTTTTTTTAATTTCAATTTTTTCATTATAATAATACTTTCTTTTATTCTTTTTAATTTCAATAATTCCAATACATCTTTGGCAAATAAATTTTTTAAATCTTTTATAATTAATTTATCTATATGTTTTTTTTTCTTTTTTTTGCTCATAATTCTTTATATTTACCAGTACAACTACTGGTTGATTCTTTATGATAGTACAACTAGAGGTTGTATTTTGTATGTTCTTATATTGTTCTACCCTGTGATAAAAATGCAACACTATTTATAGACTATTCGTTATGTATTACAAGGGTTATTTTATCAGTATTTAATGCTTTAAAAATTAGATTATTAATATATAAGTACGTAATGGATAAAAACAAGAAATTAAAAAATTAAATTATGTGTATTATTATTCAAGGAAAGCCAAACGATATAACAAAAAAGATTTTAAAAAACGCATATCAAAATAATGAAAATGGTTTTGGTTTAATGTACTTAAAAAATAAAAAAGTTATTTCCGAAAGAATTTATCCGAAAGGTTTTAAATCAATAAAAAAATTATTCAATAAACATAAAAATGAAACTGATAATATTGCCTTACATTTTAGGCTATGTACTAATGGAGAAAAAACAAGATACAATTCACACCCATTTAATGTGTTTAATAAAGAGTTTAAATATCAAATGTCATTGATGCATAATAGCCCAACTTTACCTTGTGCATTTATTGATAAAAAATATTCAGATACTTATTATTTTGTTAAACAATTTTTAAACCCTATTCTAACTAAAAATATTAATTTAATTAAAAGAAAAGATTTTAAAGAAACATTGGAAAAAATAATTAATGTTGAAAGTGAAAGTAAAATTTTATTGCTGGATAATTTTCAAAACAAATTTACATTTCTAGGTACATGGTACGATTATAATAAATTAAAGATATCAAACAATTATGGGTTGCGTGAAACTATAAGTTATAGTGATTACTGGGATAATTACAATTCGGGATATGGTGTACAATACAAAAAAAATATTGCTGAAATTTTAAAAGATAAACAACAAAACGATAACGAGAAAACACTACTACCACCAGAGCCGACAGAAAAAAATTCTAGTTTCTCGTCATATAAAGATGATAAAATATACAATATTGAAAGAGAAGAATTGCAAAGTCAGTACGAGGAGATGCTCGAGATATTAGAAAATGGAGATACCCAGCAAATTATGGAAGAATTAGGAAAAAAACCAGTTCTATACGCAAAACTTTTAAAAGCATATTTCCACGATAACAACCAACTAACAACCAACAACGATATCGAGGATTTAATTAACGATAAAACTGTTAAAACTTATGGTTAGTACATTTAACGATATTAGAATTTTTAGAAAACAACTAGATTTTAAATACAATTCGGAAGAATTGGCACGTTATATTTTTTCACCATTAAGATTAATGAAAAATAAAAAACAACTTTCAAAAAAATTTAAGTTTATTGATGTATTTCCAACTGATGATATTAAAACTTTTCATCATCATTTTTTAAAAGTTAATGAATTGCAATACTACGAAGAAAAAAAAGAAATTATAATTATTTTAAATCACTATTTAAATGCTTTGAAAATTTATAATTTTTGCGAGGAATATATAGAAAAAAATATTGATAAACCGATTAATATGTTGAAACACTCGTTACTAGAAACTTGCTTTACTAAAAATAAAAAAGATATATATAAACTTTCTTTTTTTAAAATTTACAGATATGTAATTACAAATCAATTAACGTCTTTATTTACCCAAAGTGATATACAAAATTGTGAATTGTACCATAAAAAATCGGATACATTTATAACTGGTATTTTAAATCATTTAAAATTTAACGTATCAAAAAATAATATTTTACCTTGTTCTATCACTGGTTTATTTCATAGAAAAAATGACGTGTTACAAATTTATAACAATAGAATAATTTTTAATGAGATACTTTATAATAATCATATTTTTTTTAATGATTATAAAATTATCAGCAATAGCTATGCTCATAAATTTTTTGTTAAAGGGTATGGAGAGCGAAAAATTTATTTTATTGATTATGACGAAGACGATCAAAACAATGAATTTAATTTTGTTTATGTTAAAGAATTAAATTATTGTGTTGCTAGTTATGATATTAAAACTTTAAACAAATACCCGCAAATTAATCTCGATTCGGCACATAACCAACTACGATATCACGATTTTAGAATACATAAAGAACTCCCGAAACAAATGCTACCACACGAAAAAAAGAATGAAAAAGATAATTTATATTTCGGCTTGGAAATAGAGGTTGGTTATACAAATAAATGTCCACATCAAAAAATACATAAATTAATTGAAGAAGAATTTTTACAAGGTTTGGCAATTTGTAAAAGTGATGGCTCTATTGATAATGGTTTTGAAATTAACCTTGTTCCAATGACGTTTGATTATATAAAAAATACTGATTTATATTTTAAATTTTTTGACAAGGTAAAAGATTATTTACGCAGTTATAAAATGCCAAATACTGGTATTCATATTCACGTATCAAAAAAACCTTTGACAATTTTAGATCAGGGAAAAATACTGGAGTTCATTAACTCAATTAGAAATAGAGAATATATAGTTAAACTATCACAACGTGACCCAAATACTTTCTGTCAGGTTAATGACACGTTAAAGGTAAAAGATATTTTAAAAAAAGATAGAAACCCAAAATATTATGATCGAGATAATCAAAACCATAGAGATATACGAGTTACTTTAAATGATAAATATCAAGCTGTTAATATATTAAATGATGAAACGATAGAAATTAGAATTTTTAAGGGCAATATAGTTCCGCAAACAATTTCAAGATTTATTGAATTTACACATTGTTTAATTCAGTTCGTTAAAAATAATAGTTCGGATAAAATGTTTTTTAGATACTTTATGGAATATGCTAAAAAAGAAAAAATACATTATCCATTCTTGAATGAATTTCACAATCAATTCAATAGTGAAAAAAATGTTAAAGAATTAAAAGAAAATTTCAGGTATTCCAGTAAGTTTAAAAAGTCATTGAGAAATATTACTTATAATATTCCACAATTAAATATATTTACTGGAAAACCCAAAGTTAAAAAGAATAGAAAAATAATAAATAGATGAAAAATAAAAATTTTAAACTGTTAAAAATAAGTGAATATCCTTGTAATAACTGGAGTGAATTTAAAAATAAATATTTATATTTTGGGCATAATCTCACTGGTTATTTTACTAGATTTACAAACTATCATATTATTAATTATGAGATTTTCGGTGTTAGTATAAACAAAGTCTTTGATTTAATAATCAGGAAAATTAAACCATATAAAACCTTTGGAGATATGAGAACAAGGAAAGATAATTTAATTGATGATATTTTTGAAAATCAAATGAGAAATTGGTTTAAATATTTTCCGACTTGTAATCAATCTTTTAAAATAATTGATAATGGTAAAAAAGTAATTGTTACCATTTCTAATATTAAAAAAGTTAAAAAATATCCTACGAGAAATAAATATGGAATTTTTGAATTATAATTATATGAATGAATTATTTTTATTTACCCATAACTATCTAATAGATTATTTAATTCTATGTTTTATTGGTTTTTTCATTATTTGGCTTAAAACATAAAAAAAAGTCTTTCATAGATCAACGCACATGAAAATTTTAAAGTATTCCGATATCTATACACCCTCAAAATATCTAAAAAATTTTTTAGACGCTGGTAGGCTAACTGTGTAAATAGGTTTTCTCGTTATCAATTAGTTAGTATTACTAATCTATTCATAACGAGTAATTAAATTTCGATCTCTCCGATTTCCCTGATTTCCCTGATTTCCCTGATTTCCCTGATCTCTCCAATCTCTCCAATCTCTCCATGTGATCTTTATGGGTTATAATTTAAGTTCAAAAAAACTGATAACACTATGTTAAAAACATAAACATAAAATAAAAAAATCTTATATTGAACGAGATATACAATGTCGTTCAATCGTTTGTCTAAAAAGTTAAGGTTTTCAATGCAATCAGAAGTTTCACAACCACAGGTTGCATGGGGGAAACCTGACAGTTGGTGTAATCAAGATACCCATTCAAATTTTTCTAACAAATTATTTCAACTGGTTTCCAGTCTACTCCGTCTACCAATTCCAGATAACACAAAACTACTTAAATAAGCCTTGATTTACTTGTCTTACTATAGCGAGAAATAAGGCTAAAAGCGACGAGAAGGTTGTAGTACCTTTCTCTAGTGTCAGGTAGTATTAGTTGTATGGGTGTATCTAGTATACCCTTAAGGGGTCTATTAGAGTAACCCTTATAATAACACTTATAATAACCCTTATAATAACCCTAAGAGTAACCCTTAATTAATCCAGTTATCTTCTTTAGGTCTAGTACCTAATGCACTTGACATAAAACGATCTAGGTCTATCTTAATTAATCTATCTTTGTGGTCTTGTAATTGTCTATCCGTATCTACGGCCATAGTTTCTATCCAGTAATGTACGGCAATCGCTAGGGCATCTAATCGGTCATCATTCCTTAAGCTACCTCTGTCTTTAGTAATACGGGTTAGCTGATGGAATAATTGATAATTAGCGTCCTTTGTATCGAAGTCTTCCCTTATGACTTGAGGAGAGACAATCAATTTGTGTTGGTTAAGGACTGGTTCTAGGGTGTCAATGATTCTTAATTCTTTTTGTTTACTATGATTAACTTCCTCAATACTTACGGGATAATATTTGTTAACAACAGGTTTAAGGAGCTGTGTAAACATTCCGTCACCGAAGTTACGTTCAACTATAATCTTGTTAACCTGTGCGTTTCTAGCTTCTCGTGCTATTAACTGCAGGTTGTCTTCATTATACCCACCACTTATCCCTGTGCATTTTTGCACATATAGATTACCACCTAGTTGTTTAACTATGGCTATCCCCAATTCATCTTTGCCTCGTCCTGAAGGATCAAGTGACATTACTGATCCTGTATAGTCGGTAAAATCTTCACTGGTAAACATAGGTTTGTAAAACTTGTCCCCTGTAAATCCAACGCTGGGTAAATCTTCACAAGCGTACTCTGAAGATCCTGCCCAAGCAACGGTTACAGGAGCTATGTTATTGTTGATGTCCATAACGACAAAATCGCTTAACTTAAGTGGGTAGCGATCCTTGTCGGAAAGAGTAGTGTCCAGCATAAATTGTAAGCTAAATCCTGAACGTCCATAGGACGCCTCTCTTTCTTCTAAATCTATTTTATTAAATCTTATAGGGTCAATAGGTTCACCCTCTTTAGCTTTATTGTTTACTACAAAGGGAGCTAAATTCCCACTGTACTTTTTTATTTGAACGACTTTGGGTTTACGTGCTGTCCAGATCATTGTCTCATAACCTCGTAAACCCAGTTCGTTATAGATACTCATCTCTGATTGAGGTGTACCTAAAAACATAATCTTTCCGTTGGGTGATAATACGGCTTCAAATTCTTTTACATTGTCGGATAGTTTATCCCTCATACTTTGAGTTAAACTATTGTTTAAACTTTCGCAGTCGTCACTAATAATAAAGTCAGCTCTTGACCCTGTAAGTTGGCCTGTGATACCTACCGATTTAACGCTAGGTGCGTGAGCTGCCTTTGCTGGTGCAACGTCAAAGGAAACATTACTACCCCTTTGATTATCTCTAGGGCTTAAATGAACTAATATTTCCATCTCATTGATTAGTCTTTTTGTAAAGGTACTAAAGTCATCTGCTCTATTCTTTGAAGCAGACACAACGAGAAATTTTAAGTTGGGGTTGTTTAATAATTTCCAACAAACAAAAGCACTGCATATCCAGCTTTTTCCTACACCCCTAAATGCCTGAATGACCGACCTTTTGGGTGCACTCTGCATAAAAGAAGCAATATCGTATTGGATTGGTGTGGGTTCTGGTAGACTTAAGTGTTTCCAACATAGGAACAAAAAGTTCCTAAAATCGCTTTTTATTGCCTTCATATCGCCTTTTAAAGCCCGTACAGAGAGATTTTAATGTTTTACGTCCTCTGCTACAGCCTTGAGATTTTCTTCAGAAAAGGGTAGATTTTCTGCTAATTTAGCTAACATACTATCCTTAACTGGAAGTGCATCTATATTGTTATCTTTTAAAAATTGTCTTGCTACGTTTAGATCACTTGCTTTGACCTTTGGGTCATTCACACGATCTAGTAGTTTTTCAGCGAGTTTTTTATGTAACTCTGCTAGTTTCTGTTCTTGAGTTGTCATATTTAATCATCTACTTTTTACCGTTTCTAAATATCTGTGTACCCTTTATTCCAAAAATACTCGCACAAACTAAAATCCAGAGATTTGTGAACCATGATGGAAGTGCTTGGAAATGTTCAAAGAATAAATTTATCTTTTCCATAGCTTCAGGATCATCTGACCAAACTCCCCATGCCAAAATTATTATGGGTAATGTCAGGATCGCTAAAACTACCTCGTCCTTGTAGTCATTCTGTCTTGCTTCTAAAAGTTTGCCGCTATACTCCAACTGGCCAGAACTCATTTTTTCTGCGTGTCTTAATTGTGCATCTGCCATACGCATTTTAGTTTCTTGTCTTTTTTTATATATATGGCTTCCAGCACTTACAGCCATTTTAATTGCACTAAACCACATTATTTATAAAATCCTTTCCAAAACCACTTAACAAATTTTTCCCAACTCTTAAAGGTGATAATTTAGGCATCGTTAACCTTTACACAAGAAAATTTTGTAGCAAGTTGATATTTGTTTACTCTTTCGTGTCCTAATCTATTTAATGTACCCATACTATTAAGGAAAGCCGCGTCAACACAAGCGTCCCAAGTATTATATATTTGGGGATATTTAATCTCTTTTTGACAAGTAGTTTCATTTGGAATTAAAAAAGAACAAACTGCAATAATTAACATAAATTTCATTAGCTTACCCGAAGGTTGCCTCTGTTCTTTTTTCTTGAAGTAACCATTAAATTACTTCGTGAATTATTTTGAGGATTACCGTCTCTATGATGGACATCTTTTCCATCTCCCTTATGTGCAGCTCCAGTGGCCATAAGCTTCCGTCTAGCTGCATTTCGTTTAGCACGATTTTTTTTCTGTTTAGAAGTACCTTGATACTCTCTATATTCTTTTTTATAATTTCTAGCCATTATTTACTTCGTCTTCTACTTGCTCTTATTTTTTTTCTACTTCGTCCTTTTCGTTTGTGCTTATTCATTGTTGAAGTAATGCACTTTTTACCTTGAGAAGTACCCTTAAAAGTTTTTTTATAAGTGACCGTAAGGCCATATTTAGATTTAGTCATTAGTAAAAGTTAATTACTCCTCTGATACAAGAGCATCTTCTTGCATTTTTATCTAATATTAGTTCTCACACTATCTATAAAATTATAAACACGACCAAATTGTTTATCTATATTCATCAATTCATTTTGCATCATGCTTACTATTGTTTGGATTTCAATTAAGGTAATTAAAACCCATGTGCTTAAACCCATTAAAATAGTCCCCAATAATCCAATTAAAACTGTGTTAGTTTTCCTTGTCATTATTATTTCTATTACTTTTGTTCCATCTTTTATTCCATGCCCAAACAGAAATTTTTGAACTAACTGTTTCTATAATTCCTAATAAGAAATCTTTTATTCTTCCCATTAAAGACTAAAAAGAATTACAGCTACTATTAAAATTACAACAAGTTTAGTTTTATAACCTGTCTTATTCCAAAGAGTTTTTGCTTTTTCCCACATATCAGGTAGTGTCATTTATTATTTACCACTTGGAAATTCAAACCAAATATCATTCCAAAAATCTTTATAAAATTTCTGTACTTGCCCAGTGTATTTATCAACACTAGCTTTCCAGTCTTTATAAGTTGGAAATTTTAATTCAAAATTAAACATATTTATCTCCTTTTATTATTTATTAAGGTCTAACTGTTAAACCTTACGTGTGTATTAAGTCACAACCCTATTGACAACCTTCACAATCACTGGTGTCATCAATTACTAAACCGCTATTATTTTCGTAACTTGCATCTTCATTTCTATCTTGTTGGCATTTACATTCTACACAAATACAATCTGAAAGAAGTCTGTGTTCTCTTTTGTCAAGAACGCAATGACAAGTATGTCCACATTGTTTACAAGCTCTTTCTGTCATTTTATGTAGTTCCAACCCCAAATAAATACTCCAATAAATCCTGCTAAGAACATTAGAACTGAAATAGTTCCTTTAGATTTATTCATAAATTGTTTCAAATCATTAATGTCTTTTCGTTGTTGC